>Ga0315280_10002210_pt1 | contig 31827 bp, 29 predicted proteins | sample YL17G06_40_MG_FD_203697 | JGI IMG/M metagenome (GOLD analysis project Ga0315280, IMG submission 203697) | Sediment microbial communities from Yellowstone Lake, YNP, Wyoming, USA - YL17G06_40 | ecosystem: Environmental > Aquatic > Freshwater > Lake > Sediment | place: USA: Wyoming | collected... | reverse complement strand
CACAACGTTAGACCAAGGCTTAGCAATCAAAAAAGCCTTCAGCATGAAGCAGAAAACGACGCCTGAACCACTTTATCTAATGCCAGCGCACAACTTCATCTTCACACCATGCTTCACCGAAGCCCTCAAACTAATCGAAGGTGGAGAAATTGGAAAAATACATAAAATCAATGGTTGTGCAACAACCAACCTGCGGTTTTATGGAGCCAAAACTGACTTTAGAACCCAAGCAAAATGCGGCGTGATTGAAGACTTGCTTCCGCATCTGATTTACCTTGTTCACGAAATTGGAGGACCGTTAGAAAAGGTTTCATGTATTGAACCTCACCTCAAAGGAGGCATCATCGGTGATGTGACCGTGAGCTTCACATTGACTAATGATGTGGAAGCGAACTTAAGGGCTCAGTGGACCGGGCTTATGCCCACATTACGACTTAACCTTATCGGCGAGCGAGGTGAAATAAGAATGGATCTTCTGCGAACACCCTTCAACATAACAATGGTCAAAGACAGCGCGACCAAAACCACCTACATGGGAAGGAGACTACGCCAATACATAGATGTCTTCAGATACAAGCATCCCTCCTACACAAACGAGCACATTCACTTCTTGAACTGTATTGAAAATGAAGCAGAGCCCAAAGTCACGGTTGACCATGGAATCCAACTAGTTCGAACGCTTACCGAGATTACAGAGTGCTTCAAAGGCAAAGTCAGCATATCCGCACCTCAAGCTGAAACTGTTGTCATTCTGCGGGCAGGAGACGACATTGAGGCAACTGTTCAAAAGTCGATTGACATGCTCGGAGGCTTGACAGACGTTAAAAAAGACGATTTGGTGGTGATTAAACCCAACGTTTGTTATCCCAAAAATATAGAAAACATGATCATAACCGATCTAAGAGTGTTAGAAACAGTTCTCAACATGGCGAAACAAAGAGCCAAAAACGTTTTGGTGGTGGAATCTGACTCACACTCGGGCACCGCTGAAAAACGTTTGATTGGAACAGGCGTTATGGATGTTATCAAAAAGTGTGACGCTGAATTCCTCAACCTGAGCCGAGACGAGGTTGAAGAGCATAAGGTTGCGGATTTAACAATTCAGATTCCCAAAACAGTGCTAAGAGCTGATTACTTCATCAATCTGCCCAAAGTCAAGACAAACTCGTTTGTGCTGATTTCGGTTGCAATGAAAAACATGTTCGGCGTTATAGCCAGCCGCAAGAGTCAGTTTCACAGCAGACTCTCAGACGTTCTCGTTTACCTAAACCAAGCTGTTCGACAGCATTTAATTATCGCCGATGGCATCGTTGCTATGGAAGGCTTAGGTCCGATACACGGGAAACCAGTCAATTTAGGTTTAATAATTTCTGGCAAAAACCCATTTACGGTTGACGCCGCCTGCTGTCACATTATGGGCTTCAATCCATATGCTGTTGAGGCTCTGTGGAAGGCTCATCAACAAGGAATGGGCGAAATCGACGCTCAAAAAATACAGTTTCTAGGCGAAAACTTGGAAAACGTCAAGGTCAAGTTTAGTTCTCCTTTGATTTCGAGGCAAAACCTTGTACAAGCCTTGAAGACAGAGCTGCGGCTTCGTTTTCACTGAATAGGCGTGCGAGTGAAAATGGTTAAGTTTTCAATTGTGATTCCCGCCTACAACGAGGCAAAGTACATAAGCAAGACTCTTTCTGCCTTGAAAAACCAGACGTTTAAGGATTTTGAAGTCATAGTTAAAGACGGACTGAGCCAAGACGAAACCGTGAAAATCGCTAAAAATTTCACAAAAAAAGTTATTTCTATTCGAGATTTTTCGGCGGGAGACGCTCGAAACCAAGGTGCACGTTATGCTGAAGGTGAAATTATAGTTTTTATGGATGGAGACACTATTTTGCCGCCTGAGACGCTTGCTCGTTTTTGTAAGTTGATGGGCGATAATGTTGTGGGTTTGAGTTGCCGCAAGATTCCACAGAGCAGTAGCATCTTGGACCGTTTGTTGTATGAATTTGTAAATATTTCCACTTTTGTCTCAGGATTGATGGGTGTAGGCGGAGCACACGGCAACTGCATGCTAATTAGGAGAAACGTGTTTGAACGAATCGGCGGCTTCAACCCAAACATAATTGTAGCTGAAGAGCAGGAACTTGTGAGACGAGCGTCAAAGTTTGGAAAATACATTTTTCTCCTCGACTACTATGTTGTTGAGAATCCTCGTAGGTTGCGGAAGTGGGGGCGACTGAGACTTTACAGAGCTTGGTTCATTGGAATGTTCAAGAGCTTCAAGGCTGGAAAAAAACAAGCGTATGAAAAAGTGCGGTAAACTTTAGGTTCACTGGAAAAGTTTTTTAACAGTCATTCTGACGGCTTCTTCACTGTTTAATTTGGGTTTCCAGCCTAATTTGAGAAGTTTATCGATGGAGAGATGCATTGTTTTAACGTCGCCTTTCCATCCTCTTCCACCGTCTACGCCTCCTGTGAAAATCAGCTTTGGTGGCGGAATGTCCATCTCTTCAGCCACTAATTGTGCAATTCTTTTGACGGATACGTAATCTGCTGAACCCACATTGTAGATGTCTACTCTTTCGTTTTTCTTCAGAAATCTGTTGACAGTATAGAAGATGGCTTCTACACAATCGTCGATGTAAAGGTAAGACTTATTCTGTGTGCCGTCTCCCAAAACTTCGAGTTGGCTAGAATTTTCTCGCAGTTTTCGAATGAAGTCCAATACTACTCCGATGGTGGCTCTAGGTCCCACAATGTTTGCAAAACGCAAAATTAGAGTATGCATGTCGAAAGTGTAAGCGTATGCGCTCATTAATGCTTCAGCGCCTTGTTTAGACGCGCCATAGGTTGATATAGGAATCGAAGGCCCGTAATCTTCTGGTGTTGGAAAAACGGTGGCTTCTCCGTACACGGTTGATGTTGAAGCAAACACTATGGCTTGTGCTGACCTGTTTTTGCGAGCAGCTTCAAGTAAATTGAATGTGGCTAAGAGGTTTTCTTCAAAGTGAACTCTTGGGTCTGTCTCTCCAGCCTTTACCTCAGGGTTTGCTGCAAAATGAAACACTAAATCTGTTTTTTGGATTGCTTTCTCTACGCTTTTTGGGTTTTTTAAGTCACCCTCGATAAACGTGAAGTTCTTGTTGTGAAGCCATTTTTCAAGATTTTTTAGTCTTCCACTGCTGAGGTTGTCAAACACGGTCACCTCATAATTCTTTGTCATTAACTTGTCAACCAGGTGACTACCGATGAAGCCTGCTCCACCAGTTACAAGAACCTTCTTGAAAGCGCCCTGCATCTTACACTTCACCGTTAATCTTATGCGCATTGTTTGAAAATAAACTACTCAGAGTTTTCTTTTAAAACCTATTGAAAGGTTTTCCGTTTAGTAGCCACGTATACGAAGGAGATGAAAGACAATACAATAACAATGACTGCGGGTGCCATGCTTAACAGCATAAAAGACAATTGTTGGTTTATTGAAGCAAAAATAATGGTTGCACCAAACACAAACAGTGGGAAGAATAAGCCTATTACAAGCCAGACTGACCACTTTTTCACGGTGAACAAACCGTAAGCAGCTATGAAACTGAGGACAGCTAGGACTCCAGACGTATAGAGACCGAAGTCTGTCGTGGCTAAGGCAATGATTTGGACTACGCCTACGATGATGTAGAAAATGGCGAGTAAGAGTCCGTCTCGACGCTTCACTTTCAGCTTAGATTTCAACCTCTTTTGCGCCTCTTTTAAAGACCTAATGCTAAATAACAGCATTCTAATAAATCTGTTTCGCAACCGCCCCGATAGATAAGTGGTGGAAGTCCCAAACATGACGATTGATGATGTTAAAAAGAAGGTTTTAGTCACTGGTGGAGGAGGTTTCATTGGTTCAAGGCTTGCCCAAGCATTACTGAAGAAAGGATGCAAAGTGAAGATTCTTGATATTCAACCTGGTCTTCTTAAACACGAGACTAACCCAAATTTAGAGTTCATAGGAATTGGAAGCAATGATTTGCATGGAGGCATAAACGACAGAAGTCTTGTTGAAGAGGCAGTCAAAGACATCGACGTTATTTACCACTTAGCAATTAATTGGGATGGATATGCTTGGAGCCACATGCTTCCTCTCGCAGATTTATTCGATGCTAACATTAGAGGCACACTTAATCTGTTGGAAGCAGCCAAATCTCAAGGGGTAAGACACTTTCTTTTCTCAAGCAGCGTTGCAGTCTATGGAGAAGCGAAATCACTTATCATAGACGAGGAAACTGTCTGTAAACCTGAGTTGTGGAGTGGAGATCCAGAACCCGCATACGGTATATTGAAGCTCACGCTTGAGAAGCTTTGCCTCATGTATCATCACCATTACGGATTACCCGTCACTGCCTTTCGCATAGAAGTTGTCTTTGATGACAATGAAGTGCAGTTTCTGGGTAGAAGCACAGTCAACGATTTGATTAAAGGAGAAACCATAGAAGCCATAGAAGGCGACGGCTTTGCAACAATCCATGTTGATGAAATAGTCCAAGCCTTTTTAATTGCCACTTTAAACAAAAACGCATACGGTCAAGTTTTCAATCTGTCCAATCCTGCAACCTACATGACCAATCGTGAGCTTTATCGATTCCTCATCGAATTAACTGGCTCAAAAAGTGAAATCAAGTTAATCACAGACTCCATGCGCAGAAGCTCCAGCTCTCCACCAGAATCCATTGAGAAGATTCAAAGAATGCTCGGTTGGAAGCCTCAAAAGACAAAAGAGGATGTTAAGAAAGCAATAGCCAAGTACGTCCAATCAGTGCCTACACAATTGTAGGCGAAAAAGATTTAGAGTTCACAGTTGCAATACATGGCTAACATGAGTTATCGTGAACTTTACGTCTCTCCAACCGTGATTTTCAGCGGCTTCCAGAAAACATTTGACGAAGCAGACTACATTGTTTTAGGTGTTCCCTTCGACGTGACCAGCACGTACAGAACTGGCGCCAGATTTGCGCCCACAGCTATTCGTGAAGCATCTTTAAACATTGAAACCTACAGTTTCAGCTCAGGTATTGATGTTGAAGACTTGCAGCTGCATGATTTAGGCGACCTTCACGTTACGAGTGATGCAGACGAAACTTTAAAACGACTTGAACAAGTGATGCAAGAGCTTTTAGACGCAGGGAAAACTCCAGTTTTAATCGGTGGAGAACACACCGCCACGTTGGGCTCGGTTAGAGCAGTGGGCAAAAACTGTGCTGTCATAAGCTTCGATGCTCATCTTGACCTTCGCAATGAATACATGAACCTGAAAACTTCGCACACAACTTTCATGCGTAGAATCAATGAGCAAGTGCATCCTCAAAAAATAGTTGAAATAGGCACAAGAGCAGTGTGCAAAGAAGAATTAAACTACGCTAAAAAAGCTGGAGTAAACTACATAACTGTTCAGCAAATTCGAAACGACGGCGTGGAGAAAACAATTGAAAAGATTGAAAAATTGTTAGCTGGCATTAAACAGATTTATTTATCAATTGACATGGACGTGCTTGACCCTAGTTTTGTGCCAGCTGTTCAGAATCCCGAACCTGACGGGTTGTGCACCTGCATGTTCTACGAGTTGCTGGACGCATTATGCGATAGACGAGTAGTCGCCTTTGACGTGGTAGAAGTTGCGCCACATTATGATAATGGAGTCACAGCCATTCAGGCTGCTAAAGTCGTGTTTGAAGTGCTTTGTCACTTAGAGAAGACGAAGAAAACAAGACCTTAATAGGTAAGCATTCACGTTTGTCTAACCAATTTTGCAATAAAAAATCCGTTGCAATGATGAATATGAGGATACAGCCTCTGACATTGGCGCTGTCCCCTAAATCCTGATACGCCTATTTTCGGCGAGGTTTCAGTCAAAACGAAGTCTGGATGCCACTTTAGAAACTTTTCAATTAACATTTCGTTTTCTTCCAACGTGATACTGCATGTGGAATAGACTAGGAAGCCGTTTTCCTTCACATGTTCGGCGCAGTTGTTAAGCATGCTCCATTGAACCTCAGCCATATGAGCTACAGAACGCTTAGTCAAACGCCATTTTGCAGAAGGCATTTTGCTGAAGGCGCCAGTGCTGGTGCAAGGCGGGTCTAAAACCACTAGGTCCGCTTCCAACCTAAGAGACAAGGGATTACACGCATCTGCAACAACTGGCGTGGCAATTTTAACACTCATTCTTTGGGTTTCTCTCTTCCAAACGTTCATCCTTCGCCTCGAATAGTCAACAGAATAGATGTTGCCTTGGTTTTTCATCAACTGCGCCATGTACGTGGTTTTGGCTCCAGGCGCCGCGCAAACATCGAGCACAGTCATGCCAGCCTTTGGATTGGCAATTTCAGCAGCTAGGCAACTTGCCTTGTCTTGAATGTAAAACAAGCCTTCTTGGAAGCTCAGCGTTCTCACAAGAGGCTTTTTGCTTTTAACAACTCTAAATGTGTGCTTTAACTGTGGCTCTTTCTCAACAATTACTCCTTCATCTTTCAACTTTTTGAGAACATCGTTTTCTGACGTTGTGAGCGTGTTTAAACGTAAGTATGTAGGCGAAGGTTCTGTGGCACTTGTCAAGAATTTGAGAGCTTCACTTCTTCCCAACATGCGGAAACAGTATCTCACAAACCATGTTGGATTGAAGGTTTGCAATGCCACCCTCTCTTCATCACTAGCTTTCTTCACAATATCGTTGATTTGGGTGGTCAAAATTTTACCCAACACTTCTTCGATTTCGTTGAGTTCCCGCCAACCTAAAATAGAGCGTCCAGTACGCGCAATTAAAGCTGCTTTTTCGGCGTCGCCGCTCTCAAACTTTACCTCATAAGTGAATAATCGAAGAAAAGCTTGGGGTCCCATTTTGAAGTCGCTGAGCGCTCGAGGCGCCAAAACCGTGTTTATGACAGAATCAATTAGGTTTTGTCTCCGCAAGGTTTCGAAAACAAGTTTGTGGGCTAAACCCAGAACCTTGGGGTCCTTTATTCCTAATTGTTTGGTTGCTTTTGCCAATGCGAGACGCTCGCCTAAGCGTTGCAGCTCTATCCAACTTAGAGTTTCTATGGCTAGGGTCCAAGCGTCACGCAACAAATTTTGAAACCTCAGTCTCTGAAACAAGATACAATACCTTGTGAGAACATATCGTTTTCGCGCCTGCACATGCTCTTAGGAATATTTTTAGGTTGTTCAATCAATAATAGTTGGGACACGAGAAAAAAATGGCAAAAAGACAACTTGACGATTTCTTTACACCCGTTAAGCCCACGGTTGAGGTTAAGGCTAAAACTGAGACTGCGGAGGAAAAGCCAGCTGAATCATTTATGGAAGCTGTTCTTCAAGAGAGAAAAGCTGGCGTGCACGAGTTTGAGGCTCCATCTAATCTGCCTCCTTCTTATTTCGTGTCCGCCACATACGACGGAGACAAGGCTTCGGCGCTCATCAAACTTTACGAGCCTAAGTCGAAGCAAATCTATTTGTGGCACGACAAAACTGGTCACAAACCCTACTTGCTCACTAATCTCTCACCAATTGAACTTGAAAAAATGGATCGTGTGACAGGGCATCCTGGTTTCGATCACTTTGAAACTGTGGAGAAGTATGATCCGCTTAAAGACCGAAATGTGACATTGACAAAGGTTGTGGCAAAAGACCCATTGGCGGTGGGCGGTCGACCCACAGGCTGCTTGCGCGACATAATTCCAGAAGAGTGGGCAAAAATAAGTCCGAGTCAAGAGCAAAAGGCGAAGGTTTGGGAAGCGTCTATCAAATATTATGAATGTTACATTTACGACCGTCAAATTGCACCGGGCATGATTTACAAGATTGAAAATGGTGAACTCACCGCTGTTAAACATGAATCTGCAGAAGAAAACATAAAGAAAATTCAAACCATATTCACTGATGAGCCTAAAGAGTTTCTGCAACCTATCGAAACTTGGGCTAGGCTACTCGAGTATCCTGTGCCTGAGTTTCGCAGAGTCGCCCTCGACATCGAAGTGGAAACTCCTACAATTGAGATTGAGGGTAAACTAACATTTCGAGTGCCTGATCCTCGATATGCCGAACACCAAGTCTTGTGTGCAGCGTTGATGGGTTCTGATGGTAAGAAACGCATTTTGATTCTGAGACGTCCAAACGTGCGAGAAGGCTCTGTGAAGCTTCCAGCCGACGTAAGTGCTGAATACTTTCCCACTGAAAAAGAATTGCTTCAGGCAATTTTTGACGCTTTGTGGGATTACCCCTTCGTCGTTACGTTTAATGGTGACGATTTTGATTTGCACTATCTCTTTAATCGAGCTACTAATAAGTTGGGCTTTAGAGAGAGTGAAGTGCCCATCGAACTGGGAAGAAAAACTTGCCTTCTTCGTTACGGTGTGCACATCGACCTTTACAAATTCTTCTTCAATAGGGCGCTTCAAATCTATGCCTTCGGAAACAAGTATCGCGATGTCACATTGAATGATGTGGGTCAAGCTCTTGTAGGGCTAAGAAAACTGGAGTTAACTAAGGGGCTGAATGATTTAACCTACACTGAACTTGGGTTGTATTGTCTTCGAGACGCTGAAATCACCTTGAAACTGACCACGTTCAACGACGACCTCGCTATGAAGTTGATTCTTGCTATTACGCGTATTAGTCGTATGCCTATGGAAGATGTGAGTCGACAGGGTGTGTCTCGATGGATTCGAAATTTTTTGCAGTTTGAGCATCGCAGACAGAACATGCTGATTCCCAACGCAGATGACATTTTGGCTGTTAAGGGAAAGGCGGCTACAAAGGCTATTATTAAGGGAAAGAAGTACAAGGGCGCCATTGTGGTTGAGCCTGTTCCAGGCGTGCACTTCAACGTGGCAGTTATGGACTTTCCAAGTCTGTACCCGTCTATAATTAAAGTTTACAATTTGGGCTATCAGTCAATTCTTTGCTCGCATGAGGAGTGCCGAACCAACAAGGTGCCAGATACACCGCATTGGGTGTGCACCAAACGAAAGGCTCTTGAAAGTCTACTCATCGGTTCGCTTAGAGACCTGCGAGTAAAATGGTACAAGCCTAAGGCTAAAGACAAATCACTTGGGATTGAGTTGCGAAGCTGGTACAACGTGATACAGAGCGCTTTAAAAGTCATTTTAAATGCCAGTTACGGCGTCTTCGGCGCTGAAACCTTCGACCTGTACTGTCCCCCCGTGGCTGAGGCTACAGCTTCGATAGGGCGTGATTCAATAACGCGAATAATCAATGAAGCCGAACAATTGGGCATTCAGGTGATTTACGGCGACACTGACAGCATCTTTCTAAAGAATCCATCGGAAGGTCAAATTAACGCCTTAGCCAAATGGTCTGAGAAAGAGTTGCACATGGAACTCGATGTGGACAAGGTTTATCGTTACGCTGTTTTCAGTTCTCGCAAGAAAAATTATTTAGGCGTTACTCTGGAAGGCACAGTTGATGTTAAGGGTTTAACTGGCAAAAAGAAGCATATTCCACCGTTTATTAAAGAAGCCTTCGACCTCATGAAGAACCGTTTGAGCCGAGTGAAAACACCTTTGGAGTTTGAGGATGCCAAAAAAGAGATTCGCAACATTATTCGAGACAGTTATCTACGGTTGAAGCGACGTGAATGGAAAAGAATCGACGACTTAGCCTTCAACGTTGTGCTTGGAGAAGCGCTTGAACATTATGTTAAGACTACGCCGCAACATGTGAAGGCGGCAAGCATCCTCAAGAAAAAAGGATATGAATTGAAAGCAGGCGACATGATAAGTTTCGTGAAAGTTGTAAAGGAACCACACGTGAAGCCTGTGCAGTTGGCGGCTAACAGCGAAATAGACGTAGACAAGTATGTGGCTTACTTGCAGTCAACGTTTGACCAAGTTTTAGACGCTTTAGGCTTAGACTTCAACGAAATCATTGGTTTAACGAAACTGGAACGCTTCATGTAATGTTATTCACAACTTCTTCGGGACTACTACGCATGGCAAGATGTCAGCTAGGGGTCTCAGGGAAAAGGGTTTTGTTTGCACTTCGCCCTTTAAGCTAACAAGGAAACTCTGTATATCTCCCATAGAGCAGCCCCAACTCAGTCGTATTTCTGAGATGAAGTTGGAAAATGAAGTGTAATCTGTGTGCACCGATATCATCACTCCCTCCATTCCCAACCCTTCGCCTCCAGAGGCAAAGATGACATAGGGGCGTTTAGCTACAGACTGACGTGCCTTTGCCAACATCTCCGGTGCAGGTTCTCTGACGCGCATAAACGTGAAGGCCAGAATCTCGAATCCTAACTCGTAAAGATTCGGAGTAATAGTGTATTCTTGTATTATTTTCTTTTCCAGTTGTCTTCTCCTTCTAGTGAACGTTGCCTGTGAAACCCCAATGACTTTAGCCAATTCTCTGTCGCTCTTTTTCGAGTTTTTAAGGAGTTGTTGCAAAATTTTTATATCTAAATGATTTCTCATACTCTTTAATTTGGAATTGAACAATATATAAGTGCATTGCTGGTTCATTCTGAGAGTTGCTGCCAAAAATTATTGAAGAACCTTTAATCCACGAGATTTTAATGGCTCAATGATGCTGGGCTGGCTCAAGGCTGTGAGCAACAAGTAACCGATGCCTGCGATGGCTATAAAACTGCTCACGGTAAGGCTCACAATCATGGCTGCCCAAACTGGAAGGAATGCGAGAATCTCTGGCGGTGGAAAGAACAGCCAAAGGTAACTACCAACAATTATACCTATGGGCAATGACCCTGCAATGCATGCGAGCAGCCGATGTTTTCTGAGCAACAGTATAACAATAGCCGCAATGAAGTTAGCGATTGGACCAACAACAACATCGATTGGACCCAACCCAAAATAGGCGTTGCCCACAAGACACCCAACAGTGACGCCGCTTACGACAGGCCAACCAAACAACGCCGCTAATGGAATCAACACATCAGCCACGCGCAACTGCACTGGACCAAATGAAATTGGCGCCAACACAACAACTAGAACAGCGTATAGACTGGCAAAAAACACTGTTAAACTCAATTCTCGAGTATTCATTCTTTTTTTTACCTCCCTACTCCCGGGGTTTATATTTTACTGGCGGAACGGGTGGGAGGAGCCCACTCACCCGCCAAGCCATTAGGGTTTAACTGTTGTTGTACTTTAATTTTTTGCATTTGCCAAAAAGCCTATTAATGTATTTAGTAATGTTTTAACTTCTATTTCCGTGAGAGTATCAGAATGGTAATTAACGAATTCAAATACGAACTCAGCAAGGTTGAAAGAGGCTACAACAACAGAACGTTATACATAAATGTTTCAAGCATAGAAATCGCCAGCAAACCAGTCTCAGAAACCATGAAAGACAAGTTTACAGGCGGTCGCGGCTTCAACTTGTGGCTACTCTGGAATGCCTTGCCGAAAAACCACATCGTCAAATGGGACGACCCGGAAAACGAAGTCTGCATTGCCTGCGGTCCTTTAGGCGGCACTCCAATTTATCCAGGCAGTGGAAAAAGCATCGCCGTTTCAATTTCTCCCTTGACAGGCACGGTGATGGATTCAAACGTCGGCGGATACTTTGGCTCCTACCTAAAATTTGCAGGCTGGGATGCGCTTGAGCTTCAGGGAAAAGCAAGCTCTGAAGTTGTTATCTTTATTGATGGCGACGATGGTAAGGTGCAAATTGAAGATGCGTCTCAACTTCCATCTGAAACTCACTTACTCGTAGAAATCTTGGTTAAAAGATATGGAAATGGAAGCCCGCAGAGTATTTCTACAATTTCTTCTGGTCCAGGAGCTGAACACACGTTTTTCGGTTGCCTCAATTCTTCATGGTATGACGCTGGCCGTAAGATTCACAGGTACAAACAGGCAGGAAGAGGCGGAATAGGCACCGTTCTCCGCAATAAAAGGGTAAAAGCCATAATTGTCAAATACTCAGGGAAAATAACCGTGGAAACTAATAATCCCGCCGATGCAGAACTGCTCAAGCAGGTTGGCATAGCCTTCAATCAGGAAATAAGAACTCTCGACCCAAAACAACACGAAATGTCCACCATCGGAACCACTCACCTTGTGACCATTATGAACGATTTTGACCTATTACCCGTAAACAACTTCAGGTTTGGCAGCCACTCTGAAGCGGAAAAATTAGGGCAGGAAGTCTATAGAAAGAAGTTTCACAAGGGTTATGATGGCTGTTGGATTGGCTGCCCATTAGCATGCTCTCACGGTGTCAAAGACTTTGAGCTTAAAACAGGTCCTTACAAGGGACAAAAGGTTTTTGTTAACGGTCCAGAATACGAAACCATTGCTGGATTGGGCAGTAGCTGCGGTGTTTTTGATGCCGACGCTATTATTGAAATGAACTATTACTGTGACATTTATGGTTTAGACACAATTTCTGTGGGCACTGCCACAGCGTTTGCCATGGAATGCTACGAGATGGGGTTAATCAACAAGAAGGTTACTGGCGGTTTAGACTTGCGATTTGGCAACAAAGACGCTGTTCTTGAACTTATTCATCGAATGGCGACAGGTAAAGGCTTTGGCACCATAGTAGGTCAAGGCATACGACAAATGAAAAAACTTTTTGCACAGAAATACGGCGTGGACTCGAAAATTATGCAGGACATTGGCATGGAAGCTAAAGGTTTGGAGTTCTCTGAATATGTGACCAAGGAATCGCTGGCGCAGCAAGGCGGCTACGGGCTTGCCATAAAGGGGCCTCAACATGATGAGGCTTGGCTGATATTCCTAGACATGGTGCACAATTTAATGCCTACGTTCGAGCAGAAAGCGGAAAACCTACACTGGTTCCCTATGTTCCGCACTTGGTTCGGCTTAAACGGTCTATGCAAACTCCCATGGAACGACGTTATTCCAGAAGATAACAAAAACACAAAAGACCCAGCTAAGGTTATTGCTCATGTTGAAAATTACGCCAAATTTTTCTATGCTGTTACCGGCAAGAAAGTCACAATAGATGATATCATCTTAATGAGTGAAAGAGTCTACAATTTCCAACGCATTTTTAACTTAAGAATGGGATTCGGCACACGTGAACACGATACAATACCTTATCGCGCTGTAGGACCAGTGACAAAGGAAGAATACGAAAGCCGCGCCGAACGCTACGACAAACAGCTTAAAGAAAAATTTGGCTACGACCCAGAAGGCAAGTCAACTGAAGAAAAAATGGCGGTTTTAAGAAAACACCGCGAGGCGGAATATGAAAAACTTAAAGACGCTGTTTACAAGCGGCGCGGATGGAACATGAACGGAGTGCCGACGCTGCAAAAGGTAAAATTCCTCGGCATAGACTTTCCGAATGTAGTGGAACTTTTGCAAAAACAGACATGAAATGCCTCTTTCAAACTTTGCTCCTGCAAGTGCACGTTTTCTTTATTTTGCCATCTCTGAAAGACTTAATTGTCAGAGACGCATAATCCAAGCCAACTATAGGAGATGAAACAACGTGAGTAAACCCAAGAAAACTGTCAAAGTCGCCAAGATAGCCATCATCGGCGCTGGAAAAATGGGCGAAGGCATAATCGCTGGACTCCTCAAATCAGGGGTTTACAGTCCTCAAGACATTAAAGCTTATGAAGTAATAGAAAACCGTTGCAAATATATTGCGCAGACTTATAAGGTGGAATGTCCCAGCGACATAAAGAAGGCTGTAGCTTTCGGTGACATCTGTCTCATAGCGGTCAAACCAAGCGAGGTGGCAAAAGTTCTGGAACAAATTGGACCCGTCATGAAGCCGGGCAAATTGCTGGTTTCGATTGCAGCGGGCGTTCCATTGGATTTCTATCGCAAGCATTTGCCTAAACATGTTCCAGTTGTGCGTGTCATGCCTAACATAGCTGTCCGAGTTAGAGAAGCCATGATAACCCTCAGCCCTTCAGAGAACGTTACAAAAGAACAGTTGAAAACAGTCAGTGATATGCTAGGTCTGCTTGGACCTGTAATGAAATTAGACGAGAAATACTTGAACCTAGCCACAGGACTTGTGGGTAGCGGTCCAGCTTACATATACGTGATAATTGATGCTTTAGCAGATGCAGGTGTCAGAATGGGTTTACCTAAAGATGTTTCAATCTATCTCGCCGCTCAAACCCTTTTAGGCGCAGCTAAAATGGTTATAGAAACAGGCGAACACCCAGTAAAACTTAAGGACATGGTTACCACACCTGCGGGCACAACTATTGAGGGATTGATTGAACTTGAACGCCTCGGATTAAGAGCAGCCTTAATATCAGCTGTCACTAAAGCGGCGGAAAGAGCCAAGGAACTGGCACCACCAGCCTAAAGACAACTTTAGCTTTACAAAAACATGCGGTATGACTCTTTGTTTATTGAACAATTTGCAAAGAGACGAGGCGTTGAGGGAAAAGTTTGAATATTGAAAGGCTTATTGAATAAGGGTTTACCGTGGGGAAAAGCAACATGTGGTTGAGTCATGATGTCAAGGGGATTTCAAAACTCATTCTCATCCTATTACTACTGGTCTCTTTCATTGTTGGCGCCTTATTATCGTATATTTGGACTATGGGTTTTTACGCACATCAGGAGTATCATCTTCCAAGCCAAGGAAACATAACTATTGAGAACGTAGAGTTCTACCCTGAAAACGCTACGTTCTTCAACGTCACTTTGCTCAGCCCTTCGTATTCACCCTCAACAGTTATGATTGGCGAAATCATGGTTTCAACAAACGACGGCTTGCTCCATATTGCAACAAAAACTATTCCTCAGCTTCCATATGAGCTTGCTCCTGGCACTTCACAGACTTTACAGGCTTATTGGAACTGGGCAAATTACACAGGGCAAATCGTGGACGTTATCGTCTTAGTCTCCGAGGGGGGGTCGGGCGCCACCTCTCTGAAATTAACGCCATTCATGAACCTCGAAATTACAAGTGTAAATTTTGATTCAGCGGTTAGCGAAACAAACTTCACTGTCACGGTTCAGTCTATGAGGTCGGAAGCTTTCATGAATATCACCAGAATAACTCTGGATGGAGAAGACGTTACTGTTTCGCCTCTTCTGCCATACAATCTCGGCAACGCTTCTGCAACTTTCACTTTGACTCGAGCATGGTCAGATTTGCAAGGCACGAACGTAACTGTTAATGTGGAAACATTGCAGGGTTTCAGCGCTTATAAAAGCCAAAGTGTTCCCGAAGTTCTCAAGGTTTCGAACATTGTCTTCAACGCCACCGATACAAGCAGTTTCAACCTTACCGTTCAGAATGTTGCGATACCTCAAACCACTTTGAATATAACGCAAATACAGGTTTACATCCAAGGAGAGGCCATAACCATAGAAAATGCGACTCCATCGTTACCATATGTTCTTCAACCAGCTTCTCAAATCCCGCTCAAGTGTGCTTGGAATTGGAGTAGTTATCAAGGACAAAGTGCAATAGCAACAATTACTGTGTATACACAGCAAGGCTTTTCCAGGTCTGCTGAGGCTACAATTCCTTAGTATAAAGAATTTTTTACATAATCTCTATGAACTGTCCCATTCGTTGAGCCAAAGCCTTCTTGTATGCAATGTTTGCTGTAATAGCATCATGTATCGCTAAGCCAGTGGATGCAAAAACAGTTATCTCGTCTGAGGATGTTCTGCCTTTCTTCAAGCCAGCTATGATTTCGCCTATTTCACCGTACACATTTTTACGTTTAATGATTCCCTGCTTTAAAGGAAGGTTGATTTCGCCGCTGTGAGAAGCCTGTTCCCAATCGTCGACAACAATTTTTGCCCGCTTCAAAATGGCTGGATCTAACTCTTGTTTGCCAGGTGCGTCTGCTCCGATGCAGGTTATGTGCATGCCAGGTGAGATCCAATCATTGAAAACAATAGGCACCGTGGACGGTGTTGTTGTTACGACAATGTCGGCGCCTCGAACAGCGTTTTCCGCTTCGTCGACTGGAACCATCTGGTTTACATTAGGGCATAATGGTTTCATTTCATCTATGAATTCCTTTCTCGTTTCTTTTGTTCGACTCCAAACCCTGATTTCCTCAAGCCTTTCATAGAGGGCGCATAAAGCCATCAACTGTGTTCTTGACTGAGCACCTGCACCTACGAAACCGATAATCTTTGAGTCCTTTCGTGCTAGGTATTTGGCGGCTACGCCTCCTGAAGCGCCTGTTCTCATATGCGTGATCCATGTGCCACCCATTATAGCAATTGTCGCTCCATTTCTTGGGTCAACAACGATTAACGTAGCCATCACTGTTGGAAGATTGAATTGCGTTCGATTGTCTGTGTGCACGCTGACAACTTTGACAGCGGAGATGTCCAAGCCTTCAAGGTAGGAGGGCATGGCTCTCAGGTCGCCGTTGTATTTTTTGAAGAACAGGTAGATTTTCGCTGGCATCTGCACGCGGTTTAAGCCTTTTTCTGCAAACGCCAGTTCTACAGCTTGCATAACTTCGCCCATTGATAAAAGCCGTTTGATGTCGCTTTCTTTAAGCAACAAGGTTTTCATGGTGCACATTACCTTTAACTAATTAAGGTTCCTTCTTTCGGGTTCTTAACCAGTTTGTTGAACTCTTGAATCAAACGTTTTGTTACTGGTCCAGGTTTGCCATCGCCTATTATGCGTTTGTTTATCTCCCTAACTGGTGTGATCTCCACGGCTGTTCCTGTGAAGAAAACTTCGTCGGCTGTGAACAATTCGTTAGGTGTAATGTTTCTTTCTTCAAGAGGGTATCTGAGCTTTTCAACGAGTTTCATCACTGCAATCCTTGTTATTCCACGTAAAGCTCCTGTTGAAGTCGGCGGCGTAATGACCTTGCCTTCTTTTACTATGAACACGTTTTCTGCTACTCCCTCGGAGACAAAACCCGTCTTATCTAAGACGATGGCTTCGTCGGCACCAGCTATATTAGCCTCAATTTTTCCTAAGATGCTGTTAAGATAATTAAGCGATTTCACTTCATGGGTTGTGGCGTCAACAGGGTCTCTTTTAACCCACGTTATCATGGCGGTTATGCCGCGTTCTATCTTTTCTTTAGAGTGCAACACAATCGTCGGCTCTGCTATAATAATAATTGTGGGTTTGGAGCATTTTCTCGGGTCTAGTCCCAAGTCGCCAACTCCTCTAGTGACTACAAGACGAATGTAAGCGTCTTTCAACTTGTTTTTCTTGAGCGTATCTAAAACTGCGCGTGTCATCTGTTCTTTGTTTAATGGTATTTTTAGCATAATTGTGTGCGCCGACGTGTACAGGCGGTCTATATGCTCCTTCAACTTGAAGACTACTCCGTTGTAGGCGCGTATGCCTTCGAACACACCGTCTCCATAGAGCAAACCATGGTCGTAAACTGAAACCTTAGCCTCTGACTTGGGATAAAATTTGCCATTAATATTAATGAAGAGTTCTTCCTTTGCCATTTTTCATCACTTCTGCGCAGAATATTGTATGCAACCTTCGGCACGCTTTTATGCTTTTTGTAAAATGGCTATTGGAGTTGCGAAAATTCTTTAGCTACGAACCTGAATCCTAGGCAAGCCGTGATTATTAGTAATATTCCTGCAAAGTCAAGGAGGAACAGACTGGCGCTCCAGAAGACTACGGTGTTAATGACCAAAGCGGGCAGACCGTTCAAGGCTCCTGTCCAAGGCGACTTCCAGACAAGGTCCCAAAAGCTCATGGAGAGAATAAGCGAACCGAAGAGCAGCCCGATTCCATAAACCAGCGCTACCACGAGAATAGACGCATGTGCTAAAGGTCTTGCTTCTCTGTTTGCTCCAACGATTGCGTAAATGAAAGCTGCCACAGGACCTAATATGACTGCTATGCCTTCTAGAGTTAACAGTGACATAAAGGGACCAGTAAGGGGAATTCCCCAGTCGAACACAAGATCAAAAATTCGAACGTTGAACAAGGCGTAGGCGAGTAAAACGCCACCCACGATTCCTGAGATTGAACCCGCGAGTTTGAAACGTGAACGGGGCACCATATAGGTTGCAGCACCAAACATTGCAAGTATGGGTGCCACTAAAAGCAAAAAGCCTGTGAGATTGCCACTTGGAAGCAACAGCATTGAACCTATGCCCAAACATAACAGGTAGAAAGACGCTAAAAGTACGCCGAGAAAGGCTGTTCCCTTCGTTGGGTTTCCTTCGTAAAACTTGACTCCGCCGAGTACCATGACGACGCCCAAACCTGCCGAAATAGCCGACGCCATTATGAATGATGTTCTGCCAGATAAAGCGACGATGTTGGCTTGAGAGGAAATTGGGATTATTGACAAGAAATACCCTAGCAAAATCATGACTGGTAGGTTGACCATGATGTATCCTACACCCAGCATTGTGAAGGCGGAGAGAACCAGTTTTCGAAGCGTCAACTCGGTGCCAACGATTCGAGTTTCCACTCGTTGGGGAACACTGTGCCTCGCAGTTTCAACTGCCATTTCATCTGTTTTCTGCATGGAAAAGATTTCTGCTCCTTATTCTTTATAACATGTATGAACCCAGAGTATGTATCATTTGTAAATGTCAGAATTCAGAATCTGAATCAAAATGAGGCAATGGTTCAATAAGGCTAGAATTGTGGTCTTTTAGATAGTAATCTTGGAAGAGTAAGCGGCTGGAAAGGTTTGCCCTCTGTCTCCTCACTTATCTCTTTAATCAACTGTTGAAGTTTCATCTCCCTAATCTTTCTCTGCTTTCTGTCACGCACTGGAAGAACGCCTGCGTCTATCTCCCTCTGTCCAATCACAAGCACATAGTTTACCCATTCAGTCTCAGCCTCTCTCACCTTCTTCTGCATCGTAAGCGGGCGGTCGTCCACATCAGCCCGTATGCAGTTTTTCTCAAGCGTGTCAACTATTTTTTCCGCCTCTATCATAAACTTGTCAGAGATTGGTATAACTCGAACCTGTGTGGGTGCCAGCCACAGAGGAAGTATGGGCACTTTTCCCATTTGTTGTTCTCTGTAGGCTTTTTCTAACAGTGCGTAGACGCATCTTTCGATGGAGCCGCTGGGACTACAATGCAATATAAATGGACGTTTTTTCTCTCCCTTCTCATCCACATAGCTTATATCGTATCGTTCTGCATTTTCGACATCAAGCTGGTCTGTAGAGAGCGCTGAAGCCTTGTCCAAGTTGTCAACGAAGTTGAATTCATACTTTAGAATCCAGTAGGAGTAGCGTTTTGGCAACAGTTCAATTAAGGCGGGTCTTTTGAACCGTTTCACCAAGGACACAACAAAGCTCTTGTTTTTTTCATAGAAATCCTTTGTAAACCGCACTCCCAATTCATAGTCTTTGTCGCTGAACTCTAAGCCTTCTTTCATGTTTTTGGTGCACAAATCGAATCTGACCATGAATTCCTTCTTAACTTGTTCAAGGTCGGCGCACATGGCGTGGCAGTCGGGCATAGTGAACGCTCTCAGCCTTCTCAGTCCGACTAATTCGCCGCTTTTTTCTTTTCTGAAACTGTAGCGTGTCAACTCGTAGATTCTGAAAGGCAACTGTCGATAAGAAATCTGGGTGTCGTGGGTCATTAGAAACTGTCCGAAACAGGCGGCAAACCGCAAGAAAAGGTCTCTGTCTTCGGATTTTACAATGTATTGTCTGGCTGGAAATCTTTCAATGTAGGCAGCAAGGCTGGGATGGTTAAGGTCATACATAATGGGTGTCTCAACTTCCATGCCGCCATACTCAGCTACTGTCGAAGTCACGTATCTTTCTAGTAACGCTTTAACTAAACGACCTTTAGGTGGCCAACGGAAATTACCTGGGTCACTTGCAAACTCGTAGTCAGTGAGTCCAAGTTTCTTCATTAATGTCACGTGTGGCGGAACCTGTTGAACCGCGCGCACCTTTGCCATTTCGTATTTTGCAAACTTTTCAAGCATTTCGTGTCCTTTGAAGTTGAATTTTTCAACAGGTGTCAGTTTTCCATTGGGTTCCATGATGAACCATGTTGACTTTAACGTTTCTTCAGCCTTAACCGCCTCTGAAACTTTTTCTTCCTCTTTTTTCTCGCTTGGAGCAATAACTCGCAGTTGTTCGGCTAAAGGGTGACCTTTAATGGACAGGGAAAACTGTTTATTCCAGCCAAAAGGAGTGCGATGGGTCTCGATGCCTGCTTCCTTGGCGTATTTTTCCATAACCTTCAGAATTCTTAGAGCGTTGCTGGGCTTGGCTAAATTACTGCTAAGATGAGCGTAGGGATAAATCAAAATTCTTTTAGCCTTCAACTTTTCGAGGGCAGCCTTAACTTCGGCGACTGCTCGTTTTGCAACGGCTTCGTCGTCGCCCTCTTCAATACTCGTGAATAAGACAACAATGTCTTCTAGTCTCTTCGCCTTTTTCTCGGCTTCCTCAGCCATGGCGATCTCTTTCTTTATAGGCTTGTACTCGATATAGTCGGAGTGCAACTGAAGTATTCTCAAACCTGTTTCCTCATTTTGGTTGTGAACCAGTGATAGAATGAGGTTTATTCAAATTAATTTTATCCTAACAGCACACGGAAAGTATTTGTGGCAGTATTTAATCTAGGCTGTTTTCTAGAAGACGCGCATAGGTGAATGATAAAGAATGGCTAAAGTCAAACGTTCAGCGACTGATTTTTCCACCCCAAACAGCAGAGAAATTGTAGCTGAAGGACACCTGATAGACTCCATGATTCTCACGAAAATTTGGGACAGAATTATGGAGCTCGGCGGAGAATTCGAAGTCCTTGAATTCAATGTTGGAAAACGAAAAACCGATACAAGTTATATTAGGATGCTTGTTAAAGGACGGAATCCTAAGCATCTAGAGGAAATACTTAGAGAAATCTACATGCTTGGCGCTGTTCCATTAGAAGTTGAGGAAATAACTGTAAAGCCAGCTCCTGCAGACATGGTTCTACCTGACGACTTCTACTCCACCACAAATAATCCCACGTACATTTACCTTCACGATGAATGGATTGAAGTTGACGACATAATGATGGATAAAGCAATAGTCGTCGACTCTGAAACTGGAAAAGCCCGTTGCAAACCACTTAGAGAAGTGAAAAAAGGCGAACTAATTGTAATAGGCGAAAAAGGAGTAAGGATTAAGCCTGCTGAAAGATCACGGGAGAGCACAGGGATTTTCCGATTCATGAGCAGCGAAGCTTCAAGCGAGAAGCCTGCAACCACACTAATAAAGCAGATTGCCCAAGATGTTTACAATATTAAAAAATCAGGTGGAAAAATCGCTGTTGTAGCAGGACCCGCTGTTGCTCACTCCGGCGCAGATCAAGCCCTTGCAACTTTAATTCATGATGGCTTCATCGATGTTCTTCTAAGCGGAAACGCCCTAGCAGTGCACGATGTTGAAGCTGCTTTGCTTGGAACTTCTTTAGGGGTTTCCCTCAAAACGGGCATTCCATCTATTCGGGGGCATAGAAACCACATAGTAGCCATAAACGAGATTTACAAGGCTGGAGGCTTGAAGGCTGCTGTTGAAAAGAATGTTTTGAAAACTGGGATAATGTACGAATGCATTAAACGAGGGGTTCCCTTTGTTCTGGCAGGCTCCATTAGAGACGATGGTCCTTTACCAGAAGTTATACGTGATACAGTTGAGGCTCAGAAGAGGTATAGCGAAAACCTGAAGGATGTTTCTATGGTTCTCATGTTAGCTTCAGTGCTCCATTCAGTAGCTGTGGGAAACATGCTTCCCTCAACTGTTAAGCTGGTATGTGTCGACATTAATCCTTCAGCGGTTACAAAACTTCTCGACAGGGGTTCAAGTCAAGCAGTAGGCGTAATCTCCGACGTAGGAACTTTACTTCCCTTGTTGGCTGAGGAACTTAAAAAACTGAGCAGCCAACGCCGAGAACATGCTGCGCCAAAAAAGAATTAACACAGGTTGCAATCAGGCAAAACTAATGTAGTTAAAAATAGTCAGCCTCAGCTTGGTATTCCATGTCTCCATTTTTCAAGTGTTCGGTCTTTCTTGGTTTCTTTCTTGAATTCTTTATAATGTTCCTTGCAGAGGTAGGCTCGTCTTGCTTCGTTAACTTTCAAGCCAGCGCTTTTCACTTTATCCACTGGAAGTGAACGAACAGCGTCATTCTTGCATCCTGTCACGCTGCATTTTACGCCTTTTGCCACACGTCCCAAGAATAACCACCATTTCATCTAGTTTTTTAATTGTTTCTCATATATTTCCCTAGCTCTAGCATAAGTCTCTTCCCTTTCTCCGAACCTTTCAGGTCCAACGCCTTCCACAACAAATGAAGCAGAAGCAGACCCAACGCAGGCACACCACAATGGGTCCTTTTCACGAACGTATTCGGCTAGGAAGGCTCCGCTGAAGGCGTCTCCTGCACCCGTTGGGTCTAAAACATTTTTTGATGCATAAGCTGGAATGTTGTAAAGCCTGTTATCAAAGAACACTGTGGAACCATGCACCCCTCGGGTGACGATAACTATTTTCACTCCATAATCACTGATTCTCTTCGTTGCAAGTTGCAAGTTGTTTGTTTCAGTCACAGCCTCTATTTCGTTCAGCGACGACTTATACACATCAGCTTGCTCCAATACCGATCGCCCTTTCCAACTTTTCAGACTCACACTTCCTTTTTTGTCGAAGTTTCGAACAAACCCTTGCGGGTCTAAAGACAAAATCCTAGTTGCTTTTCGAAGTTTTGTGACCACTTCTTCTGAGAGTTCGTTGGCTATGGGCGCCACGTGAACTGCTCTGGCTTGCAAGGAATCAGGCAAATCACTGGCTGAAATCGGTGGCGCACGAGCCTTCAACTGCAGTTTTCGTTTCCAACTTTTCTGATACTTAATTACAAACTGCGTAGTTGAAGCATCTTTGACCTGTTTCAATCCCGACAAGTCAATTTTGTTGTTTTTAAGCCACTTGACATACGTGTTCGAGAAGTCTTCGCCAACCTTCGAAATCACCGAAACCTTAGCGCCGAGTTTGGCAGCAGCCACAGAAACATAGGTGGGCGGTCCACCCAAAGTTGGCTTCGAAGAAACAATTTTAGGCGAATGAACGAAATCGATTGCAAAATGCCCAACAGTGACTAAATCAAACACTTGTTTTCCTCGGCGCTTATCAGTGACACCATGCTGAAGGAAAGACATATAAGAATAATTATTAACTCGTTAACATCTACCCACATTGAGGATGCCATACGATTGCCAGTTAAAAGAAAAAGCCGTGGAAGAGCCAAAGGCGGCAAGGGAAGAAGCGACCTAGTTCAATGTAGCGGCTGCGGCGCATTGGTTCCATCCGACAAAGCAAAGAAGATTTCGCGCCCAGTTACGTTGGTTGAGCCCACTCTTGCTCGAGAGCTTCGGCAACAAGGCGCGTATATACCTGGGCACATTGAAACCAAATACTACTGCGTGTCATGTGCTGTTCACCGTGGCGTGGTTAAGGTGCGGGCTCGAGACGAGCGGAGAAGGCCTTGGAGACGCCCCAGATACTAAACAATCGGTGTAGTAACCTCTTTCTTTTTAGATGCCTTTCTGAAGTAGATTACTCTCTGCAGCACGGTCAAGTTTGTTAAAACAGCGAGCAACAGCATACTCCACTTGAGCGCATCAGCCAAGTCAGGCACTGTGCTAAGCAAAGTGGCAACCACCAATATGATTATGCGTTCTGCACGTTCAGCTATGCCCACAGATTCCATTCCAATTCCCGCTGCTTCTGCTCTCGCTCGACAGTAACTGACAAGCAAAGAGCCTGCGAGTGCTGCGAATCCCCAAAACACCCAGGCAGAGTCTTTTATCAACCAGCCCAATATGATGCCTAAAAAAACAAAAGCGTCGGCATAACGGTCAAGAAGCGAATCAAGGAAACCACCGAAAACTGTGACTTCTCCATAAAGCCTTGCTAGGACGCCGTCTAACGCGTCTAAGAAACCCGAAATCAACAAGAAAATAGCTGCCACAGCCAGTAGGGCAATGTCAAACTGTGAATTCCAGTAAAAGTAAGCTGAAAATAGAGCAAATAGCAATCCTAAAAGGCTTACTTGATTAGGCGTCAAACCAATACTATGCGCCAGTCTAGCTTCGCCCACCATCAGCAACTGAATTCGTTCTTTTAGTTTTGTAAGCAACTTTCTGCCTCTGCCATCCTAATACTGTGTATTTGAATAAACCGCTTATAACTTTGCAAAGCCAACCAAGCAAGCGCAAATTCCATAAATGAGATTTTAATTACATTAAATCATGGATAAGAAAAGGAAAGCTGAAAAAAGAGACATTTTTCCCTTTTTTCTAATGGGAGCCTTATTTATCCTAATTGATAGTCTTGCATTGCTGGCTGCAAGACAGTTTGCAGCAGCCGGCATCATCGCATTCGAGAATCCAACCGATCCATTTGACTTGGTTTTTTTCTTTTCAACCTTGATTGTGTTCACAGTCATAATATTGTTAATTTCTAAGTTTCAGATGAAGCACTTGGTGCAGGGCATTGTTTTGGGAGCAACTGGATTGCTTTTCTTCTACGTGATTTACCCTTTCTTAGCGGCTGCAGTTCCAGAGTTGTGGTCGCTGTTTTTCTCTGCCACAGCTGTGGCTTTTGTGCTTGTACTGCTGGTTAAGTTTCCTGAGTGGTACGTTATCGACACGTGTGCCATTTTTCTGGGGGCAGCAACATTAGCAATGCTGGGCATTTCATTGAACATCTCTCTTATCATTATTCTGTTAATTGGAATGGCGGTTTACGACGCAATATCCGTGTATCAGACCAAGCACATGATTGATCTAGCAGACACAGTCTTGGATCTAAAATTGCCTATCATGTTGGTCATCCCAAAAAGCCGAAAGTATTCCTTAATGAAAGAAACAAAGGGTCTGAAACAAAAACTCAAAGACCAAGAAGAGCGCGAAGCATCTTTCATTGGATTAGGAGACATTGTGATGCCTGGCTCTCTGGTGGTGTCAACCTTTTTCAACCTGTCAAGCAACGGTCTGCTCATTGCCCTATCCGTAATGCTTGGAACACTTTTGGGTTTAGCAGTGCTGGCAGCATCACTCATAAAAGGAAAACCACAAGCAGGCTTACCCTATCTATGCAGCGGTGCCATATTAGGGTACGTAGTGTCAAGTTATTTACTGTTTGGAGGATTAGTGGGTCTCGGTCTCTAAGGTTAGAAATTTAACCTTTGCCAAAACGAAGTGGGCCGGGCAGGACTTGAACCTGCGACCTTCGCCGTGTAAGGGCGACGTCCAAACCAAGCTAGACGACCGGCCCACTTATTGCTTATCTTAATAGTTGACTAGTCTTGATAAAAAAGTAATGGCTTTCTGCTTGTCTAAAGGCTTCGCGTCTATGAGAATTATCTTCCGTGTCTTGCGTTTCTGCGGTCTCTGTCTTCTCTCTTTCTCCAATCCTTCTTTCGCTGAGTCTCTATGAAAGTTTTCATGCGAAAATCGCCTGAGAAGTGTTCTGGGTTAAACTCTGCTCTGTAACGCTTGATTTCTTGATAGAATCTTTCGTAATCCATTTCGTTTTTAGAGAGTGCTTCCATTATCTCGTTCAGTTTCGTTCTAGTCTCTTGCGACGTACTCTTGTCCCATGAACTTGAATAGATGAGGTAAGCTGCGTGGAATCTAAAATCAGAAGGTCGGTCAATCAACAGTTTAGACACGGCTGTGCTCGTTGCAGGTTTGTCTTCAGTGTTTGGTTCTTGGGTCATAAAGCTCAAAGCTCAACTGATGAATACTGCAATAGTGAAGCAGCATTATAAAGTTTTTTTATGGCAATACACACGAAACATAAAAATAACCATACAACAGAACAAATCTAGGCTATCAAATGCGGGGTTGCCCTAGCCTGGTAGGGGGCAGAACAGCGTTAAGCTGAGTCTAAGCCTGCTAAGCCTGTGGTCCTAACAGGGCCGCGCGGGTTCAAATCCCGCACCCCGCGCCAACATAACAATTGAGAATTTTTAATTTTTCTTGTTAACTATTATAAATAGTAATTTTTGGTTACTCTATAATAGGGTCTATATGACAAAGATAAAACGTGTATTAATTTCTGTTTCCGACAAGACTGGTATCATTGATTTCGCTAGAGAGCTAAGCAAACTTGGGATTGAAATAATAGCCACTAATGGGACTTTAAAATTCTTAGAGAAAGGCGGAATCAAATTTGTCAAGCCTGTTTCTGATGTTACGAATTTTCCAGAAATACTCGATGGCAGAGTTAAGACAATGCATCCAAAGTTAATCGGTGGGATACTCGCTCTGAGGGATAAGAAAGAACACATGAACGAACTTAAACAACTGGGAATTACGCCAATTGATATGGTTGTTTGTAACTTGCCCTCTTTTGAAAAAGCAAGAAGCCTAGAAGCAACTTTAGAGAAAATAGACATAGGCGGTCCCAATTTAATTAGAGCAGCAGCGAAAAATTTTGAGAACGTTGTTGTAATCGCTAACCCACGTAGATATGGACAAGTTCTGGAAGAATTAAAGAAGAAAGACGACGTAAGCATTCAAACTAGGTTTGTTTTAGCGAAAGAAGCGTTTAAAGAAACAACAAGATACGATAGGATAATCTATAAATTCTTAGAAAATATTCTTTGATGTGTATATTTGCAATAACTGCCGCTACAGCGAATTATACTTCATCGACAAATCCTACATATACTTAGGGCATTAACAGCCTTTTCATTCAGAGTTTTCTTTTTATCTGCACAAACCGAAACAATAAAGTTTAATTGAGTGCCAATCTTATGGCTAACAGCCGTGGAGGTGCATCAATCATAATCATTCCTATACGCTGTTTCAGCTGCGGCAGCCTAGTCGCCGACAAGTGGGAAGACTTCGCCAAGCGGGTTAAAGAAGGCGAAGACGCAGGTAAAGTATTAGACAGCTTAGGCGTCAAACGTTACTGTTGCCGCCGCATGCTGCTTTCACACGTTGAAGTCATCGACGAGATTATCAAGTTTTACGAAGAGGCAAGCAAACGAAAAATTGCCCGAACAAACGAGTAAGTGAGGAAGAAAACGCTTGTCCACACTCATCAAAAAAGTAGCCGTTCGCAAAGTCTTCAACATCCGAGGAGAAGAAACAATCGAAATCGACGTAATTACCAAAAATGGATTTGGAAGAGCCTCAGCCCCAGCTGGAGCCAGCCGAGGCAAAGAAGAAGCAGTGCCCTATCCTGAAGGCGGAGTGGACGCTGCCATAAAAAAGGTTGAAGATGTAATAGCGCCTAAACTGGTCGGCGTAGACGCACAGAGACAGGGAGAAATCGACCTTCTGCTTCATAAGATAGATGGAACCGAAAACTTCCGAAATATTGGAGGAAACACTTCTTACGCTATTTCGTTAGCCATAGCCGAGGCTACAGCTTGTTCGTTAGGCGTTCCATTATTCAAACATTTAGCTGGGCACTTAGCCAGCGAACTCCCTCACCCATTGGGAAACGTTTTAGGCGGGGGAAAACATGCTCGTGCAAGAGCGCCAGACATACAAGAATTTCTGGTTTTACCTGTCAAAGTTGATTCTTTTTCGAAAGCTGCAAAAACAAACATTTTAATTCATCAGAAGGTTGGAGCCTCCCTTGTGAAAAAGGATCCAACGTTCACTGGGGGTAAAACAGACGAGGGCGCTTGGGCGCCTAACCTCAAAAGTGAAGACGCCCTAGAAATAGTTGTTAAAGCCAGCGAAGAAGTTTCTGAAGAAACGGGGGTTCAGTGCAGAGTCGGCTTAGACATGGCTTCTTCAAGCCTCTGGAATCCTAAACAAAAACGTTACGAGTACATTCATGACAATGTTAAACTTGACTCGGGTGAACAATTAGACTTTGTGCTGGCGCTCATCAAAAAATATCATTTAGGTTTTGTAGAGGACCCGTTCCATGAGGAAGATTTTGAAAGTTTCGCCGAACTTACAAAGAAAGTTAAAAACTGTTTAATCTGCGGCGACGACCTTTTCGTTACAAATAAGAAGCGATTGGCAAAGGGAATAAAAATGGGTGCTGCAAACGCCACCATAATTAAAGGGAACCAAGTTGGGACACTCACCGACGCTTGGGAGGCAACTCTCTTGGCTCAGAAGGCACAATACGTCACAGTTATGTCGCACAGGTCTGGGGAGACCACAGAAGCACATTTAGCACATTTAGCCGTAGCCTTCAGATGCCCAATGATCAAAGCAGGCGTAGTTGAAGGCGCACGTGTAGCAATTATTAATGAACTCATACGGATAGAAGAAACGATTGGAGAAAGAGCTAAAATGGCTCGTCTTGAACTATAAGGAGAAGAAATTAAAATGTCAGAAGAAGAGAAAAAAGAAGAAGAAAAGCCAACAGAAGCAAAAGAAGCAACAGATATGCCCTCGAGTGAAGTTGGCACTCCATCAGCGCCAACGGCAACAGAGGCTGAAGTTCCAATAGAAGGAGAGTTGCTATTACCGCAGGACACTTTACTGTCGGCGGGAATACACATTGGAACAAGAATGAAAACCAAGGACATGGACCCCTTTATCTATCGGGTTCGCCCTGACGGACTCTTCGTTTTAGATGTGAAGAAAACTGATGAACGCATTAGAATCGCAGCTAAGTTCCTAGCTAGGTTTGAACCATCCAAAATCGTTGCGGTTGCAGCGAGACTTTACGGAAAAGAACCAGTCAGAAGATTCTGCGATGTTACGAAGGCTACACCCATAATTGGGCGTTTCATTCCAGGCATGCTCTCAAACCCGCTTTATTCAGGTCGTATAGAACCAAACATTGTGATTGTTTCCGACCCGAAAGCTGATGTTCAAGCTGTTAAAGAAGCTGGCGCCATAGGCATTCCAGTCATCGCCTTATGTAGCACCGACAACGAATTTGCAGGAGTAGATTTTGTCATCCCAACTAACAATAAGGGCAGACGCGCTCTGGCTGTCGTTTACTGGCTCCTAGCCCGACAAATGCTGCGTGAACGAGGAGAGCTTCCACCCGACGGAAGTCCAACTGCCTCTATTGACGATTTTGAGGTAAAACTGTCAAAGGAAGAATAAGCCTGCAAAGAGGACAAGGACTTGGAGATTAGGCACCCAACTCAAGCTGGAACGTTTTATGCGGGTTCTCAGCGGTCGTTGAGAGCGCAAATAGAACAGTGCTTCAAACATAAGTTGGGACCAGGCGCACTGCCTACGGTTGCGGATAAAAACCTTCAGAGAATAGTTGGATTGGTTAGTCCTCACGCTGGCTACATATATTCTGGACCAATAGCAGCCCACGGATATCATCGCCTAGCCGCAGACGGCAAACCCGACGTTGTTGTGTTATTCGGTCCCAATCATACAGGAAGCGGGAGTGCACTTGCGGTAATGAAAGAAGGAGTTTGGCGCACCCCTCTTGGAGATGTGGAAATTGATACTGCAACTGCTAGCTCAATTTTGGATGCCTCTGACATTATTGATGTGGACGATTCTGCTCATGCGTCTGAACATTCCATTGAAGTGCAGTTGCCGTTTCTCCAATTTCTTTACGGCTCTACATTCAAGTTTGTTCCCATCTGCTTCCTCATGCAAGACCTACAGTCTAGTCGAGAAGTAGGCTTAGCGGTGGCAGAGGCGTTAGAGGGCAAGAACGCGGTTGTGATTGCATCAACTGACATGACTCATTATGAGCCACAGAGAATTGCGGAAAAGAAAGACAAGGCAGCCATAGAAGCCATGCTTAAATTGGATGAAGAAGGACTCTACTCCACAATTGAAACTCAGCGCATATCAATGTGTGGCTATGGACCCACAATCGCTGCAATAACCGCGGCGAAAGCTTTAGGCGCCAAAAAAGCTGAGTTGTTATGCTACAAGACCAGCGGCGATGTTGTGGGCGACTATTCAGCGGTTGTTGGCTACGCTTCTCTCGTGTTTACAAAATAGTTGTGGTGCCTTTTTTGAAGAAGGAAGCTGTGACCGCTTCTGCACCTGCCAAGGTCATTTTGTTCGGTGAACACTTCGTTGTCTACGGCGAGCCCGCGGTTGTTCTAGCCATTGATAAACGAGCCTACGCCACTGCACAGTTAAGAAAGGATCAGCGAATATACATAAACTCCACCGACTTGAGAGTCTCTGGCACCTTTAAGGGAGAAAGATTTCAGGCAGAGAAAGGCGGCTCTAAAGCACGTCTAAAACTTGAACCGATAAAGAACGCTGTTCAACAAGTTTTAGAAAGAGCCGAGAGAAAAACTGGCGTAAACGTGAAGATTAATTCTGATATTCCAGTTTCTGCGGGATTGGGGTCGTCTGCAGCCGTGGCAACATCAAGCATAGTGGCTGTCAGCAATCTTTTGGGAATTGAACTTTCTCGCGATCAAATCTTTTACATGGCTTATGAGTCTGAGCGCCTAGTTCACGGCACTCCATCTGGCATCGACCCAGCAATTTCAACCTATGGTGGCGCGCTTCAATTTCAAAGAGAAAAAGATTTCATTTCCTTAAACGTGCAAACAAACATACCTTTGGTGGTCGGCAACACCCGAGTGGAACGTTCAACAGGCGAGCTTGTTGCAAATGTGCGTCGCATAAAGGAGCATTATCCATCAATTATCGACCCAATAATTGGGGTTGGTGGAAAAATTGCCTTGGACGCTGTTGAAGCACTTAAAAAAGGCGACCTGTTCACTGTTGGTGAGTTGATGAATATTAACCACGCTTTATTGTGCGCCATCGGAGTTTCTCATGAAGCTTTAGCACGTTTAGTGTATGCAGCCAGAGAAGGGGGCGCCTTAGGAGCTAAACTGACAGGCGGAGGAGGCGGCGGATGCATGATAGCCTTGGCTGAAGCTGGCAAATTGAAACGAGTTGTCAAAGCAATCGAACAAGTCGGCGGCACAGCCTTCGTCGCTAAAAAGACCAACCAAGGTGCAAGAATTGAGCACTAAACCAGTAATTCTGAAACTCGGCGGCTCTGTTATAACTCGTAAAGAGAAACCTTCAACCGCTAATCTAAAGGCGATAAAGCGGCTAGCCGATGAGATTTCATCTGCCAAAGTTGCTCCATTAGTGGTTGTTCACGGAGGCGGCTCGTTTGCGCATCCGTTGGCTAAGCGCTACGCCATAAAGGAAGGATACAAGAACAAGGCTTCGCAAGCGTTTGGATTTGCTTTGACGCATCAAGGGATGGTTGCTTTAAACAAGTTGGTGGTAGACGCTTTAATAAAGCATAAACTTCCAGCTGTTGCAGTGTCACCTTCTTCCTGCATTGTCACCAAGTCGGGTCGAATCCACACCATAATGGAAGAACCCTTGAAAAAACTGCTTCAAATGAGATTTGTTCCTGTTCTGTACGGAGACGCTGTTCTTGATTCAGACTTGGGCTTCACTATATTGTCTGGAGACCAACTCATAGCCTATTTAGCCATGCGCCTCAATGCCGAACGCATCATTGTAGGCATAGACGTTGACGGTTTATATACAGCCGACCCAAAGACAAATTCTTCGGCGAAGTTGGTTAGTCACATCACCATCGAAGAATTGAAAGGCATGCAGCAACAAATCGAAGAAGCCAAGGTCCCAGACGTAACAGGCGGCATGCTTGGAAAAATCGCCGAACTGATACCCTCTATTGAAAAAGGCATAACCGCACTCATCGTAAACGCCACAAAACCAAAAAACGTTTACAAAGCTCTTAAAGGTGAAAAAGTCACTGGCACACTTATTGAAAAGGGATGAAAAACCATTGTCTAAAAAAATAAGAGAAAGAAAGTCAGACCATCTTGAAATCTGCTTGGAAGAGGACGTTCAAGCACGCCACGTGACCACGGGATTTGAAGAAATCTATCTGGTACACAGGGCGTTGCCTGAAGTTGACCACAGCAAAATAGACTTGTCAACAAAGGTTTTCAA
>Ga0315280_10002209_pt1 | contig 31842 bp, 33 predicted proteins | sample YL17G06_40_MG_FD_203697 | JGI IMG/M metagenome (GOLD analysis project Ga0315280, IMG submission 203697) | Sediment microbial communities from Yellowstone Lake, YNP, Wyoming, USA - YL17G06_40 | ecosystem: Environmental > Aquatic > Freshwater > Lake > Sediment | place: USA: Wyoming | collected... | reverse complement strand
CAGGCTACGTCGCCCAGTGTTTCTCAAAGCTCGGCGGTTCATGTAGACTCATTGGAAAAATCGGCGATGACGATCTAGGAAGGTATCTTGTTCGGCAGTTCAAGAAAAATAGAGTTGATGTCAATTTCCTGCAGATAAGCTCCGACGAAGAGACGGAGATAACAGTCATCTTGATCTTTAAGGATCGGGAAAAAATACAGTTCATCACGAATATCCCGCCGCTAACATACGATGATGTCAATCCCAGCTGCCTCTACGGAGCCAGCGCACTTCACTTCGCAGGTTACCTATTGATGCCTGAACTATGGGGTGACGTTAGCGAACGATTGGCTAGGCGGGCAAAAGCAGACGGACTTTTCGTTTCGTTGAATACGCAGATGTGCCCAAGGGAAGACTGGGCATCTCCTCTGAAAAACATTCTGAGATACGTTGATTTACTCTTGGTTGACGAGGAGGAAGCGAAGAGAATCTCCGGCGCTCAAGTGATTGAGGATGCGTCCGAAGCTCTTAGAGAGTTGGGTCCTGAAATCGTCGCAATTAAGATGGGCAAGGAAGGTTGCTACGTTTCATGGGGAGAGAGCCAGATTAGAGTTCCTGCGGTGAGAGTCTCTCCCGTCTGCACAGTTGGCGCTGGTGATGCTTTCGATTCAGCCTTCATATTAGGCGTGCTAAATCGATGGGAAATCGAGAAGGTGGCAAGATTTGCAAATTTCGTTGGAGCGCTCAGCACAACGAAACTGGGATGCAGTATCGCTCTCTCTAATGCAGATGACATGGTGAAGAGTCTCATTTAAATCGCGTCTACATTCGAGAATCAAGTCTTTGACTGTGATGTTTAACGCAAGATTTAATCTAGTAGTCTTATTATAGGAAGAGCAAAGGAATTTCGAACCGTTATGGAGTTGAAGAAGGTTGTCTAAAACCATTGAGCCTTTCTCAACCAACTTGAACTTTAGAATACGGTCGATCTTAGAGAAATACAATCTCAAAGCAGAGATACGTCTGAGTAATCTGAAGAGTTTCTTTCATTACGCTGATTATGTTGACAAGATACTTGCAAGTGGAAAGGACCCGTTGATTTACGAGTACTACGAGAATTCGCAACCATCAGTTGAAGGTCATTTGAACTTCGGCGTTACGATTATATACCCGGGCAAGGTCGGGAAAGAATATTTTCTGACTAGAGGACACTACCACGCGAAAGAGGGAACGGCAGAAGTATACTACGGCCTGAAGGGCGAAGGGATAATGTTGCTCCAAACGAGGACAGGAGAATCAAAATGGATTCAACTCACTCCGGGTCAGGCTACATATGTTCCTCCTTTCTGGGCTCATAGAACGGTCAATACAGGTAATAAGAAACTCTACGTCTTGTTTGCGTACCCTTCAGATTCAGGTCACGATTACGACGTAATCAAGCAGAAAGGGTTTTCGAAACTCGTGGTTGAAGAAAGGGGAAGGCCGAAGGTCGTAGACAATCCGTCTTTCAAGTGAGCTGGCGAATCGCATAGCATGCGGACCATGCACCTGGCAATCCGAGTCACTCGCGCTAAGTAATCTCGGCTTTTCGCTTCAATTCAGTTTTGTTCTAGCTGGCTGTTGTTATGCCGAGAACCCTATCCTCTGAGAAGCTAGCTCTATCTTTCTATCTTCATATCCTAAGCTGTGGCGCCGCCGGAAGGATTCGAACCCTCGACCAACGGGTCTCTGCAATCCACCAGAATCATTTTAACAGCTTCAGCCTCAATCGACGTAGCGATTGAGTCCGCTGCTCTACCACTGAGCTCTCGTCTATACTCACTTCGTATAAACGGCGGCTCTATCTGGCCGGCGGCACCAATCTGTTGAAAATTTGAATGAAATATTTAAACATTAGTCGCATCGCCAACAGTTTCAGCCGTTGATCCATCATCCTTACTCGAAGAAATACTTTAAAATAACCACGAACCCTGACATAGGATAACAATAAGAATGGGCCCGTAGCTCAGCCAGGTTCCGATGCACCACGTACATCGCCTGAAAGAGCGACAGAAAAGAGACAAGTCGAAGCTCATAAGAACCTGGAGAAACCTGTTGGTCGCCGGTTCGAATCCGGCCGGGCCCACCAGTCTTGTAAGATCTCAGCATCACCGTCTTCATGGCTCGTAGAACATGGATATCTCAACATGCTGTAGATGATCTGGATGTGCCGCATGAAGCGGCCGTAACTGTCTGATATCGACCAAAGACAGGCGGATGAAGAGAGCCGGAACTTGGAAAGACAGTGGTAGGCGTACGATCAAAGCTGAGAAGAGAATGTAGTTTTCAAAAATGTACATTTTGGAAGATTCATAAATGTACATTTTTTTTGAGACTAGTTTCTTTAGAGTGCGCCAAGAATCACTGTTCATCACTAATGTCTTCTTGGGAAGGATCGATTTTTCTTCGATACTCTTTATATGCACGTTCATATTCGTATTCTTCTTCGTCGATTGGGGATCTGCGTTGCCCGTTGAGTTGTTTGACTCGGAGGAGTTTGTTCGCCTATCTGAACTTGCGACTGAGTGTCGCGTTAAGAGGCTTCAGGAGATCGTGAAATTGAAGTTGAGAACACCTAGCAGACTTTACACTATTAGGCTCGATGCTGGAAAGGCGGACGAGGTCCTAAAGAGACTGAAGTGCGAAGTTGTAGAAGTATAAGAGAATTCGAATCCTATCCGCCGTGGGATATGGGGATCAAGACCATTTCGTCAGTATTCTTGACCTGCGTCTTCACTCCGTCTAGCGCACTTATGTCCTTGTTATTCACTATTATCAACGTGTTCACTGTCGGGTCATTCAGATCGCGATCCACGATTGCTGCTGCGAATTCGTTTCTTCCAACGAGGCCAACGAGTTTCTCGACCACTTGGGCAACTGTTCCATCTTCTCTAATTTCAATCTCCAAAGAGGCTCTTCCCGCTAGATTGCGAAGGACGCCCATGAGTCTGATTCTCACATTTACCACCTTTTCTTGTCGGCCTAATTCTCTTCGCCAATTACAGCTTCGATCACGGCTGTTGAGGCGTTCACTATGGTTTCAGTCACAGCTACAATGGTTTCCTTGTTCAATGGCGATTGAGCGTCAGAAATATCACGCATGACCGCTTTAATCTTCAGTAACAAGCTGAGCAAAGGTTCTCGACTTGACGTCCTCTCCAACAATACTTCAGAAACCAGCACATCCAAATAATCCGGCTGACCCAACGCGTACTGAATCGCCAACTGAGCCTTTCTCAAAGCGATCGTAGAGAGATCTCTAACTGACGCTATTGAAACAGCTTGGCGTGCCAGTGCCAGGTCAACCCCTGCCTCTCTAGTATATCTTAGAGCCCATGCTCGTCTGTATTCATCGCAAATTAGATCGACCATGTTCTTGCGCCATATCCCAGACGGTTGAGTAAGCGTAAATCGTGTTGCTTCGACTTCCTAGTTGTTCGGGATAACTAGGGTGGTTCCACTTCTTCCACGGCGCCCTCTTGAGTTGAAGGTGCCATTGGAGCTTTATTACGCTCTTCAGCCTTCTTGAGTCTTGTTACATATCCTGATATCCTGTTTCTCACTCGCTTCGATCTGGAATCTACTACTTGGTCTATAATCTGTCTATTTGCTTCATAATCTGCAGTGAATTTGTCGGGATGGCGCTCTAGCAGGTCCTTGGCTGTTCTCTTGATCATTTCCGTTCTAACTTTCCCCAACAGTTGGCCTCCAGATATTGGATACATGTCCGCTTCTATTGAAAGCTATGTGATTCATCCGCGTCTCGACCATATCGCTCGACGCTGATATTTAAGAGTTGATCTGGAAGCGAACTGCGAGGGTGCCTGCACTCTCTTTTTCTTGGCTTCTTGATCTGTCCAAGGGTTGCCCACTTAATCTCACCTCTCGTTCCAGCCAGTAAAGAACCGAAGAGCCAGCTACCATCGTGACAAAGGTTAGAGGTTTCTGAAGACTCTCGGCATCTTGGCCAGTGCGATCTTCAATCCGCTGTAATCAAGATCCGCGACTGTTCCGGATTATGAGGTCTCTGTCTTAAGGGCGGAGACACAATTATTTCCGAGGTGTGCTCAGGGTTTTGAACCTGTTTCTATGTTGAAGAAAGACTCGAAATTCCGTGTCAGCTGATCAGAAACGTCTTCAACCCTGCTCTCAATGGTCTTGGCAAGTTCTTCGACTACGATTGGCAGAAATTCTGGAGTAGTAACTTTCCCCTGGAAAGGCCCCCTATAAGTCACGGGGCCGTCAGTCTCAGTCAGAATACACTCTATGGGCGTGCCCTTCACTATCTCTTGGATATGTTTTGAATATAGGAGGGAGGGACCGACAGTTATCCAGTATCCGCTACTAATTATCTCCTTTAAGACTTTGATCGATCCACTGTACCAGTGAAATAATGCCCGCTTTACTCTACACGTACGCACCAATTCTAGTGCTTCCTGTATTGAGCCTCTTGAATGTACATTAATTGGAAGATCCGCTCTCTCGGCGAGATCAAGCATCTTCCGGAAGACCTCAGATTGAATTCGAAAATGTTCCTCTTCCTTAGCATAGGTTCGGTCGAGGCCTATCTCGCCGATAGCTACGATTTCTCTTCTATGTCGCATGGCTATCTCGCTCACGGCCTCTAGATCGGTTTCGTTTTGGGAAACTGCATTCCAAGGATGAATTCCGACTGCAGCGTAAACTAAACCAGAATATTCTCGTGCTAGCGCTAGGGTTCGTCGGGAAGTTTCAGAATCCATAGCATTCGAAACAAGTGCGCTTACATTTGCTTTCTTAGCGGTTTCAATTAGGTAAGGCAGCAATCCCTCATACTCGGGATCTACAAGATGAACGTGAGCATCTGCGAACTGCATATTTCTCTCCAATTCAGATGTTGTGCTCGAAAATTTTTATATAGTTTCGGATTGTAGCATGAACTCTAGGTGCGTTCTATGCAAGAAGGCGAACTCTCGACAGCGGCTATACACAGACTCATTAGAAAAGCAGGCGCAGCTAGGGTTGGCGACGATGCTGTCGAAGAATTGAGGAAAGTCTTAGAGGAGCTTGGGGTCAGAATAGGAAAGGAAGCCATGGAACTCGCAACTCACGCCAGAAGAAAGACGGTTAAGTCCGTTGATATTCGACTGGCCGTTAAGAGGATAACTCGCGAATGATCTGTTAAGCAGGTTTAGACGCGGTACATTATCGAATTTGCGCTCTTGACTTCTTTGCAGAAAGATTTTTATTATACATTATTTTGGTATGTTCTCACTTCGTTGGAGGAATCATGTGATGGCTTACCTAGCAGGTCAACCTGTGCTGATATTGAGGGAAGGAGCTACAAGGCGGAGAGGCAAGGAAGCTCAAAGGTCGAATATGACTGCTGCTAGAACAATTGCAGAAGTTGTGAAGAGTACTCTGGGACCTAGAGGAATGGACAAGATGCTTGTCGACAGCCTTGGCGACGTAACTGTGACGAACGACGGCGCAACGATACTCGATGAAATCGATGTTCAGAATCCATCGGCTAAGATGATGGTTGAGGTTGCTAAGACGCAGGACGATGAGGTTGGCGATGGAACGACAACGGCTGTAATCATAGCTGGCGAACTCCTGAAGAAGGCTGAAGAACTTATTGACGAAAACATACACCCAACGACGATAGTTGGAGGGTTCAAGAAGGCTGCTGAGAAAGCTATGGAAGTTCTGAATGAGATAGCTGTTCCAGTAGATCTTGAAGACAAGGCGACCTTGAAGAAAGTTGCAGTGACCGCGATTCGCAGTAAAGGCGTAGGAATATCTCGAGACCTCTTCGCAGAGATCTCGATAGACGCAGTCATGCAGGTAGCCGAGAAGAGAGGCGAAACAATCGTGGCAGATATCGACAATATACAGCTTACCAAGAAGGAAGGGAAGAGCCTGATGGATACACAGCTAGTACGAGGAATAATCGTCGACAAGGAGGTCGTTCATCCAGGTATGCCCAAGTCCATTAAGAATCCGAAGATAGCTCTTCTTGACTGCGCTTTGGAGATAGAAAAGACAGAGTTTAGCGCTGAGATTAGGATAAACGATCCGACCCAGATGAAAGCATTTCTAGACGAAGAGACTCGAATGATGAAAGCCATGGCTGATAAGATCAAGGCTTCAGGCGCAAACGTTGTCATGTGCCAAAAGGGCATAGATGATACCGCCCAACACTTCCTCGCCAAGGAAGGAATAATGGCCGTTAGACGAATAAAGAAATCCGATGTGGAAAAACTAGCCAGAGCGACTGGAGGCAAAGTAGTAACGAATCTTGACGACCTCAACTCTGAGGATCTGGGTCACGCAGGACTCGCGGAGGAAAGAAGGATAGGCGACGATAAGATGGTCTTCGTGGAAGGATGCAAAGATCCGAAATCCGTCGCTATCCTAATCAGAGCTGGCCTAGAGAGGCTTGTAGACGAGGCTGAAAGAGCGCTAAACGATTCTCTCTCAGTAGTAGCCGACGTAGTGAACAAGAACAAGATCGTCGCAGGCGGGGGAGCAGTAGAAGCTGAACTCGCAAAAAGACTACGAGACTACGCTGCAAAAGTTGGAGGCAGAGAACAACTCGCAATCGAGGCCTTCGCACACGCGCTGGAGACAATTCCGAGAACTCTGGCTGAGAACGCTGGATTAGACCCGATCGACATAATGGTCGCATTGAGATCCGCTCACGAAAGGAAAGACGGCCTCTGGATTGGCGTGGATGTCTTCACAGGCGAAACGAAGGATATGATGAAGCAAGGAGTGATCGAGCCTCTTCGAGTCAAAGAACAAGCTGTGAAGTCAGCGGTCGAAGCGGCATCCATGATCCTAAGAATAGACGATGTCATCGCGGCAGCGACGCCTCCGCCAACGCCGCCTAGGGGTGGACCTGGAATGGGGGCTGGACCGGAAGGTATGCCTCCAGAATATTGAAAACCTCTAACATCTTTTTTTTTTACTACGTGATCTAGGAAATTCTTGATTCACGCTCCGGTCGTTTTCTAATTAGAGCCTAATCTAATATAGTGTTTGGTACCTAACCTGCCATCAGATCGTTAGCGGTCAAAGATTTAATTAGCGGCTTCTCCGCAGTCTTCATTTGCATTTCACATGGAAGAAGCCTTGACAGTTGAATCTGGGACAGAGTATCGCCGTGTTATCTTAGAATTGAGCGAAAAGTCTAATGTGGCATTGAAAGCCAGAGTTGGTGCCTCATCGAGATGGGGCCCAAAGTGGATAAGAAGGACTGGTTCTTCTCAAGAAGGACACAGAACTAGAAAAACTCTGAGTTCAGTAGTTCTGTTCTATCTTTGAAAAAGAAAAGTCGGGAGTTTAATTGCAACTCCTTTCTCGTAGAAACTTCGTCTACGGTCGAGCTTTGAGTGCAGCCTCAAATCTTCTGTTTACCACGTTCCAGTTTACGTTCTCGAAGAAGGCATCAATGTATGGCGGTCTCTTTGGTCCTTGATCGGCGTAGTATGCATGTTCATAGACATCAAGAACCAGCAAGGGTATCGTATTCAGCAGACCGTATACGTTGTGAGCATCCAGCCCATTGTTGATGAGTTTGCCGCTCGTCAGGTCGTACACCAATACGGCCCATCCCCTAAGGGCTATGCCGCAAGCCTTGAAGTCTTCTTTCCATTTGTCAAAGGATCCGAAGTTCTTGTTTAGATGCTCGATCAGTCTTGCACTTGGACTCGTGCCCTTTCCATCCTTTATGTTCTCGAAGTAGAGTTCGTGTAACACCACGCCCATGTAGTTGAAACTCTCTTCAACCTTTAGGGCTCTGTAGTCACTAAAGTTTTGATTCGCCTTGCTCCGATCCACCGTTTTCATTCTATCCCAGATCTCGTTGATCTTTCCGATGTACCCTTTGTAGTGCATCTCAAAATGGTACTCAAGTTGCTGGTCGGAAATTCCATTCAAACCCTTCGGCTTGAACTGATCTTTTGGACTTAACTTTACAGACAAACTGCTCCCTCCAGAATCTTTCCCCACAAACTACCTAATTGTTGAAAGGTAAAAGGATTATCGCTCATTGAGAAGCTCAGCCACGACGTGTACGTCTGGTCTCACTTCAACAATCGAAGTCTTGTAGGCTTCTTCCACAAGACTACAGAGGAGCTGCGCCACCGTTTGAACGAAGCCATCCGACGCGTACAAGCGCAAATGAGAATAGGATATATATCGAGCCTAATGTAATTCTTGGACAGGTGAGAATATGGCAAAGTTGTCAGCAGAAAAAGTTATCGAGATGCTGAACTCTGACTTGGCCGCTGAGATTGCAGCCATCATCCAGTACCTCCAGGTTTCCTACCGCGTATTGGGTCTCATTAGGGAACCGATATCCGAGCGCTTAGAGGACATAGCCGAGGATGAGATGAAACATGCGAAAGAACTTGCGAGCAGAATAATTGCTTTGGGCGGAACACCGACGGTTAAGCCTAACCCGATTCTTCAAGCGGATACATATGTTGAAATGATGGAGCAGGGTCTGAAGGCTGAGGAGAAAGCTATCAAAGACTACGTGGAACACCGAAACGCATGCGAAGAGGGTGGAGAGGTACCGACCGCTCTAATACTCGAGAACATAATAGTCGATGAACAACATCACTGGGACACCTTCTATAAGCTGACCAAAGAGACGAAGACCAAATAGAATCTGCAATCAAGTTACAACAGCCAGATCGTGATGCGGCTGGTAAAGTCTGCACCGCATTCTTTCCCACTTTTTTCGATCCTCCGTAGTTGAATCTGAACTCACTGGTATTTGGTAATCTTCTCTTTCTGTGCCGTCCAAAAGTGGTTTAGTATGTAACGCCCCTAGAAACAAGAAAAGGGAGGAAAAGGATCTCTCCCAAGGTCATTTATCTATAGGCACACTTCACTGGTCATACGCATAAAACATAAAGAAAGTTCTCTACTTGCCTGTCAGAACCATGGGTTTTCCGCAGCAGACGAGAGTCCCACCGCCAACCTTGGTTACAGTGACCTCGTTGCCACATACACTGCATCTGTATGCCTCTCCAACATTCTTAACCCCCATCTTGATCGCTTCCCTTCTCCGCAAATATCGAATCGACAGTCACTGTTAAAATTTGTGTTGCTGTGACCATTCTATTCAATCCGGTATCCCACGATAGGATCCTCGGAAAACGCCCAGACCGCCGTATTCCTTATGCTTCTGGATCTCTTGGGTGCTAGCGTTCCGCTACATCGAAGAACTATGCGAGAATGAGTGGAAACACGCCTACCAGATATTCATCTTCGAGAAATGGTTCATGCCGAAAGCTAATATTCGGCTTCTGACACAACAAAATTGTTGGAGACTCGACCGTATGAGTTCTGCGATGTGTGAGCGATGCGAATATCCTGTAGAGGAATGTAGATGCACCTGCCCCTACTGCGGCGAAACAAATCAATGCCAATGCTGCATCGGATACGCCGTGGCAACTGGCGGCTAGGCGAATCCGAACGATCTCAACATCAACTGTTCCAGGAAGGTTCTGAAAATGGTCGTGAAGAATAGTCTTGTCTGGATGATTGGGGGACCGCAAGGAAGCGGCGTCGACTCAGCAGCCAACATCTTTGCGAGAGCCTGCTGCTACGGAGGTCTCTACGTTTTCGGCAACAGAGAGTACCACTCGAACATAAAGGGGCTCCACAGCTACTTCCAGATTCGAGTTGCTGAACGCCCCATCCACTGCCACCGAAGCTTTGTGGACCTGCTCGCGACATTTGATGCTGAAACTCTGGTGAGGCATCGGTCTGAAGTTGTCAAGCAGGGAGGCATAATCTATGATCCGGCCTATGAGGCGACTAGAATACAAGATATCCCGACCCTCGAGAGGGAGTTTGTGGATGAATCTATCGCCGAATTAAAGGAGAAAGATTTCGGAGGAACTGTGGCGGACCTCGTAGAGGATGCTAGGAGGGACGGTGTCCGAATTTACCCTCTACCCTACATGGACATTCTCAAAGAGGTTGCTGAAAAGCTTGGCGAGCCAAAGCTTAGCAAGGTTACTAGGATGATCAATATATTGGCGCTCGGAGTATCATGTGCCATTCTAGACTACGATATCGAACTGCTCGCGAAGGCTATCAGGTCCATCTTTGGAGCGAAGACTAGAATAGCCGACATGAACATTCTAGCTTCCCGAATGGCGTATGACCATGCCGAGAAGAGTCTCGGCACTGGCTTCGGCATCAAACTTCAGAGAGTGGAGGTCAGTGAGAGAAGGATCTTTTTGATGGGCAATCAAGCCGTCGCCCTCGGTAAACTTGCGGGCGGCTGCAGGTTCCAGACGTACTATCCCATCACTCCTGCTGCTGACGAGAGCGAGTATCTCGAGGCCAATGAGAGATTAGAGTTGAGTGCTCCAAGCCAGGTGTCAACCCCAGAGATTGAAGAAGCTTCGCTTGTGAAGGAGAGTGGTTCAATCGTGGTCGTGCAGACCGAGGATGAGATTGCTGCCATAAACATGGCGTCAGGCGCAGTACTCACAGGAACCAGAGCTTCAACCTCCACATCTGGACCAGGCTTCTCCCTCATGGTTGAGGGTCTGGGATGGGCAGGGATGAATGAGGTCCCAGTCGTCATAACGTACTATCAAAGGGGTGCGCCCTCGACTGGACTCCCCACAAGGCATGGTCAAGACGATTTAAGATTCGCTATTCATGCTGGCCACGGAGAGTTCGCTAGAATAGTTCTAGCTTCAGGAGATATTGAGGAGTCTTTCTACGACGCTGCGCTGGCCTTCAACTATGCGGAGCGCTTCCAGATGCCTGTGATCCATCTCCTCGATAAAGCCATGGCCAACAGCAGCAACACCCATCCAACTTTCAACATTTCCAACATGAAGGTGGAGAGAGGGGAACTTCTCGATTCGGAGGGTCTTCGGAAGCTCCTACAAGAGAGAAGTGAATATAGGCGTTTCGAGCTGACAGAGTCAGGAATCTCGCCAAGAATTCCATTGGGAATAGAAGGAACAATCTTCTGGAACACAGGCGACGAACGCAATGAAATGGGGCACATCGATGAAAACCCAACAACCAGGACGAAGATGATAGAGAAGCGCATGAAAAAACTGGAGATCGTCGAAAGAGAGATCCCGACCTCGGAGAAACTCAACTTCTTCGGTGACGAAGACAATGCTGCGACGGTGGTCAGTTGGGGCTCTCTGAAAGGAGCGATTCTGGAGGCGAAGGAACGTCTTGAGGCTGAGGGGATCAAGATCAACTTTCTACAGGTTCGCCTAATGCATCCATTTCCAGCAGAAGATGTCTCAAGGCTGCTGAGTGGGGCGAAGAGGATTATTGATGTCGAAATGAATTATTCTGGCCAGCTAGCTGGGATAATCAGGGAAAAGACAGGAATACTCATCGAGGATCTCATCCTCAAGTATAACGGTCGACCGATGACTTCCGACGAAGTCTATGAGGCTATCAAGAGCGTTCTTGTGGGTAAAGCTGAAAGAAGGCAGGTGTTGATGCATGGCGCGTGAAGCAGCCGATTACAGGTCGGATGTGCATAATGATTGGTGTCCTGGATGCGGCAACTTCGGAATATTACTGGCACTACAAACAGCCCTAGCAGAGCTGAAGATACAGCCACATCAAGTAGCAATCTTCTCGGGAATAGGGTGCTCTGGCAAGACACCGCACTTTGTGAATGCCTATGGCATCCACACCCTACATGGCAGGGCAGTCCCCTTCGCTATAGGCGCGAAGCTCGCGAACCCTCAACTGGAGGTTATCGCCGTCGGAGGGGATGGCGATGGTCTAGGCATAGGTATGGGCCACTTCATCGCTGCAGGCAGGCGCAATATCGACATGACCTACATGATCCATGACAATGGGGTGTATGGATTGACGAAGGGGCAGGCGTCACCGACCCTCAAACTGGGAGTGAAGACGAAGTCTCTACCCTGGCCTAACATCACTGGAGCAGTCAACCCCATCGCGCTTGCTTTAGCAGCTGGATACACCTTCGTCTCGAGAGGATACTCCTATAATGTTCGCCATCTGAAGGAGTTGATGAAGAGAGCTATCGCCCACAAGGGCCTAGCACTTTTGGACATACTCCAGCCCTGCCCGACATACAACGATATCAATACGAAAGAGTGGTACTCAGGCGAAGACAGGAAGGACCCGAAGACTGGGACGCCCATGCCTCGGTACTACCTATTAGAGGAGACTGGTTATGACCCGGTCGTCCATAGCCCAGAGCAGGATGTTGAGAAGATTGAGCAGGCGTTGGCGAAGTCGAGGGAGTGGGGTGATAGAATTCCTGCGGGAATCTTCTACCAGAACGAGCTCGTCCCAACCTATGAAGATCGGATCAGTCAAAGGATAGAAGATTACAGGGTGAACCAGCCTGCCAAGCAGATAATTAGCACAGATACAGGTGACTCAATAACTGACCTACAGAGGATGATTGAAGACTTACGGGTCGCTTAGCTCCCACCCAAAGATAATCAAACGGATAACGAAAGAATATCCATACAGGTCATTGAAAACAATAGCAAAGTCTATTCCCTTTTTTCCAGATCCATCATCACCAGTATCGAACGAATGTTTCCCTATTTTGATGCTCACTGCCCTTCTTATGCTAGAATGAGCGGTATTCTCGTCCGTTAGGGCTCCACGACTTGTCTGAGACAATGACTTGACCTTACGGTATTGCGGAGAGAATTGGCAGATCCTTTATGGTGGCTGACAGCGAGAGTTGTGGTCGCACTACGTCCATGCGTTGGGAGTAAAGTCTCAAGAAGCAGAAGGCCGTCTAGGAGGCATTCGATGTCGACTACAGCAAGATACGGGAAGAAAGTATGGAGCCGGAACCCCAGTACGGACGAATGATCAATGCGAAGAGAGAGCAAAGAAGCCTCAGTAAGACCCCCTCCCCATGTCTTCTGTAGATTCTTAATACGGGTGTAATACTTGGATCGACTCCACTCCATAATTCCCGAACCCAAATGAAAAGGCTCAAAATGAGCTTGTTTCGGCTAGAATGGTGGACCGGGCGAAATTCAAACGCAACAGGGCTCAAAACCAGAATAACGCCTGGCGAACCTGCCACCTCGAACCTCGCCCAGCACCGCCTCCGTAAGGTACTTCCCATACCATCGCGCCAGATCATTTGGCTAGAAAGACCTTGCATCGTAGTCCACTAACCAGGTTCAAGTTTTTGCGGCCAGACGCGGAATATTTGAAGATTCTTCTTGTTCGGTTTCCATTGTGATTTATAGTAATCTACTCTGCGATTACCAGTTTTAGGAAAGTCAATATGGCGAGAAGCCTGCGCTTACAGACACCCTGATCAGGGACCAGCTTCTTCTAGCTCAGTCACAGCAAAAAAGTTCGAATTGAATCCAATAGCATACAGGGTTTTCACTAAATGGATAATAATATGATAGATGTCTTTGTTTTGACGGCATAATTTGAGTACGTGAGAGCGTGTGCTAGCGGCATTTGGAGGTTCATTACTGCGCGTGTTTCTGATCACATGATGAAGATCAGACTACTCGATAGAGCGGTGGCTCACCGCGTAGGGCGCGTAGACAGTTTTCAATGGTCATTTCACCCATCCGTCGCAGCCCATCCATGGTTTGGCCGCCTATATGCGGTGTTAATACTACATTATCTAGTTCAAGCAAGTGGCTTCCTGTAGGAGGTTCTTTGACAAAGACATCTAATCCGGCTCCCGATATCTTACCTTCGCGAAGCGCGTCTACCAACGCCTTTTCATCAACCAGTTGACCGCGGGCCGTATTGATAAGCAAAGCCGTGGTTTTCATCTTATCTAGCTCACTTGTACCGATAATTGGTTTTTCTATATTCTCACACGCTGCATGAAGAGAAACCACGTCAGCTGTTCTTAGTAATTCTTCAAGAGTCACAAAAGTAACATTATTTGCTTCAGCAAAGTCTTTGTCAGGATAAAGATCATAAGCGATGACTCGCATGCCAAAACCTTGCGCTCTTCGACATACGGCTTTCCCAATGCGACCTAGGCCTATTATCCCCAGTGCCTTATCTTTCAATTCCATTCCAAAGAAAGCTTTCCATGAACCTTCCCGTGTTCCTAAGTGGGCTGGAACGATTTTCCGAGCAGCTGTCAACATAAGTGCTAAGGTTAGGTCAGCAACCGAGTCTTGCATAGCCCCTGGAGCGCAACTCACGACTATCCCTCGCGCCCGAGCTGCTTCAAGATCGATCGTATCAAGCCCTACGCCATGCTTAACAATAGTTTTCAACGTGTCAGCTGCATTAATCACTTTCGCCGTTAACTGGTCCGTGCCTGTGATAATCGCGTCCATACCTGGCAGCTCTTCCAGAAGTTCCATCTCACAATATGCGCGACCAATTGTATTCTCTATAGCCTCGCAACCCGCTTCCTTAAGTTGGATCAGATGCTCTGGAAAAGCCTTCCCGAACGAGCGTGAACCAATAAGAACGCGCCATCTGGGCTTAGGTTTTCCTTGTTTGTTTTCCATGATGTCCTCAGAACAAAATTTGGGCATTTTCAAATTCTCCAATTGCGCGCTACTTTGGTTTCTTCCGACTCGCCAATGAACGTATCTTCGCTACTTCTTTGGCCATATCAGGTACTCGATAGAGGCCGCCGCCTAAAGTCAGAGAGGTCGCTCCCGCTGAAATCAGGTCTGGAACATGTTGAGGTTTAATGCCGCCGCCTACCTGAATATCTACTTCTGCACCCGCTGATTCTATTATCTCTCGGGCACCTCGTATACGAGGTAAAACAAGAGGATCGAATGATGCTCCTTGCGTGCCCTCACCTGTTACTCGTGAGAGGAGCAATATAGTATCAACTAGAGTTATTACCGGCTCCAATATCGCCAAGGGCGTACCTAATGTGAGCGCTAGACCGACTTTCACATTACACATCCGCGCTTTGAAAATAGCTTCGTAAGTCATGGCGACGCTCTCGATATGAAAGATGACCAAATCTGTACCTGCTTCTGCCAACCGTGGTACAAAGCGTATGGGGTCAATAGCGCCCAAGTGCACCTCAAATGGGAGCTTTGTTAGAGGTCGTAAGGCGGAGATTGTCTGTGGTGGAAAGCCTACTTCCGATACAAAATATCCGTCATAAACATCCAAGTGGATAAAATCCAAACCTGCTGCCTCAAGTCGCGCAACTTCTTCAGCAAGCTTTCCATGGTCTGCATTAAAGAGGGCTGCACCCAGACGTATCCCTTTCTCCCGTTCGGTCATTTTAATCCTCCGGGTCGATAGCAATTGCCCGCACTGGGGAAGCATCGAGACCGACTACTGGCAAAGGCAAGGCGATTAAGAATACCCTCTGATGTTTTAACTCAACTAGGTTTGTCATACACTCTATAACGGGAATCCCAGCACCGCATATCAAGCGATGATTGGGATGGTGGTCAACACCACGTACTTCGAAGCCAGAGCTGTCAGTGCCAAGACATCTAATTCTACGATCTTCTACAAGCCAGCGAACAGCTTCTTCGGTAAGATACGGACGATCATGCGACTGCGGAGTTCGATATTGGACGTGCCTACCTGTCATTATTAAAATACGATCGCCCACCTGGATATCTCCTGCAGCCTGTAGGTCGGCGAGGCTTATGGGTTCATTAACGTCTTTATAACGGAAATCAAGTACTATAGCTGACCCCATCAATTGCTCGATTTTAAGTGAAGCAGCGTCGCCACCATCTGATAAGAAGTGTAGTGGGGCTTCCACGTGAGTACCCACATGAGACCACAGGTAAACTGTACTCATAATATCCCCGTCTCGGCCATGTCGCTCGTTTCGACGGGACACCTCAAGAGTGTATTGCTCTTTTTCTGGATATAGAGCGTGGGTTAGATCAACAATTCTTCCTTTAGGTACACTGATAGTATTTTCCATAGCTTTTCTCTCCTCTTTTTTCTTAAGGTCTACAGTCATTAATAAAAAACATTTTTCCAACTTTCGTAAGGTTCAATTTGCGTCCCTTCTGCTCCTGCTTTAACGATCATACTACGGCCTCCTGCCTTCTCAATAGCATCAGCGACTTTAGCCCGGCGATCGCAATCCGCCAAAGCTATAATGATTCCCCCTCCACCGGAACCAGATATTTTGGCTCCAAGTGCTCCCGCACCTATAGAAGCTTCGATAAGGTTTTCGATCTCTTTACACGAAGTCCCTATCTTCTCTTGAATCAGTTGATGGAGGTTCATTATTCGGCCTAACGTAGTAAGATCACCCGTTTCTAATGCTCGAACTGCCTGTTGTACCAAGTATCCTATTTCCCTGAAAAGATGCATCCTTGCTGGGTGAGCATCTAGCCATTTGCGCACATGTGTGTTTATGGTAGCGGTGTTTTTTTGCACTTGTGTATCTCCGATAACAAGGGGCAACGACATTCCAAAAGGCAATGGCTCCACTCCTTCTGCAACAGTGTATTTGATCAGCCCGCCATATGCACATGTACTACTGTCAAGGCTGGACGCTATCCCTCCATGAGCGATGTAATCCCCTTGCCAGGCTAGAAAGGCTATTTCATCTGGCCTAGGATGGTGACCTGAAGATTCCATTGAGGCTAATACCATAGCTGTCGAGGCTGCTGCCCCCGATCCCAATCCGGATCCCATTGGCAGAGGAGATTTCCACTCAATATCAAGGCCCGGACAATTAACACGTTCAATGACATGTGCTAATACATAACGTGCAGGAGCAAAGAAGTCCAGCGCTCTTTCTCGAATATCATCGAATGCACTAATTGAACGTAATCTATCCACCTCTTTCTTGAAAGCCATAAGGTGTTCTCGATCACATGTTTCTTTGTGTGGCTTTGAACAGAAAGTATAAACCTCGTCATCGCGAATTGTGACACGACAGAAAACTCGCAAGTCAACAGCCGTAGCTATAGCGGGTTGCTGTCTATTTACTCCATGTTCACCAAAAAGGATGATCTTGCCAGGTGATGATGTGGTTATAAAAACTGACATTTGTGAATCTTAGAAAGACTAGTATTGGCAGTACAAAAATTTTTATGAAGCATAAAACGCATTAAATCTCATTCTGAAATGCTGGAACAGGTGGACGCATTCAGGCCAAGTACCTTAGAATTTCTATTGTTGTTTGAGTTTCTTACAATAACGTTGGCAGAACTTGGTAACCTTGGGCGCGATTATCACTTTATAATTAGGTTGTCTAGGATGACGCTTAAGATGTTCTTGATGATACGCATCTGCCTTATAGAATTCCTTAGACGATTCAACCTGCATCAATATCGATACGTCTCAGATCTTTGCAGCGTGGTTCTCTTTAATGACCTGCTCAGCGGCCCCTTTTTGTTCATCATTATGATAAAGAATAATTGACTGATACTGAGTTCCCACATCATTAACCTTGACGGTTTAATGTGGTGGACCGGGCGGGATTTGAACCCGCGACTTCCGCCTTTATCTGAATGAGCTCATGCGAAGGCGGCGTTCATACCAGACTGAACTACCGGCCCGAGTCTTCATTATCGTGTTCATTGAGAGACGTGTTGCCTAAATGGTTTTTGCATTAGCTATGTACGCGATCGCTTATTCTTTGGCTATGTCTAGCGCTGATCTGTCCATTGAAGGAACCTGGGTCGACAGGTTACGTTCTTTGAGAATAAAGAACTCTGCCAACTGGCAGTCAAAGGAAATCTCTGATGTAACTGTTGATGCTGAGCTCAAGTGACATCAAAGCTATCTTCAGCCATAGCCATTTACAGAGTTGAATGGTCGAGAATATGACTTTTCTAGACAAGATTTGCAGTGCACTTGGACACAAATTGAGGAACACAGTAATCATTAGGGAATCTGAAGACTTCTACGAAGTAGACTACGCGAAATACTGTGCTCGATGCGGTGAGGTTGAGCCTCAACCGTGCCTGAAGAAAGTGGAAAACAAGACTTAAGATTGGCTTCTGAACGATTCATCATCGATATCGATGGTCAGAATCCTCGTATCGAAGTTCGGTGATATTAGATCAGAAACCGTCGATTCCATCTTCTCGATAATGGAAGAATGCTACAATCGGTTGGAGCCTCACGGATTATCGCTGGTAGACCTATATCTGTTCGAGCGCTCCTCAGTTCTAGAAGCCTTCCTCTCACAAGAGTACGCGAAGATGGGTGTCACTTCATCTCGCTTCGATGAAGACTTCTACGCGACACATGATGCTTGGAGAGGCACACCTCGTATCAGTATCAGCGTTGAAAGAATGCAGTCGTTACCAGAGTTGATTCGAGCTGGAATCCTGAGGCATGAGGTTGGCCACTCCATTCTGCACGGCTCTCCTCAATACTACATCTTCCCTATTCCACATCTCCTATTGGAAGCTTCGGAAAGGTTTGATCTCCCAATCCAGTACCTGAACGACCTGTTGTATCTCATCTCGATAGCCGTGAAAGATTTCGAGGTTACACGCCTACTTCACACTGGAGGCTACATTGAAGATCAGGTAGCATACGCGGAGAACGTTCTCAAAGTCTCGCAGGACGATCTAGCAGCTTGGGAGATTGGAAAGGTCAAACCCCAAGCCAAAATCCTATGCACAGTAAGTCGTTTGAAGGACTTCAGTTGCGCCTCAGCTCTAATGTCAGATGAAAAGCTCCGAGAGAAAATCAGAATGAAAATGTTGGAAGGAATGAACTATTTCCCTGAAGAAGTCTCGACGAAGATTCTAAATATTATTTTGAAACTTCCGTCTTCATTGCAAGCCGACACTCTGGGGAATGTTGATGAAATGACGAGGATTATTGTCGAAGAACTGGTTGAGCCGACGCTGAGAGGAAAAGAATCTATTCCCACGGGTTGATTATGAAACGCAACGGTGAATATCAAACAGGGATCTTTAACTTCGCTGGAGCAATCGCTTTGAAAAAATCTTAATAAGTATGCGGCATTCTGACGAATTATGGCGGGCCGGTAGCTCAGCATGGTTAAGTTGCAAAAGCAACGCCGAAGAGCACACGGCTGATAAAACACGTCTCATCAGAAACCGTGACCTCCAGGACTCTTGGAGGCGGCAATGGTCGGGAGTTCAAATCTCCTCCGGCCCACCAGCTACTTTCTCGAGGCGATTGTTTCGGCTATTCTCTTCTCGATCTCTTCAGTAATTGATGCTCTCTTACCAGAATCGTACAGATTAAAGTCTATTTGAAGCTTGGCTGTGAGAATTCTTCTACGCAATCCCCGCAGGATTCCCTTCAAGTCTTCTATCGTTAGAAGAATATGGTCTTCTGCGAGGAGCTGACTGTATTGCTTCTCTGCCGAGACCCTCTTCTCCTTGGCCATCTTGCTCACGTTTACCGGCATGATCTTTCCTTGCGGAGTCAACGAAACCCATACCTCCGGCAGTGCATGCTTCTTTCCGGCATCAGGCTTGAACGCTGTCTTTAGCTTTGAGATAGCTTTAGCTATCTTCTCTACAGTCTTTCTATGCTTCGCTGCCTCAACTTGCGTGTCAAAAGATTTTTCGAATTCGTCTAGACATCGAGCTACTGTGACCCTCTTTTCGTTTTCAATCTCGGTTGCAATCTTCTCGTCGAACAGTTTGATTCCGTATCGAATCTGCTCACATAGCCTCTTCATTTCATCTAGGTGTTGCGTATACTTCTGAATCGTGGACTCTAGGCTCATGCTGTCACTTCGTCTTCAAGCTTCATTATGAGTTGTCCAGCCGATGTTTGGACAGTCTTTGGCGACTTCAACTCGTTCGCTTTTAGTTTTGACCAAGCTTCAAAAGTTCTCAACACAAGCAAGATTGTGGTCAAGATGTCTTTTGAAGCGAACTCTGGGCTTCTCATGAATTCCAAGAGCTTGAAGACCTCTTTATTCTGGGTAGCTCGCGCCTCCGCTTCACCAAGTACCTCGCCGACCTCAAGCGTATGAGCGGCTAAATTTGAAACCTGTGTATGTAGTGTTTCCATCTGTTTGATAACAGCCTCTATCGCTTGCTTGCCAGATGCGTCGATTTCCTCCACTAGTGTTTTCGTCTTCTCTTTAACTGAGTTGACAACGTTTGTCATGAGTTGGTCAGCTTGCTCTGAGAGGCTTGTGATCCTCTGCCTGTAGGATTCTATTTCTCCAATTAACGTATTCACTTCAGATTGAAGAGCGTCTCTCCTCTTCTCAAGCGTAGTGAGCTCTAGGGTCTTCTCTTCCTTCTTCTTCAGAAACTCCTCTTCCAGCTTCAGTACTTCAAGTCTCTTCTGCTCCTTCGCACTGGCAATCTCTTGATTGATTCTGTCTATCGTTCCGTAACCTTCAAGCGCCTTCAGGACATCGATTGCAGAGCCATATTTTTGCGCGTTCTCAAAGACCGCCTTGAAAGCTTCAGGTGTGAACTTATACTCGTACAGAAGCTTGTCGCACATCGCTACGCTAGCTTGGAGATGCGAGTACCTCGCGGACAATTCATCATAATTGGTCTTCATCTCCTGCATTAGGAGATCTATCTCAGCAAGTTTCTCCTCGAGCCGTGTAAGGTTTCCATACGCATTTAATGATTTCAGGACGTTGCTGGGGCCGCCGAAGTTCAAGGTCGCTTTCGCGAGTTCTTCAAGCGAGTTCTCGTCGAAGCCGCTTTCCACAAGCTTCCGGTAGGTGTCGAGCGCTCTTCCGCTTAGGCTCAGAAGCTCCTTGATGGTATCTTCAATCTGACTCACGATCTCCACCTTCAAGAAACAGACAATATCTTCGCGCGGAGAATATAAGTCTCTTTAGAGAGCGTCATTTTAAATCTATGTACAACTACCTAATTGTGAGGCGATGTTTAATGCCCTTCGGCATTAGCACTCTGAACATTGTCGCTTTCATCGTCGAGGTCATCGTGATCTCAATCGTACTCTGGGCTTCAGGTAGAATCCTCGTTGGAAAGGAGAAAGCAAAGTTCACGGATGCCATCTGGATCACGGTTCTCGGACTTATAGTTGGGGCGGCCGTGCAAAACATCGTACCATTCATTGGTTGGCTTCTGACCTTGATCATCTGGTTAGCATTGATCAAACATTTCTTCGACACGGGCTGGGGGAGAGCTTTACTGATAGCCCTGCTAGCCATAATAATCTTCATTGTGGTTGCGGTGGCGCTGGGTCTACTCTTCGGGATAGTTCTGCTGGGTTTTCTAGGATTCTAGGAAAGGTTCTCAACTCTTGCTCTCGTGACTTTCAACAATTCTTCTGGCGTGATCCTCAGTCCGCAATACTTTGATCCTGCTGAGCCGATCACGAACTCTTTGTTGACAAGACTGCTCTCGATAAAGAGCAAGTCAACTTTCTCAGCTAGTGTTAAAGGATCTACTTCTCCAGGTTCTTTGTTGAACCTGACTTTCAGCTCATCAGGAAGTGTAAGCCTCGGCTTCTTCAGCGACGCAGCTTCCTCCAGTTTCCTCATATTAATCTTAACTTCGCTCGATGCGATAACTCCAGCCGTTCTTCCTTTCTTATCTATGAAGCATAGGCACTTCATTATATTCTCAGGACCTACATGGTGAACTTGAACAGCATCATCAACGCTCAGCACAGCTTTATCTCTGTGCCACACAAGTTCAGCGTTTAAACGGCCGTCTCCTATCAGCTTCCGTATTGACTCAATCTCCCTTTCTTCAGACAACCTTTCTCTCCCATCATTGAAAATCGATCTTACTGCTGGCAGGAACGGCTTTGAGCCTCAGTTCTCTAATCGTTTCAAGCGCCCGATTCTAAATAATGTAGAGTCAGAGCTATCTATCTCTTACCATGGCTTTCCGCAAGAAACAGGCGGCCAGAATCTTGATTGAGCACTCGAAATCAGAAAGTGTCTAAGTACTTATTTCTCTCCCATTCGGTTATTTCCAGAGGATTCCATTCAGGGTAGTTCCGTTCATAATCTTGCCATTCCTTCATCTTCAAGGAGACGTACTTCTCCTTCACCTTCTCGCCCAGCGCTTCCCCGATGACCTTGTCCTTCTCAAACTCGCCCAGCGCATCTTTCAGTGTTGAGGGCAATTGTTCAAAATCTCCCTCGTTCTCGTACGCGTTCTTTGCTGTCGGTTCACCAGGATCAAGCTTCTCTCTCAATCCGTGCAAGCCTGCTGCCAGTACTGCTGCTTCGACGAGATAGGGGTTGCATTTGGGATCCGGCATCCTCAACTCAACCCGAGCCGACTTGACGCTGTTGAAGCTTGGAACCCTGATCAAGGCGGTTCTGTTCATGAATCCCCAACAGAGGTAGACAGGAGCTTCATAGCCAGCTACAAGCCTCTTATATGAGTTGACAGTTGAGGCGGCTAAAGCCGCCATACCTTTAGCGTGAGCGAGCAGCCCCCCAATGAAATGCTTTGCCTTGTCGGAGAGCCTCTCTCTGCCATAGAATGCATTTCTCCCTTTCTGGTTCAAGCTCATGTGCATATGCATTCCGCTTCCATTCATCCCTGCGAAAGGCTTCGGCATGAATGTAACCGTCATACCCTTTCGAGCTGCAATGTTCTTCGCGACGTACTTGAAGCTCATTACATTGTCAGCGGTCTTCAAGGCATTCTCATATCTTAACGAGATCTCATACTGACCGTTAGAGACCTCGTGATGTAGATATTCGCATTCAACTCCAACTTGCATGAGCGTCTTGAACGTATCTCTCCTCAACGATACTCCTTTATCCAAGGGCGGTGGAGAGAAGTACCCTACGCTGTCGAGCGGTTTCCCATCATTTAGAGCGAAGAACTCCATCTCAGCACTTGTATTGAAATCGTAGCCCGCTTCCTTGGCCTCTCTCAGCATTCGCTTCAATATGTATCGAGGAGCATACTCATACTCTCGCTCCTTCCCGAACTCACTTACGCTCTCAGCCGGGTGATAGAGATCGCATAGCACTCTAGCGGCTTCGACAGAGTTCCAAGGCACTTGGAAATAAGTCTCTATTATCGGCTTGAGCACCACGTCGCTCCTCTCGATTGGTGCAAGATATATTGAGGAACCGTCGACACCTTTTCCCAGCTTGATCGCTTCTTTGAACCGCTTATAGTCTAGGTCGATCGACTTCAGTTCTCCTAATAGGTTTGTAAACTGCAGTTCAACTATTTCTGGCCGCTTTATCATAAGGCAAAGTATTGAACACGTGAATAGATATAAGGTTTTTTGCGGAAAAGTTAAACATTTGTTCAGACATATGCGTCTTGGCGGACGGATGATTAACCATGAGAACGATAGATGTCTTGGACCGGAAAATTCTCGCGGAGTTAGAGACCAATGCCCGACAGTCGTTCAGGGATATCGCGAGGAAACTGAAGGTGTCGATCGCGACGGTTATAAACCGGACGAGGGTCATGGAGAACGCGGGGATAATAGAAGGGTACTCTGCGCGCTTGGATTCTGAGAAGTTGGGCTACGATATCGTCGCGATAATCGAAATAGTTGTTTCGAAAGGAAAGCTGCTTGAGGTTGAGGATAAGATAGCGAAGATGCCTCAAGTCCATCAAGTCTACGATATAACAGGCCAAACGGACGCAATAATTATAGCGAAGTTTCCGGGCAGGAGGGAGCTCAGCCAATTTGTAAAGTCCCTCCTGGGTATGCCTTACGTCGAAAGGACGAATACGCACGTTGTTTTAACAGCTATCAAAGAAGATCTTAGACTGTTCGCCTAGGATTGGAAGCGAGGTACTAAATAAGATTCTGATAACAAGGAAAGATGGTGGTCAAACTCTCTCAGGAATTTCGGCACTAAGAGCCAAACTCACTAGTGGAGCCCCGGACGGGCTATAAACCTCGGGTTCACATCCCTAACTCTTTCCAGCTTCGATTTCGACTCATTTAGAATATATTACCTCAACGAGCTTTTTTGGTTTACGTCTCACAGTATGGATAGAGATCTGACCGCTTATCAAACCCAATTTCTCGTAGTTCTTGTCGCAAAATTGCTATTCTAAACCTTATGATCTTCATAGGTTCGTACGTCTCTTAAGCCAATCATCGGAACTGTTTTTTGGCCTTATCGTTTTCAGGCTATTCCTTCTCAGATTAGGTCTGTTACAACGTCAAGTTCAATGTGCGGAACGAGAATAGTTTCAGGTCTTGGTCTTTCTTGAGTGGGGCGTCTTTTTCGCTTCGACCGCATAGACTCTCTTCGTTTCACTTTCTGTCTGAATATTTGGCGGGAAAAGAACGGTCTTTAAACGGTTTCTCATCCTAATTTCTTTGAGAACTAGTCTTGGTTTAGGAGAACGCCTTCGTGGATTTAACCTGTCACTTCCGATGGTTCCCATTTTTTCACCTTCTTACTGGCGCACCACAATGCGGGCAGTAAAGCGAAGTTTGAAGAGTTAATGCCCCACAATATTTGCATGGAATCATCACAACTTCTTTGATGACCTCTTTTTCTCTTACGTAGGTGTCTCTTGGTGGTTGCGACATGGGAGCAGTTTGCGGAATCTGCAGTCTTGAAAGCTGATTTCTTCCTTCAAACATAAGTCGTTGAAGCTTATCCTTGCTCCCTCTGACTCTGATCTGTCTTCCTCCACCGTAAATGACTAGATCTTCTCTCTTTGCGACGGCCCAAACAATGATAAGTACTATTCCGACTAAGATGACTAAGAGTGCTATTCCCAGCACTAACATCCAAGCGCCAAATCGTCTCCTCCTCTCGAACTGCAATGAGCTGATGTGATCATTTAGAATCTCTTGAAACTTGTTCTTCTTCAAGAAGATAATGCGACGGTTAGTGACATACCCATCATATTTCTTCTCTCCATCAACAGTTAGATCAGTTACATGTAGAGCAACGCTTTCCCCGAAAACAAGATATGTTTGGATACTCAAAGAAGACATTCTCCAAGAAGCTCTTTGCGCTGGCATTTTTTAAGATTTCGAGTGATTAAGGAGACATTTGCTTTCTTGACTCATGACCTATGGTTAGGTCTTTCACATGAATGAGGCTTTGCCTTGAGCTGCTGATCTAAGTGAGCCTTTGAGCTCTGATAGATGATTGCAGTTCTCCAGCTGGCCACCAAACGGAAGGAAGGGAGGTGAATGGTTAGGGATGGTATACGTTGCTGTTGATATCGGTAAGAAGAGATGCGCAACATGCGTTATGGATGAGGATAGTTCAATCTTGGATACAGGTTCCTATCCGAATACAAGGTCTGATGCTTCACGTTACGCTAAGCAGATGGTCGAGAAGTATGGTGAATGTAAGGCTGTGGTTGAGTCGACAGGTAGCGTGTGGACGAAGACGTATGAAGCGTTCGAGTCGAATGGGGTGATGATGAAGCTGGCGAATCCAGTGAAGACAAGAGCCATCGCGGAGGCGAAGGTGAAGACGGATAAGCTGGACAGTAAGATATTGGCGCATCTGCTCAGGGCGGATCTGATAGCTGAATGCTATGTGCCTTCGAGGGATGTGAGATTGTCCAGGGCGCTGCTAAGCCACAGGGTGAATATAACAAGGGAGCAGCCTCGGGCTGTCCGATTTGCGTGAACTTGCATTGAAGGAGCTCAAACGGTTAGAGGATAATCTCAGGAAGAAAGGCAGACAACTCCCTCCACCTTACCTCGGCCTACTGATTATTGACGCGACGAACACGTTGGGCGGTATTCATGAAGACGACATAAGGTATGTGGCTCAAGGTGCCTTTAGAAAGCATCCTCGACCTAACATCCTAGGTGCCTTCGTAGTTCGCTCCTACAAGTTCCATAGACGAGAAGCGGAGCCTGAGGCGATTTATGTTAAAAATCCATATTGCAAAGAAGCTAGCCTAGACACGATGCTGAGTCAATTCAGAGCGTTCAGCAGAAGTCGTTCGCTCGTTTGAGCCATTTAGAAAACAGGCTATAGACAAATGGCGGTCAATCAGCTTACGGCAAATATTCGTTGACTACAAAGGGATAATAGGATGAATCTTATGCCAGGCCGCGATTAGAGCCTTTTCCAATTCTAACCTTGGTGAGTGCTGATTCACGTATAAGTACGGATCGCGCAATATTTTTGATATGGATTGCGCAAAGAGGCAGGGATTGAATTGAGCAATCGTTCTACATCTATTCGGTTTGACGATTGGATCGATGAGAGAGACGCCGCAGAGGCACTTTGGTTTAATCATTTCATTCATGCGAAGGACTGGCTGGTGCACGCGATCGAGAACTGGATGACCTCACTGAAATCCAACAAAATACTTTCCGAAGATCAGCTACTCCCCATATACGGAAAAGTCGGCATCATCACATTCGCGGTTCAGGCGATTGAAGATTACGCCTGCACAGGCTACGCCTATCTAAAAGCTCTAGAAGAAGGGGTTGAACGAATCTACGAGTACATAAGAGACTTCGAAAAGCGAATAAAGAATAGGAAGACCGGAACTGTAGCCGAATTCTTTGAATATGTTTTCTCGAAGGACAAAGCGCTGTATGAACTGACTGGCTTCCAGCCTAGTTCTGATGCTTTCACATCTACAAGAGATCATCTGCGATCTGTTTATGAATTCTACAAGAAATATCGTCTGCTGTACCTTAAGTTCAAGCATGGTCAGGCATTTATCCCGCTAATCTGGCAGGGTAGGCCAGCGGTCTATATAATTCCTAAAGAAATAGAGCGACAACACGGTAAGGTTAAGCTACCGAAGAATACGTATCTCGTCACGTTAGACGAATGCGAACTAGCTAGAGATATCACACTTCGAATCAATGTGTATTTCCTGCAAATCCGCACTCTTTCCCAAAAACTCTTTCCAAGGAGAAATTGATTCGCCGTTCGTGGTGTATCTGTCGGCATATGTGCACCAATGGACAACTACGGTTCTTAATGTTACCGAGCGTAGCGGTCGTACGCAAAATCAAGCGGTTTGTTAAAGATCCTCAAGCTGCCCCTTACAGAAAGAGCTCTTGAGACGCTACCAGCTGCCGTCTCCAGGATCCTCTAGCGTTCTGCCTATGCTATCTAAAAGAGCCTGAGTGGCAGGGTTACACGTGCCTTCGGTAGGATTTTACTCGGTCTTCATACGAGAACGAACATGATCGTAGGGAGGAGGTAAGCCCATTCTAGAGAAGAACTCGTCAGCGAATTTCACGCTAGAAGTAACCGCCCACTTGGCACATCCGTGGCTCAAACACCTGTCAGGAAAGAAGGTATCTCCCTCTCCCGTCATCGGGTTGAGCTGGAACTTCCCTTCTAGCTTCTTTTCGAGCTTCTGGATCGTCACAGCCTCAGGCTCGGCCTCCGAAATGGTTGTAACCCATTCAGGTTCATAATGGACTAAAGCGTTGCGCAGTTCGACCAGTAGGGCGACATCTTGGTATGGACTCTGACCTGTGTCAAACTGCTGCTTCCTAGCTAGAATAAGGGCGATTTGGAATTTTTCCAGTGTTGAGTAGCGGGCCGTTCTGGGCACTTTAAGCTTCCACATGTCGGCCATCAAAGCCCTGACTTCTGGATTCAACTGCTTAACGGCCTCGAGGTTGTCCACTGTGTCTGCGAACAGTTCGTTTATTGTAGCCTCCAGAAATGAGACGGAGGCGAAGATAGAGCCCGTTACGTATGCTCTATGCTCATGGAATACCTCATCAGACCGTTTTTCATAAGTCCTTTCGATTTTGGCGGATAACCTCGCGAACTGAGCCGATGCCTGAACGTGAGATATGGAATAATAGGTGCGCTTCGTGACGGTGATGCTTTCCTTGATGGCGACGCTTTCGTCGGTGACCTTTTTGACAAATGGAAACTCGTTCAAGTGACGCCTAACTCAACTATTTGTGCGCAAACACTCTAATCTCTTTTTCGGATTGCGTTCGTCCTATCGTCGCTCGAATAGAACTCAGACCCAACGAGAAGAAAGCCTACTGGGAATGGAAACAGAGAAAAATCAAGGACTTCTCCAGCTTAGGCCTTTAGCAACAAATTGTCATCTCAATCGAATTTGAAGCTGACGACCTCAAGGCTCTCAACTTAGCGATAGATTGTTGCTAACGAGAACCTTAAGGAAGTCACACTACAGTATGAGTAGTGAGGGCAAGAATTAAGTTGAGCTTGCGAAATGCAGAAATCTTGTTGCCCACAACAGCTTTGTCGAAAGTCTCGAAAGAGATGTAATACGAGTACACTATACTAGCATTCTAAAGCAATTAGACAGTACTTTACGACATAGAAAGTAGATATCTAATACGGTAGAGTAGATAGAGTCGTTAGGGACTCTTGAACCTACCATGACGCAGTTATGTACTAGGCTCCACTTGGAGTCAAGCTTCCTTTTCGCTTCCTTTACGCAAGGGAAAAATAGTGTCCGACACAAAGATGACCAGAGCAGATCGACTATGGATAGGCTTTTAGCGGGCTGGTCAAGACAAGTTTTCCTATTGCTCATTGTTATTTTCCTCGGTGTTGCTATTCAACCTGTCTGGGCGGCAACTGTTACAATAACCAACAAGGGCGATTCTGAGGATTATCCAACAGTGGCTGTGGCTGGTTTTCCGTACAAATGCACGATACGTTGGTCCCTAGATTCTGAAGTTAAGCATCTGGTTGTTGGTCTTGATGATGTGACAGGCCAAGTGAGCATTGATCTAGCACTACAGGTTCTATCTAACCTAACTAGCGGCTCGTATGAATACACCTTTTCTGTACATGCACCAAAGTCTCCGGGGCCTTGGAAGCTTTCGGCCTGGGTCGGTGTTTCCAGTTCGGTTGACATGTTCGATTACACTGTCACTGTGGAAGAGCTTGTTGGCGGCTTTGACTTAATAACGCGCAATGAAATCAGCAGTGTACTGTACCAGACGGCCGACCCTAAGAACACAGACATGCTATTTTTGAAGACCGGGGTTGACACTACACTTGTCGAACAGAATTGGGTTCACGCAGACAGAGATGGAGGAAGAGCCTATGCGACCTTTTTCTTAACCTCTCCAGGATCGTACCGCGTCAGCTGGAATGCTTACGTCAACAATAGCATTGTAAAAGAACTGAGCGATGTTAATCTATATGTGCCCAACATTGGTCTGGTTGAGTACTCTCTAGCTTCCGAAATATCAGATTCACGCTCGCTCTTCCTCTACGATACAGGCGCGCCAATCTACGTTCTCAGTCGAGACCGCTCATTACCTAGATGGCATTACGACTTAGTTGCTGATATTTTATACGGTTTCGACAAGACCTCTTACTCTCCTGGGGATTCCGGAAGTTTTCTGCTGCAGGTGCGTCCACGAGGTCTAGGCTACTACATCCCATTGGCAGGAATTGCATTTTATGTTTTGAAACAACACACATTGGAACCGATCGCATACGCCAAGTCGAGAATACCTCTTACAACAATCAATCAAACAATCACCTTTACCTTGCCGTTTGTTGTTGATAGAAATGCGGAACCAGCAGATACACGCGTCATAATTTCTCTAGCGATGCGGGACAGAGTTTTCGAAGGCAGAGTTACATACCACACGACTTATGAAGACGTTTTTCAGATAAGGCCACGTATTAAGAGTCTTTTCGACTCCCTTCAAGAACAGCTATTAGAATTCGTGAAGGATTTTGGTAGAGAGCTATTCCTAACTGTACTTGCATCGCTGGTGATTTCGGCGCTTAGCTATCGATACCGCAAGGTCAAGAGAAAGCAGCGTGAAGAGAAGAAAGCCCGAAAAGCTCAGCTCGTTCGTGGAAAACCGAACTAAGTTAAAATGCAAATCGGAAGAGTGAATGGATTCGACGATTTGCTTAAGAATTAATCCCACGGATGCCTTAGACCTGTAGCAATCGTATCCGAGGCTCCTTTTTCCCCTTTTTCTGCATGCACAGCTTTATCATGGCGTTTCTCTCAGATGGGAAGGGGACTCCTCCGGTTTGTGATGCGCATTCTTTGAAATTGTCAGTTTCTCTTGCCTTTGTGGTTACGGGTTCTATTTCGATAACCTTTTTTCCTTTGACCCGATACTTCCCTGGCACAAGCTTCGGGAATTCTGATGGCTCTAACCTATGCCATTTCGTTTGCCTACCCATAAATGCTCTCCCTAACATGAAATGTTTGCATCAAAAGGCCAATTCCACTTTATCGATCTCGGGTTTCAGGATAACCGAAGAGAGTTGCTTGTCTGTCAAAGCCGATCTTTTTCAGTTTTTCGAAGAAGTCAAGGCAATGCGACGAATTTACTATGAACATATCCATTTTTGTAAGGACTTCTCTTCCTTGGGAGTCGGGATGAACTATGAACTTCTCAGGAGTTGGACGCAAATAGCTTGGCAGTGGAAAGGTGTATATCAGCCAAGGGGCTCGCCTATAGGCCACCTTCGAGGATTCTAGTTGTCCGTTCTTTATCGAGATGTCGGTACTATCAAACTTGCAGACCCATAGTTCTGCTGCGGTCAGCACTATAGGAATAAACACGGTGTAGGGGATGCCGAGGGCTGCACCGATGGCGTGTAGTTTCGATGCAAAATCAAACTCATCATGAAAGAAAGCTTTGGTTGCAACAGCCACCTGTTTACATGCTTTGTATATGGAATCTCCTTCGCGGTTCTTGCAGATCTTAGCACTCTTGTCTGACCGATTGATTTCCCTCTTGTCACTATATATTTGCTGTCTATCTCCAAGTGGATATCCTAGGTCAGGAAAACCAAGCTCTACAATAACTGATTTTGGTTCCACGTCAAGGCGTTCTGTGTCATATATCAGATAGGCAAGAAAACAAGGATGACTGGTTACTGTCTCTGAAGCTTCGAAAAATACCCAACATCGGTATTTTGGATTTCTTTGTTTGCACTCCACGGCCGAAGTGACACTTATGAAGCGATTATCTATCATGAACGTTTCACATTGCGCCTTGATGTCGGTTATCGACTCCATTCTCTCAATCGAGGAAATCTTTGCAGGTGGAAAAGCAACTGGGCTCTCTTCTGAAACCACTCTCCAACCAGCTTGTTTTATGAGTTGCGCACATTTCCTTTGAAAGAAAATACCTTCATTGGCAAGCTCCTCAGTAAGCTTTCTCCACTCATTCATCTAAGGGCCTTCTTTCTCGCGCTGAAGCGCGTTAGGTTATTAATTCAACTCCGCACATATGTATATGTCCCACACCAGCAAAGCGTAATTCGAGCCAGAATAGGTTTTCTGAACGCTCAGGAATTTCGAAGGGCTTAGAGATTGTTAAGCTAATTGTGGATAAGTTAAGGTCAGAGAACGCACGCTATATAAGCAGACGATCAATTCAGACCGACTAGAGGAAAGAGCATGATACGCGTGTGTCTCATTCCCTAACATACCGTATATATGGATAACCGCAACAACAATCGCCTAAGTCGACGACGATTTACAACAAGTATCGTGAAAATAAGAATGCCAATATAGATAGCAACGAGCCAGAGATGAAATTCTTTGCCTTTTTCGACAAGCCAATATGCAAAGGCGTCTGAACTACCGCAGGCTAAAGCCTGCGGGGTCTCTTGGATGACCCCTCCTCTGCCACAATTCATCTCCAACTTGAAAGATGGAGCGTTCTTGCTCTACAAGCAGTAAAGACCGCTACCGTACTACAAATTAAGAGATTGACGTTCTGAAATATTTCCCAACGTTCCATTCTTAAGACCTGTGAGCAAGCTGATGCGTCTTCCTTGTTTCTAGCGACCAGTTCTATGCCTATACCTTCTGGTTGCAGAGTGTTTTTATCGAGGAATTGTACATCGAGGAATTGCACATCTTTTATGGCGATTGGATTTGTATTCTCGACGCCAGGTATTGCGTGGCATATAGGTCTCTTCAATCGTGCTCTCGGCGCTGTTGTACTTTTGCTGGCATCGATGTTTATCGTTGAGCGTAAAGAGAAGGAGGAGGCGCTGCGGGAATCAGAAGCGAA
>Ga0315280_10002208_pt1 | contig 31844 bp, 21 predicted proteins | sample YL17G06_40_MG_FD_203697 | JGI IMG/M metagenome (GOLD analysis project Ga0315280, IMG submission 203697) | Sediment microbial communities from Yellowstone Lake, YNP, Wyoming, USA - YL17G06_40 | ecosystem: Environmental > Aquatic > Freshwater > Lake > Sediment | place: USA: Wyoming | collected... | reverse complement strand
GGTCGGCGAGCCCTCGGCGAGCCGGGTGAGGGTGGATGGCCCACGATTCACCCCCACCTTCATCCTCCCCCTGGCAGGGGGAGGGGTTGCCTTGCCTCATCCCAACTCTCCGCGAACATACCCGTGGGTAACCGCCAGACGCAGCTGCGCTTGACGCAGCGCAGCTGCTGGGTTAACATATATGTCTAAGTCTTCAGCGACCAATGGCGGCGTGCGGGCCCCCGGGCCCGAACCCCGCGGCGCTGGGCGACGCCTGAGTGCGGCTGCGCCGCACTTCCGGAGGGCGCGCGTACCGCGCGCCCCGGTCAGCAATGGAGAGCACCGTGCCCACCCGTTCCGCAAGACCCGACGCTAAGGCGACGAAGCAGAAAGCGCCCCCGAAGCCGGCCCGACGCCGCGTATCCGAGGCGATGGAAGCCTTGGCGCATCACTACCTCGCCGACGAGATCTTCGAGGCCCTGCTCAACCGCGGGCACGCCGCCAAGGTCAGCGAGCTGGCGAGCGAGGTGCGCGGGGGCCAGTTTGACGCGAAGCTCATCCGCAAAGTGATGGCCAACAGCCCGCGCTTCTCGGTGCAGGACCGCCGCTGGAACCTCGCCATGCGCCAGGTCATCCAGCGGGCTCTGGAGGGCGCGCTGGAGCATCACCTGCGCTCATATGGGCGCCCGATGGAGCTGGGCCTGCTGTGCAACGAGATGGCGGTCATCGCCAAGCAGCCCATCTCGGCCGAAGAGTACCAAACGCTGCTGCCAAAGATCATGAGCGCGCGGCGCAAGTACTTCCGCACCCCGGACGGCAAGTGGGGGCTGTCGGAATGGCTCCTCGATGTCGAGCGTCAGGACGAGGAGCAGATGCTGATGCGCAACTTCTTCCTGGCGAGCAAGGAAACGCTGCGCTTCATCGACAAGCTCGACGCCGCGTGCCCCACCGCCCGCGCCTCCAATCTGACCATGGCGGTCGCCATGCTCGAGACCAGCCCAACGCCGGTGCTGCACAGGATCCTGGCCTACCTGACATGGAAGCGACGGCGCGAGGAGTTCGAGCCGCGGGCGCATTTCGAGGAGCTGCGTGCGGACAACCGGCTGCATTTGCTTTCGGGCGCCGAGTGGATTCTCGCCTCGGCGATCGAGAGGATCATGACCGCGCTGCGCGAGCTGTCGAAGGAGGCGGAGGAGGAGGAGGTCGAGCTGCTGCCCGGCGAAGAGATGGCCGCCGCCGAGGAGCTGGTGGTGAGCCCGGCCGATCTCGAGGAGATCCAGTCCCTGCTCGAGCGGCGCAAGGGGCCGGTGCCCACGGGCGACCTGGTGACGAGCATCTTCGAGATCTCCGCGACGTCGCCCAGCTTCCCGGTCGCGATCGGGGTCGTGAACGAGGCCCTGGCACAGCAAGAGGCGCTGACGCGCATGGGCAAGGCCACCTGGGGCGTGCCGTCATTGGTCCCCGAGCACACCCAGGACATTCCGGAGATTCTGCTGGTGGTGGAGGTGGACTCCGAGCGATTCGCCGACGCCGAGGCCGATGCCGCGCTCGAGGACGAAGGCCTCGAGGAGGGCCTTGCGACCTGGGTGCACGATCCGCGCTACGAAGACTTTGGCGAAGAAGACGAGATCGAGCTTTCGCCCGACTATGCCGCGGCGGAGGAAATGCGCTACCCGCTGCCCCACGACCACTGGAGGGCGGGCACGATCAAGATCCGCGAGGCCGATCGCGATTTCTTCCCGCCCGAGACGCAGCTCGTCTATGCTGCCATGCATCCTGAGACGGGCAAGCCATTTCATGCCTGGGTCAACCAGTTCAGCACGCTGGTCTATGACATGGAGAAGTGGTACAAGTCGGCCAAGCTGACGCCCGGCGCCATCATCTCCATCACCCACGGCGAGCTGCCGGATCAGTACAACCTGAAGGTCGAGCCCGAGCCTGATCCGCTGATCGGGCTCACCGTCGATCGCATCAAGCAGCTCGAGGCGCTGCGCGACGAGGCGAACGAGACGCCGTGGTCGGTGTTCGAGATCATGTGCCGGCTCATGGCCGATCACAGCAAGGGCCTGCATTTCATGACCCTGTGGGCCGAGGTCAACGTCGTCCGCCGCACGCCGCGGCGCGTGGTGGCGTCGAACCTCAGCTCCTACCATTGCTTCTACGCCCGGCCGGCCGGCTCCGACACCTGGGTCTTCGACGAGCGCAAGGTCGAGCAAGGCCGCAAGAAGGCCAAGCGCAAGTTCATCCGCAAATAGCCGTTCGCCTGCGGCGTCTGTGGGAGCCGCCGGCCGCAGACAGGCAAACGTCCGGCGGCGATCCGCGCCGTCCATGCCGGCCGGGGCATGCGCCCGCCGGTAACGCCGGCGTCAATCCATCATGAGTCTCGACGGCACACTGCGCGTGCGCGTGGCGCCCTCCCCAACCGGTCTGCTGCATGTGGGCGTGACGCGCACCGCCATATTCAACTGGCTGCTCGCCCGCCATTACGGCGGCAGGTTCATCCTGCGCATCGAGGACACCGACCAAGCGCGCAGCCGCCCGGAGTACCTCGACGACACCATCGAAGCGCTGCAATGGCTGGGGCTGCGCTGGGATGAAGGGCCGGTCGTCGGCGGCGACTATGGGCCTTACATCCAGTCCGAGCGCGTCGGCCTCTACCGCCAGCACGCGCAGGCGCTGGTGGCCAGCGGTCACGCCTACTACTGCTATTGCAGCCCCGAGCGTTTGGCCGACATGCGCCTGCGCCAGGAGCAGTGCAGCGAGCCGCCCGGCTACGACGGCCGGTGCCGCTGCCTGACGCCTCAACAGCGCGCGGAGAGAGAGGCGGCGGGCATCGTTGCCACGATCCGTTTCGCCATGCCCGACAGCGGCGAGACCGCCTTCGACGACCTCGTCCGCGGCCGTATCGGCTTCGACAACGCCACCATTGACGACTTTATCATCCTCAAGTCTGACGGTTTCCCCACCTATCACCTGGCGGCGGTGGTGGACGATCATCACATGCGAATCACGCACGTCCTGCGCGCCGAGGAATGGGTGCCCAGCACGCCGCGGCACATCCTGCTCTACCAGGCATTCGGCTGGACGCCGCCGGCGTTCGGCCACCTGCCGATGGTGCTGGGAACCGACCGCGCGAAGCTCTCCAAGCGCCACGGCGCGACCGCCGTCACCGCTTACCGCGACGAAGGCTATCTGCCCGAGGCCCTGCTGAACTTCCTGGCCCTGCTCGGGTGGTCCCCCGGCGACGACCGCGAGCTGATGACCCGCGACGAGCTTGTTCAGGCGTTCTCGATTGCGGGCATCGGCGTCGCGCCTAGTATCTTCGACATCACCAAGCTCCAGTGGATGAACGGGGCCTACATCCGCGCGTGCGCGCCGGAGCGCTTCGCCGAGCTCGCCTTGCCATACCTGGTCGCGGCCGGCCTGGCGCGGGACCCGCTTCGCGGGTGCCCCCCGAGCGCGCACGAGCGCGATTACATTCGCCGCGTCGTCGCGCTGGAGCAGGAGCGGGTCAAGGTGCTGTCGGAGCTGCCGCACTTGACCGAGTTCTTCTTCCGCGACGAGGTGGACTACGAGCCGGCGGCGGTCAACAAGTGGCTGACCAAAGACTACGTCCCGGCAGCGCTTGACGCGTTGGCCCAGAGACTGGAAAGCCAGACGGAGTACGCCGGCGCGGTGCGCCGCTCCGGAAGTGCGGCGCAGCCCCTGGCCGACTCCGGGCAGGCGCACTGGGATGTCCAGTCGATTGAACAGGTTGTGCGCGAGCTGGCGGCGGAACGTGAGATGAAAGCCGCCGCCCTGATTCATCCGATCCGGGTGGCCGTAACCGGCAGAACGGCAGGGCCCGGGCTGTTCGAGACGATGCATGTTCTGGGCAAGGAGCGGTGCGTCACACGCCTGCGGCGGGCGAAGGAGATCGCCATCGCGGCCCGTAAGCGCTGGTGACGCTCCGGCGTCACTCCGGAGTCGCGCGTCGCGCGACAAGAGTAACGACGCGGCGGCAGCCGCGCCGCGAGCGCGCAAGCCCGTGATACGTCTCGCCCCCACCCCCAGCGCTTATACTCCTCCCGCTGCTTGTCCTTACCTCGGCGCCGCGTGCCGCGTCGTCAGGCCTGATCGCGCCCGATACCCCACAGCCCCCAGTCGACCTTCGAGACCAGGGGCCGCCAGCGACCGGTCCGCCTGACGACCCGCCGCAGGACCTGTCCTTTCCGCCGCCCGACACTGCGCCGGTGGACACGCTGCTCCGCTTCTACGACTACCCCGGCCCTGCCAGCAGCTTCTCCGCGCTCCTGGTCGACACGCGGCCGCAGCTCCTCATTTACTCGGTTGCCTGGCAGAGCCGGGTGCGCAGCGCCTACCCGGTGAACAATGTCGTGCCTGCGTTCTAGTATCAACCTCGGATCACGGACCGCGTGCGGCGGTCGTGGTCCTGCACGGCTACGGCACCCAGGTGGCGGGCAATGAGCGTGACCTGTGCGCCTACCTTGCCGCCAAGGGCATCGCCTCCATGCTCGTCTTTCTCCCGTACCACGGCAGCCGCACGCCGAGGGGACTTGAGAGCGGCGAGCTGATGCTGCGCCCTGACATCAGCCGCCTGCTTGAGAGCGTGCGCCAGGCGGTGATCGATGTCCGCTGCGCCGCCGACTGGCTCCAGCAGCGGCCTCCAGGTCGATCCGACGCGCATCGGCAGAGGTCGGCATCAGCCTGGGCGGGATTCTGGCGAATCTCATCCGACGTGGCGAGGCCGCGTTCCGGAGCGGCCCTACCGCCGCCAGGGTTGACCCGCGGTTCTCGGCCGGCGTGTCGATCGTCGGCGGCGGCTGGACGAGGCCGAGCCTTTGGAGTGCGGCGGCGAGCCGCCGCACTCCAACCGGGAAGGTTGATTCGGCGCGACGGCGTATCTTCTATACGACGCCAGACGCGGCATCGCCGCGTTCCGGAGCGGCGCACCGCGCCGCCGGCGTCGCTGCGGAGGGAATGGAGTGCGGGAGCTTGCTCCCGCTTTCAAAGCGGCGGCCAGCCGCCGCACTCCAACCGGTACAGATGGCCCAGCAATCCTTCACCCATCTTCACGTGCACACCGAGTACAGCCTGCTCGATGGCGCCTGCCGCATCGAGGATCTCGTCGCGCGCGCCGCGAGGCTTGGCATGGACGCCCTCGCCATGACCGATCACGGCGTGATGTACGGCACCATCGAGTTCTACCGCGCCTGCCACAAGCACCGCGTCCGTCCGCTCATCGGGTGCGAGGTCTACGTCGCCCCGCGCGGCCGCCGCAGTCGCGAGGGCAAGGCCGACGCCAATCTCGGCCACCTGGTGCTGCTCGCCCGCGATGAGGCGGGGTATCGCAGCCTGATTCGCCTGGTGAGCGAGAGTCACCTCGACGGGTTTTACTATAAACCGCGCGTCGACCGCGAGCTGCTGGCGCAGCATCGGCAGGGGCTGATCGCCCTCAGCGGCTGCCTCGCCGGCGAGGTGCCGTCGCTGCTTTTGGAGCGGCGCGGCGACGACGCCCGGCGGGTCGCGGCCGAGTATCGGGAGATCTTCGGGCCGGATGACTTCTATATCGAGCTGATGGACCACGGCATCCCCGAGCAGGCTCGCGTCAATCCCGAGCTGGCGAAGTTGGCCGCCGAAATGGGGCTGCGGCTCGTGGCGAGCAACGACGTCCATTACGTCAACCAGGGGGACGCCGCAGCGCACGACGTGCTGCTGTGCATCCAGACCGGCGCAAGCGTCGATGAGCCGAAGCGGCTGCGCTTTCACGGCGACCAGTTCTACCTCAAGTCGGCGCAAGAGATGGCGGCGGCGCTGGCGGACTATCCGGCGGCGCTGGAGCAAACGCGCGAGATCGCCGAGCGCTGCAACGTGACGCTGACGCTGGGCGAGGTGCGGCTGCCGCACTTCGAGGTGCCCGCGGGTCACGACCACAACTCCTACCTGCGCGCGCTCTGCCAGGAGCGCCTGACGCAGCGCTATCCGCAGGCGGGGGCTTTGGAGTGCGGCGGCTCGCCGCCGCCTTCAAAGCGGGAGCAAGCTCCCGCACTCCATAAGGAGGCCGAGGGTTTGGAGTGCGGCGGCTCGCCGCCGCTTTCAAAGCGGGAGCAAGCTCCCGCACTCCATAAGGCGGGGGCGCCGGCGCCACATGAGATTGTGGCGCGGCTGGAGCACGAGCTCGATATCATCCGTCAGCGTCAGCTCGCGCCGCTCATCCTCATCAGTTGGGACGCGGTGCACTTCGCGCGCTCCAACGGCATCCTGGTCGGCCCCGGGCGCGGCTCGGCGGTAGGCAGCCTGGTGCTCTACGTCTTGGGCGTGACCAACGTCGATCCCATCGCGCATGGCCTGCCGTTCGAGCGCTGGATGAACCTCGAGCGGCTGAGCATGCCCGACATTGACTCCGATTTCGAGGACAGCCGCCGCGACGAGGTGATCCGCCATATCATCGAGCGCTACGGCGCCGAGCGCGTGGCGCAGATCATCACCTTCGGCACCATGGGCCCGCGCCTCGCCATTCGCGACGCGGGGCGGGCGATGAAAATGCCGCTGGCCGACGTTGATCGCTTGGCGAAAATGGTTGATCCCACGACGACGATCTCGCAGAGCCTGGACAGCGTCCTGGAGCTGAGCCACGAGTACCAGGGCCGGCCCGAGGTGCACAAGCTGCTCGACACCGCGATGGCCATCGAGGGCGTCGCCCGCCACGCCTCGACCCACGCCGGCGGGCTGGTGATCTCGGAATCGCCGCTGCGCGACATCGTCCCTCTCCAGCGCTCGACTGAGGGCGAAGGCGTCACCACGCAGTTCAAGTGGGAGGACGTGGTTGATGTCGGGTTGCTGAAGCTCGACGTGCTGGGGCTGCGGACGCTGTCGGTGATCAAGCACGCGCTGGCGCTGATCGAGGAGGGCCGGGGCGTCAAGCTTGACCTGGAGCGGATTCCATTCGACGATGCCGCGACCTATGAGCTGCTCGCGCGAGGGGAAACCGCGGGCGTGTTTCAACTCGAGAGCGCGGGCATGCGCCAGGTAGTGATGGAGCTGCGGCCGGACCGTTTCGCCGATCTGATCGCCATCGTCGCCCTCTACCGCCCGGGGCCGATGGCGCACATCGCCGACTTCATTTCCGGCCGCCTGGGCAAGCGCGAGATCGTGCACGATCACCCCAAGCTCAAGCCCATCCTCGAGGAAACCTATGGCATCATCATCTACCAGGAGCAGGTGATGCAGATCGCGCGCGAGCTGGCGGGGTTCTCGATGGCCAGCGCCGACTCGCTGCTCAACGCCATGCGCAAGAAGAAGCAGGACGCGATGGACAAGCTGCGCGAGGAGTTCATCGAGGGCGCGCACGGCAGCCACGTGCCGCGCAATGTCGCCAACAACATCTTCGATCGCATGGCGGTGTTCGCCGGCTACGGGTTCAACAAGGCGCACTCGGCCTGCTACGCCCTCAATGCCTACCAGACCGCATACCTCAAGGCGAATTATCCCGCCGAGTTCATGGCCGCGCAGCTCACCAGCGTCGGCGACAACAAGGACAAGCTCGCCGCCTACATCGAGGAATGCCGGCGCATCAACCTGCGGGTGCTGCCGCCGGACATCAATGACAGCGGCGAGAGCTTCACTGTGTCCGGCGACACCATTCGATTCGGTCTCGCCGCGATTAAGCATGTCGGCAAGGCGGCGGTCGAGAACATCATCCGCGCGCGCGAGCATGGCGGCGCGTTCGCCGACTTCTATGACCTCTGTTCGCGCATTGACCCCTCCGTGGTCAACCGGGCGGTGATTGAAGCGCTGGTCAAGGCGGGGGCGCTCGACTGCTTGAGCGGGCACCGGCGGCAGATGCTCCAGTGCGCTGCCGAAGCGCTGGAAACGGCCCAGGCCGCCTTCCGTAACCGCCAGGCGGGTCAGGTGTCCCTCTTCGGCGATGACACCGACGCGCGCGCGGCAAGGCGGCGGTCGCTGCCGGAGGTCGAGCGGTTCAGCCAGGATGAATCGCTGGCGCTGGAGAAAGAGTACCTCGGCGTGTTCGTCTCCGACCATCCGCTGCTGTCGGTGGCGGAGAAGCTCGCGCCCCACGTCACCGTCCGCGCCTGCGATCTATCCGAGCTCGAGGAGGGCACCGACATCACCGTCGGCGGGATGGTGAATGGCTGCCGGCGCTACACCGCCCGCAGCGGCCGGCCGATGATGTTTCTGGCGCTGGAGGACTTGACGGGCAGCATCGAGGTTACGGTCTTTCCGGACGCTTACGAGCGCTGCGGGGGCGAGCTGCCTGTCGGTACGATCGCGGTGGTGCGCGGAAAGGCCGAGCGCAGCCGGCGGGGGGGCGACCTGGGCGAGGCGCGGGCCCGGGCGGCGCGCATGGTTGCCTTTGAGGTCGTGCGCTTCGATGACGAGCAGGCGCTTGCCGGGCTTCATTCAGCGACTGCGCGCCGCGGCTCGTCTGGGGGCAATAACCACCGGCGCGGCGCGGCCGTCGGCAATAGCCGCCGGCACGGCGCCAATAGCGCTGTAGGGCGCGGATTCATATCCGCGCCGACAGATGCGGCGCGCGTAGAAACGCGCGCCCTACAGCCAACCGAGGAGGCCGCGTCGGAGCCGGCGCGCGCGCCATCAGCTTCGCGCCAGCGGGTGCACATCAGAGTGCCGATGGCGGACACAAACGTCCTGGTTGAGCTCAAGCGGGTGCTGCGCCGGCATCGCGGCGACCAGACGGTGCTGCTGCACCTGTCACAGGGCGGGAAGGAGACGAGCCTCGACCTCGGCCGCGCCTTCGCGGTGGCGGCCAGCGATGCGCTCTATCGTGAGATCGAGGCGCTAGGCGCGGTCGTGGAAGGAGAGGCCCCAGCCGGGCCACCCGGATAGCTCGCCGTGTAGGGCGCGGATTCATATCCGCGCCGGGACTTGTAGGACGGGGATTCCTATCCCCGCTGGACGGCGCGCGTAGTGCCTGCCCTGAGCGAAGCGAAGGGAACGCCCGCCCTACAGCGTAATTCAGCGGCTAAGACCGCAAGGAGGTATCATGCCATGCCTGAGACCAAGATCGTGCTGCCCGAGAAGGAAATACCCCGGCAGTGGTACAACATCGCGGCCGACCTGCCCAAGCCACTTGCGCCCCCGCTGCACCCGGCCACGCATCAGCCCATCGGCCCGCAGGACCTCGCTCCCATCTTCCCCATGGGCCTGATCATGCAGGAGGTTAGCCCGGACCGCTGGATTGACATCCCCGACGAGGTCACGGATGCCTATCGGCTCTACCGGCCGACCCCCCTATTTCGCGCCCATCGCCTCGAAAAGGCGCTGGACACGCCGGCCAAGATCTACTACAAGTACGAAGGCGTCAGCCCAGCGGGCAGCCACAAGCCCAACACCGCCATCGCCCAGGCCTATTACAACAAGCAGGAGGGGATTAAGCGCCTCGCTACCGAGACCGGCGCCGGCCAGTGGGGCAGCGCGCTGGCGCTCGCTTGCCAGTTCTTTGGCCTCGCGTGCACGGTCTATATGGTCAAGGTCAGCTATCACCAGAAGCCCTACCGCCGCTCGATGATGGAGGTCTGGGGCGCTAATGTCATCCCCAGCCCAAGCGACCAGACGAAATCGGGCCGCCAGATCCTGGCCGAGGATCCCGACAGCCCCGGCAGCCTTGGCATCGCCATCAGCGAGGCGGTGGAGGACGCGGTGACCCATCCCGATACCCGCTACTCGCTGGGCAGCGTGCTCAACCACGTGCTGCTGCACCAGACGGTGGTCGGGTTGGAGTGCAAGAAGCAAATGGAGATGGCGGGGGACTACCCGGACGTCGTCATCGGCTGCTGCGGCGGAGGCAGCAACTTCGCGGGCCTGAGCTTCCCCTTCATCGCCGACAAGCTCGCCGGCAAGAAGCTGCGTGCGGTGGCGGTCGAGCCCACCGCCTGCCCGACGCTGACCAAGGGCCAGTACCGCTATGACTTCGGCGACACCGTGGGCATGGCCCCGATGGTGCTGATGTACACCCTGGGCCATACCTTCGTGCCCGAGGGGATTCACGCCGGCGGCCTGCGCTATCACGGCGATGCGCCGCTCATCAGCCTGCTCGTGCGCGAGAAGTACATGGACGCGGTGGCCTACCATCAGAACCCCGTCTTCGCGGCGGCGGTCCAGTTCGCGCGCACCGAGGGAATCATCCCCGCGCCCGAGTCCGCGCACGCCATCAAGGCCGTCGTGGATGAGGCCCTCGCGGCGAAGCAGGCCGGCGAGAAACGGGTCATTCTTTTCAACCTCAGCGGTCATGGGCACTTCGATATGGCGGCCTATGACGATTATCTCGCCGGGCGGTTGGTTGATTTCGAGCTGCCACAGCAGAAGATCGACGCGGCGCTGGCGCAACTGCCGACGATCTAGCCCGGGTTATTCGCGACGAGCGTGCGGCGGCTGCGCACCGTCATTCCGAGCGCAGCGAGGAATCCCCTATCGTTGGCGCTTCCCGGTAGGGGATTCCTCACTCCGCCTTGCTCCGTTCGGGATGACATGAACAATCCTGGCTAGGCAAGCCAGCCGCCCGAGGGTCTGTAGGGCGGGGATTCCTATCCCCGCCGGACGGCGCGCGTAGTGCCTGCCCTGAGCGAGGCGAAGGGAACGCGCGCCCAACAGATCCGTCATAGGGCGCGGAGATTTTGCCGCGGATAAACGCGGATCAACACGGATCCAACGGATCAAGCTGCCATCCCGTTAAAGGGGCCTCCTCTGCCCCTGCTAATCTGATCCGTGCGTTTCCGTGTCAATCCGCGGCTCACTGAAGCGGCAACGATCCCCGGTGCCGCGACTCGGCAGGTTCTGCAACCGGGTGCAGTGAACTGGCTCTGTGGGGGTCGCGCCTTTGCGCGCCCTGGAGGGCGCGGATTCATATCCGCGCCGGACGGTTGTCGGAGAGTTTGCTGGTGCGTGTTTTCAGGACAACGGACGCGCCATTGCGGGAGATCGCGGCCGAGGTCTCGCCGGCGCGGCGCGGCGCCGAGCCAGCCGCAGAAGACCGCGTCCGCCGCATTGTCGCTGACGTGCGCGAGCGCGGCGACGAGGCGGTGATCGCCTACTCGCGCGGGCGAGATTGGCCTGACGCGACGGCCGCGACTCTGCGCGTGTCGGAGAACGAGATCAGGGCGGCCGCGGAAAGCTGCGATGCCGCCGATCGCGCCGCGCTCGAGACGGCCATCGCCCGAGTCCGCACCTTCCACGAGAGGCAGCGGCCGCGCGATGCACTCGAGCCGGACGGCGACGGCGCCTTGCTGGGATGGCGCTACACTGCCGTCTGCTCCGTCGCCATCAATGCGCCCGCCGCGGTCGCGCCCCTACCGAGCTCGCTTATCATGGCCGCGGTGCCGGCGCAGGTCGCCGGGGTGCATCGGATCGCGGTCATCACGCCGCCGGCCCGCGATGGCTCGGTCAATGCAGGGATTCTCGTCGCCGCGGCGCTGTTGGGCGTGACGGAGCTATATCGCGTCGGCGGGCCGTGGGCGATCGCAGCGCTGGCCTATGGCACCGAGACCATCGAGCCGGTCGACAAGATCGTGGGCCCGGGCAATGTCTATGTCAATCTCGCTAAGGCGATGGTCGCCGGGGTGGTGGGCATAGACGGGTTCTACGGGCCGAGCGAGGTCGTGATCCTGGCGGATGAGAGCGCCGATGCGCGCCTGGTGGCGGTTGACCTGGCGGCTCAGGCCGAGCATGGGGAAGACTCGGTGGCGGTGCTGATCGCGCCGCATGGCGCAATTATCGATCGCGTCAGTGCGGAGCTCGACCGCATCATGCGCGACCTTGGCCGCGCCGAGACCGTCCGCCGCAGCCTCGACCGCCATGGCGCGGCGGTGCTCGTGCGCGACGTGAACGAAGGCATCGACCTGGCCAACCTGCTGGCGCCGGAGCATCTGGAGCTCGTGGTCGCCGATCCGCAAGCGCTCCTGCCGAAGGTGAAGCACGCGGGGTGCATCTTGCTGGGCTCCGACACGCCGACGGCGGTGAGCGATTATCTTGCCGGGCCGAGCCATGTCCTGCCGACGGCTCGCAGCGCGCGGTTCTCATCGGGCCTCGGCGTGATGGATTTCGTGAAACGCTCGAGCGTGGTCGCGGTTGCACCGCCGTGGCTCGCCAAGTTCGGCCCGCAGGTAAAGCGCCTTGCGGACCTCGAGGGCCTGGACGCCCACGGCCGGTCGGTGACGATGCGAATGGACAAGCGGCTAGGCCCTTCGGGCCGCCGTGGCGGTGGCGGAGCCATCTAGCCAGATGATCGAGAGCGAGCCGCGAGTTAACTACCGCGATTGTGGCGCCGTGCTCGTGAACCCCGGGATCCTGCCGCGCCTGGCGCGCGTCGACACGCTCATCTTCGACATCGACGGCGTGATCATGGATGTCACGCGCTCGATTCGCGTCGTGGGCTGCGAGGCGGTGCGCGTTTACCTGACCCAGCTTCGGGGATGGCCCGATAGCGGCGTCTTCGTCGAGCCCGCAGAAGTGGAGCTGTACAGGCTCGCCGACGGCTTCAACGATGACTGGGAGCTGGCGGGCATCAACGTCCTGACTTATCTCGTCAAGTCCGAGCTGACGGGAAGCAAGAACGCCGCCGCGCTGCGGGCTGCGCCGCCGTCCATCGCGGACCTGGCAGATGCGGCGCGGCAATCGCGCGGGGGCGTGCCATTCGCGCGGCAGAAGCTGCTCGACCTGCTCGCGGGCGGCGCACCGCCTCGATCCGGCGCGCGCGAGCGTGTGCTGGCGCAGTGGGACTACAGCAAGATCGTCCAGGTTTTTCAGGAGCTTTACGCGGGCGAGGACCACTGCTACGCGTTCTATGGCTATCATCCGCAATACGTGCATGCGCCCGGCCGGATCGCGCTCGACCGGCCGCTGATTCGCCGCGGAGGTCTCCCCGCAGGCGTGACGAAGTACGGCGTTTACAGCGGGCGCACGTGGCAGGAGACACGCGCCGCGCTGGAGATGGCGGGCATCGCCGACTTGTTCACGCGGGAGCGAGTGATCGTCGTGGACGACGGCATGGTCAAGCCCGACCCGCGCGGATTGACGACGCTGGTCGAGCGCATGGACGCGACGGCCGCGGTCTTCATCGGCGACATGCCTGACGACCGCGAGGCGGTGCGGCGCTGCCGCGCGAGCCGCGCCGACGATGCGCCGGAGGTTTTCGATTGCCTGGTTCTTTCCGGGCCGATGGGCGGGCGCAGCGACGAGGAGATCCGCGCCGCCGGCGCTGATGTCATCGCGCCCGATGTCAATGTCTTCATGGAGTGGTGGGCTGGCGTGCGCGGCGAGGGCTCGTAGGGCAAGGCATTCGTAAGGCGAAGCACCCGCAGGGGCACGGCATGCCGTGCCCCTGCGGGTCGGTTCGTCCCGAGGCGCAGGAAAAACCTCTTCGGCGGCGTAACAGACTCGCACTATGATTATGATGAGGACCGCCACTATCAGCCGTAAGACGAAAGAGACCGACATCGCGGTCGCCGTCAACCTCGACGGGCCAGGGCCGGTGCGGGTGAAGACCGGTATTGGCTTCTTCAATCATATGCTCGATCTCATCGGCAAACACGGGGCGCTGGCGCTCAGGGTCGAGGCGAAGGGCGACTTGCACGTTGACTACCACCACACAGTCGAGGACGTGGGCATTTGCCTCGGCCAGGCGATCAAGCAGGCGCTGGACGATAAGATTGGCATCCGGCGCTACGGCTCGGCGACCGTGCCGATGGACGATGCGCTGGTAATGGCGGCGGTCGACGTCGGCGGGCGCGCCCACCTCGCCTACGGCCTGGAGCTGAAGGCGCGCAAGGTCAGGGATTTCGAGGCGGAGCTGGTCGAGGAGTTCTTTCGCGCGCTGACCAATGCGGCGGCGATGAACCTGCACCTGCGGCAGCTCGCCGGGCGCAACACGCATCATCTCATCGAGGCGGCGTTCAAGGCGTTTGCGCGGGCGCTGCGCGAGGCGGTCGCGCCGGATGCGCGCGCCGGCGGCGTGCCTTCGACCAAGGGCACGTTGTGAGCAGTGGCGATGCTCTCGACCCAGGTCATGCGTAAGGTGAAGAAAATGTCATTCCGAGCCTGGCTCGCGCTTGCGCGAGCTCCGGAATGCGGCGCCTGAGTGCGGCTGCGCCGCACTTCCGGAGCGCGCGTACCGCGCGCCCAGCGCCGCATCAAGCGAGGAATCTCGGCATGGAACGCGCAAACACCGCGCCGAGACCCTTCGCCGGCGCGGCATGGCCGCGCTCCGGAGCGGCGCACCGCGCCGCACAGCTCTGGGTGACATCGCCTGTTGGGTGAGCGCTCGACATGTATAATCCGGGTTCGACCAAGGGGGCGCCGTGATTCACGCGACGACGATTCTGGCGGTGGTGAAGGGTTCGCAGGCGGCGATGGCCGGCGACGGCCAGGTGACGCTCAACAATACGGTCATGAAGCACACCGCCACGAAAATCCGCACCCTGCGCGACGGCGCCATCGTCGCGGGCTTCGCCGGCGGGGCGGCCGACGCATTCGCGCTGTTCGAGCGCCTCGAAGCCAAGCTGGAGGCGACGCGCGGCAGCCTGGCGCGCGCGGCGGTCGAGCTCGCGAAGGACTGGCGCACCGACCGGCTGCTGCGGCGCCTGGAGGCGATGCTCATCGCGACCGACGGCGAGCGCCTATTCGTCATCTCCGGCAACGGCGATGTCATCGAGCCCGATGACGGCATCGCTGCCATCGGCAGCGGGGCGCCTTCCGCTCTGGCCGCCGCGCGCGCGCTGGCGCGGCACACGGAGCTCTCGGCCGAGGCCATCGCCCGCGAGGCGCTGGTCATCGCCGCCTCCATCGACATTTATACCAACGACCAGATCTCGGTCGAGACCATCGCGCGTTAGCGCGCTGCAACGCGCAATCCCGACCGGGCCAGGAGTAGTAACCCATGCCGAGCGCCCAACGCCCCGATCCCAGCGACCTCATGGCCGAACTTACCCCGCGGCGCATCGTCGAGGAGCTTGATCGCTACATCATCGGCCAGGACGCGGCCAAGCGCGCGGTCGCGGTTGCCCTGCGCAATCGTCACCGCCGCCGCCAGCTCGAGGGGCCCATTCGCGAGGAGGTGATACCGAAGAACATCCTCATGATCGGCCCCACCGGCGTGGGCAAGACCGAGATCGCGCGGCGGCTGGCGCGGCTGGCGGGCGCGCCGTTCATCAAGGTCGAGGCGACAAAGTTCACCGAGGTCGGCTATGTCGGGCGCGATGTGGACGCGATCATCCGCGACCTCGCCGACATCGCGGTGCGCATGACGCAGAGCGAGAAGGTGCACGAGGTCGAGGATCGCGCGCGTGCGGAAGCGATCGACCTCATCGTCGAAACGCTGCGGCCGCAGCGACCCCGCGCGCCGCGCATCCAGGCGCCCCTCGACGCGGTCGCAGCTTTCCTCGGGCAGCGCATCTCGGGCGACACGGAGCAAGCGCCGGCTGAAGAAGTCACCGACGAGGCGGAGCGGTCGCGCGCGCGCCTGCGCGAGCGCGTCGAGTCCGGCGCGCTCGATGGCGAGACCGTCGAGATCGAGGTCGAGGAGAGCAAGTCGCCGTTCGTGCAGATCTTCTCGCCCCAGGGCATGGAGGAGATGGGGATGAATCTCCAGGACATGCTCGGCGGGATGATGCCCAAATCGAAGAAGCGCCGACGCGTGACGGTGGGCGAGGCCAAGGAGATCCTGACCTATCAGCGCGCGCAGGCGCTGATTGACATGGACCAGGTGACGGCCGAGGCGATCGACAAAGCGGAGGAGACGGGCATTGTCTTCATCGACGAGCTGGACAAGATCGCCGGGCGCGAGACCGGTCACGGCCCCGAGGTCTCGCGCGAGGGCGTGCAGCGGGATATTCTGCCCATCGTCGAGGGCTCGACGGTGATGACCAAGTACGGTCCGGTGCGCACCGATCACATCCTGTTCATCGCCGCCGGCGCGTTCCACGTCTCGAAGCCGTCGGATCTCATCCCCGAGCTTCAGGGGCGGCTGCCGCTGCGCGTGGAGCTGACGGCGCTGGGCGGCGATGACTTCGTGCGCATCCTGAAAGAGCCGGAGAACTCGCTCATCAAGCAGTACCGCGCGCTGCTCGCGATCGAGGGGGTTGAGCTGGATTTCACCGACGACGGCATCGCCGAGATCGCGCGCATCGCCGCCGAGGTCAACCAGCGCACCGAGGACATCGGCGCGCGCCGCCTGCACACCGTCATGGAGCGGCTGCTGGAGGAGATCTCGTTCACCGCGCCCGATGTCGCGCCGACGCGCGTGATCGTGGACGCGGCCTATGTCCGCGACCGCTTGGCCGACCTCGCCCGCGACGCGGACACCAGCCGGTACATACTGTAAGCCGCCGCGCCCTACTTTGCCCCCACCACCCACAGCAGCTCGGCCTGATCGGTGCCGAGGTTGGTCCACGCGCTCGGGACGTCGTCTTCCAGGTAGATGCTGTCGCCTTGATTCAGCACCCGGGTCTTGCCCGCGACCGCGACCTCGACGCGGCCGGCAATAACGAGCCCGAATTCGACGCCCTTGCGTAACGCAAAATGCTTCCCCAGGGTCGCGCCTGGCGGCATGATAACCAGCACCGGCTCGAGATCGCCCGCGACGTCGGCGTCGCGCAGACCTTCCACATAGACCGGCTTGCGCTTGGTGCCCGCGATCTGGGTTCGCGGGCGATCCTTCTCGCGCATGATCGCAATCGCATCCTTGGTCGCTTGCTTACCGTTGAGCAACCCTCCGAGGTTGAGCTCCAACTCGCGTGTCAGGCTGAACAGATGGGTGAGCGAGAGCGCGATGACGCCGTTCTCCGCCTGCGAAACCGTGCTCGCGGTCACGCCGAGGAGATCGCCTAACTCCGCCTGCGACATGCCGCGCTTCAGCCGCGCCGAGCGGATCAGCTTGCCGAGGCGCACCAACTCGCGCTTGCTGTCGGCGATCAGGCGAAGCCTGCTGCCTGCGGTCTCGTATCGCTGCGGCACCTCGCCCTCAGCGCCCAGCGCGCGGCCCTCTGCCTTGAGCACTTGCAGCGTGTAACCGCCCTCCGCGCGCGACAGGTCCACCGCCACCTGGGTGACGTGCTTCAGGTTCGCGCGAAATGACGACGAGTGCGCCTCCTTCTCCAACATCCAGTAAGCGATGGTCTTGAGGTCGTAGAGCCGCGGGCAGGCGTAGGTGAAGAAACGATAGGCGCGCGCGGTATCGGCCCACAGGTCCTGCATGCCCGTCAGGCTATCGAACACGTACTTGGCGCCGACCCCGGCCTTGCCCTCGATGGCGTTGATCGCCGACGTGAACTTCTCAACCTCCGCCGGCTCGTCCACGCGCACCACGTGAGCGAGATCGCGCTCCGTCGCATTGTCATAGAAACGCGCGAAAACCGGGTCGCCGTGGCCTTTGCCGTCAGTAAAGCAGTCCACCAGGATGAACTTAGGCTCGTCGAAGATATCCCCGAGCTTCTCCTTCATGGTGACGGGCGAATGGTTGAAAGAGATATAGACCGCCGCGCTGCCACCCTTGATGTTGGCTTGGAGGAAGGCACGAATGAAGGCCTCGACGCCAGTGCCGGCCTCGACCTCCCACACCACGTTTTCGCCAATACGCAACTGCCCGAGGAGCTGGTCGAGCCAACTAACGCCGGTGCTGACCAGCGTTGAACTGTGCATGATGTCATCCCCTTTGCGCGGTCCGATCGCCAATCGCCGGCGGTCCCGGACCCCCCGACGAGTTCCGCTCTTTGCGCGGCATACCCGAGCATACCACGCATGAATCCCGCGACATCAGTACTGCTTATCATATCGTGATCGCGTTCTGATTTCAATCCCAGCCGGCTCCCGGGCGTGACCTCGGAGAGTGGGGATCGGGCGGCGCACCTGTGGGAGCCCGGTCCTCCGCGCGATCCGGATCGCCGCGAGACGCGGCTCCCACATAGACGCCACCCACCGAGAAAGGTGACACCCCGGCTCCCGGGCGTCAATGTCGCGAGAAAGCGGGTGCCGGTGATCCGGGAAGATCCTGTGACTGCAATCGCGACACAACCTTCTTATCATGCCTCACCATCCAGCGAGCGTCCGCTGCGCCCGGACGCGGCGCCGCTCGCAGCGCCTCAGGAACCGTTAGCCGCGCCCGGCCTGGCGCTAGCCGGCTGGCCCCTTGACAAATGCAAAGCGGGACTATACTATTCCGTTAGGATGAGCGGTGCTTATGTAGTTGGGGCTATAGTCCCACTAATGATTGACAGCAGAACAGCACCACTACAGCAATTGGAGGGCGCAGATGATAACGAAAGAGCCGCCCGCGTCGCGAACCGCATTTGACATCGCGCTGGCGCAGTTGGACCGTGCAGCGCGTGAATTGGAGCTGGACCCCGAGGTTCACGCGATCTTGCGCGAGCCGATGCGCGAGCTGCATGTCGCCCTGCCAGTTACCATGGATGACGGCCACGTCGTTGTATTCAAAGGCTTTCGCGTGCAACACAATGACGCGCGCGGTCCCGCCAAGGGCGGCATTCGCTTTCACCCCGCCGAGACGATTGACACCATTCGCGCGCTGGCATCGTGGATGACGTGGAAATGCGCTCTCGCCGATATTCCCCTGGGCGGCGGCAAAGGCGGGGTGGTCTGCGATCCCAAGCGCATGTCACGCCTAGAGCTCGAGCGGCTATCGCGCGCCTACATCGGCGCGGTATACCAGCTCCTGGGCCCCGACCTCGACATCCCGGCGCCGGATGTCTACACCGACCCGCAGATCATGGCGTGGATGATGGACGAATACTGCAGGCTGACGGGCCATTACTGCCCGGGCGTTATCACCGGCAAGCCCCTGGCGCTGGGCGGGTCCGCGGGACGCGGCGACGCCACCGCGCGCGGGGCGGTGTTCACCATCCGCGAGGCGTGCAAGCATCTCGGCATCGACCCCAAGGGCGCGACGGTGGCGATTCAAGGGTTCGGCAACGCCGGTTCCCACGCCGCGGTGCTCGCCGAGCAGGTGCTCGGCTTGCGCGTCGTTGCCATCAGCGACTCCAGAGGCGGCGTCCTTGATCCGAACGGGATTGACGCCGTCAGCGCGGTGCGGCACAAGCTCGAGACCGGCGCGGTCAGCGGCCTTGCCGGCGCCGCGCCGATTGGCAACGAGGAACTGCTCGAGGTCGAGGCCGACATCCTCATTCCGGCCGCGCTGGAGAAGGTTATCGACGAGTCCAACGCCGACCGCGTCAAGGCGCGCATCCTCGCCGAGGCGGCCAACGGACCGACCACGCCCGAGGCCGACGCGATCCTGCATCAGCGCGGGGTGTTCATGATCCCCGATTTCCTGTGCAACGCCGGCGGGGTCATCGTGTCGTACTTCGAGACGGTGCAGAACCGGCAATCCTTCTACTGGGAGGAGTCGGAGGTCCACGAGCGGCTCGACCGCAAGATCACCAAGTCATTCCACGACGTGCTGGGCGTTTCCGAGGCGCGGGGCATAGACATGCGCACCGCCGCCTACTACGTTGCGGTGCAGCGCGTGACCGAAGCGATGAGGCTTCGGGGGCGGATAAGGTAGCACTCGTCAATGGGGCGCGGCTGAGCCGCGCCGGGAAAGGCAGGGCGATGAGTCTGGCAAGTGTTCCCGCTGGATCAAGGGAGATCCAGAAGCCGGCGTCGGTCGAGGAGTTCCGCATGTTCCGCCAACTGGTGCGCAGCCTCGCCAACGACGCCGCGCAGGCGCTGGTCGAGCTCGAGATGTGGTGCAAGGATGCCGATCAGATCGAGCGCTGCTCCGTGGTGCGTCATTATCTGGACTACTTGAGGCGTCTGTGTGAAGGCCGAGTCTAGGCGCGCGCCGGGAATCGCCGCGTGGCGAGCCGGCAAGGCCGGCAGCGCGACCTGAGACCATCGTCAAGCGAGATTGCGAACCGGCTGCGGGCTCGCCGGCACGACCGGACGAGGGGGTCCGGCACGGTCGGACCGATCAACTGATCGGGCGCCCGAGCCTGAAAGGCTCCCCACCGGATGGCGGGGAGCCTTTTCATCAGCGGCGGCGGAGTCGGGCCACGCCGGCGAAGGCCGACCAGGGAATGCCACCTTGCCGTCGCAGAACTTGCAGACCGCCCCGGGCGCAGTGATTTCTCCACGCGGCGGGGTGTGTTCATTTTCAGTGGGTGTCATACATGTGGGAGCCGCGTCTCGCGGCGATTTGGGCGCGGCCTCGCCCTTCGACAAGCTCAGGGCAGGCTCTGAGGCCGCGTTTCGCGGGGTCAGCCCTTCGACTGCGCTCAGGGTAAACTCCGCGCCCGGATGGCTAGGCCCCGACAAGTCGGGGCCTAGCCATCCGGGCTGCCACGGCTGCGCCGCCCGATCCACACTCTGCGTGAACACACCCCGCGGGCGGCGCGGGTTGACAGCTCCTTGCAGCCTGTGGTATTCTCCATTGTAGAAGATCAACCGAATGCCTTTTAACGCTAGTCCCGCGAGACTAGGAAGGGCGAGATGGAACGGTCAAAGCAGGTCGCTCGCGCCGCCGGAAAGCACTGCGCTGGGCGCGCGGTACGCGCGCTCCGGAAGTGCGGCGCAGCCGCACTCAGGCGCAGCCGTTGCGTCGGCGCCTTGAGCGGCCGATCAGACTGCAATCGCAGGCCCTTCCCCCGCGGGAGGGCCTTATTTTGTGCCTCCACGGGAGTCCACAGATGAGCACTCAGCCGGCCGAGATCATGGATGCCGATGACATGCGCCGCGCCCTGACGCGGATCGCGCACGAGATAATCGAGCGCAATCGCGGCGCCGAGAACCTCGCCCTGGTGGGAGTTCGCACTCGTGGCGCACCGCTCGCGCGCCGCCTGAGCGAGCTGATCCAATCCATCGAAGGCATTCAGGTGCCGGTGGGCGCGCTCGACGTCACCCCGTATCGCGATGATCGTCGCGATCGGGCGGCTAGCGCGGCGGACGCCAGCGATCTGCCCTTTGCGATAGACGGCAAGCGCATCGTGCTGGTGGACGAGGTGATCTACACCGGCCGCACCGTGCGCGCGGCCATGGATGCGTTGATGGAGCGCGGGCGGCCGGCGGCAATTCAGCTCGCGGTGCTGATCGACCGCGGCCACCGCGAGGTGCCGGTGCGGCCGGACTACGTGGGCAAGAACGTTCCCACCTCGCACCGCGAGCGGGTCACGGTGCGCCTGCGCGATCCCGACGGCGAGGAGCGCGTCGTCATCGAGAAGTGGCAGGACGCGCCGAAGGGCGCGTGAACAGGCGGAGATGACACCCCACGCGGCGAAGCCGCGTTGCGGAGCGGCGCTGCGCGCGCTATGCACGCCCGGCGCCGCCAGGAGTCTGTGAGGGATAGCCATGTCACTCGCGGGGCGTGATCTGGTGACCGTTTTCGACCTCTCGAATTCGGAGATCGAGGCGCTGTTCGCGGTCGCTGACGAGATGATGCCTCACGTCCGCTCGAAGACCGATCTTGCGCGCGGCAAGGTCATGACGACGCTTTTCCACGAACCGAGCACGCGCACGCGGCTCTCGTTCGAAGCCGCCATGCTGCGCCTGGGAGGAGACGTCCTCAGTTGCGCAGAGGTCACCTCGACCTCCGTCGCCAAAGGCGAGACCATCGCCGACACCGTGCGCATCATCGAGAGCTACGCCGACCTGATAGTGATGCGGCATCCGCTGGAGGGCTCGGCGCGGGTGGCCGCCGATTATGCCTCGGTGCCGGTGATCAACGCTGGCGACGGGTCGCACGAGCACCCGACGCAAACGCTGCTCGACCTCTACACCATTCGCCGCGAGAAAGGACGAATCGAGGGCGTGTGGGTGGCGCTTGTGGGCGACCTGAAGCATGCCCGCACCGCCCACTCGTTAGCCTATGGCCTGGCGCGCTTCGGCGCCAGGATCGCCTGCGTCGCGCCGGCGGGGCTAGAGCTGCCGCCCGAGATCACCGATCGCATCCGCGAGCGCTACAACGCCGTGACCTACCAGTATCGCAGCCTCGATGAGCTGGTGGCCGATCCCGATCTCGTGCGGTCACGCAAGGCGGCCGGCGCGCAAGATCAGTTGGCGCTGACCTCGAACGCCATATCCCTCTTCGACGCGCTCTACGTCACGCGCGTTCAGCGCGAGCGTTTCGCCTCGGCGCAGGAGTTCGAGGCCGCGCGTCACTCATATGGCATCACCGCCGACATGCTGCGCCAGGCGCGACCCGAGGCTTTGGTCATGCACCCGCTGCCGCGCGTTGACGAGCTTGACTACGACATCGACGCCGACCCGCGCGCGGCGTATTTTCGCCAGGCCGCGTATGGCCTGCCGGTGCGCATGGCGCTGATTGCGGCGATGACCGGTGTCGTTGATGTCAAAGTCGCGCGCGCCGCCGAGCCGGAGCGGCACATGCCCAAGTATGTGCCCGCGCCCGGGGTGGAGTGCGCGAACGCGCGTTGCGTCACCACGCAGGAGCGCTATCTCAAGCCGCGGCTCGAGGCCGTGGGCGCCACCGGCCGTAAGTGGCGCTGCGGCTATTGCGAGCGCGTGACCACGCTGCAACCGGAGGCGGCGGCGTGAGCTATCTCATCCGCGGCGGGCACCTGATCGATCCGGCTTCCGCCCGCAGCGGCGTGGGTGATCTGCTGATCATTGAGGACCGTATCGCCGCCCTCGGGCGCGTGCATGTTGACGGCGATGTCGAGATCGTGCAGGCGGGCGGGTTGATCGTGTGTCCTGGCCTGATAGATATGCACGTTCACCTGCGCGAGCCGGGCTTCGAGCATAAAGAGACAATCGCCACCGGCGCCGCTGCTGCGGCGGCGGGTGGGTTCGCGACCGTATGCGCCGAGCCGAACACTGCGCCGCCGGTCGATTCCCCCGAGCGCGTGGCGGAGGCGTTCCAACGCATCGAGCGGGCGGCCCTGGGGCACGTGCACCCCAAGGCCTGCTTCACGCAAGGGCAAGCTGGGCAGGAGCCTACTGACGCCCGGGCACTGAAGCGAGCAGGCGCGATCGCGCTCAGCGATGACGGCGAGCCGGTGCTTGACGACGAGGTGATGCGTGATGGCCTTTCGCGCGCCGCGAAGGCTCGCCTGCTGGTGACGCCGCATTGCGAGGAATCGCCGCGATCGCGCGAGACGAGACCGTGGCCAGAGCCCTATGCCGCCGAGGCCGACCTGGTGCAGCGGGACATCGGGCTGGTCGCGGACATCCCGGGGGTGCGGCTGCACTTTTCGCACTTGAGCATGGCGCGATCGATTGAATTGCTGACGCAGGCCAAGAGCCAGGGCCTCAAAGTGACCGCCGAGGCGACGCCGCACCATTGCCTGCTCAGCACCGCGGAGATGCGGTCGGAGGATGCGGACTTCAAGGTCAACCCTCCGCTGCGCGCGCCCGAGGATGTCACGGCCATCGCAGTTGCCGTAGCCACCGGCGAGATTGATGTCATCGCCAGCGACCACGCACCACACACGCCGGCGGAAAAGGCGCGTGGATGGGACGCCGCGCCGTTCGGGGTTATCGGGCTGGAGACGACACTCGCTCTCATGCTGACGGCATTCGTTCACCCCGTGAACGCGCCGTTAATGAACATCCTGGCGATGATGACGTGCAATCCCGCGCGCATACTCGGCCTGAAGTCGGGCCGCATGAAGGTTGGCGCGCCCGCGGACGTGACTCTGATCGATCTCGATCGGCGCTGGGTGATCGATCCGAGTGAGTTCAAGTCGAAGGCGCGCAATTGCCCCTTCGCCGGCTGGCCAATGCGCGGCCGAGCGGTGGGGCTGTTCGTCGGCGGGCGGATGGTGATGAGAGATGGCGAGTTGTCAGGCCCGGCCGAGATGCGGATATAGCGTAGGGGCGCGGCATGCCGTGCCCCTACGGCAAGGTGTGCCTTGCCTGTAAGACGGCTGCGCTCGCCTATGGGAGGGCTTCCGGCAGACCCGGGCGCAGCGACGGCGGAAGCAGCGCGCCGCAAACGATCATGAAAGCAATACTCGCGCTTGAGGATGGCACGGTTTTCGAGGGGCTGAGCATCGGCGCGCGCGGCCGCGCGGTGGGGGAGGTCGTTTTCTCGACCTCGATGACCGGCTACCAGGAGATGCTGACCGACCCGAGCTATCGCGGTCAGATCCTGACCCTCACATTTCCGCTGATCGGCAACTACGGCGCGAATGTGCCTGACATGCAGTCCTCGCGCGCGCAGGCGGACGGCTTTGTCGTGCGCGAGGTCTGCGAAGAGCCCAGCAACTGGCGCGCGCAGGAGGCGCTGGGCCAGTTCCTCGTGGAGCAGCGCGTAGTTGGCATCGCCGGCGTTGACACCCGCTCGCTGACTCGGCGGCTGCGCGAGCACGGCGTGATGATGGGCACGATCACGACCGAGGAGACCCCCGGCGAAGCGCTGGAGCGGCTGCGCCAGACCCCGGGCTACGGCGAGCTCGACTTCGTTCAGGAGGTGAGCACCCCAAGCGCTTACCAGTATAGCCCCAGCGCGCGGCCCGGCGTGGCGCAGGCGCAGATGCGCTTCGACGAGCGGCCGCGGATCGCGCTCATCGACTATGGGGTGAAGCGAAGCATTCTGCAATTCCTTTACGAGCTGGGCTGCGAGGTGCTGGTGCTGCCGTGCACGGTGACGGCGCAGACGGTGCTCGCGCTGGCGCCCGACGCGGTGGTGCTCTCGCCGGGGCCGGGCGATCCGGCGCGCCTCGACTACGCGGTGGACGCGATTCGCGGGCTCGTCGGCAAGCTGCCGATCCTGGGCGTGTGCCTCGGGCATCAACTGCTCGGGCTCGCCCTGGGCGGGCGCACGTACAAGCTGAAATTCGGCCATCGCGGCGCCAATCATCCGGTCAAAGAAGTCCTCAACGGCGGGCTTGCCCCCCATAGCCTTGGCGGCGGGGGGCGCACTTATGTCACCGTCCAGAACCACGGGTACGCAGTTGACGGCGAGAGCATGGCGCGCACCGGCGCCGTCGTGTCGCACCTGAGCCTGAATGATGACAGCGTGGAGGGGTTGGTGCATCCCGATCTCATGATTACTTCGGTGCAGTATCATCCCGAGGCCTCCGCCGGGCCGCAGGACGCGCGCCACATCTATGACCAGTTCGTGGACAAAGTGAGAGTGCGAGCCAAGCGCCGGTAAGGCACCTGACATGCCCCGCGACCCCAAGCTGAGGAAGGTGATGGTGATCGGCTCCGGTCCGATTGTGATCGGCCAGGCGGCGGAGTTCGACTACGCCGGCACGCAGGCGTGCAAGGCCGCGCGCGAGGAGGGCCTGCGCGTGGTGCTGGTCAACAGCAACCCCGCCACCATCATGACCGACACCAGCATCGCCGACCGCGTGTACATCGAGCCGCTGACGGTGGAGGCGCTGGAGGCGATCATCGCGCGCGAGATGCCGCTCGATGGCCTGATCCCGACGCTGGGCGGACAGACGGGCCTGAACCTGGCGGCGCAGCTCGCAAAGCAGGGCATAACCGACCGCTACCATGTGCGCCTGCTCGGCACCCCGCTGGAGGCCATCGAGCGCGCCGAGGATCGCGAGCAGTTCAAGGCCACGATGCAGGCCATCGGCGAGCCGGTGCCCGAGAGCCGCATCGTCACGTCGCTGCGCGCGGCGCGCGCGTTCGCGGAGGAGATCGGCTTCCCCATCATCGTGCGCCCCGCCTACACCCTGGGCGGCACCGGCGGCGGCATCGCGCACTCGCAGCGCGAGCTGATGGAGATCTCCAGCCGCGGGCTGCGCGTGAGCATGATCGGGCAACTGCTGCTGGAGCGCTGCTTGTTGGGCTGGAAGGAGATCGAGTTCGAGGTCATGCGCGACGGCGCCGACAACTGCATCACCGTGTGCAGCATGGAGAACCTCGACCCCATGGGCGTGCACACCGGCGACTCGATCGTCGTCGCCCCTGCGCTCACGCTGACCGACCCCGAGTACCAGATGCTGCGCACCGCCTCCATCAAGATCATCCGCGCGCTGGGCATCGAGGGCGGCTGCAACATCCAGTTCGCGCTCGACCCCCAAAGCTTCGCCTATTACGTCATCGAGGTCAATCCGCGCGTCAGCCGCTCCAGCGCCCTGGCCTCCAAGGCGACCGGCTATCCCATCGCGCGCATCGCGACCAAGATCGCCGTCGGCTTGCGCCTGGACGAGATAGCGAACGCCATCACCCAGAAGACCAAAGCCTGCTTCGAGCCGGCCATTGATTACGTCGTGGTCAAGGTGCCGCGCTGGCCGTTCGACAAGTTCCCCAGCGGCGACCGCACCGTGGGCACGCAGATGAAGGCCACCGGCGAGGTGATGGCCATCGATCGCACCTTCGAGGCGGCGATGAACAAGGCGTTGCGCTCGCTGGAGATCGGCGCCTACGGGCCCCGGCTGCGGGGCATCAACCTGTGGAGCGACACCCAGCTCGAGGAGATCCTGCGCCACCCCACCGACGAGCGCATCTTCGCCGTATTCGAGGCATTTCGCCGCGGCATGTCGGTGGTAGCCGTCCATTCGCTGTCGGCGATTGACCCTTGGTTCCTGCACAAGCTGCGCAACATGGTCGAGATGGAGGAGTTGATCGCGGACGCGGGCGGAAGCGGCGCGCCTGACGACCTACTCCGCGCCGCCAAGCGCATGGGCTTCTCGGATCAGTACATCGCCGAGTTGTTAGGCGCAACCGCGCGCGACATCCGCGAGCGCCGCCGCGCGCTGGGCATCAACCCGACCTACAAGATGGTGGATACCTGCGCCGCCGAATTCGAGGCCGCCACCCCGTATTACTACTCGAGCTATGAGCGCGAGAACGAGACCGCCATCACCCATCCGCGGCGGGTGGTGGTCATCGGCGCCGGCCCGATCCGCATCGGCCAGGGAATCGAGTTCGACTATTGCAGCGTGCATTCGGCGTGGGCGCTGAAGGAAGAGGGTTATCAGTCCATCATCATCAACAGCAACCCGGAGACGGTCAGCACCGACTTCGATACGTCGGACAAGCTCTATTTCGAGCCGCTGAGCGAAGAGGATACGCTCAACATCATCCGCGAGGAGCAGCCAGAGGCGGTGGTGGTGCAATTCGGCGGTCAGACCGCGATCAATCTCGCCGACGCATTTCACCGCAACGGCGTGCGGATCCTCGGTACGGCGTTCGAGGACATCGACGTCGCCGAGAACCGCGACAAGTTCGAGCATCTCCTGCGCCGGCTCGATATCCCGAAGCCGGCCGGGCGCGGGGTGACCTCGGTCGAGGCCGCGCGTCGCGTCGCGGCGGAGATCGGCTACCCGGTGCTGGTGCGGCCGTCCTATGTCCTGGGCGGGCGCGCGATGGAGATCGTCTTCTCCGACGAGGAGCTGCTGTCGTACATGCGCGCCGCGACCGATGTCTCGCCGCGCCACCCCATTCTGGTCGACAAGTACGTCCTGGGCAAAGAGGCCGAGGTCGATGTCATCGCCGATGGCCGCGAAGCGCTCATCCCCGGCATCATGGAGCACATCGAGCGCGCCGGCGTGCACTCCGGCGATAGCATGGCGGTCTGCCCGCCCGTCACGCTCTCCCAGCAGGCGCAGCGCACCATCGTAGACTACTCGGTCCGCCTCGCCCGCGCCCTGCGCATCAGGGGCCTGATGAATATCCAATTTGTGCTGGAGGGCGACCAAGTCTACGTGCTCGAGGTCAACCCGCGCGCCAGCCGCACCGTGCCCTATCTCTCCAAGCTCACCGGCATCCCGATGGTCAACGTCGCGACCAAAGTCATGCTCGGCAAGACGCTGACCGAGCTCGGTTACGAGCCGGGGCTTTACCCGCCGCCCCGCCATTATGGCGTCAAGGCGCCAGTTTTCTCCTTCGCCAAGCTGACGCGCGTGGACGTCAGCCTGGGCCCGGAGATGAAGTCCACTGGCGAGATCATGGGCATAGACGCGGACTTCCCGAAGGCGCTGCACAAGGCGATGGTGGCCTCGGGCGTCGCCGTGCCGAGCCGCGGGCGAATGGTTCTGACGATCAGCGATCGCGACAAGCCTGAGGCAGTGCCGTTGGCGCGCGAATTCGCGCGGCTCGGGTTCACTATCCTCGCCACGCATGGAACCGCCGAGGCGCTCGCCGCGGCCGATATCCCGGTTTCGCGGGTGGGAAAAATCAGCGAGGCCAGCGCCAATATCATCGACCTCATCGTCACGGGTCAGGTTGACCTGCTGATCAACACCATATCCAAGGATGACCGCTCCGGCCGCGAGGGCATTCGCATTCGCCGCGCCAGCGTCGAGCACAGCATCCCCTGTTTAACCTCGCTCGATACGGCGCGAGCCCTGCTCACTGCGCTGTCGTCACGCAAGGAGGGTGTCCGCGACTCCTACAAGACCATTGACGAATACCTGGCCGACGGGGCGGCGATGGGAATGAGTTAAACGGATATCCTGGGACAGGAACCTGGTCGGTTCCTGTCCCCGCTTAGGCAGGAGTTCGATCATGCCCAATCTCTTCGATCCGATTGACATCCCCGGAACCGCGCTGCGCCTGCGCAACCGCGTGGTCATGCCGCCGATGAACATGGACGATGCCGGCCCCGGCGGCGTGGTCACTGACCGAGTTGTCGAGCATTACGTCAAACGCGCCAAGGGCGGCGTCGGCCTCGTCATCGTAGCGGCGGCGTATGTTCGTGAAGATGGCAAGCTGTCGCCCAACCAGCTTGGCATCGCGCTTGACGGTCACATCGAGCCCCTGGCGCATCTCGCCCAGGCGATCCAGGACGACGGCGCCGCGGCCGCGATTCAGATCCATCACGCCGGCGGAGTCGCCAATCCGCGCAGCATCGGCGGGCCGCCAATTGCGCCCTCGGGCGGCGTCTTCCCGAATGCCGACGTTGATCTGACGGCGCACGAGATGGAAGACCTCGTGCGGGCATTCGGCGACGCGGCGGGGCGCGCGAGAGCCGCCGGTTTCGATGCCGTCGAGCTGCACGGCGCGCACGGCTTCCTGGTGACGCAGTTTCTGTCGCCCGCCACAAATCGTCGCCGCGACGGGTACGGCGGCAGCTTTGACAACCGCCTGCGCTTCGCGTTGGAATGCCTCGCCGCGATGCGCGAAGCCACTGCGCCCGACTACCCCATCTTCGTCCGCATCAGCGCGCGCGAGGACAAACCTGGTGGCATCAGCCTCGAGGATGGCTGCCGCATCGCGCAGGCGCTGGTCAGCGGCGGCGCCTGTGTGATCGACGTGTCGGCAAGCCTCGACCTGCGCGGCGAGCCTGAGCCGGGCTACATGGTTCCGCTGGCCTTCGCAGTGAAGCAAGCGGTGGCGGGCGGTGCGCCGCCTGCGGTGCCGGTCATCGCCGTCGGCCGGCTGCACTATCCCGACCTGGCAAATCGGGTCATCGCCGAAGGCAAAGCCGACCTCATCGCCATCGGCTCGCAGTTGCTCAAGCAGCCCGACTGGCCGCTCCAAGCTGCCGCCGCGCTGGGGCAGAAGATGCGCGGCTGATGCGCGGCGCAAGCCGCGGCGGGAGGTATTCGTATGAAGACGACCGAGCCCAACTTCGAGCGTTTTCGGACGGCGGTGTTGTGCCGCGAGCCGGACCGCGTCCCGCTGGCGGAGCTCAAGGTCGAGGATGCCGTCAAGGCGGCGTTCCTGGGCCGGCCGCTGGCTGATCCGGCGACTGACCCCGTGGGCTATCTCCGCGATGATGTCGGATTCATGGCCTCGGCCGGCTACGATTACGTCCGCATTACTCCTCGGCTCAGCTACCCCGAACCCAAGACCGCGCACAAGGCGCATTACGGCGACTATGCGGCGGAGACCCAGCGCGACTGGGTGAGCCTCGGCCGCGGGCTCATTCGCACCTGGGCCGATTTCGAGTCATTCGCTTGGCCGCGCGCTGACCAGGCGGACATGCGCGCCCTGGAAGCTGCGTCCGGTGTCCTGCCCGCAGGCATGAAAGTCGTGACCGCGGTCAAGGGCGGCGGCATCTTCGAGCGTGCCTGGATGCTAATGGGCATGGAGCACTTCTCGTTTTGCCTAGTGGATCAGCCCGACCTGGTGCAGGCGGTCATCCAGCGCGTCGGGCGCCTGTATGTGGACACGATGGCGCGAGCGGCGCGCTACCCCGGCGTCGAGTGCATCTGGCTCAGCGACGACCTGGCTCACCGCGGCGGGTTGCTGGTATCGCCCGAAATCCTGCGGCGGCTCGTCTTCCCATTCTACCGCGAGCTGGCCGACATCTGCCGCCGCCACAAGCTGCTGTTCATTATGCACACTGACGGCAAGCTGTGGGAGATCATGGACGATGTGCTCGATATCGGCTTCCAGGCGCTGCACCCGCTCGAGCCTACATCCATGGACATCGTCGAGGTCAAGCGGCGCTACCGCGGCCGCCTGTGCGTCATCGGCAACATCGATCTCGGCTACACCCTAACCCGCGGCAGTCCGGCCGAGGTCGAGGCAGAGGTGCGCGAGCGCATTCGCAGCCTGGCGCCGGGCGGCGGCTATTGCCTGGGATCGAGCAATAGCGTCACCGAATACGTGCCGCTGCGAAACTACAGAGCCATGATCGAGGCGGCGCGGCGCTACGGCAGCTATCCGATCCGCGCGTGAGGCGCGTCTGCGATAAGATGATCGCATTGTGCCGCCGATCGCACATCGCTTCTCCCGCATGGCGCCTGTCGCGTGGTATATATTGACGCGGACGGGCTCCTGGTAGTCGGTCAGTTTCTGCTGGACCTGGCGCGTGCCGTCCTGACACCCCACCAGGAGGCATGCGCAAATGTCTGAGTCCTCGCTGCACCTTAGCCGTTCGGTGACACAGCCGGTAAGGCCCGACGCGGTGCTGGGTCGTTTGCGACTCACCGCGGGCAAGGCCGCGGAGTTGTGCGGCGTCACGCGTCGCCAGCTCTGCTACTGGACTGACAAGGGCATCATCCCCTGCTGTGGCTCCCCCAAGGGCCGCGACTCGTCCCGACGCATCTACGATTTCGGCGGCGTGTGCAAGACGATGATGCTCAAGCGCCTGATGGACGAGGGGCGCGGCCTGCGTCGGGCGGTGCGCGAGCTGCGCGCGCGCTGGCGCGAGTCGCCCGTCACCGCCGATGAAGACCCCGACCTCGGCCATGAGCACAGCTTGCTGTCTCAGGCCGAACGGCTCGCGCGACTGGGCGATAAGGCGCGCCAACTGAGCGCAGCCAGGGAGCGGCGCGAGACCTTGGTGCGCCTCGTCATCGCCCTCCAGCCGCTGGCGGCGCTGTCGCGCGCCGCCTTCGAGGGGCGGGTGACTCTGACCGATGCGGCTGGGTCGGATGAGTTGCGGGCGGTGCTGTCGGCGGCCGAGCGCGCCGTGCGCGAGCTCTAACCGGGATTATGCATATCGAGCGTGACACGCTCACACAACGGGTGATGTCACCCCGAGCAACGCGAGGGGTCCCCTACCGGAGTTGCTGAAGGGGCGATAGGGGATTCCTCGCTTCGCTCGGAATGACATTCTCCTTGCCCTGCGCATAATCCGGGTCTAATGGCGTCGGCGGGTGCGTGCGAATGTCGTTGCTCGGGAATTGTATGGCGGCCATTCCCATGTGGCTAGGCGAAGCCGCCATGGCGACCCTTTGGGTGGCTAGGTCTGCCGACCGCCACGGCGGCCATAAGAGCCTAGCCGCCTAGCCACCCGCTGCACGCCGCGGAGACGAACCCGCGCCTTACGATCACCTGGCCTGTAGGGCGCGCGTTCCTACGCGCGCCGACACGGCGCGGATGTGAGAGGCTGTTGCGCAATCGAGGAAAAGGCGCTGCGGCAGCGGCGCGATTCTTCGCTGCGCGCTGCGCGCTACGCTCTGAATGACATTTCGCAGGTCTCTGCCGCCGACCCAAGCGAATTGCGCAACGGCCCCGTGAATCCGCACCCTACAGGTGGTGCCCATAACCGACGCAGATCGTACCCC
>Ga0315280_10002207_pt1 | contig 31846 bp, 32 predicted proteins | sample YL17G06_40_MG_FD_203697 | JGI IMG/M metagenome (GOLD analysis project Ga0315280, IMG submission 203697) | Sediment microbial communities from Yellowstone Lake, YNP, Wyoming, USA - YL17G06_40 | ecosystem: Environmental > Aquatic > Freshwater > Lake > Sediment | place: USA: Wyoming | collected... | reverse complement strand
GAAGCAGGCCCTGTGCGCCGTAGCTCACAAGCTCACCCGCATCTGCTACGCCCTGGTGAAAGATCACACCACTTTCTCATTGCAGTATCAGCCAATAAGGGCTTGACAGTGAACACGGTATCTACAGGGCGCATGCAGCATCAATCATGCAGGACAGGGCTGCTATCCCACATCTGCCTGGAGACGCAAAGGGAATGGAGATAGCCAAAGCGACAGCGGCTGAGTCTGCGCCCTCCAGACGAATTCTCCGCGTTCGCGCTGCGGGCTGGGCTATCGCGGGGTTGATAGTGGCCGGGCTCCTTTTCTGGCTCTCGCTCTGGCTCGCCCGGGTTCATCTTGTGTGGACTCCTCCGCCCGTTGGCGTCCTCATTGTGAGTAAAGAGAAGCCAGGCTTCCACGACACCTATGTTTCTGTCGAGAGATGGGGAGCGTCAGAATTCGCCCGGCGACCTGCTCTGGGCGCAGCTTTGGAGAGAGCAGGCATTTTGCATCTCCTGATGGCGCACCAATGGCAAGAAGCAGGAAAGCGGGCGCCGAGGTTTCACGATTTCGAGAACAAGGTGGTGCGCGTATTATTCTGGCTGCTGCTGGCGTGCTCGGCGCTCTACCTGGTGCACCTGGGCATAAGGGCGCGATGGGTGGGCATAATAGCCTCCTCAAGCGCTGTAGCCTCTTTCGGCGTTCTCAGCCTGATCCTCATTGTGAGAGCCGCGGATGCGCGGCACGCGCCCTTCTCGAATCTCTACGAGTTCCTTTTTGCCTTCGCCTGGAGCATCATGGCAATATACCTGGCGCTGGAGAAGGTGGGTCTTCGGTCTGGGATGAATGCGCGCCTGGCGGGGGCATTCATCGCTCCGGTTGCCCTTGGGCTGGTGGCATATGCTGGCAGTCTGCCGGAATCCTGGAGCGAGGTTCAGCGGTTGATGCCGGCTCTGGAAAGCCCATGGCGCAAATACCATGTTTTCACAGGCGTGGCCAGCTACGGGGCGACGGCGGTGGCCTTTGGGATGGCGGTGATGTATCTTCTTCAATCCGCGCTCAGCAGAGGCGACAAATCCCGAGCTGTGCGCTGGCTGCCGTCGCTTGAGGCCGCCGACAAGATGATGCACCAGGCCATGTTGGTGGCTCTGCCATTTCTCACCCTTCTGCTCATAACTGGCGCCATCTGGGGCAAAGAGGCGTGGGGCCGCTATTGGGGCTGGGATCCAAAAGAGACTGCCGCCCTCGTGACCTGGCTGATATATCTTGTGTATTTCCATGTCAGAACGCAGTTGGGCTGGGCAGGATGGAAAACAGCCCTCATAGCAATCCTGGGCTTCGGTTCGGTGATGTTCACGCTTTTCGGGGTGAACATGCTCTCTCAATATGCTCAGACGCTGCACAGCTATGCAACCTCGCAGCAATAAGCTGCCCAGATATTATCCGGCCTTTCTTTCCCTGGAGGGGAAGACTTGCGTGGTCGTGGGAGGAGGGCAGGTAGCGCACCGGAAGGCGCTGGGTCTGCTCTCTTGCGGCGCGAGAGTGAGGGTCGTGGCGCCAGAACTTGTGAAGCCTCTTCGGCGCATGGCAGAGCGAGGCGAAGTAGAGTATAGGGCGAAGGAATATGAGCGTTCGGACCTCAAAGGCGCTGTCCTCGTCATAGGCGCCACAAATGACCCGGAGGTGAATCGCCGAGTTTCCGCAGACGCGCGGAAGAGGCGGATGCAGGTCAACATAGCCGACGCTCCGGAACTCTGCAGTTTCATCGTGCCGTCAGTCGTCAAGCGCGGACCGATTTCGATAGCAATCAGCACAGGCGGGGCCAGCCCCGCGCTGGCCCGGAAGCTGCGCCTGGAACTGGAAAGAGTCGTGGGGCCTGAATATGGAAGGTTGGCATCTCTTCTGAGACAGCTAAGGCCCCACGCGCATGCGCTCGTGAAGGACGCGGCGCAGCGCGGAAAACTCTGGGAGCAGGCAGTGGAGAGTGAGGCGCTCGAGCTCCTGCGCCTCGGGAAGCGCAGGCGAGCCCTGGATACGCTTCGGAAATGCATATATTCGCAGTCGGCGCAAACCACAAGACGGCGCCCCTGAGCGTCCGCGAGAAACTGAGCTTCACTCCTTCAAGGCTCCAGGAAGCTCTGCGCGAACTCATGTCGCGGCGCAAGGTCCAGGAGGCTGTCCTCTTGTCAACCTGCAACCGGACCGAGCTTTACGCTGCTGCGCCAACTGTCCAACACGAGGATCTGGCGCATTTCCTTCTCTCACGCAATGACCTGGACCCCGAAGAGGCGGTGGGCCATCTCACCTGCACCCAGGACAAGGAGACCCTCCTTCATCTGTTCCGCGTCGCCAGCGGCGTTGACTCGATGGTCGTCGGCGAGCAGCAGATACTCGGGCAGGTGCGGGAAGCGTATGAGGTGGCCGTTGACTGCGGCGCAGCCGGTCATGTGATGGCTGCGCTGTTCCAGAGAGCGCTGCATGTCGGCAAGAGGGCGAGGTGGGAGACTGAAATAAGCCGCGGCGCATTTTCCGTAGGCCACTGCGCGGTGGAGCTGGCGGAATCGGTTTTTGGCGACCTTTCGGGCAGGCGCGTTCTGATTCTCGGCGCGGGCGAGATGGCGAAAGTGACGGCCGCTCATCTTGCCGAGAAAGGCGCCAGGGCGGTTTTCGTCGCCAACAGGAATCATGAGCGCGCTCAGCAACTTGCGCAGCAATTAGGAGGCGAGGCGATAGGCTATGAAAGCCTGGGTGAGTTTCTGAAGAGCGTTGACATACTCATAAGCTCCACCTCCGCTCCTCATCATGTGCTCAAGCGAGAGGATATGGCGGCGGCGATGCGCGCACGGCGCGCCGCGCCGATGCTGCTGATTGATATTGCCGTGCCGCGCGATATAGACCCGCAGGTGGGGAAGCTGGACAATGTATATCTGTACGATATAGATGACCTCGGCGCGGTGGTGGCCGCAGATGCGGCCGCCAGGCAGGCCGAGGCGCAAAAAGTCGAGCGCATCGTGCAGGAGGAGGCCGAAGGCTTCATGCGATGGCTGCGCTCCAGGGCGGCCGTTCCGGCTCTGGCGGCCCTGAGAGAGAGCTTCGAGCGGGTGATGCGCCAGGAATTGGCTCACCATGAGAAGCGGCTGCAAAGGCTCTCGCCGCATGACCGGCAGTTGCTGGAGCGCATGATCGCGGCTGTTGTAAACAAGCTGCTGCATACGCCGACGACTCGACTCAAGAAGGGCTTTCTGGACGGCAAGGGACCGGAGGCCGAAAGGCTGCTGCGCGAGCTTTTCGGCCTGGAGCAGGACGAGGAAAAGTGAGCGCGACGATTTCCATACTTGGCCTGGCCCTTCTCGCTTACTGCCTGTCCGCAGTGCTATATATCTCGTCGCTTTGGGCGAAAAAGGAGACACCGCTGCGTCGGGCTGCTGCGCCCTCGCTTTATGTCGCCATCGGTCTCCATCTGCTCTATCTGGCTGCCAGGACGGCGCAGGCCGGCCATCTGCCGCTGTCCACAGCGCGCGAAACGCTCCATGTTGTGGCGTGGATAATCGTGGCCATGTATGTGGCGGTGGAGCGCAGGTGGCGCATTGCCGGGCTTGGCGCTTTTGCCGTTCCGCTTGGGCTGATTGCCCTGGCGCTTACCGTCTTCACATCCACTGCCGCGGGAAAGGCCGCCGACTGGAAGGTGCTCACGAGCCCACTTCTGGGGGCGCACATTCTTCTTGTGCTTGCGGGCTATGCGGCCTTCAGCCTTGGCTTCTGCGCAGCCGCAATCTACATTTTCCAGGACTGGCTGCTCAAATCGAAGCGGCTTCGGGGCGTGAGCAGGCACCTGCCCCCGCTTCAAGCAGCCGACGAAGCTGCCTACAGGCTGATAATGGTCGGCTTTCCCATTTTCACGGCAGGCGTCGTGCTCGGCATGGTCGGCGCTCACTTCAGTTGGGGACATGTCTTCGACTGGAGGGAGCCCAAGGAAACCCTGAGCGTCGTCACCTGGCTTCTGTATGCCGCCTATATCCATGCGCGAGCCATAGCCGGCTGGAAAGGCCGACGGACTGCTCTGCTTTTGAGCGCCTGCTTCGTTGTCGTCGTGCTCACTTACCTTGGGGCCGGGTTGCTCGGCGGGCATCGGCACATCTTCGCGGCCTGAGGGGCTGGTGAAAAATGGTTGCGTGTAGCATAGCCCTTTATGGGCGTCGGGGAACGACATGTGGGGGACGAGGTGAGACGCGGCAGGTAGCCGGTGACCATTGAGGCGGCATTCCTAGGAAGCGCGAGCGGAGGCCGAGATGGCTTACTCGTGTGCTCAATTGAAGGAACTGGCAGTGAAGACCGCGCGATACCTGGCGGCGGGATTATCCGAGCTCAAGCTCGCCGAGGGTATGCGCGATGCGTATGTCGAGAGCTGTCGGGAGGCGCCCCCGCAGTTCGGCGTGACTCCTCGGACCCTCGCTTGTGAGGATTTCAGACGTCACAACTTCGAGATCCTTTCGTTCGCCACGTTTCTGGTCTTCGGGCTGCTCAAGGCGCGCATCACCAAGCGCCGGGCCTTCATGAGGAACAAGCCGGACGAGGCGGGAATCAGCTATTTCCAAGAGCAGTTGCTTCACGAGATACACGATTGCGCCCTGCAACTCAAGTGCCACGAGGTGCGCGAGATCATCCTGGTCAAGCTCGACCCGAAGCTGGAGTTTGGCTGTGGTGAACCAGTTGCCGTTGCCGATAGGGTCTTCGACTACCTCGAAGCAAACGTCTCAAACCGAGGCAGTGAGCTACGTCCCTTCGGGAAGCACATCGCTTTGGCGCTTGATCCGCCGCGGTACCCAGTCCTCGAGCTGATAGGCATGGCAACACTGGAGAACCCTTCTCGATCTGGCGCAGATCACTCTGAAGACCACTTTCGGAAAGTAGCTGGTGGGGGGGCCGACGCATTCGCGTTGCGGGCGATGACCCGGCGGTAGCATAGCGCTTTGCGGGCGTTCTTGTGACAGGGCAATGATGAGAGAGGCCTCGAGTCCAGATGAGACCGCAGCATCTCAGTCGTGGGCCCGGGAAGAGATATCCCTATGTTCCAGCCAGAAACCAGCGCCTGGACGCTCAACTCTACGCAGAGGCCGGTCGCGTATGCTTCTTTACTGTGCGGGCTTACCGCGGGTCGCGGCCCTTCCTTGACGACCGACTTGCCGCGACGGTTGCGAGATGCATATGTGAGGAGAGGACACAGAGCCACTGTCTCGTGTACGCATACTGCCTGATGCCTGACCATCTGCATCTGCTCGTGACGCCCGAGCGCGACCGAGCCTCTGTCCTGCGATTCGTTGACCGGCTGAAAGGAAGGACGACGCGGGAGGCGTGGGCCCTGGGCTGGAGTGGGAAACTGTGGCAGCCACGCAGCTACGACCACATCCTTCGAAAGGCAGAAAGCGTTACTGAGGCCTACCGATACATTATTCACAACCCGGTCCGAAAGGGGCTGGTGGCCAGCCCCGGGGATTGGCGATCGAGCGGTGCGGCGAACCCATTGCCATAGTGGGCCGGCGCAGCACAGCGGATGAGAGACTCTGAGCAGCCTAGCCCTTTATCGGCGTTAGACGGCCACAAGGGCCTATGCTACATTTGAATGCGCTATGCAGTGGGCCCCGGGCTGGGTCAGGAACGGAAATAGTTTCTGAAGTACTGGACTAAAGATGTCTTCTGGCATCCGCATCGGAACCCGTGGAAGCAAGCTTGCCGTTGCGCAGGCCAACTGGGTCGCGATGAAACTGAAGGAAGCGACGGGCGTTGAGGCCGAGCTGGTAGTGATAACAACGACGGGCGACGCGGAAGGCTGGCAGAGCCGGCGGCGCATTGGAGGGAAGGGAGATTTCGTCAAGGAGATTCAGGCAGCGCTGCTGGGAGGTGAGATTGACCTGGCCGTGCACAGCCTGAAAGACCTGCCCGCCAGAAGGCAGGCGGGCTTGCCTGCGCGCGAGCCCGATGGACTTTGCATAGCCGCGATTCCATCGCGAGCAGACCCATCCGATGCTCTCGTGAGCCTCGATGGAAGCATTCTCAAGGATCTGCCTCCGGGCGCTGTGATAGGGACATCGAGTTTGCGGCGCCGCGCCCAGATTCTGAATTTTCGCCCCGACCTCGTGATACAGGAGATGAGAGGCAATCTCGACACGCGGCTCAGGAAACTTGAGGAGGGACAGTGCCAGGCGCTGATTGTTGCGGCGGCGGGGATGGAGCGGCTTGGGCTTCAGCGCAGGATAACGCAGCGCATTCCATTCGACATATGCCTGCCGGCACCCGGCCAGGGAGCGATTGCTGTCGAGGCCAGAGAACATGACGCCCAGACGCTCGCGCTTGCGCGAGCGATTGACGACCCTGCCGCCCACGCTGAGGCGAGGGCTGAAAGGGCGCTTGTGGAGGCGCTTGGCGCAGATTGCCAGGTGCCCTTGGGGGCTCTGGCGCGGTGGGCGCCGGGCCGCCTGACGCTTCAAGCTGTCGTGGCTGCGCCTGATGGCAAGAATCTGGCGCGCGCGAGAGTTGAGGGCGATTCGAGCAATCCTGAGCAGTTGGGGAGAAAAGCGGCCGAGCAGCTTCGAGCAGCCGGAGCAGAGGAGATTTTGCGCCGGCTCATCCCGCAGGCGGGTTGCCAGGGTCGCTCGGCGCCAGATGTGTCATAGCTCGTCATCATGGCACGCAAATGAGAAACGCAAGGCAACAGGGTTCCGGCTGCCTCGAAACTCGCCAACACAATGGGCGGCGGGGCCGTAGGGGAGCGCCGCTCCGCCCCTACGATGCTGCGACGGCGGCGGAGAACATCCATTGAATCCCGGCATTGTATATCTCGTCGGAGCCGGCCCTGGCGACCCGAAGCTGATAACGCTGCGGGGCCTCGAATGCTTGCAGCGCGCCGATGTGATTGTTTGCGATCGTCTTGCCCCGCGGGCGCTTCTTCGGTTCGCTTCGCCCGGCGCCCAGATAATTGATGCGGCAAAATCCGCAGAAGGCGAGGGCATGTCCCAGGAGCAGATAAACCAGCTCCTCGTCGAGCACGCTCTTGCTGGTCGCACCGTTTGCCGATTGAAGGGCGGCGACCCTTTCCTTTTCGGGCGCGGAGGAGAAGAGGCTTCGTTCCTGGCGGAAAAGGGCATACCTTTTGAAGTCGTTCCGGGCGTGACATCGGCCCTCGCGGTTCCCGCCTATGCCGGGATACCTGCGACCGATCGCAGGCTGGGCTCGGTGGTGGCGATAGCGACTGGGCAGGAGGCTGGCGAGAAAACCGAATCAACTCTCCCCTGGGACAGCCTCGCGAAAGCCCATACGGCGATTTTTCTCATGGGCGTGAAGAACTTGCCTTTCCTGGCGAAACGCCTCATCGAGGCTGGCCGGTCAGCGGACACGCCCGCAGCCGTAATCTGTTCCGGCACCATGAGAAAACAGGAAACCCTGGTGGCGAGTCTTGGAGGAATAGCCGAGAAGGCGCAGGAGCGGGGAATCCGGCCGCCGGCCATTTTCATCGTGGGCGAGGTGGTTCGGCTGAGAGAGAAGCTGAACTGGTTCGAGAAGCGGCCACTTTTCGGCGTCACAGTCCTGGTGACCAGGGCGAGAGACCAGGCGAGCGAACTGAGCGAAAAGCTGGAAGAGCTCGGCGCAGAGGTTGTGGAGTTTCCGGTGATAGAGATTGCGCCGGTTCCGGCGGACAAGCAGAAGCTCAACGAGCTGATGAGACGCGACTGGGACTGGTTGATTTTCACTTCAGCGAACGGCGTGCGCGGTTTCGTGAAACAGCTTCTTGATGCGGGAATGGATGTGAGGGCGCTTGGAAAGGCGAAGCTAACAGCAATAGGGCCGGCGACAGCCAAGGCTATTGAGGCGTTGGGCCTCAGAGTTGATTTCACGCCTTCAACTTACACATCCATGGATATTGTGAAAGAATTTCCAGAAGAGGTCGCCAGCAAGCGCTTCCTGCTTCCGCGCAGCGCTCAGGCGCCGGAAACGCTGGCAGACGAGCTTCGACGGCGCGGCGCAATTGTGGAGGAATGGGCGGCTTATCAGATTCTGCGAGCAGGAAATGCTTCGGCGCAGGAGCTGAAAGGAAAGCTTGAGTCCGCCGAAGTTGAGGCCGTTACCTTCGCCAGCTCATCGGCTGTGAGGCATCTGGTTGAAGCGATAGGGGGGACTGCGGCGATTTCGAAAGCGCTGGTGGTCTGCATAGGGCCAGCGACGGCCCAGACTGCGCGGGAGCTTGGCCTGAGAGTTGACTCGGTTGCGAAAGAGCACACTCTGGATGGGCTGGTGAGAGCGGTGATGGAGGCTCTCGGGAGGAGGTGAGCAGAGTGAAGCGACAGGTTATTCGTCCGCGGCGTTTGAGGAGAACTGCTGCCATTCGAGGTCTGGTCAGGGAGACCAGGCTGAGCCCCGAACAGCTCATATACCCGATGTTCGCGGCGGCCGGCTCGAACCGCGCAACAGAGATAGAAGCAATACCCGGCCAGTTTCGCTGGCCCATAGACGGGCTCTGTGAGGAGGCGGGGCGAGCGTATGAGCGGGGAGTGAAGTCTGTGCTGATTTTCGGCATACCCGAGAGCAAGGATGAAATGGGCTCGGGGGCTTATGACCCGAAAGGGGTCGTGCAGGAGGCGGTGCGGGCGCTGAAGAGGGCGCTGCCCGATCTGACCGTTATGACCGATGTCTGCCTCTGCCAATACACCTCGCACGGTCACTGCGGCGTGGTAGATGAATCAGGATGTGTTATGAACGATCCCACGCTTGAGCTTCTGGCGCGGACGGCCGTGTCTCATGCAGCGGCGGGGGCTGATGTCGCGGCGCCTTCCGACATGATGGACGGCAGGGTTGGCGCAATCAGAGAAGCGCTGGATGAGTCGGAATTTGAGAATGTGGCCGTTATGTCATACGCGGCGAAATATGCTTCGGCGTTCTACGGGCCGTTCAGGGAGGCGGCAGAATCGGCGCCTGCGTTCGGCGACCGGAAATCCTACCAGATGGACCCGGCGAATCAGAGGGAAGCCCTGAAAGAAGTCGCCCTCGACATAGAGCAGGGCGCGGATATTGTCATGGTCAAGCCAGCTCTGGCCTATCTGGATGTCATCCAGCTCGTTCGGCAGAGGTTCGATGTTCCTGTTGCGGCCTACAATGTGAGCGGGGAGTATGCGATGGTCAAGGCGGCGGCTGGCAATGGTTGGCTGGACGAGAAAGCCGTCGTCCTGGAGATTTTGACAGCGATAAGGCGCGCTGGAGCCGACATGATAATCACCTATTTTGCCAAGGAGGCGGCTGATTGGCTGAAGAAGAGCATTTGAACCCGCCAGGCGGCGGGCGCCGCTCGAAGGAGCTTTACGACAGAGCCCGGCAGCTCATGCCGGGAGGCGTGAACAGCCCCGTTCGCGCTTTCCGCTCAGTTGGTGGAACGCCGGTCTTCATCGAGCGAGGGCAGGGCGCGCATTTGTGGGACGCCGACGGGAACCGCTACATAGATTACCTTTGCTCCTGGGGGGCCTTGATATTGGGGCATGCGCACCCCGAAGTTGTGAAAGCGGCGACGGAAGCCGTCAGGAAGGGCTCAACCTTTGGCGCGCCGACTGAACTTGAGGTCACCCTTGCGGGCATGATTGTTGAGGCTCTGCCGAGCGTGGAGATGGCGCGGCTGGTGACATCGGGGACAGAGGCTGTAATGAGCGCCATCCGGCTGGCGAGGGCCGCCACGAAGCGGCGAAAGATTGTGAAGTTCGAGGGCGGCTATCACGGGCACAGCGATTCGCTTCTCGTGAGGGCGGGATCGGGCGCTGCGGCCCTTGGAGTTCCCGACAGCCCAGGGGTAACGGCTGGCACCGCCTCGGACACAATCGTGGCTTCATACAACGACATCGAATCGGTCGAGGAAGCCTTCGCGAAGCACGGCGAAGATATTGCGTGCCTGATAGTTGAGCCGGTGGCGGGAAATATGGGCGTCGTGCCGCCCATTCGCCCCGACACAGTCGGGGCTCAGGGTGGCCCCGAAGGGCCGCGCGAGCCTGGCTTTCTGGAAGAGCTTCGGCGCCTGACGCTCGAAAATGGTTCGCTCCTGATTTTCGACGAAGTCATAACTGGATTCCGCGTGGCCTACGGCGGAGCGCAAACTCTGTGGGGCGTCACGCCCGATCTAACCTGCCTGGGAAAAGTGATTGGCGGCGGTTTCCCTCTGGCCGCTTACGGCGGCCGAAAAGAACTGATGGAGCTTGTCGCACCCAGCGGCCCCGTATATCAGGCCGGGACTCTTGCAGGCGCTCCTCCGTCGGTCGCTGCGGGCATTGCCACTTTGAAGCTGCTCCAGGAGCCGGGGCTCTACGACGGGCTCGAGCAGACATCGGCCAGGCTGTGCGAGGGCTTGCGGCAAGCTGCCGAGAAGGCCGGCTGTCCTGTCTGCATAAATCGCGTCGGCTCGATGTTCACGGTCTTCTTCACTTCTGAGAAGGTGACGGATTTCGCAACCGCGTGCGCCAGCCACGCAGAGAGATACAGCGCCTTCTTTCATGGGATGCTGCGGCGCGGGGTCTATTTCCCTCCTTCGCGTCTTGAAAGCGCCTTTGCTTCGAGCGCTCACAGCGAAGAAGACACAGAGCGCACGCTCGAAGCAGCGGAAGCAGCCTTCAGTGAATCCGCCGGCTGGCGGACGGCTGGCGGACTGGGGGCAGCGCCGCCAACGCTGCCCTGACGCCCGCGGCCGCGGGCCGTGCCCTGCGCTCTGACGGAGCCGGCTGGGGAAAATTCCTTGCCGGGGGTATTGACAAACCGAGAGACAGAGTAGAATCTGGGGGAAAGATAGCTCCACCAGACCGCGCGGGGGGACAGGCCGCCGCGCGGAGAGAGGGGAAACATGCGTGGCGAGTCAGGGCGGAAAGAGTTTGGACGGTCCTATCCGGCGCCGTGTGCCCTGACGGTTCTGTTCCTGTGCCTGTGCTTGGTCGCGTCCGCCGTTCAGGGCGCGAACGAGGGCCTGGCTGAGGCAGTAATAAGGGGCGTCGCGCACCGCGAGCAGCTCATCAGGAACATCCGCAGCATGAAGGCGATCTCGTGGCAGGACAGGTCTGCTGGGGCGCCCGACGGTCCGAGAGCGGGATCACGGCTGCGGGAGCTGTTCCTGCTCGAGGGAGACAAGGAGAGGACTGAGTGGCTCGTCCGGCTGCGCCACAACGGCAAGCCCGGAGCCCGCACCGAGGGGTCTCGCGCCGCGGCTGCCAGGGCAGGCGGCGGAGGGCCCGGTGTGAGGGCGGCCCCCATTGGGCCGCCTGGCGGCCGGGAAACGAGGACGATCTCCGGGCACGACGGGCGCACCGCCTGGGTGTTCACGCCGGCCGAGAGCGGGTCCCGGCCGCGTCTCTGGCGCGGAGCCCGGAACCCCGGCGGCGCGCCGCCCGCTATGGCTGCCTGGGCGGGGATCGCGTGGCGCTTTGGAATGAAAGCCGACAGTTCATTCATGCGAGAAGGGAAGGTCACGGCAGAGCGCACACCCGGCCCCCCGGAGCGCTACAAAGTGACATCAGTCATGACCAGCCCCGAGCGAGGGAGGTCGGTATGGTGGGTGGCCCCTGAATACGGCTACGCCGTAACCAGGCACGAGACGGAGTACTTCGGTCACCCGCGCCGCTTCGCTCGCGAGTATGAGCAGTTCAAGGAGCTCGCTCCCGGAGTCTGGCTTCCCCAGCGCGGCAGGGGCTGGATGTACGTGCCCACTGCCGACGGCAAGTGGAAAGTGGCCGACTACTACTCGGGGGCGGCGCAGGTGATGAAGCTGAACATAGACATCCCGGATGACAACTTCCGCGTGCCCACCAGCGAGTAGCGCGGTCACAGCATTCGCGCCTCTGGGGCACGAGGCTTGAGCCTTGAGTTCGCAGATAAGGTGACGAGGAGGGTCGTGAGGTGAAGAGCAGATCGAGCAGGCTATTGGGCTGCGCCGTCGGCCTTCTGTCTGCCGCGGCGATTCTGTTTCTCGCGCCAGGTCATCGCCTCGCGCAGGGCGCGAAAGAGGACCTGGCCGAGACGGTGATAAAAGGCGTGGAACACCGGGAGCAGCTCATCAAGAACATCCGCAGCATGAAGGCGGTCTGGCGGGGGGTTCGGTGCCCAGCGGACGGGAAAGGCTCCTCCGCACGAGAGCTGTTCCTCCTTGAGGGGCGCAAGGAGAGAGTCGAGTCTGTCCTCGGGCGGCCGCCGAAATGCGCGAAGGAGGAGGTTGTGCCGCAGACGCGTGCCTCCGGGGCTCCTCGCGGGCCGGGGGCCGGGCCCTCGAGCAGCGGAGGCGGCGTAACCGTAACCACTGGGCGGATGCCTCCCGGCACCAGAGAGATCACAGTCTATGACGGGCGCACTGCCTGGGCCTTCATCCCGACCGAGACGGGCCTGAACCGGGGTCCGTCACGGGTGTCGTGCGAGCCGTGGGGCATCGGGACCAACGTGGCCACCTGGGCCGCGATTGAGTGCCGCTTCGCGTCAGACCAGCACGGCCCAAGTTGGATAGCGCGCGGGTGCGAGCTGACGGCGGAGCGCATACCTGGGCCGCCGGAGCGCTACAAGGTAACAGTAGTCAAGAGCCGACCCGAGCGAGGGAAGTGCGTGTCGTGGGTAGCGCCTGAATATGGCTACGCGGTAACCAGGGTGGAAATGGAATACTCTGGTTTCCACGGTCTCCACCCGCGCCGCTACACCTACGAGTACGGTCAGTTCAAGGAGCTTGCCCCGGGGCTCTGGCTTCCTCACCGCGTGACCCTCCGGGCACACGTCCGCCGCGTCAGTGGTGACTGGAGATTGGGGCAGTACGACTCGGCGGCTGCGGAGGAGATGAAACTCAACATAGACATCCCTGATCACAACTTCCGCATGCCCGGGACGAGGTAAAGCGGTGACTCAGCCCGCACTGGGCGCGGCACTTGCCCGGTGTGCGGTGAGCGTCTCAGGTGGCCAGGCCGTTCGGCTTCCCCGCACAGGGACTTGCGATCGGGAAGGGAGGGTTTGAAATGAGTGAGCTGAGGCTGGCACAGTCGGGTGCCCCGCTCTTTTGTCATTGCGAGGCCGAAGGCCGTGGCAATCTCAGGCCCCGATCGGGATTGCTTCGCTTCGCTCGCAATGACAGCCGTCATCCTATCCTGAGAGTCTCAGTAGCCCGTGGGACGAAAGCGGCTGCGGGAGGGTGTCGTGTTGGGTTGGGCGCGGCATGGCTTGCGGCCGTCTTGCTGGCGTGCATCGCATCAGCGGCGCCAGCGCAGGGCATTGAGGTCAACGCCGGGCGACCGAAAGAGACCATAACAGTGTCGGTGCCAGGGCCGAGCCCTTATCCGGCGCAATGGCTCCCCTTCATTCTGCACCTGAGCGACTCGGCCCTTTTCATGCCGGATTCTCACGCGGAGATCCTGAAACTCACGCAGGAGCAGGGCGTCATAACCGGGCTGACGAGCGCGCCCTGTGGGGACCTGGTCATCTACGCTCTCACAACCCCAGCCGGCTCGCGGATCATGGGTATCACGACGGCGGTCCAGCAATCCGGACCGTTTGCAGACGCCGCTCCAATCGGTGAGGACGCCTGGTTTCACGATCCGATGTCCTTATCGCCGGACGGGCGCTGGCTGTTGGTAACGGCCAGCTCAAACCGCCGGGAGACGCTGGCAGCGCGAGCCGCAGCGAGCACGGAAGCTTCGGATTCGTTCGGCGCCTACACCGGCGATCTCTGGCTGATGGACTGCGCGAAGGCAGCGGCTCCGCGGCGGATTGCTGCGGATTCACGCCTGCGCTATTGTTCCTGGGCGCCCTCGGGCCGCTTTGCAGTTTGCGAGGTCGCATCCCGTCCCAATGATGCGACGGAGCCGAAAGCGGTTCTCCTCGACGCGGGATCTGGCGAGACCAAGCCGCTCGCCGAAGGCCATGTTCACGCGGCATGGTCAGGCGATGGCACAACGCTGCGCCTCCTCCGAGCCGCGGCCGGGGGGACCGAGCTGCTCGAATTCGATCTCTCCGCGGGAGACTCCGCTTCCCCCCGCAGCAAGCGCCTTGTGAACTGGCAACTTCCGACAAATGCAGTCTGGTCGCACGATGGCACAGTCGGCGGCTATGTGTGGGAGCGCGACGGTCAGACCGGCGTGTCGCTCGTTGATACCTCCGGTTCAACCCGCGAAGTGGAGTTCAAGCCGGGGGTGAGAAGTCTGCTTGGCTGGTCATGCAGGGGGGAGCTGCTTGCATGCGTTGGCGCCGACGGGCATCTGCACTTTTGCACAGGCGCGGTCTCGACAGCTTCATACGAGCGCCTGGCCTCAATCGCCCCGAACCCACCCGGCATCAGCCCTTCCGCGCGAGAAGGGCACGCGATGCAAACATCGAAGTCGCCAGTCAGCGTCATCTCGGCGGCGCCTGCGGCGGCCTGGGCGGAAGCCAGGGAAGGCCCCTGCCTCATCTATGTGGACACGCCGAGCAAGCGCGAGCAGACCATATATAAGCTTTGCTTCAAGCGAACGTCTCTCCAGGACTTCGGTATTGACCCGAAGGCCGACCTGCGGGAGCAAGTGATAAGGCAGGTGAGCACCTCCAATCTGAGGCAGGTCGCGTTAGCATTCCTCATCTACGCGGACGGGCACGGCGGGCGGCTGCCTCCTCACGCGAGCGGAAGGGAGCTGTTAGAGGACCTGAAGGGGTCTTTCAAGTCCCCCTCAGTACTGTCGTCAATAGTGTCGTCTCCCTACGGCGGCGGGGAAATCCGCGTGGTCCTGCTCTTGCCAGGGGAAAACCTGAACGACCTCAAGCCGGAAGAAAAGGCGAGAATCCCAATGGCCGAGCTATGGAGCGACGACGGCCACCTCTTCGTGGCATACGCGAACGGGAGCGTCAAACAGGTCCACTGACCCTGTTGGGCATGCGTTTCCCCGGTGACCGCGGGACGACCCGGGCGGAGCGGGCCCCGTTGCGCAGCAGGGAAACGGGAGAGCCGGTGGGGCCGAAACGACCGCCGCCGCGCAGCCATGGCTGACGCAGGCGGCAGCACTCCGCGCCCCGATAGGTCGGGGCGACTACAAGGTCCCGCCGCGACCCTCATGGATAATGCGTGCTAAGAGGCCCCGGCGGGGACGCTGGCTGCTTCCTCGCCGAAGCTGGCGATGAATGCCTCCACCAGCGAGGGGTCGAAGGCTCTGCCGGCCTCGTCGCGCAGCGCGGACAAAGCCTCTTCATGGGAAAGGGCGCGCCGGTCGGGGCCTGGGGTTGTGAGGTGGTCGAAGACATTGGCGATGGCGACCACGCGGGCGAGAAGAGGTATCTGCTCGCCGGTCAGGCCCTCAGGATAGCCAGTTCCGTCCCAGCGCTCATGGTGGCTGGCTATGACCCTGGCCGCTTCACGCAGAAATTCAACCGGCTCGACGATGCTCTTGCCAATCAGAGGATGAAGGTGGATAAGAGTCTGCTCGGTGACCGACGCCGTCATGCGCGATGCGATAAGGTGGTCGGCCACCCCTATCTTGCCGATGTCGTGAAGAATGGCCCCGAACTGAAGAGCCTCTATCTCCTGCGCGGAAATTCTAAGCTGCTGAGCCAGGCGCAGAGAATAGCTCGTGACCCGCTCAGCGTGGCCGAGCATGTAGGGATCCTTCGCCTCCATTGACCTTGTCAGGGCGCGCACTGTCTCCCAATAGTTCTTTCTTATGTCGTCGTAGAGGCGAGCATTCTCGATGGCCAGGGAGGCTATCGAGGCCAAACCCCACACAAGCCTGTGCTCGCTGGCCGTGAATTTGTGGCGTCTATCGGTGTATAGCCTCATGACTCCCATCGTCTGATAGGCTTTGACGAGAGGAACGCATAGGACTGAAACGAGGCCCTCCTCAACTGCCTTTTCTCTGTGGGGGAAGATGGGGTCAAAGCGCGCATCCGCGACGGCGACGGCCTTGCCTTGGAGGCACTGCTGGTCGAGCCTGCTGGCGACCAACGGGAGTGGATACTTCTCAAGATACCTCGGGCTGAGCCCCCAGGAAGCGCCGTACTCGAGGATCTCGCGCGACTGGTCGAACAGCAGGATGACACAGGCCCTGACATCGAGAATCTCGGCCGACTTTTGCGCCACAGCGTTCAGGACTTCGTCGAGGCGAAGGGCTGCGCTGATCGTGCGAGACACTTCAAGGAGGCTCGCCAGTTCCGCGGCTCGCATCTGGAACTGGGCGGAAAGTCTCGCGGAAAGCACGGCAATGCCGTAGAAGAAGGAGGCCAGAAGGACCACGTCCTGGAGAGAGGTGGGCGTGCCTGTCTTTACATCGTGCGGGATGATAAGGGTGAATAGAGCGGCTACCATGGCGACCGCAATTCCCGGCATGTCGCCCAGGAAGATTGCGGCAGTGATTATGGGCACGTAGAACAGGTTGATGCTGCCCGCAGAAGTCCCCCCGCCAAGATAGACAATCCACGCTATTCCCGGCAGGCTCAGCGCAAGAACTACGGCGAGCGATATTTTGGAGCGCCTGTCTAACTGCACGCCATCATCCCATTCTGCACGGATTGCCCCTTACCCAGTTCAACCCGGCGTCGCCAGTTGGAATAGACACGCGACCAACGCAAAAGCCTCTGTGTAGAAAACGCCAATCGACAATGCGCGCATTCCCTCGTCAGAAGCGCCAGCCTGCACTTGCTGAGTTCGCCTGGCCGCGCACATGCAACGGGCCTTCTGACTGTTGTGACCCACCCCTGGCCCCAGGCAGGGCCCTCATGACGACGATTTCTCAGTCGCCTCTTTTGTTCCAGATTTTTCAGCTTCTTTCTCTGCCTTTCTGTCCTTGGCCTGGACATAGTCGGTGGTGTGGAAGCCAGAAGCTTTATAGACTATGCCCGGGGGCGAGAAGAGCCTCCGAACCTCGGCTCCACAGCAGCGACATGATGTAATGGGCGCGTCGCCGTGGCGGTGCAGCACCTCGAAGCGGTGGCCGCAGCTCAGGCACTCATACTCGATAATCGGCATAGTCTCTCAGCGCCTCCTTCGAATCCAAAAAGTCGTCTCAAGCATCTCAAGCATACCGCACAATTTTCGGCCTCACGGCCGCTGAAGCCTGCCAAACACAGAAAAGGCTATCCGCATCTCGGCCGACTGCAATTCTGGCCAGCCCGGACTGCCGCAGAGTTTTCGCCACATGGCATGTCCTGCGCCTGCCCAGATCCTACACAATATATCTTACCCGCGTTCTGCCATTTACTCTCAGAGCGCGGCGGAGATTCATCTGTGCGGCGCGGGTTACCGCCCGAGAAAGATTCGGCTTATCGAGGGTCGCACAATTGAGCGACTCACTCTGTTGTCATTGCGAGGCCAAAGGCCGCGGCAATCCCAGCCCCGAAGCCAGACTTGTCCGCCTCAGGCGGATAAACCCGCCTCTGGCAGATAAACTTCGTCCGCCGGCTGGCGGACTCGCAATGACAGTGATGCGGATTATTAGCATAGGCTCTCTTAGCCATAGACCAGCCAGCTTTCGTGCAGCTCATCCTTGCCTGCGCGGGTCATCAGACTCGCGACAGCCTTGCGCGGATCCAAGCCTTCAAAAAGCACGGAGCAGATGGCTTCTGTTATGGGGGCGTCGACGCCAGCCCGAACGGCAAGTCTGAGGGCTGCCCGGGCGGATGGCACGCCTTCCGCGATCTGGCGCATCTCGGAGAGTATTGACTTCAGCGAGCGGCCTCCTGCCAGCTCTTTTCCGACATAGTGATTTCTGCTGGACGGGCCCGCGCAAGTGGCTACCAGGTCTCCAAGGCCGCTCAGGCCGCCAAAAGTGGCCGGATTTGCGCCCAGCGCCGCGCCAAGCCTGGTCATCTCTGCGAGCCCGCGCGTGAGGTAAGCGGCCTTGGTATTGTCGCCGAATCCGAGGCCGTCGCTTATTCCAGCGCCTATGGCGATGACATTTTTCAGAGCGCCGCCAAGCTCGACGCCCGCGAGGTCTGGATTCGTATAGACCCGAAAGGACGGCTGCATGAAAACATGCTGAATCTGCCTGGCCAAATGCGAATCGGCGCAGGCTATGACTGCCGAGGTGGGCGTTCCCCTGGCCACCTCCACCGCCAGATTCGGCCCAGAAAGCACAGACACTTGCCGCTGCCAGCGGGAGCCCAGCTCCGCCGCCACCACCTGCGACATTCGCAGGCCAGTCCTACTCTCCAGCCCCTTGGCAGCCACCAGAGCTGCCTGGCGATCGGTAAGAATGGGGCGCATCAGACGCAGCAGCCATCTCATTCCTTTTGTCGGCGCCGCGAGAACGACGAGGTGAGCTCCGGCCAAGGCTTCGCCGAGCGCCTCGCGAGGTTCCACCTGCTCCGGCAGGGTGAACTCGGAGAGATATTCGGGGTTGCGCCGCTGCGCGGCCATAAGCCTGGCCAGTGACGGTCTGCGGGGCCAGAGCCGCACATGCAGGCCCTTGCGCGCCAGAAGAATGGCGAGAGCCGTTCCCCAGCTTCCCGCGCCCAGAACGGCTACCGGCGCTGTGTCGCTGATGGCCCTGGAATTCGTCATCCGCGGCCCAGCCGAGGCTCCTTTCCCTGTATCAGCCTTTGCATGTTCGGGATGTGGCGGAAAACGACGATGGTCATGATGGGGACGGCGAAGACTTGGTAGCCTGCCGGTTCACCAAAAACGAATGCCCAGAGCGGCAAGCTGAGAGCCCCCGCCACTGAAGCCACGGATACTATCCTGCTCGCGGCGAGCGCGACAAGCCAGACGCCCAGCGCAGAGAGCGCCGCTCTCCACGAGAGGGCGAACAGAACTCCCAGGCTCGTCGCCACGCCTCGACCTCCGCGGAAACCAAGAAACGGAGAGAAAGAATGGCCTGTCACTGCGCAAACGCCGCAGAGTGCTATGAGATGCGAAGAGCTGATAATGCGAGCGGCCAGAAGGACGGGAAAGAGCCCTTTCACGAGATCACCCGCAAAGACGACCAGTCCCGGCTTCCAGCCGAGCACTCGCACGACATTCGTTGCGCCGATGTTCTTGCTGCCCAGTTGGCGAACATCTATTCCCTTCCACAGCAGGCCCACCCATAGACCCACCGGAAGAGAACCAAAAACAAATGAACCAACGAGGGCCAGGACCAGCCAGAGGATTCGAGCCACTTCGCTCCAGTATTGCGGCGACTATAAATGTGCAGAGGCTCGTTGTCAAGGGTTCCTGGGAGCCGTTGATCAGGGAAGGCGCCGGCCAACGCGAGGGTCAGAATGCTGCCGCTTGCGTGGCGTGGGCCCGAGGTTTGCCTGCGTGCACCTGGGACCGAGCAGGAGTGCTCCGAGTCGGCACGGCCGCTCCCGTGGCAGCCTGCCCCGAGGCTGAGGGCGCTTGCGGGCAGCCCAGCCACGCGGTAGGATGCTGCTGCAGCCCTGCACGGGCTGGCAGAACAGCGAGGGCCCGGCGATGGCGCGCAGCAGAGGTGGCTGCGCGCAGCGCGAAATCCAGGAGATCTGGGGACAGGTTATTTACTTGAAGGCGAGAAATGAGTAACCTGTCCCTCTATCTCGCTCTGCGCGAGTACGCTTGGCGGAACGTGAACTTCGACGAGGGGAACCAGTAGCCTGTGGCCTGTGTGGGCCTCATATCCTGTGTCAGCCGGAAACGTGCAAGCCCGACCAAGGCAAGGGACCTCTACGTCTCACCTTTGTTCGTGAAATCGCGTCAATACGTCGGAGAGCGATGCGACCGGTGGTACATCCTGTCGGCCAAGTACGGCTTGGTTCAGCCAGATGAAGTCATCGCACCCTACGACGAGACGCTGAAAGCCAAGTCACGGACAGAGCGGGAGAAATGGGCTGCGGAAGTCTGGTCTGAACTGGCATCTCATGTGCGCCGCGGCGATCAGGTGGTCGTCCTTGCTGGGCTGCGCTACCGGGAGTTCCTTATGCCCATGATCGAAAGGCACGGGTGCCAGGTCTCCGTCCCGTTGGAGGGCAAGTCGATCGGGAGGCAGCTTCAGTGGCTGTCCCGACACTTGTGCCAGCCCACTCGGTATGCCGACCTGGAGCGCCTCTACGCGTCCCTCAGGAAGCTCGAGAAGGGTCTGGGTGGGAAGCGGCTCATGTCCGCGTGCAGCGGACATGAGGACTGGCCGGACAGCCGTGTTTACCTCTTCTTCGAACCGGGTGAGCACCGCTCCGATCGAGATGAACCCAGGGTGGTCAGGGTCGGGACCCACCGTGTGAGCCGTGAGTCCAAGTCCACCTTCTGGCATCCACTCCGCACTCACCGTGGCAACGCTGATGGACTGGGCAATCACCGAGGCTCCGTCTTCCGGCTCCATGTTGGCGCTGCTCTCGCGGCAAAGGATGCTGAACTTGTCGCTCCCTCGTGGGGCAAAGGCCAGGCCGGCGACTTGGTAGCACGCAAGAGCGAGGAACCACTGGAGAGAGCTGTGTCGCAGCACATTGGCACTATGAGCGTCCTCTGGCTTGATGTGGAGGACCCTCCAGGCCCCGCGAGCGACCGGGCTTACCTTGAGCGCAATCTGATCGGACTGCTTGTGGGTCGGACAGGGCCTGCCGATCCGCCTTCTCGTGGTTGGCTCGGCCTCTTCAGCCCCGATGACCGGATCAGGGTCTCTGGCCTGTGGAATCTGGACTTCTTGACGTACTCCTATACCCCCGATTTCCTTGCCGTGCTGGATGAGTATGTGTCGATCACACTCGGACAGAAGCCCCAGCCCAAGGGGTCGATCGCGCCGAACGATTGGCACCGGAATAGGGAAATATAGGGACAGGTTATGTATTTCAAGGCGCGATGGCGCGCCCGCCAGTTTGCAGCATAACGTCGCTACAGGCTGTCCGCGAAGCCGCCCGGGGTTTGAAAATGGGGACAGTTACCCATCCCCCCGGCATCGTTGGCCGCTAATCGTTTCCCTGCGCCATCGAGACCTCCAGCAACCCGCGCTCACCATGTCGGGACCGCCCCTTCTTCGCAGAGCGGAGTGGCCTCGGCCGTGCCCTCGCGCAAACCATCGCTGCAAAAAGGGAAAGGCGACCGATGCGCGGAACCGCACTTGAAGCCGCTCATCTCGTATCACTTTGGGAGGTCGCATTCAATTGCCAGACAAACTCGCAATTCACGGCGGGGAGGCTGTAATCGCCGAGGGCGCTGTCTGCCCATGGCCCCACGTTACGGATGAAGACCGCGCGGCCGTCGCCGAGGTAATGCGCGACGGCGATATGGGCGCGCAGCGCGAAATCCAGGAGATCTGGGGACAGGTTATTTACTTGAAGGCGAGAAATGAGTAACCTGTCCCTCTGTCTCGCTCCGTGGGGTTCTCGCCGGCCCCCAGGTCGCAAACTACCTCCGTGCCTGAAAGCTGAGCTCGTTCAAGAACCCACCGGGTGGCCCAGTGCCAGGGGGGGTAGGGGGACAGCCGAACCGGCGACAATCAGGCAGATTTGAGTAGGTGGGCGCCCTGCGCTGCGCACCCCATCCCACATAGCTCCTCCCCCTCCACAAGACACGACCCCACGAAACCACGTCTCGTATCACGCACCGCTTGCTCAAGAGCGCGGCGGTTAACAATCTCACGTCACACTCCAATCCAGTTTGGGGCGAAGAGCTTCCTCGCCCGTGCTGTCAACGCCCAGATCCGCAATGACATCGAAAGCCAGCGCGCTCAAGAGGTGCTGGTGGTGGCCGACCTTCGGCGACCACAGGCCCAGCTCGGCGTAGTAGCGGCCAGGGGCGAGCCATGCGCCCGGGATTTGCACCTGGGCCCGGTGTCGGCCGGGCGTGCCCACCTTTGAAGTGAGTTCGGGGCAGTCTGAGGTGGCTGTGTGGAAAACCGCCATGTTGCGGTCGTTGTACAGCCTCAATCCCACACGCAGGCCCTCCACGGGAGATTCGACCTGATATTCGACGCCAATATGGAAGGGCCTGGCATATGGCACATCGAGCCTGACCTGGAGTCCTTCATCCATCACACACGCTCTAAGCAGCGCTACGCCGCCAGACCCGCCTGCACGGTCAAATATGACCTCCCCTAATGGCACCGCATTGTCACCTAAATACCTCGAAACCACCCTTCGGGCATCCCCCTGTCCGCCTATCATGCCCGAGTTCAGCCACATGACCTCCGGGCACAGCCGCTCGACCGCCGTCATGTTGTGGCTCACGAACAACACCGTCCGGCCCTGCTCCGCAACATCGCCCATCTTGCCGAGGCACTTCTGCTGGAACGCGGCGTCTCCGACTGCGAGCACCTCGTCCACAAGGAGAATCTCGGGCTCGAAATGCGCCGCCACAGCAAAAGCCAGCCGCATATACATGCCGCTGGAATACCGCTTGACAGGCGTATCGAGAAACTTTTCTATCTCCGAAAATGCCACAATATCATCGAACCTGCGCTGAATCTCAACCCTCTTCATCCCGAGAATAGCGCCGTTCAGGTAGATGTTCTCCCTGCCGGTGAGGTCCGGGTGAAAACCAGTCCCGACTTCCAGGAGCGACCCCACTCGCCCGCGAATCTCTGCGTAGCCCTCCGTCGGCTCGGTCACGCGAGATAATATCTTCAGCAGCGTCGTCTTGCCCGATCCGTTGCGCCCGATGATTCCCAGGATCTGGCCGCGCTTCACTTCAAATGAAACATCTTTCAGGGCCCAGATGTGACCAGAGTTCGGAGTTCGGAGTTCGGATTTCGGATTTCCCCTGAGCCGGCGGAATGGCGCGCGCATCGCTTCGCCGAGCGTCTCACGCAGGGTCATGTAGGGTTCGCGCTGCCCGATCCGGTAGCGCTTGCCCAGCTTCTCAACTCGGACGGCGAGGTCAGTCATCGGATTTCGGAGTTCGGAGTTCGGATTTCGCATCTTTGGCGTGGGCTATCCTGATTCTGCCAAACTTGCTGGTCTTGCCGATGCTCGCGGAGATTGCGAGCAACTCACCCGACTCCCTGAGCAGCCATCGCCTTTCCTCAGAATCCCCGATCCTTGTCTCATCAAGGAGCTCCAGCCAATACCGACTCTCTGCGGCTTCCTTCTCGACAAGCCCTGTCTCGTGGATGAAGTCGCTCCTGGACTCAGCCCTGTTGGCCTCCCGATAATTTGCGCCAATCGAAGTCCCCGACCGGAGCAGTTGGTGACCGAGCACCTCGGTTATCTTGCTCTTCGTTAAACCAGCCACGAAGCGAACGACTCGCAACGCGAAAGCCTTCGTGCGCTCCTCGAGCTCTGCTTTATCCATGCGCCCTACAAGGTTCGCATTCCGAAATCCGAAATGCGAAATCCGAAATCCGAAATCGCCGTCTCACACCACATCCGCAAAGGTCTTCTCCATGCGGCGGAAATAGAAGAGCCCTCCTATGAATATCAAGGTTGCTATCGCCGCCGAGACCCAGAGCATCAGGCCGGGCGCCTGCCCCTTTCCCAGAAGCGCCCAGCGAAATCCCTCCACAACGCCGACCATGGGGTTCAGGCCATAGAGCGGCCGGAACCTCTCGGGCACACGCGTGCTCGGATAGAAAATCGGCGTGACGAAGAACCAGAGCTGCGTGAGAAATGTCAGGACATATCCCACATCCCTGTATTGCACATTCACCGCCGACATCCACAGACCCACGCCGAGCACTGTCGCCACAGCCAGCAGCGCAAAGAGCGGCAGCAGAAGGGCCGTCTTTGCGGGCAGCATGCCGAAGAACGGCATCATCACGAGCAGCACCAGGAAAGCGAATACGAAATCCAGCACCGTGCCAAGAACGGCGGAGATGGGAAGAATCAGGCGCGGGAAGTAAATCTTCGTGATGACCCCCTCGTGCTGAACAAGGCTTATGGTCGCTCGCGGGAGACCCATCGCGAACAGTTGCCAGGGCACAAGGCCGGAGAGCACGAAAATCGGATAAGGTATCTCGCCCGAGGACACCCTGGCCAGGATCCCAAATACAACCACGAAAACCAGCGTCATGGCCAGCGGCTGGAGCACTGCCCAGCCCGCGCCCACAACCGTCTGCTTGTAGCGAACTTTTATGTCCCGCCAGGTGAGGAAATAGAGAAGCTCCCGATATGTCCATAGGTCGCGGAGATTCAGCGGCGCCCATCCTCGAGACGGCCGGATGACGGTGAGGGCTGTGTCCGCCGCTGTGCCGCCTCCTGGCGACCGCTCTCTGGCCTGCGCCCTCTCCTCGACCCCCACCACTGCATCGCCGTCGTCCATTTCTCAATCAGCCTCGCAAAACTTCCCTAAGCCCACGGCCTGGCCAATTCCAGCACCGCTCATCGCAAATCTCGGCCAAAAGGGTGTATATTTCGCCTTATCTTGGATCGTCAGTGGACCGCGGGTTCTGCTTCAGCACACCCTGCAACTGCTGGTTTGAGAGCAAAGACCTCTCGCCTTCAACTCGCCCACAATGTCTATTATCCATCCGGGCCGCCAACTCCTTCCACTCTCTGCGGTCTCTCCGGCGTCCACGCGCAAGATGGCAAAAGCAATCGCCCGCGTCAAGAAGGGCAGGGATTTCCTGCGATTCTACAGGCCGGGCCCGCGGCCCTATCGGGGCTCTAACAGAGCTCCGGAGATGTGGCATAGCCGCCCCGGCTGTGCTGCCGCCCCGACGCGTCGGCGCGTGAACAGACGGGGCCTGCCCTGCGAAGCGCTACGCAGGCTCGCGAAGCAGAGGCGCCTGTCCCACATCGTGTCTGCCTTCAGGCCATCTGGTCCAGCCGGTTTTGTTAAAGGTCCTAATACTCAGGAACTCGCTAAGCCCGCATCCCCAGCAAGATTTGCGGCGAGTCGCGCAGTATCTGGCGGCCAACTCGCAGGGCCAGCTCCTCGCTGTATTGTCCAGAATCCACCTTCTTCGCCAGCGCCCGCGCCAGCAATCTGCGGACAATGACTGCCTTCGCGTATTGCCATTCCAGGCAATAGGCGTCGCTGAAGAAACCGATCTGGCTGCGAGAAGAAAGCATATCCAGCCTTTCTTCGATAGCCCTCTCGATAAAGGCGGGGAAAAAGCTGTGCCACCAATATCCCGCCACTGACAGGTTGGTGTATTGCCGCGCGAGAGAACAGATACCCTGGTTGGCGTGGGCGCTGGCGAGGAATACCTGGAAGCGCAGATTCGGAAATTCCCGCAGCAGGCATTCCACGCCGGCGATTGTATCCTGGTGAATCAGGCTGTAAGTCTCTTCGCCCGCAGGCTCGGCGGCAAGCGAGAACTGAAACACGATTGAGCCCAGCCGTTCCAGTCCCGCGAGGAAGTATCTCAGGAGATAGTTCGCATATATGTCGCACTCTCTTGTGCCCGCCTGCGCGCGCTTGCCGAGGGCTTCCGCCATCTGCTCGCGCGAAACGGGAAAATAGTGAATCCCCGTGGAGATGTGCTGCACAGTGGACCTGACTCGGTCTCGCGGGATAGAGGCGACATATGCCGCCATTGCATCGTCTGCGTCTTCTATGCTGCGGATATGTCTGCCGGTTGCCGCCTCGAGTTCGCGCAGAGGAATATCGTAGATTCCGGCTTTGGCGCGGCTGAAAAAGGCAAGCTCATAGGAGTAATCGAGAATGTCGTCAGCACTGCCGTCGTGGCGGCGCGCCCATTCCGTCATGGCCCGCGCAACTCCAGCCCGGCGCATCATCTCTCGGTGCCACGCCCGGTCATCCCTTCGCTCCCGGATGCGGTCGTGCAGCTTGCGCCAGTTATCCGGGGCCACCGGATCTGTCCAACCGTAGAGGTCCTCAAGGATCACTCTCGCCCCCCAGGCGCAGCTCGTGTTCGAAATCGCGGGAAGGTAAGGCAGGGCCTCCTCGATGCGAGAGGAAATCTCTTTTTCCTCGGGATGCTCGGCGAGGCGCGCATTGTTCTTCATGCCCGCAGATTTCAGGTCGCTCAAGACCATGTGATAGAGCAATATGTCATGAAGGCCGCGCGCCCCCAAGTGCGACGCATCCAGGTGGGTATGCGCGTCCAGCCACTCAAAACCGAGGAGCCCTTCTTCGATCCGCCGAACCAAAGATGTGTCGCCCATCAGCCTCCTCCTTGGCCGCAGAGTTGCAGTGTCATTTCGCGCAGGCGTTTGGCTTTCTGGTGCAACGTGACAGAGCAGCGCGAGTGAACGCTCATGGTTCGGACTCTGGCACGACGGCCTGTAGGGCGGGGGTTCCGCGCCCCGCCGGGCGCCCCGATTCATCGGGGCGCCCTACAGCGGGCGCAGCATCCGTCCGGCTACCTCCGTCAGAAAGCACTTGCCTCGCTCAAGCTTACCATGCCCTCGGAGATGGTAGAAGACCTGCATGACCAGTGCGCCGACGACGATGATGGACTAACCTACAGTGGTCCCCCGGCAAAGTCCTGAGCCACCCGTCGGCCGCGAGATTAAGGATTTCTGATGCAGGTGCAAAGGCCCGGGCTGCTCAGCCGCTCCTGATAGTCCAGTCAAAAGGTATTTCGGGGTCGAATGGGTCGCGGCGCAGCTCGTCGGGATCCTCGGCGTTGTAATGCTCGGTGGGAATGTTCAGAAGGTAAATGCGTTCATTCCCGACCGGTGTGAATCCGTGCCATATCATGGGCGGTATCTGCAAGAGAGTCGGCTCGAGATCGCTCAAGATTACAGCCTGGGTCTGGCCAAGGGTGGGCGAACCTTCTCTATTGTCGTAAAGCCCCACCTTGGCCGTGCCGCACACCATGCAGAAGTTATCCCACTGTCTCTTATGAGCGTGCCAGGCTTTCACAATTCCCGGGTTGCATGTCGTCAAATACGCCTGGCCAAATTTGATGAAGTCATCATCGTCGTCGCGCAGAATCACCGTTAGCCAGCCGCGCTCGTCAACAAATCGCGGCAAGCGCCTTATTCTGACTCCGTCTATCATGGCAGCCCTCGCCTCCCCAGACACTGAGCTCGTGCTGCGGACAGCCTCACTCGCGGCGGAGCCTCTCGCCCCAAGCCGATTCCTGGCGACAAGATTCTAACTGATTTAGAGTTCCTCGTCGAGCCTGCTTGTGAAGCGTGCGGGCAGGCCCGACGACATCGCTGCCTGGCCGGCCAAGGGAAGAGACGACAGGCGAGGCGGCATTCTGCGGCAGACGAGCATAAAGGCGGCGGCGCTTGAGGGAGTTTGCAGGAAGAGGTCGAACTCGAAATGCACGGAGGAGTCAAGCTGACAATGAGGAGTCTTCTGCTTTCGGCTTCGATTCTGGGCCTTACGGGAGGAACCATGGGCGCTTGCGCTGACTTCGTGGTGCGCGATATCGGCGTGCCGGTCAAGGGTGTCAACTGGGTCCGGCTCATTGTGGGAAAGGATTCCGCAGGAAGAGAGTGCCTTTATGCCACCATGGGGCAGCAGGCCGACAATCTATTCGTTTTGCAAATTGACCCGGTGACAGGCGCCTTCCATCAGGCTGCTGCCCCCGGCTCAGGCTCGAACTATCCCACGGCTGCCATCTGGGGCAAGGACGACCGCCTGTATATAGGCGCCGCTTACTCGGGTCATCTTTTGCGATTCGATCCTGCGAAAGGCAGCATCGAAGACCTTGGGGCCATCAATCCGCCCGGCGACACTTTCCCCTGCCGGATTGACATTGCCCCCGATGGTTCGCTCTGGATCGGCTGCTATGGCACGGCTGGCCTCACGCGCTACGATCCGAAGACCAGCGAGTTCAAGCGCTACGGGCGCTGCGACGATGTGGACATGTACTGCTACCCGCTCGTCGCTCCCGACGGCATCGTCGCGTGCCAGATAGGAGTCACCAGGCCCCACGTCGTGCTGGTTGACCCCAAGACCGGCGAGAAAAAGACGGTGGGCCCTGTCATAACAGCCGGGGAGCCCGGGAAGTCGGTCTCTCTTCAGCGGGGCGCCGACGGTCAATTGTATGTTGTCTCCAGCGAGGGGAACTTTCACATTCGCGGCATGAGCGCTGAGAAGATGGACTCGCCCCCTCCCGCGGAGCCTCCGCAAACGCTGGCGGATGGATCCACATTCTCCTTTGCCGACGCAGCAGAGCAGGAGTTCCGGCAGCTCGCCATCCAGAAGCCTTCAGGAGAGAAGCGGCCCTTCGGCTTCGCTCAGGGCCGCCCTGAGGGACTCGAAGGGCGGCAATTCAAGCTCGACTACCAGGCATCTGGAACGAGCATTTTCCTGCTGCACCTCGGCCCCGACGGCAGGATTTACGGCTCAAGCGTCATGCCGCTTCATCTCTTCCAATATGACCCTACGACTGGAAGTCTGGTTGATCTTGGCAGGTGCAGCCCGGCTGCCGGAGAGGCTTACTCGATGGGGAACCTCGACGGTAAGCTCTACATCTGCTCATATCCGGGGGCCGCGCTTTCTGTCTATGACCCTGCCCGGCCCTATGATTTTGGAGACAGCCCCGTTCACAACCCGCGCGACCTGGGGCGCATGGACGAAGTCTCGCTCAGACCGCGAGCGATGCTCACCGGCCCACTTGGCCGAGTATGGACAGGCTCCTATCCGGCCTACGGCGTGTGGGGAGGACCGCTCGCCTGGTATGATCCGAAAACCGGAGAGAAGAAGAGCTACAGGCACATCATCCCCGACCAGAGCGTCGCGGCGCTTGCCTGGCTCGAATCTCTGAAACTGATTGCCGCCGGCACTTCCGTCTCCGGCGGATCAGGCACTCAGCCCAAAGCGAAGGAGGCCGCTCTTTTCCTCTGGGACCCGGTGAAGGAAGAGAAGGCCTGGTCGGGCGCGCCAATAGAGGGAACTCGTTCCATCTCGGCGCTTCTCGCCCTGCCCAATGGAAAGCTCTTCGGCATAGCTTCGGGCCGCGGCGCTGATGGTAAGCCCTTCGAGGAGATATTTGTCTTCGACGGTGCGCGTCGCAAGGTCGTGCGCTCGATGCCCGTACCCGGTGGACACGCCCTCGACAACTCGCTTCAACTTGGAAGCGACGGGAAGGTCTATGGCCTGACGAAATCGGTTCTCTATCGCATTGACCCGAAAATGCACGCCGTCGAAGAAATCTTCCGCTTGCCCGATGAGTTTCAGGTAGTTGGGCCGCTCGTTGGGAAAACGCTCTACTTTGCGACAAACCACCGCCTGCGCTCGCTGACAATGCCTTAGGCTGGGTCATTCACGACGAATGCGAAGGAAGGCACGTCGAGTGTCAACCGGCTGCGGCGTCGAGCTGAAAGCCTGAGGTAGCCGACGAGCTGTTCTCAACGAAGCGGTGCTGGGAGCAACTCCCGATGATCCGTTGTGTAGGAACTTGTGCCTGGCACCACTGCGCTGGCTGTCGAACAGGGCTTCCTCCTCCCCCGAGTCGTGGGGGAGGATCAAGGTGGGGGGCGCGATGAGCAAGGCCGGTTTCACCCGCACCCTCCCCCTCCCCAATCAATCGAAGGGGGAGGGCAACGCGCTGGCATCGCACAGCCGATCGGGCGATAACAATCGTAGGGCGGGCGCCCTGGCCGGGCAGGCTCGCCTCCTGCCCGTTTTCTCGACCGGCCTCTGGAACAGGGCTTTACGGCCTCAGAATAACCTTAATCGCCCCGCTCTCCGATTTCCGCATTGCGGCGGCAAATGCCTCCGGGGCTTGCTCGAGCGGAAAGGTGTGGGTTATCAGGGGCAAGAGCTTTGTATCTCCTGCTGCTGCCAGGCGCAGCGCCTCATCGAACTCGGCGTAAGCGTTGTTCGCCGACACGGTAAGTATTCTTTCGCCCGCCAGCAGCGCAGGCGACAGATTGAGGGGCGTCATGGAAAAAGCCAAAAGCACCTGCGTCCCGCTCCTGCGCAGCATCCTCAGCCCCTGAAGTATCGTGTCCTCCGCGCCGACCGTGTTCCACACCGCAGCCACACCTTCGCGTGAAGTGCCATTGAGAACCTCCTCGACCGCATTCTGGCGCCGAGCATCAATTGCATGTCCTCCCAGCGAAGCCGCCAGTTCCAGCGACTTGTCTGCCACATCCGTGCAGAAAACCACGCTCGCTCCTCTGACCTTGGCAACCTGCAAGATGACGAGTCCGATGGCTCCACAGCCGATTACAGCCACTGCCTCATTCGGTGAGAACCGCGCCCTATTCACAGCATGAACCGCCACGCCTGCCACATCCATCAAGGCGCCCTCTTCAAAGGAGAGGTTCGCCGGAAGCAGTCTGGCCATTGGCTCCCATATGCGGCATAACTCAGCCATTCCTCCAGGGAAGAATTCCTGTTCGCCCCAACCTGCCCCGTGGCCCAGATGTTTCGTGGCGGCGCAGAGGTTTTCGAGCCCCGCTCGGCAGTAACAGCATTCCCCACAGCCCTTCCAGGAAATGAGAGCCACTCGTTGAGCCAGGCGTCCTCTGTCTCTCTCCTCCGCGACTTCTACGACCTCGCCCGCAATCTCATGGCCAAGGATGATGTTTGGCGGGTTCGGCCTCTGCTCGCCAAGAGTGTGCTGCGCCCAGGGATTCTCGCCCTCGAAATACCTGAGGTCGCTTCCGCATATTCCGCATGCGCGCACCCGAACGAGGAGTTCCCCGGGGCCGGCCCTGGGCTCCGGAACCTCCTCCACCCTCAGAACCCCGCGCTCCTTGAGGACAACTGCTTTCATTCTCAGCCCTTTTCCCATTGCAGCGGCTTCGACGCGAAAATGGCGCTTTCCTGGGCAAGCGTGTAATCGCCAGGGAAATGAGGCCATGCGGCAGAACGCATTCATGAGAATGGGCCACAGGATGATGTCGCTCAGAGGTAATCTCGCGAGAATGTCGGGCGCTCTCTTGGGGATCGTCTGTCTTGCGCTCGCTGGCGGCTGCTCATCTTACACGAGGGGCGCTCGCGCGGAATCTTACCTTGCGCGCGGACAAGAGGCTCTTGCGGCGGGCCACCTCGCATCTGCGCGGAAACTCTTCTCGAAAGCCCAGCGAGAACGCCCTTCAGCCGATGTCATCGCCCGCATAGGGCTGGCTTACCAGATGGCCGAGAAGTGCCCGGAAGCGATACCTTATCTTCGCGCTTCGCTTCTCAAGCAGCCCCGCCAGCCCATGCAAGTTCGCCTCGCCCTGATTGATTGTCTTTCGAGGGCCGGCCGGCATGCAGAGGCCGAGATGCTTCTTGCAGGCGCCCTGAGACCGCATTTCGGCGATCCATTTACCCTGAACAACCTGGCTTACATCTGCGCAGACCGCGGCCTATATGTGAGAACAGCTCTCAAACTGCTGCGTCGAGCCGTGGAGCTGCGCCCGAACGACGGCATGATAGTTGACAGCCTTGGCTGGGCGGAGTACAAGCTCGGCCACCTTGAGCAGGCAGAACGAAATCTCGAGAGGGCCGCGCGGTTGCGCCCCGACGCAGAGATCGTATATCACGTTGGGGTCGTTTACCGCGACCTGGGCCGCCTGGATGAAGCCAAAGAGCAGTTCGAGCGCGCCCTGCGTCAGCGCCCGGATTTCGCTCCGGCCAGGGAGGCTCTGGAGGCGCTCGCGCAACGGTGACTTCCCTCCAGGGTCCGGGATGGCGCTCGCGCCACAGGAGGCCATCCTTCGTGGGATAGGAGGATGGCGCGCCTCGAGCTGGCGCTGGCTAACGGAGAAGCTCTACCAGTTCTTGGAGCGTCAGTTCTGCCTGTCGCAGTATGTCGTGCAACAGGCCAGGGCCTATCTCCTTGTGCGACGGAACCGTGACGGGCCCCCCTCAGGATGCGTCAGACGCACGTGGGTGCCGCGCTTGCGCTTGACGACATAGCCAAGGCTCTCAAGAGCAGCAATCAGTTCGCGCCCGCTGCAGCGTGGAGTTTTCCGCATGACCCATTTTCCCCGTCATCTTGCCTTTTCCCGCACCTCCCGACCGGTCTCGGCGGCTCTCGGCTCGCAAAATGGTAGGGGCACGGCATGGTGTCTGTTGCACAATTAGGCTCGGGTGCGGCAGGGGAGGCTGAATTGGGCGGCGGCCGCTGGCCGGGTTTCGAAGGCTCGCGGCCAAGCCAGCGCCCGGCGCCACGCC
>Ga0315280_10002206_pt1 | contig 31852 bp, 27 predicted proteins | sample YL17G06_40_MG_FD_203697 | JGI IMG/M metagenome (GOLD analysis project Ga0315280, IMG submission 203697) | Sediment microbial communities from Yellowstone Lake, YNP, Wyoming, USA - YL17G06_40 | ecosystem: Environmental > Aquatic > Freshwater > Lake > Sediment | place: USA: Wyoming | collected... | reverse complement strand
CGACATTAAGTCTACACTTGAAAAAATATTATCTTACGAGAGTCTTGAGGTGGTTGAGTTTAGTGGGGATGATCTCTTGATGGGTGCGAACAACATGGTTGTTCATAATGTGGACTTCAACGATGGGATAAATGTTGCTATAATGATGAGGATGGGCGTTTCAGAGGCTTATTCTAATGACTACAAGCATCTGGGTAGATTGGACTTTTTAAAGTTAATCTTTGATTGAATTTTTCAAGAGAATTGATTTTGAAAAGCTATTCTGAACTTAGTGCTGATATGGCTTTGGAAGGAGAAACAGACGCGCGCGCTAAGCGAAGAGGTATTAAAGGAGTTTTACACCATGTTAGGGTCAGAGGAAAGTAATTGAATATGACGGTTGCCATTCCGGAACGTATAAGAGAAAAATTTCTGAATGAGATTCTTGAAATGTATGCTGAGGGTGAGATTTCCGCGGGAAAGGCAGCTGAAATGCTGGGAATCCCTCGTGCAGCCTTCTATCAGTTGTTAGCAGAGAAGAGGATACCACTGCCTGAAAAACTTAATCAGAGCATTCTGAAAGAATTGAAGAAGCTAGAAACCAAGAAGGATTAGTTCATCGCTGTTTTAATATTTTATTCAAAGCGAGAAACTATGGCAAAGATGTACACGAACATTGCTTTGGCTTCTATAGCGTTCGTACTCATAGGGTTTTTCGCCTTATCCACAGCTATAACGTTGTATGCAATTTCAAGGCTTGCGAAGAAAACAAATAACAAACGAGTGCAAAGCTCACATGTTTGAGGCATTAAGTTGACTGGTGAAAAAATTTTGGTTACTGGTGGACGAGGCTTTATAGGTTCAAATTTGGTACGCGAATTGGAGAAGCGTGGGTATGACGTTTGGGCCTGCGACCTTATGCATTGTGAAATGGAAAATTATGTTCGTTGCGACGTGAGTAAGTACCGCCAAGTTGAACGAATGTTTGAGGAACATAGATTTGATTATGTTTATCATGCGGCGGCTGAGTATGGCAGATGGAATGGCGAAGATTACTATGAGAATCTTTGGTTGACTAATGCTGTGGGCACTAAGAACATTCTTAGAATACAGGAGAAGAAAAAGTTCCACATGATATTTTTTGGAAGCGCTGAAGTCTATGGAGATTACGACGGTGTAATGAGCGAGGATGTGATGGATACGGTTCCGATAAAGCAGATGAATGACTACGCTATTTCAAAGTGGGTTAACGAGCTTCAGATATTGAATTCGGCGACGATGTTTAAAACCGAGACAGTCAGAGTGCGATTGTTCAATCTCTACGGCCCTGGCGAGCATTACACGCCTTATCGCGGCTGGGTACCTAAGTTTATTTTTAAGGCGCTTCATGATGAGCCTTACACTGTTTATCTTGGCCACAAGAGAACGCTTGAATACGTTGAAGACATTTGCAGAACTCTCGCGAATATTGTTGGTAATTTTAAGCCGGGTGAGATTTACAATTTGGGTGGAGATAAACAGTACGAGATTAAGTATGTTTCTGATTTGATTTTGAAGTGTCTGGGCAAGGATGATTCTAAGGTTACTTATAGGGAGGCTGAGCCTTTTACGACTAGGGTTAAGACGCCTGATTCTTCTAAAGCTAAGAAAGACCTGGGTTTCAAGTTAACAGTTTCTGCTGAAGAGGGTATTCCGAGAACGGTTGAATGGTTTAAAAAGCTTTATGGAAACGAAACAGGTGTGGCTTGAGGTCCTGAAAAATATGAAGTTTAAGGATGTGCTAAACTGCTACGCGAACAAGAGAATCCTGATAACTGGTGGAGCTGGCTGTATCGGTAGTAGCCTGATAAGAACTCTTCTTAAGGCGGATCCCGAGAAAATCGTTGTTATAGATGATCTTTCTGCAGCCTATGAGTGGAATCTTCCGAAGGATGCCAAAGTGTTTTTCACGCGTGGAAGCATTCTAGACGAGGAGAAGATGAAGTGGGCTTTCAGTTTTAAGCCTCATTACGTTTTTCACTTAGCAGCTCATTTTGCTAATCAGAACAGCGTAGATCATCCTGAGACGGATTTGCTGGTGAACGGTCTTGGAACTTTGAAGGCTCTTGAATACTCGAATTTGGTCGGTGTGGAACGGTTTGTTTTTGCCTCTTCTGGTTGCTCGGTGTACGGAAGTCAGGCGCCCTTGCCGTTAAGGGAAGATTACGTTTCGTTGCATTTGGATACACCTTACCAGATTGACAAGTTGGTGGGTGAACTTTACTGCAACTACTTCTACAATTACTACAAGTTGCCTGTGGCTATAGCCCGATACTTCAACGTGTATGGTCCGGGCGAGGTGCCAGGTAAGTATAGGAATGTTATTCCGAATTTTATTTGGTGGGCCTTGCATAAGCAGCCTTTGCCAATCACTGGAACTGGCGAAGAGACTCGGGATTTTGCTTTTGTTGAGGATATTGTTGATGGTACTTTGCGGATGGGCGCTGTGAAAGAAGCGGTTGGTGAAGCCATTAATCTGGCATCTGAAACCGAGACGAAAGTGATTGATTTAGCTAATTGGATCATTGAGCTTACTGGCAACGAAACGAAAATAGTTTATAGACCTAGAAGAGATTGGGACCAAGTTGTGAAAAGAAGAGCCTCGATAGAGAAGGCGAGGAAAGTCTTGGATTACGCGCCGAAGATTAATATCAAAACGGGTTTGTCAAGAGTTTACAAATGGATCCTTGACAACAGGGACAGTATAGAGCGAAGCCTTTCTTGATTATGTTTAAACGAGTAGAAAAATTGAAAAGCTGTACCGAACCCGTCGGCTTCGCTGCTGAAAGAAAAATGACTGCTGAGGAGATATTTGAGGATTTAAGGCGATGCACAAGGTGCATTTTGCCCGAGACTTTTCCCGGAATTGAATTTGATGAAAACGGTGTCTGCAACTATTGTTTGGATTATGTGCCGGTGAGGGTTTTTGGTGAGGAAGAGCTTGTGAGGGTGCTGGATAGGTTTAGGGGTAAGGGAGCGAAGTATGATTGTATAGTCCCCATCAGTGGTGGAAGGGACAGCACTTTTGTGTTGCATCAGATGGTTAGGAAGTATGGGATGAGGGCTCTTGCTCTCACGGTTGATAGTGGAGCTATTATGCCTGAGGGCTATCGGAACATTGCGAGGGTTACGGAGGCTTTGGGTGTTGATCACGTTTGGCTTAAGGATGAGAATCAGATTAGGACTGCTCAGAAGAACACGAAGATAAAGTTTCATGCTTGGTTGAAGAGGCCTTCGATTCACACGATAGTTCCCACGCTCAACGCTGGCGACAAAACGATGAACCTTCGGATTTACAGGTACGCAAAGGAAAACGGTGTTAATTTGGTTCTTGGCGGGAATAACGTGGGCAACAGCAGCTTTGAGCAGGAGCATTTTAAGACGGGCTTCCTAGGAGTTTTTCCGAATGAGCGAGGAATGTACTCCACGTATGGCAAGGCCAAGTTGTCCTTGCTCTTGTGGCTTGAGTACGTTAAGAACTATCACAACTTTCATTGGTCCGTGTTCAGCGAATACTTGAGCGGAGCCTATGTTTACCTGTTTGAGTCAATGTCAAAGCCTGAAGACGTAACGCCGATAGGATTCTATGATTACATCTACTGGAACGAGAAAGAGGTTGTGCCGACAATACAAGAGCTAGGTTGGCAAGGGGCTTCTGACACGACGGCCACGTGGAGGATAGACGATTCAGCCTATCCGTTGATTGACTACTTGTACCTTCGGCTGGTGGGGTTCAACGAGTTTGACGAGTTTTACAGCAAGCTAATTCGCGAAGGCCAAATTCCGAGGGATGAAGCATTGAAAAGATGCCTTATGGAGAATGCTCCCCGGATTCCTTCGTTGATGAAAACTTTTGAAGAGCTAGAAGTTACAAAAGAGCAGGTTGACAAGGTTTTAGAAAAATATAGGGTTAAGCTTCTGCCGAAAATTCTGAAGCGAAAAGCATAGAGAAAAGAAGTCGATTTCAATTTGCATGTACTAGTAATAGCGCAATATTTTCCGCCTGACCTCGGAGGATCTGCGACTAGGGCTTATAATTTAGCTAAGGGTCTTTTCTTGAATGACTGTAATGTTACTGTTGTTGCTGCTTTTCCGCATTATCCGCATGGGAAAATTCCGAAGGAGTACCGTTGGAAGCCTATTAAAGTAGAGTGGATGGGGAAGATTAGGGTCATTAGAACGTTTATGCCGCCTATTAAGTCTGAGGGTTTTTTCAAAAGGATCCTGCTGATCGGAGCTTTTGCGGTTTCGTCGTTGTTTGCTTTGCCGTTTGTGGGAAAAGTTGATGCAGTATGGTCTTCAAGTTGGGTTCCTGGCTTAGTCTACGGCAGGGTGAAAAGAAGGCCTGTAGCTTTGAATGAGGATGATTTGACGCTTGAGGATATGGTTGATCTTAAGCTTATTGACGAAGATTCGTTGGTTCTTAGAATTGCTGAGTGGGTTTATCGGTTGTTTTTGATTAAGGGTGATGCAGTGACGCCTATTAGTCCAGGATACGTTGAAACGTTGTCTAAGAAGTATTGTGTTGAAAAAAGTCGGATTCACGTGGTTAGAGGCGGCGTCGACTTATCTGTATTTAAGCCGTGTGTGGCTAAACCGAGGTCTGAGAAGAAGTTTGTGGTTTTGTATTCTGGTGCTTTTTCTGTTGCTTATGATTTCCAGCAGATTTTTAAAGCCGCCAAGATTGTTGAGGAAGTGGATGGTGATGTTGAGTTTGTTCTTCAAGGTAAGGGTGAGCTTTTAGGTTCCATGTGCTCTAAGGTCAATGAGTTGAACGTAAAGAACGTGAAGATTGTTGATAAGCTTTTGAGCAGGGAGGAAGTGGCTGAACTATTAAATCAGGCTGACGTGTTGGTTTTGCCTATTGTTGAGTATAAGAAGCCTTATCGTGGGATGTCGTCGAAGCTTTATGAATATCAGGCGGTGGGTAAGCCGATAATTTGCTGTAGTAGGGGTTTGCCTTCGGTTTATGTGAAAGAGACTAATTCGGGTTTAGCCGTTTACCCCGGAGATTATGAGGCTTTTGCTAAGGCCGTTATAGAGTTGAAGGAGAATCCGAAACTGGCTCGAATGATGGGAGAAAACGGAAGAGAACATGTGGAAAATGAGCTATCGATAGAGGCCATAGGTCTAAGAATGAAGGAGATCTTTCAAAATCTGCAAAAAAAGGCCCCAAAACGATGATTTTTGGTGAAATTGCGTCAGACCTAGTGCATGAATCTGACCACTACGACCGACCAAAAATGGTGGTCTCAGTCATAGTACCCACACTGAATTCTGGCAGAGTAATTGAGCATTGTTTACGCTCAATCACGGATCAAACATATAAACAAATAGAAATCCTCGTCATCGACGGAGGGAGTACAGACGCTACTGTTGCAATCGCGCACAGATTTGCGGACAGAGTCATAGAATCAGACGTGCGGAGCGGAGCTTATCAAATGAATCTTGGAGCATTGAATGCGAAGGGTGACCTGTTGCTTTATGTGGATTCGGATGAAGTACTTCACCCTAACCTGATAGAAGAATGTGTCCAAAAGACGGTCATCGGGAAGTTCGATGGTTTGTTTGTTTTCACGATCGATACGGGAACAACGTACTTAGGAAGATCGAGATGCCTGGGAGACATAATAAGTCTGGGCGCAGGAAGAGATTTAAGAATGAGTAATGCCACGATAAGGTTTTGCACTAAGAGCGTTTTCAAAGCTGCGGGTAAATATGATGAAGACCTAGTGATGGGTGAAGACGTCATTTTTGCGCTTAACTGCATCAGTCGAGGCTTTAGAATCGGCAGGTGTAAGAATCCCATCTTGCACTTTGGAACCGAGGGATTAGGGCACATTTTCGCGAAGAAGTATCAGTACGGTAAAACCATGAAGATCTACATCAAGAAAGCAAAAAGCTTGGGCTTCTCTGTCCGACACAAGTATCTTCTTACTGGTCTATTCTATCTTCGACATCTATTCAAGTTCAAGATCTATTGTGCCAGATACCTTTTTGGATTTATTATAGTCAAAATAGTGGAGAACATAGGATTGTCATTGGGATATTTTAGCGCGCGCCTCAATTTCTGATACTCTAGCAGAAGCGGACGGTGCAAATGTTGCTTAGAATAATCAAAGAGTATCTGCGAAACAGACCTGGCTTGATTTCAATTCAAGATTCTATGCGTCTTCAAGAAAAGGAACCTGGCGGAATGGATACTCTTTTTGCTTTTACTTGCGATCTTGAGATTTCACCCGAAGCTCGATCAAGAAGAAACGCCTGCGATAACCGTCTTGTCAAAGGTTATGGTGCTATGCAAGACATTTTGACAAGATACGAAGTCACGGGGACTTTTTTTGCGGAAGGAAGAATCTGTCAAGAACACCCTGAAATGGTTGAAGAACTATGTCAAGCAGGCCATGAGATAGGGTCACATGGATTTGGTCACATTCCAATGACCTATGTCTGGCCAACTGCTTTCTTGCCTATTTTCTCAGATCTAAAGAAAAGGAGAGCTGACATAAGGAAATCTAAGGATATCATAAATGCAATTGTAAAAAAAACGCCAGTTTCCTTCAGATCACCCCACATGGCCATAGACCAGGCGAGTCTAAGGATCTTGGAGGAAGAAGGCTTCCTCTTAGATAGCTCTCTGTATAATCCTGCATTTGGCAAGCTTTCTTTCCCTTATCACCCCTCTGAGAATGACCTAGTTAACGAAGGAAAAATGAACATGTTGGAGATACCGGTTACAGTCTCGGTTTTTCCCCAGAGAAAAGTTGTGTATTATCGGTACCCGACAATTTTTGAATTAGAAGCCGGGCAAATCGAAAGAGCTGTATCAGGGATCTGTGAAGTCTATAGCCGACTCAATTATCCATTCTCCTTGTTTGCAACACTAATTCATCCCTATGAACTGTGTTCACCCATGTTCATCTCCAAGGTTTCAAATTTCCTACGCAGCATGAAGAAGATCGGCGCGCGGGGTTTGACTTTTCTTGAATTGCTTAAGGAATGGGAACACAGGGTTCCGGAAAGCTGTGGAAACGGTCTAACCAGTTGAGAATAGCACAAATTGTACAATATTTTCAGCCAAGATTTGGCTACGCAGACTTCTTCCTAGCTACGGAATTCAAGAGGCGTGGGCACGAACTATGCATTGTGACAACCGACCGCTATTCTCAAGGAGCAAAAATGTTGAGAAATTCAAATCGTGAGGTACCAGGAAGGATTAATCGGGAGAAAGAATCCCTCATACTCCAACGATTCATCCCAATACATCATGCCCGTCTTGGGTTAGAGCCTAAGGCGCGCGCGCGAAGAAAATACGTGGAAAACGAAGCATCCATTGAGGCTGTAGGCTTAAGAATGAAAGAAATCTTCGAAGCATTAACGTAATAAACGTTTACTAGCATCAGGCAATGAAAAAATATTTGTATTATCTTTAGAAGGCTCTTCAGTAGTGAAGGCGCCGGTTTCGGTTATCATCTTAACACTAAATGAAGAAGCAAACGTCGAATACTGTTTGAGAAGCGTTTATGGCTGGTCAGATGATATTCATATTATGGATTCATTTAGCCAAGATAATACAGCAAGTCTTGCGATGAAATATACAAACAACATCCATAAGGCTAAAGAAGCCCACTGGGCAGATTTGAGGAATTGGGCGATGAGAAATTTACCGTTAAAGTATGATTGGGTTCTTTTTCTAGATGCAGATGAACGATTAACGAAGGAGCTCAAAAGGGAAATCTCTGAGACTCTGAAAATTTCTCCTGAGGAAAATGGCTTTTACATCAAAAGGAGATTCATTTTCCTGGGTAGGTGGCTTAAACATGGTGGTCTGTATGAGAAAGTTTTGCGGCTTTTTAGACATAAGTTCGCGGAGTACATTGCTGAAGGAGATGTTGAGTATGCCAAAGTTGAAGGCAAAGTGGGCTTAATGAAGTATGATATGATTCATGAAGATAAAAAGGGCATATTCAAGTGGATAGAAAAGCACAACAAGATTTCTGACAGGGCTGCGAGACAATATTTGACTGGACAAGCTTCTTTTCTGACAGAGCAGGAAAAGGGTAGCGAACTAGAGGGTGGGCGTCGAACCTGGGTAAAATATGCTCTTTGGGAAAAGGTTCCACTAGTGTTAAGACCATCTGTCACCTTTTTATACCAGTATGTTTTTAGACTTGGGTTTCTTGACGGGTTGGAAGGTTTGAGTTATCATTTATTGCAAGCTTTTTGGTATAGGCTATTAATCTATGTTAAAGTCAGAGAATTCCAAAAAATGCCACATGCAGTGATTGAGAGTCTTGTCTCGTAGCAATACACTTCGATTAGGTTTTTATTTTGCAGAAACCAAACGATGGGATAGGGAAACGGCAAGTTCCAAGGTTAGACCGTTTCTTCGTTATTTCAGTGAAGGAGATGCTGTTCTGGATGCTGGTTGTGGAGTTGACATCGAACTGAATGTTGTCAGTGATTTCGTAGAATATGCTGTAGGACTCGACATTGATTCATCTGTTTTAAGAATTGCTAGATACTTTCTGGGAAAAAAAACCAAAAAAATCGATTTCATAAGAGCAGATGTCTGCTTCCTTCCTTTCAAAACTTCGTCATTCTCCAAGATACTTTGTTTTGATGTCTTAGAGCATCTCACTCATCCAGAAAAAATAGTAGATCGCATGAAGAAGATTTTATGCTCAGAAGGTGAATGCTTTATACGGATTCCTAATAAATGGACCCTCGACGAATTTCTTCTTATGATAGTTGCGAAGCTAAGACACACCAAGGATCTTTGGAGCGTGCGTCATGTATCATTTTTTGATTTGGAGGAAATTGTAAAACTTTTTTCAAACGAAGGCTTTTCTTATTTGCATGGTTATACTAAAGGAAGTTTTATGTCCAGCATTTTAACGGCGATTTTGACCAGTGCGTCGGTGCTATTGAATGTTCTGTTCTATAACAACTATTATAAAAATAGATACTATTTTGCTGCACTTTGCAGATTCCGCCCTCAGGTCAAGATCTTCTATTTCACAAGAGAACTTCCCAAATACCCTTCATTCAACTACTTAACAATGGTTTTTAGGTATCAATAGTGCGGATTCTTCAGGTTATTTCTACCTTTTATCCTGCTTTTGCTTTTGGGGGTCCCGTGAAGGTTGCTTATGATATCTCTAAGGAGTTAGCGAAGAGGGGGCATGAAGTTGAGGTTTTTACAACTAATGCCTATGACCAAACTTGCAACTTCAAGCCAAAATTCAGAGAACAGCTAATGGACGGCTTCAAGGTCACGTATTTTAACAATTTAATTCGTTCTGGCAACATATTTTTTTCTCCTGAAATGATTGTTGCTTTGCAGAAGAAACTGAAAGAATTTGATGTTGCTCATACACATTTTGGAAGACAGGCCTATGATATTGCCGTGGATTATTATTCCCAGAGATATCGTGTTCCCTATGTTTTGCAGGCGCATGGTGATCTTCCTAGGATTATGGCAAAGCAGAGGTTGAAGTTAATTTATGATCTTCTATTTAGTCATAAAGTGTTGAAAGACGCATCGAAGGTTATCGCTCTCAGCCAAGTTGAAGTTGGGCAGTATAAGCGTATGGGTGTGCCTGAAGAGAAGATCGCCATCATACCTAACGGAATAGACCTTTCAGAGTACGCTGACCTACCGCCTAAAGGCTCCTTCAAGAAAAAGTTCAACATACCTGAAAACAATAGAATCATACTTTACTTAGGTAGAATCCACAAGACAAAAGGGATAGATCTTCTAGTCAAGGCATATTCACAATTGGTTAATTGTATGGAACTTAAAGAAACCGTGCTGGTGATAGCTGGGCCAGATGATGGATATCTCCATGAAGTTAAGTCTTTAGCTAGTTCTCTAAGCATATCTGATTCTGTTTTGTTCACTAACTTCATAAGTACCGAAGATAAACGCAAAGCATTAGTTGATGCTGACTTATTTGTTACGCCTTCATTCTATGGTTTTCCCATGACATTTCTAGAAGCATGTGCTGTTGGGACTCCTATAATTACAACAACGCTGGGAGATACATTGGAGTGGATCAACGGCAATGTGGGTTATGTTACTCCGCCAACATATTATGATCTAGCTAAGGCAGCGTATACGATAATCTCTGATGCCGAGTTGGCTGAAAAATTTTCGAGAAATTGCAGAAAGATTGTAAGATCTGAGTTTTCACTAAAGAAAACAGTCGATAGACTGGAGCAAGTATACAAAGACGTTGTTGAGGTCAACGAGGCACGAAGACCATAATTACAGAAGCTGTTCATCTGGTTACCTACATTAACTTAAAAACTGCTGAAGTTAGTTATCATGTGAGGATTACTTTGAATCTCTCTTCAGATTTTTTCGAAAATTTGTTTGCGTTATTGCAATAATGGGTCAAGCGAATATGAAATTGATTTTTGTTGGCAATGGATTGCTAGACACGGACTGTTACCCGATTCCAAATCAAGGAGGATCGGTGCAAACATGGGAACTTGCTCGAGAATTAGCAAAGAGAGGGCATGAAGTGTTTATTATTAGAAGGAGTAACATAGAAGGAAAAGAAATCGTTGAACGCGTTAACTTAGTAAGCCTAAAATTCAAGGGATTTGAGAACGTAATACGTGCTCGGTTTATGAGCCTTCCTTTTTATGCGACAAGAATATTTTCATCGCTTTATTTTTCGAAAAAAAGCAAAGAAGTGATACAAAAAATTAGCCCTGATATTATTTGTCTTATAGATATGTTCTCCGGAATTTTTCCTTCAAGTCTAAACATACGAAAACTCTATATTATACATGTTCCTGATGCCCTAGATTTCTTTAAGCCGTATTCTATCTATACAAACAAGCTAAACTCAATCATGTTCTATATTAAGAAGAGCCTACAGAACTCGATTATGTTAAAAGTTGAAAAAATCGTTGTCCTAAACAGTTACATTGAAAAATACCTGAGGAACGGGGGATCTAGCAACGTGGTAAAAATACCAAACGGCATAGATACTAAAGAATTCGTGAACAGAGGAGATGAGAGATTTATTCTTTATGCAGGAAGATTTGATTGGAACAAAAACGTATGTAGTTTAGTGAACGCCTTCGCTGAAATTCACAAATCGTATCCAAATTATGGTCTCTACCTCGTTGGGGCAGGACCTGAAGAAAAAAGAATAAGTTCTTTAGTGAAGGAAAAGGGCCTTCAATCTGGTGTAAAGATTATTTCTTGGATGCCCAGAAACAGGCTAATTAACCTTATGGGTAGATGTGCATTTTTTGTTCTCCCATCTTACTTTGAAGTTTTTCCTGTCGTGATTCTGGAAGCAATGGCTTCTGGCAAACCTGTTATAGCTAGATCGAATATGGGGTCGGCAGAGGCTATAGTACATGGGCAAAATGGTTTTCTATATGAAAGAGAAGACGAGATGACAAGATACATAGAACTGCTTATTTCAGACGGGAACTTAAGGGGAAAAATGGGAAGTAACGCGAGAAGAATTGTCGAAGAAAAATATTCCTTCGAAAAAATTGCAGATGACTATATTAACCTCTTTGAGAACATTCTAAATGAAGATCGATGATCCCATAACGGTTCGCTTCATTTTGCGGAGCTGTGCTCTGGTTGGAATTAATATCCTACAACAATCTCAAAATGGGAAATTATAAACTAATATGGGAAGCGCGTGCATGTTATTGACGAAGAAAATAGCCGATTTTTATGACAAGTTCTGGGGCAAATATCAGTGGAATAATTATAAAGAAGGACTTGATAGTTCAAGAGCCAAAATAGTAGCATTATTATCGAAGAATACTCACGTTATAATTGACGTTGGTTGTGGCATAGGTTCCCTTGAGCACATATTAACAAGCGTTTCTCCACAAAATTATGTCATAGGCGTTGACATCTCTGCTAGGGCATGTAAGATTGCACACGAGCTCAATCGTAATACTGAATTTATAGTAGCAGATATAAGTCATTTGCCTTTAAGGGATCGTTTAGCCGATTTAATTGTGTTATCGGAAGTTATCGAACATATCCATAGAAGGAACAGAAAAGATGTCATTCAAGAACTGCGGAGAGTGGTTTGCCCCGGCAAGTACTTATTTTTAACAGCTCCCAATGGACTACACCCGACCATTATTCTTCGCAAGCTATTTAACTGGATCTCCGCCGAGTTTTTCTCGTTTAGCGATCAAATTTACGACAACCCTCCGTCGCTTCACTCTTTAATTAAGTTGCTTAAAAACCTCGAATGGAAGGTGTTATACTTGTGTTTCAGTAACTATACATCACTAACGCGGTTCAAAATTAAAGTGCCAAGATGTCGATTTTTTGCTTCACAAGTATTAGTTATAGTGCAAGCTTGATGGTAAGTTATGTCTGATGAAACTCCTAAAGTTAGCTTAATAGTGCTTACTTGGAATTCTCGTGTTCACATTCTTGAATGCCTACAATCTCTACAAAAAGTAGATTATCCTAACTATGAGGTGGTTGTTGTGGACAACAACTCCATCGACGGAACACCAAATCTTGTAGAACAGTATTTCCCAAACGTAATTCTGATAAAAAATAAGAAGAATCTTGGTTTTGGTGGCGGCTTCAATGTGGGAATCAAAGAGGCGATAAAAAGAGGGGCCGTCTATGTGATATGTTTTAATGCTGACATAATTGTTAACGAAAACTTCGTGAAAGAGTTAGTAAGGATTGGCGAAACTAGTCCAACTATTGGTGGCTTATGTCCCATAGCTTATTACTATCATGATCCTAACCGTATCAATGGTGCTGGTGGAATAGTAAGCGTCATAAGATCTAAAGTATTTGGGCAAGGAAAGCTTGACAAAGGACAATACAGTAAAGTTAAGGAGACCAGAATGTTATGTGGGCCTGCCATAGCATTGAAAACAAAAGTTCTCATGGAAGTGGGTTTCTTTGATACAGATTATTTCTTTGGACCTGAGGATATGGATATTGCGCTTCGCCTTATCAAGAAAGGATATAAACTCATGTTTGTGCCCGGTGCAAAACTTTGGCATAAAAGAAGGGGCGCAACAGGCGGGAAGGTCACACCCTTAAACGTATATTTTCATGTCAGAAACTATCTGTTGTTTGTAAAGAAACATGCAAGCGGACTTGATTGTTTATTCCCCATTTTATATTTTGGACTTTTCGATTTTTCATTTGCACTTTTAAGGGGTCTCATCTTTGGCAAGAGAGGATACATTAATGCAGCTTTAAAGGGGGTGCTGTGGTGCATCGATCGAAAATTGCTTCCGACAGACGATCGTATGGTTCAAGAGCTTTCAAAACTTTCAATAACTTAGTGAAAGGCGCCAAGAGATGTTTCGTGAAATTAGATTACTCTGGTACAATCCAGGTTTTGAGTTAGAAGGCAAATATCCTGGAGGATATAGAAACCTAGCTTTGGCCAAGGCATTAATTCGAAATGGCGTTTCACACATTGCTATAGCGTCCCCCCTCTTAAAGGGAAGCCAGAAAATTTCAGAGAACCTAGAATTAGTTGCACTGCCCCACAACCCCTTCCAGATTTGGAAGTCCTTACGCAGAAAAGTTGCTAGTGGGCAAATCAACGTAGTACAGGAACGATTAGGATTTTATTACATGTGGAGTGGTTTGGGAATAGTTGTCGGGAAACAAGCTGGTTTGCCAGTAGTGGTTGAACTTCATGAATGCCCTTTTTGTTTTAAAGATAAACTGTTGCAGTATTTGCGGTTAAGATATGCTCTCAAGAGCTGTAATAAGTTTCTAATTGTTAGCAATGTGATACGACAACACATACCTTTAAGCAAAGGTGAACAAGGCAAGATAATTCCTATGCCCAATGGGTATGATGCATTCATTGCATCCGAGGCTGCTTCTAGTCAAAGTGGGTTTGCCGAAGAATTAGTGCATAGAAAAAGAAGAGTGATAGGGTATTTCGGGGCTTTAACTATAGATAAGGGGGTTAATGTTCTTCTTGATTTGATTTGTTCTCTTGAGAACGAACGGTTTTTCTTTATCATCGCTGGACACGGATCTTTAGAATATAAAGTACGGGCAGTTCAGTCTCGCTTTCCTGAAAGACTAAAATTTTTGGGTAGAATTCCTCAGATGGATGTTTACTCTCTTATGTCAATCTGTGACGCTACTTTGGCGCTTTATCCATATGAAATTCGTAATGGTTGTCCTCAATTCGTAAATCCGTTAAAGGTTTACGAGAGTTTGGCTGTAGGTACAGGGGTTGTAATAAGCAAGATTGTGAAAGACGCACTCCCAGCTGAGATTGCAAAACTATGTACTGTTTCAAAGCTTAACCCTCCAGATATACTGCAAGCTTTTGAAAGTGTTTGCAACAAAAACTTAACTCAACCTACTGTTACAAGTCAAGTGGTTCGTAATTATTCTTGGGATAGTATAGCCTGTCGTATGCTAATCCCATTGTACAAACAAGCCGTTGCTATGGAAGGGTGCCTGCTGAAATGAATGTCTTGAGAGAAATCCTCTTTTGTTTTCTTCTGAGTATTCTATCTCGAGTTTTTAGCATGAGTACACTGTGGAAATCGGTGAGCAAGCGCGCGCTATGACCCAATTGAGGCAAGACTACAACTTTCAATTTTCACATCCATCTTCGATCAAAACGTATATGAAAAAGTTGCTACAACCTAAATGAAGACAAAGGAGCAGTCACTGTAAAAATAAACTGCAATAGTACGGTCACTAAAAGCAGCAGGTAATTTGATGAAATTCGGGAATACTCTCATAGAAATTCTTATGCTAGCCACAGCTGGAATCCCCTCATTCTGGTTCATGTACACATACCTAAACATACCTACAAAACTTTTTTCAATCTTCATGTTCATGGCACTACTATTCCTAATAATCCTTACCTACGTTTTCAATAAGAGATTAGAAGTGAAACCAAGATTCAAAATTCCATCATCAAAGTTTCTTCTCCTGCTGGTCTACATGTCTTGTTTGCTGATAATTATGTTCACACCTACTGTGAGTGAAAATATTTTCATAGACTTAAGCTCTCTAACAGCGATCAATTGGCTTAGAACAGTAGCAGGATTGCTACTCGGTCTTTTCTTACCAGGATATGCATTATTATCCTTGTTCACGCACAAACTTGGTGTCATTTCGTTGTCGATATCATCTGTTCTGCTAGCCATATTTGTTAATTCCATAGTCACATTTACTTCAGTTGCGCTTGGTCAGTCAGCCTTAACATGGATGTTGACCATTAATGCTTTGATAGTCTTAATTAGTCTGACAAACGCCATACTTGACAGAAGCAGGGTTTACTCTCTGAAGCATACGCGAGTCGTAACCGCCACATTGGACAATGAAAGTATTCTAATGATCTTACTCTGTGTATTTCAGATATCCCTCATATTTTCAGTTTTCATCTTAAGCGGTTTGACAGTTCCCAACGGGGACATGTGGGACCATGCATCCAGTGCAGCGCGAATGGAAAAAAACACTTTCCTCCGCTTTGGCTACCTCAACTATCCTCCTTTTTTCTCCATTCATTTATTTTCTGTAAGTGAACTCACAGGCTTACCCGCATTAAGCGTCTCTAACATACTGGGACTGGCCAACATTTTCGCCGTTCTAGCATTTTACACTCTGGCCCTAACCATTACTCGAAAAAAAGCCGTCGCCTTTTTATCAACATTTGTCTTTACCCTGTTTGGTAGCTTCACTTTTCTCGTTCAAGCTTTGCTTGGTAAAATGGCAACTGGCACACAAAACCTATCTCAGAATTTTGCCACAGTAGCTGGAAAGACAATGTATATTAACTCTGTATATTCTCTGGCCAACATCTATGTTTACGCGCCAGTCACGTTGACCCTTATCTCCGTCCTGGTTCTGGTTGCACTCTTCCTTAAAAAAGAAAAAGGGCGAATCATATACTTGGTTGAGGCTCTTCTAGTTGCAAGCTTGTTTTTGTTTCACGTGGCAGAAACAGTGTACGTGCTCATTTACCTGGTAGCGGCCTTAGTGCTAAACCTCTCACGAATAAAGGATTTGATTTCCCTGACGATAGGTGTCTGGGTCGGAACAACAATATTCTTATTATTGCCATTCGCAGAATTCTCCATCTCACTTTATGTTGCAATACTCTACACTGTTGCGCTTGCCTTAGCTTTATTAAACATGAAAATCAAGCTTCTCCCAAGACTACGGAGTTTATACCTGAGAATGCATGGCGCCTTGTCAAAAAGCTATCCTAAAGTCATGTTGACATTTGCCATGTTATCTGTGTATGGTCTCCTTATGCTTGTCTGGGACATAGTTTACATTGATAGAAATGAAGATATGTGGGGAGTGCTTTCCTACCTTGGAGCGGCTCCAACATATTTCCTTCCCATCGTTTTCGGCATATCTATGGTTATCAGCTTGCTTTACTTTGCCAAATATTTGGTCTCAAAACATTCACTCGACCAGAATGAGCTGAAAATGGTCATGTTTCTAGTTCTTGCCTTTATCTTAGCTTTTCTCTTGGGCAAGGGAATAACTTTCGCAAACATTTCAGGTGAATTAGTTTACAGAGAGCTAAGAATTATCCAGGTCTTTGGCGGAATCCTATTCTCCACAGTCTCAGGCTATGCATTATACAGAATATTCCAATATTTCAAAGGCAGCAAAACCAGCCAGAGATATGTCTTGGCGGTAGGCTTAGGTCTCTTAATTCTGTTAGGTTCAGGGTCCACCTTTCTGTCCGCAGTTTTCTGGGCAAACACAGGCATGGGAACTTACTCGCTTCAATCAAACGAAGTAGAAGCATTAGGATTTCTAAAACAAATAGTAAGCGCTTCAGATGTGGTCTTAACTTACAGCCAAGAATCAAGAACAAAGGTAGGATTAACAGGCGCTACAACAATAAACAGATTCATTGACCCATTTAACTCAGTCTCTTCCGGCATCCCAAAAGACTTCCTCCAACTAGTCAACTACGTTTACCTAACCAAGCAAGACTACGACTCCGTACAGAAATTCGACACTTACATGAAATCGCTGTTATCAGTATTACCTGTTATATTTAACAACTCTGCAGTAATGATATTCAGCGTTCCACCAATAAAGAGCCTCACCAACTCCTCGATACCTGTCATTGTAAACGGCTATTTAACAGATGCTTTACCAAAACTGGCAATTCTCGACTCTTTAGGTATATCTTACCAAGTATATGACAAATGGGACCTCAAAGTTCTAGAGTGCAACGATACTGTAATTCTAACAGATGATTTGCAGAATACTTCTAACGCACAGAAATACACAAACTGGGTGCAAAACGGGGGCCATTTGATTATTTTAGGAGAAAATGAGGGATACTATTCAAACTTAATGAATATTCAAACAAGTGCGCGCACTGAGGTGTCTACTGCTAATGGACTGTTATGTGAAGATTCCTATGTTCCTTTTGACTTTACGTTTAACCTTACGTCTCCGAAAGAGAGTCTTAACAAAGATGTTCAAGTTGTTTCATGGTACACTTTCGATAACAAAAAAGTGGTCTCTTTCGTGTTTGCTCAAAAAGTTGGTTCTGGCAAATTAGTTTATGTGAATTCCAATTTTCCTACGACAGTAATCTCGAAGATGAGCAACTTTTCAAAAAGTTTTCTCAACTCAATAGACCCGTATCTGCTTAGCAGTATTAGCGAGAATAAAGAAAGGAAGACGACTTTGCCAATAGAAATTTATGGTGACCAAAGTCTAAACGGAAGCATAAGTATAGATTCTGACTCTGTGCGTTTTTTGGGAGCCAGAAATGTAACGTATTCATTAAAATTTGATAATGGAACGCAGTTTTTATTAAGCTCGGAAGACCTATCGTTAAGCTCCGCCAATAATTTTACGCTTTCACTAAATGGGGCCATAACAGTACAGCCTCTCCATGACGAATATGTCAATATCTTAGTTCCTCAAGGTGAACAAATTACGATATTTAGGCAACAAGAAAATCAAACATTATCATACATTTCCAATGGAGACAGCTTTTTGTGTCACGACATTGAAATGGCAACCGTTAATTCAAGTACGCCTCTTACCATAACGGCGAGAACTCCAAATATCACAGTCAAAGGTTTTATAAGATTTAAAGGGGCTTTCTTTAATGTCCCCTATGACCAAATTGTAGGAACAGGTCTCGGAGTGCTGACGATAAAAGGCAAGATAACATACGATGTTATACTATCTGACAAACGCTGCGCTAGAAGCTTTGGCAACTACGCATTCTTAGACGGTTCTTACACGTATAATTATCCGTCAATTCTCGAAATTGAGCTACCTTTGGGTTTTCCTGTAACCGAGTATGACTTCCTTATCCCTGTTACTGTTATCTTCTTTTGCTCAGCTGTTGCTATCTTGTTATTAAGTCTTGATCTGAAACAAATTCTATTCCACCACAGGAAAGAACAAAATAAACCAACGAAAAATTAAGTAAACATTAATGAAGCAATACCTCAAAGAGAAACATAGTATAGTCAGAGGTGCCTTTTAAAACGTGGTGCACTTGACCAGATATTACATGTACAGGCAAATAGAGCAGTGCCTTAAGAAAAACAATCTTCTACCCCTCAACGGAAAAATCTTAGGCATTAGCAATGTTGAGAGCTTCCGTCCATTAATTAGTGAAAAAGCCAAGATCATAGATACAAAATACCCTGAGGTTGATATGCAGAATCTCCCATATGCTAGTGATAGTTTTGACTATGTAATCAGTGACCAAGTAATAGAACATCTTGAAGACCCCAAAAAAGCAATACAGGAGTCACATCGAGTTCTAAAAGAAAATGGCATAGCAATACATACAACATGTTTCATGAATTATATTCATCGCGACCCTATTGATTTTTGGCGTTTTTCGCCCGAGTGTTTAAAATACCTTTGTAAAGACTTTTCCAAAATACTCTATAGTGGCGGTTGGGGAAATCGAGCCGCAGTCTTAGCTTGTCTCACAAGCGAAAGATTCCGACATATGACGATTCCCGAGAGTAAGTGGAGTGTTCAAAATTTAATTGCGACCTACAACGAAGAAAGATATCCAATAGTCGTATGGATAGTCGCCAAAAAATGAAACCTCAAGTTGAGCCAAATCATTACTTTAAGCAATCATACGATTCAAAAGAACGATTTATTAGCTATTGGCACCAAATAAATGAGCTAATTAAATTTAAGTCAACTTCTATTCTTGAAATAGGCATTGGGCATAGCCTAGTTTTTAATTACCTGAAACAAAGAGGCTATAATATTACCTCTATGGATATCGACCCCCGCTTAAATCCCAATATAGTAGGCTCAGTTGTTAATATGCCATTTTTTGATGAAACCTTTGAGGTGGTGGCATGTTTTGAACTGCTCGAACATTTGCCTTATAATCAATTCTTCACAGCCTTGAGAGAACTCAATCGTGTCTCAGTTAAATATGCTGTTTTATCCATTCCAGATGCGAGCTGGGTATACCGCTTTTATATACAGGTGCCTACAGTAGGCGAATTTAAAGAGCTCATACAATTACCACAATTGAAAGCGCCAAAACACGAGTTTGATGGCCAACACTATTGGGAGATAGGGAAAGCTGGTTACCCATTAAAAAAGATTATCAATGATATTGATAAGGCAGAGTTTAATATTGAACGAACCTACAGGGTTTTTGAAACGCCTTATCATCGTTTCTTTATATTGAAGAAAATTAGATGATGAGCACGCGCGTTCCTTTAAACGATTATACGCGAATTCCAAATATTAAGAGCGAGGAAAATGCTTGAAAGGTACTATACTTCCCAATGGTGTTATGGTACTTGGTTCGAATCGATCGATCTAATTTATGTGCTACCAGTACTTTGGAGATAAGACTCAATTGTCATGCTGTTTATGACCCAGTTGGGATCGGCTCCGCCGTTGTCGTGGAGGGTGATGTTTAATTGCCCATCATTCACAGTAACCGTGAAGGTAACCTCCTTAAACGTTCCAGATGGCACAGTTAGGTCGTTAACCATTAAAGAGGCTTCCGCGTATACGTCGATCTTGTCGTGCATGTAGTTTTGGTCGCCAATTATTAGGGTAACTTGATACTTGCCATTGGGAAGATCCACGTTGAACGTGTGGTCGCTGCTGGAAAAGATGAAGTCCCGCCTTAACGCGTCTGGGGCTCCTCTGTCGCGGCTCTGTAGGTTAGTAACGTTGGACCAGCCATAACACGTACACGGCGAATAGGCTGTGGTTGATGTGACTCTCGCGTAGCCATCTTCAACCGGAGAGGAGTCGGTGCCGAAGTCGAATTCCATTCTCAAACCAAACGTGGTCTTGATGTGTATCGCGTTCACTATCCAGTTGGGATCGGTGCCCCCGCCGTCAACGAACGTGATTTCAAGGTGACCATCGGACACCTCGGCCAGGAACGCTAACTCGGCAAAGTATCCCTTTTTCACCGTAAGATTGTTTGCGACAAGGGTTCCTTGGCAGTAGATGTTGATGCGATCGTGGCGGTAGTCGTTGTCTCCAACCATCATTAGGACTCTATATTTTCCGTTGGGAAAATCCACTTTAAAGGTCTTGTTTGATGCCGAGAAGACGAAGTCTCGTCTTAGGTTGTCGGGTGTGCCTCTATCGCGCGCCTGCAAATTGCTGGAAGATACCCAGCCATAACCGAGGGACAGCGAATAGGCAGTAGCGTCCGTTACCTGAACGTATCCAGACTCCACCGGAGAAGCGTCGGTGCCGAAGTCGAATTTTCTTTCAACATACTGCTCGATAAGTATGGCGTTTATAACCCAGTTCGGATCGCTGCCTCCGCCATCACTAAACGTCAAACCCAAAGTTCCATTAGTAACTGAAACGGTAAAAACTTTTTGAATGAATTCTCCCACATTAGCTGAGATATTAGCTTTTAGCACGCCTTCAGCGTAGATTAATATATTGTCATGAGGGTAGGATTGGTCTCCCACAACAACCATCACTAGGTAATCGCCGTTCAAAACATCAACTCTAAACGTCGCATTACCTGAAGAAAACACGAAATCCCTGCGCAGATCATCCGGCAAAGACCTATCACGTGACCAAAGGTAGCCAGCGCTCGTCCAGCCATAGCCAAGGGATGGCGAATAGGCAGTAGAGAGTGTTACCCGAGTGTAACCCTGCACCACAGGAGAATCTTCTGCGCCGAAATCAAACTTTCTCCCCGTATATTGCCTTATAAGCAAACCGTTTACAACCCAGTTAGGGTCAGCGCCTCCACAGTCACTGAACGTTAAGTTTAATTGCGCGTCGCTGATAGATATTTGAAAAGCTACCCTAACAAATTCCCCAGCCTTGACCGACACATTCGCTTGTAGAAGGCCTTCCGCATAAATGCAAATCTGGTCATGAGCAAAGAGCGCATCACCAACGATCAATTCAACCTCATAAATCCCATTAGGTAAGTCAACTTTAAATGTTCGAGCCATCGAGGAAAACACGAAATCCCTCCTCAAATTGTCTGGAGAGCCCCTGTCTCGGCAATAAAGCCCAGAAACATCTTCCCAGCCGTAGCCTATCGATGAAGAATAAATGCTAGACGGGTCTATTCTCGCATACCCTGCCTCTACTGGCGAGACATCCGTGCCGAAATCAAAATATATACAGCGCACGCGCGCGACAATGACTGCATTGGCTTTTTCATCCGTTGTGCTATGGTCCGCTATGTCGTAGATGGTTACTGAGACGTTGTACGCTCCGTCTGCTGCCGCTGCTATTGTGACTGAGTCGTTTCTGTTTATGTTTGTGCCTGCTGCTAGTGTGGTTATGGTTGTTTGGCCTATTGTGTGTGTGGCGTTATGGATTCGTATTGTGACGTTTTTGGGATGTAGTTCTGTGTAGTTGTATGCTATGTATATTGTCGTGGGTGTCTGTGTGTAGGTTGGCGATGTGGTTGTTGGCGCTATGATTATGACTGTTGGGGCTGTTGTGTCTATGGTGAAGTTGAGGGATGCTATGGTGCTGTTGTTTCCAACGGTGTCGGTTGCCCACACGTTGAAGGTGTGGTTGCAATCGCTTATGGTGTCTGGGGATTCCCAGATTGTGACGTTTCCTATGTAGTAGGTTGGGTACCCGGTTATGTTGACGTAGTAGCCTTTTACGGCTATGTTGTCTGTTGAGGCTGTCCAGCTGAAGCTGGGTGTTGGGTCGGTTATCGGGGAAGTCCATGCAAGGTTTGTTGGCTCTGTGGGTGGCGTGTTGTCGCCGCAATTCTTGCACGGGTTGCTGTTGCAGTAAGATAGGTTAATGCATAAGCATTTAGCTCCATCTGGGCAGTTTCCTTGACAATTTGTACTTCCACCGCAAGGTTTGCTTGGGTTTGTTTGGCAGACAAGGGCTGTGCATGTGCATGATCCGTGGGAATCGTTCGCTTTGCAGCCGTAGGATTCACATGACCCCTTATTGCAGGATTTGGGATAGTTTTTACAGTAAGTTCCCGTGCATGTACAGTACGCTCCAGCTCCACAGCCGTATTGCGAAGATGAGCATGAACCAGAGCTTTCACCACATGGGAAGCTTGAACCAGCAGCATTCTTGCAGTAGGTTCCGCTGCAGCCTCCACTGCATCCTGAGGCTGAACAACCATAGCTTGAACATGGGCCAGTGGTTTTTTGACATGGAAGTTCCGAGTTATATACTGTGCTACAATAGTTACCAGTACAATCACCGCTGCAGCCAGTCGCCTTACAACCTATGGATGAACAGGAACCCGTGTTGCATGGAAGATTTGAGGGATTTGTAGCGCAATAGCTTCCGCCACAGTGACATCCGGTTTGGGTGCAACCCTCGCTGGAACATGGACCTGAATTTTTGTTGCAGGGGAATGAGCCGCTTGAGGCGAGCTTGCAGTAGGTGCCGCTACAACCACAGTGTGTACCAACAGCACAACCCATATTGGAGCATGGGCCAGAGATTTCAACACATGGAAAGCTTGAGCTACCAGCATTTTTGCAATAGGAACCAGTACAACCGCAGCCGGAACCACCGCAACCTATGGTAGACAAGGAACAGGAACCCTTAGTTTCGCTACATGGAAAAGCAGAGCTCGCCGCGTTCTTGCAGTAGGTTCCTGTGCAGCCACAGCCCGTTCCTCCACAGCCTATGGTGGAAGAGGAGCATGAACCTTTAGCCTCGCCGCATGGAAAGCTTGTGCTTGGGGCATTCTTGCAATAAGAACCTGAACAACCGCAGCCGGAACCGCCACACCCTATGATGGACGAGGAGCAAACTCCCTTTGTCCCTCCGCAATTGCATGAGTAGTTGGAGATGGGACATCCTATGCCGCCACAGCCGCAACAAGCGTCGCACATTCCGTCGCACTTGCAGTTGTTAGTGCATCTGTTTGTGAAGTCACGTTTGACGCCGTGGAGGGAGTAGATGTTGCAGAGATCAGACTCGCCGACTGTTGTATCTCCGTATGGGAAACTTTCCAACCAGAAGTTCCAGAACTCAACAAGTGTATAGGGCTCCTCTGCGAGCGAATGCTCGTTGCCCGGATACTGCCGCGTCATTTCGAACCATATTGGATTCTTACTATAGTCATTCCAGTCGGCTCCTCGTTCAAAAAGCACCTGGACCGATTCGCCGTCACTGGTGGGATCCAGAATGTCCCACAGTATACGCGCAAACGTCATCTCATGATACTCATGTACAATAGCGTTGCTTTCGTGATCTCTGTAGACGAGACCATCCTTGGTAACGACGTATCTGTCAGTCGCCCAGTTTCTCGAGTTCCATTCTTCTGGGACCACTGCAGCAACAAAGTTTGCCCAGCCCTCAACAATCCCATCGCAACTACAATGGTTTGACGAACCGCCGTGGTTTGTGCAAGTGCATGTGCCGCTACAGCCTTCCGTCGCAATTGTACACTGTGGCATCGTTCCATAGAAATACTGCATGACGTCGTGTCCATACTCGTGAAGCACTACATCATCGTCCATGGCGTGGTCATATGCCGAATAGCCTGGACCAGCTATGTAAATTTCGTAGAGGCTTGTAGCAGTAGCGCTAGTGGGCGCGGGGTAGAAAATACACACGTTTGGCATGTCCCAAGCGAAACAATGATAGTACATCCAATGGCATTCTTTCATTGTGGCGTACAGTATGTTGGCATTTCTGGAATCGGTGAAGACTATCCAGCCTGTATCGTGTACCGTTCCATGTGCAAGATTTCCAATGTCCCACCTGCCATAATAGGCGTTTTGCCAGTTCTTGGCCAAGTTGTAAGGCTGCACCCAAGCGTACCCACTTTGGAACGATGGCCATCCTAGCAGAATGAACTTCAGGTACCACTCATTCGTTCCGCCCTCACCATCATCGTTGTTAATGTTCAGTAGTTCAAAATACCCGCTTGTGTCAGTGTAGGTTCCACCAATGTAATCGTCTCCTAGAAGGTCACTGTCCCATGCTTCGACAAGCATGTAGGGCATACCGTGGAAATGATAGGATGGACAATTGTTGCCTGTACATGTTGAACAGTAACAGTCATCGTCATCAGTTACGTCGCATCTGCACTCGTATACGCCGAAATGTCCTTTGATTGTAACAGTCCCCGGCATAGCTACTGAAGGTTCGCTAACAGAGGAACTTTCGATTCGGATAACGGCCCGTTCAGGATTTGTAATCGCTTTCACCATGCTTTCGAGTTCGGCGGGGGCTTCACCCCCGACCAGCAAGTATACGTGATCGGCCTTGCCTATTCGATTGTGATCACCTTCGAAGGCTATCATCTTGCCTTCGATTTCCCAGACTCCGTTTTTCAAGGTTTGAACTATCACTGAAAGCTCTTTCTTTCCGCTCTTGTGGAGACTGCCCTCCCAAACCAGGTCTCCCCTTATGTGCTCGACCGCTTTGGGCAGAATTATTTCCAGTCGGACGTTCGAAAACTCTTCAAAAGCCTCCGTTGCCAAAGAAATATCTACTCTCTCGCCAACATTTGGGTTTGAATTTGACACACCTATTTTGAGATCAACCGAAGCTTCCGGAAAAGAAGCAGAGCCTAGTCCGAAGCCGGAAGACGGGATTGCCCCAAGATTTGCAGAAGAAGAACCATCGCTGCGAACGCTCTCTTGCGGGGGACCGCAGCCTGTTGCAGCTGAATTGCAGCCAGAATTGGCACCCGGCGCACACCCGGCCACGACACCTTGTGAAGAAGGAACAAAAGTTGACTCATACTGTGGGCTTCGCGTGTTTTCAGAAATAACTAAACCGCTTGTGCCGGATGAAGATGAGACAGAACTACTCTTGACGCCGGGTGTCCCGCATCCGCCTGAACCACCACAACCACTCACCGCAGAGCCACAACTTCCACTAGATCCACAGCCGCCACTCGTGCCGCTACTTCCACAGCTTCCTGTCCCTCCACAGCTTCCACTTGACGCACCAAGAAGTATCAAGGCAATATTCTCTGTGGCAACGGAAACTGGAATCAATAGACTGAAGGATAAGAGGAAACAAAGAGTTACAATTTCCAGAAACACAACATCGGATGGACCTTTCACAACTTCTCCTCCTGTCCTCCGAACCAAAAACCACAATTTTAGTGTGTTTGGGTTGCTTTATAAAGGTTTTGGAACCTTGTTCTATGCTATATATTCTCAGCGAGCTTGGTGAATAACTAGGAAATTCTCGTCATTTTTGAATCAAATGATGCGCTTATTTCTTTCACGCACGTATTCAACGCAGAATTGAATGAGTGCTTTTTACGCCTCTACGGCAGCTTCTCAGCATTCAATACAAAACGCAGTGGCCAGCTCAAAGAGTTCAGATCAGAAAAGTCCACGCGCGCGCTAGTGCGCGCTGGCAGGCGGACCTTCAGTGGATTCTAAACGTAATGCACGCAGTAGCAACGGTAACTATGGCTTTCTCAGCTCTTCGAGGGCTTGCTCTGGCGTGAGCGCCGTCTGTCCACCATCCAATACAACGCTGGTGATTTTGCCGTTTTCGACTATTACATAAAGGTCTGCATGTTCTGTCTGCGGCACGTCTGCATAGCGGAACCCAATAGTGCCTCTCACTCTGAATTTCCCGTTTTCCTGAATTCTTGCAGTAGCAGTCAATTTAACGGAACTCTCTGGTTTTAGATCTCCCTCCCAGATTAGGGGTCCACTGACACGTATCAAACCAGACGAAAGAAGTAATTCTGCCTTTTCGTTCTGCAGATCCTCGCTCGTGTGTGCAGTGTAAACCATCTCGAAATGGGTGTCTGAAAGAAGGTGAATCGTCAGGTTCTGTGTGTATCGTAGACGCGCGATTCCGGAGCTTCCTTCGGTCGTATAAAGGCAAAATCTTGTCTGCCTAGTATTGACTAGCGAACCACCATCGTATGCAAAAATAACGATCATAGGCACTATTGTTGCAAGCACTCCTATAACTGCAAGCATCCTTCTGTTCATCTCACGATTACCCCAACATAGCTAAGCTTAGGGTATGTTTAAATCCAATGTTTGGAACACAATGTTCTAATATCTGGAAACATTCACGCGCGCGCGAGAACTTGGCATTCGAATAACATTCAATCAAACGATCGATCGAGCGATTGAGAAAGATTACTTCTTGCAACGCAAGATTCCATAACTATTAAGTTTACAAGTGCTCATAGGAAGATTACACTGGAGAGGGAAAGATTGTCTAGTGTTATTAGAACTCTTGGACGTCACAAACTTCTTTTCGCTGTTGGCCTTCTTGTAGTTTCAGTTCTGGTTGCCGTGATCTTCTACCTACCAAGAAGCGGGGAAAAAATGGTTGCCAGCGGAGTTGTTTCCGTTGCAGCTAATTCAATGAGTGATTCTTTCAGTTATACGGGAGCAAGCGTAAACCAGAGCATGCAGACTGGCTGCAACCTTCCTGCCTCGATGAAGATCATTTGCCAAAGCCTGACCAACGAAGGGACAATCACCGTGTACATCAATGACCAGAGCTACGCTACCGGAACCATCTCCAACACAGGAGAAATTCTCCTCAGCAGCGGCTGCGGATGCTCAACCGTCTGCATTTGCGAAATAAAAGTGGGCGAAAACACCATCAGAATCTCAAGCGACAATTTTGCTGGTAAGCTTAAATACGAAATATACGTGAAGTCCTAGGAGGGGAACCCCTGTTGGCGAAGATTGTTCCTGTATTGATTGCAATTTGCGGCGTTATACTTCTAATAGGAGGAGCGAGCAGCTACGTTGTGAAGTCAGGCTCTACAGCAGCCTGTGAAGCATGCGGCATGGAAATCACAAAGAATGATATTTCAACCATAAAAATAGTTTCTAAGGCAGGAGAGACCCATTGGGCATGCTGTCCAGTGTGCGCTATGGTTGTTTCACTGTATTACGAAAATGCCACACTCCATGCCAGCTGTTTTGGCTGTGGCGAGAACGTCACGATCGAATTTGTCACAGGAAACATCACTTTGATTAACCCATCAGATGGAATGTACAACGTCACTATGATTTTTGGTATGTCGTGCATGAAGAACAAGCTTGTATGCAGTAACGAATGCGCTAATAATGTAAAAACAGGATATGACTGGGCAACTGGTTTGCCTACAAAGACGATGGGTCAAACTCTTGGCATAGCTCAATCGAAATACTCCCAATTCACAGTCGGATACAAACCCATAGAAGTTCCAGCTATCACGTATGGATTGATAATTGGAGGAGTAGTCTTGCTGGTCGTTTCACCTCTAGAGTGGATTTTAGTTGAAAAAAGAAAACCAGCAAAGGAGAGCAGAGATGTCTAAGAGAAATCTCTTGCTAGTCTTGATTATTGCAGTAACCATCTTTAACTTGTCAAGTGCCATCTTCAGCGAGCTATTCTGGGCTACCTATTCAGGAGCCTCCAGCCTATTGATTCAAGCAACAGGCTTTATTGGTCCGGCCCTTTCGTCAGAATGCACTGCCACTCGAAACCCCGTATTAGAATCGATCTGCTCTTGCCTAGGCGACCTGCCTGGAGGATACTGCTACCATCTCTCCTGCGGAATCGTGGGAGTACCTGTAATGGCTGAACAGCCGAACCAGATTGAAATTGCTCGTAAATAGAGAGGGCTAGACTTGCGGCTGCAGAAGCACATCAACTTCTTCGGATATGCTCTAGACTCAATCTTTCGATTCAAAACACGAACCACAGCCATAATACTTTCTCTGGTAGTTGCTATAATGATCTTGGGAGCCGTCGCCTTCATCTCTGATGGACTAGAAAAGGAGGCCGAATTGAGCACGGTTTTCGCACCAGACGTAACTGTTCAACTGTTACAAGCGGGAAGACAGGTTCCGGTTCCCATGAGCTTTGTCAAAAACATCAGTGATATACAAGGAGTGGACAAAGTTGTCCCGCGAGTCTGGGGATATATCTACCAGAATAACAAAATATACACTGTAATGGGCATTGAGGCAGCCAGTATGCCAATTCCAGAGGGGATAAGCTTCGCAATAACGTCAGGGCGCTTCCTGCAATCAAGAGACAATAACTCAGCAATCGTGGGGAGTTATTTCGCAAACATCTTCGGTATAAGTGTTAATGACACGTTGATTCTGTATAACGAATCTCAGAAACCCTACAACTACACTATAATCGGCATCTTTTCCATGGACATCAACCTTTACACATCGGATCTCATATTGATGACAATCCAAGACGCGAGGGATTTCTTCTCTATAAGTTCAGATTACGCTACAGACCTTTGCGTCTACACCAAAAGAAACACACAGCCAAGAACAGTAGCAACTCAAATAAGGGAAATTATTCCCAATGCAAGGGTTCTCACCAGAGAAGCACTCAGAGAAGCACTCGCTACTGCTTATGGTGCAAGATCAGGGTTCGTCTCTACAATATGGTATATCTTGCTGCTAGCTGTAATGATGGTTGCATGGAATCAAGCTAGCGTGGTGAGTTCAGAATCAAAACGTGAAGTTGGAATCCTAAAATCACTGGGCTTTAGCACGCTTGATGTACTTGAAATTCGAATGATGGAATCCTTAGTTCTTGGAATAATTTCTGCTTCAATCGGAGTCTTTCTAGCTACAATTTATGACTTATATCTTGGAGCCCCCATAATTAAAGACTTTATGCTGGGTTGGGCGGCTGTCTATCCCACATTCGCTCTACCAACATACATTCAAACGAGTTCTGTGGTGATCCTATATGCGATTGCGTTATTTCCCCTTCTGGTGGCAAGTCTTGTCCCCGCTTGGAAGTCGGCCATAACCGAACCTGATATTGCAATGAGAGGGGCATGAACATGCAGATACGAACAGAAAACCTTACCAAAGTCTTCTTCAAGGGTGAACCTAACGAGGTCATCGCAGTGAAGGACGTAACCCTTACAATAAACACGGGAGATTTCCTTGCAGTCACAGGCCCCTCGGGAAGCGGCAAGACAACTCTGCTAAGTTTGCTGGGTCTTCTCACCATACCCACAAGAGGCAAAATATTCTTCGACAACGAAGAAGTCTCATCCTATTCCGACGGGTGGAAGACAAAATTCAGGAAGGAACACATTGGGATAATATTTCAACAGTACAATCTTTTGCCGAGTTACCTAGCATGGGAAAACATTGCATTACCGCTTCTCTGCAGAGATACTTCCGAAAATGAAAGAAAGGAGACTACGCGCTATCTTATGATAAAGTTTGGGTTAGAGAAAAGGATACATTTTAAGGTGGCTCACCTGTCTGGGGGCGAGCAACAACGAGTGGCCATTGCACGCGCGTTAGTAACTGATCCACAAATTATGATAGCAGACGAGCCAACGGCTTCCGTTGATACGGAAACCAAACATGCCATCCTTGAAACGTTCAAGGTTTTAAAGCAGGAAGGGAAGACACTGATTGTTGCGACGCACGATGAAGATCTACTAGGCTACGCTGACCACCGCATAGGACTTACAACTAATCGTTGATCTGGGCTTTGATACAACATGATAATGACTTTTGGAACTTCTATGGTTCTCATGCTTTCAGCATTAACTGTTGTGCTAGGAGTAGGCTTGCTTGACACCACATACAGAATTTTTCGCCGCTGGAAGGGATCCGATTTAGAAGAAAGGTATGAGCTCGAAAAGGACTTCTGCTTAATATTTGCAGCGGCGTGCATTGCACTTGCACTCCGCCTTTTTATTGTTCCACTATACTTTTGGACTATGCAAACGCTTGTTCCGATGATTCCGGCGGCAATGTGCCTTTGGGGCGTCTTCAACGCTCTGCCCGAACTATCTTGGCCAGCCTTAGGCCTTAAGTTCTTTTTGCCTATCCTCTATGCCGGTTGGTTGATTTTGGCGTTTGTCAACGCAAAATGCAAAAGAAACCAGTTAATAGGCAACCTAGCTGGTTTTTTCATTTTTATAACACCCTTTTTGCTAGCTGATTCCATCTTAGACCTAGCAATCTTTGTAAAGCTAACTCCAGTTCAAGTAAGTTGTTGCTCAAGTGCAATAGATGTGGGTCCTAGACCGATTCCGCCACAGATTGGAACAATGAGCGGTCAATCCATCTTGTTTTTACTGTTTATGCTATCTTCAGCACTATTTATAGCAACAGCATTCATAAGTGCGAAAAAGCAGAAGTTTGAATGGATCGCTAGATCCTTAGCCATCTTCTTGGTTCCATTAACACTTTTGACAATGACTGAAGTTCTAACCCCATGGATTCTCCACCTTCCTTTCCACTATTGTCCTTTTTGCCTACTTTCCCACTCTCCACCCTCGATACTTTTCGTCTTCCTCTACTGGATTGCGGTATCAGCATCGTGGTGGACGTTAGCAACACGGAAGCTTGGCCGAATTGACCAGGAATCAGGTGTCATCGAAAATGGAGTGAGAACCAAGCTGTGGAATCTGGCCGGCTCGTCAGGCCTAATCGGACTTTTGATCGTTATCGTCAACATAGCCATATCATTCGCATAAGGAAAAGCTCGTATCGAGCAAGGTTTCTTTCTTAGGTACCAGACTCATAGCCCGCGCGTTTTCTTTCATAGCGCGCGCTTCCGCTCACTGTGCGGGGCACATACCTTCGAACTGCTTCAAATCATGCCAGCAGCGCGCACTAAACTTTATCGAAAGAATAATATCAATCAAAGATCGCAAAATCCTTAGGTAATAGAAGACTTGAGCTACAAAACTCTTGGCACTTCATGTTTATGCGCAACTGCATCATACAGCTTAAAGTACGACTGGGCAATGTTCTCCCAAGAGTATTGCATAACGTCTCTTTGACTGTTTCTCCCATATTCTTCAACTAGCTGCTTATTCTCACACAAGCATTCGATCGCTTCTGCAATGTGGCTACTGGATGGATAGGCTAATATTCCATTGAGCGCGCGCGCTAAAATTGCCGGCCGCGAGGCCAACACGGCGTCATCCACGACTTGATCTAAAAACTAAAGATTAACCCTAAGGAACTCGAAATACTCGGAGACGGAACCCAAAACAAATCATACCTCTACATAACCGACTGCATAGAAGCCATGCTCTTAGGCTTAGAAAAAACAAAAAACCAAGTTGAAATCTACAACATCGGCTCAGAAGACCAAACCAACGTCAAAACCATAGCTGAAATTGTTGCTGAGGAAATGGGGTTTCAGAACGTTGAATTCAAGTTCACAGGTGGCGTAGACGGTGGAAGAGGCTGGAAAGGCGACGTAAAAAATGCTCCTAGACACAAGCAAACTCAAAGGCTTAGGATGGAAACCCAAACTCAACAGCAAAGAAGCCGTAAGAAAAGCAACCAAACACTTGAAAACTGAATTGTTGTCTCCTAGACCCTAACAAAATTTTGAACCCTATAACACTGGAGAGACGCCTTCGGCGGTGAACAACACTACCTCAACCTTCCA
>Ga0315280_10002205_pt1 | contig 31858 bp, 25 predicted proteins | sample YL17G06_40_MG_FD_203697 | JGI IMG/M metagenome (GOLD analysis project Ga0315280, IMG submission 203697) | Sediment microbial communities from Yellowstone Lake, YNP, Wyoming, USA - YL17G06_40 | ecosystem: Environmental > Aquatic > Freshwater > Lake > Sediment | place: USA: Wyoming | collected... | reverse complement strand
CCCAAAGCCGCCAAGGCGCAAGCAATTGCGGAAAGAGTCGTTCTTCCGCGTCCTGAAGGGACGAGCGAAAATAGCCAGGGGCAACGCCCCTGGAAAACGACGGCCCCGCACTGGTCAAGCCCTGACGAGGCACGCGAACGGCGGGTTGGGCCGGCTGGTTTCGCTCGCTCCTACAGAGCTTGTCCGAGGACGGTCTTATGTTCCAGGGGCGTTGCCCCTGGCTATTTTCGCCTCCCCTTTCAGGGGAGCGTGGGAAGAAAGACGGGCTATCCTGTCGGGGAAACCGACAAATGTGCGGAACGGCGCCTCTTCTGGAATTTGGACATGCACCCTAAAAGTGGTTCAAATGCGGTAAATGCGGCGACTAAATTTGGGGACACGATATTCATTCTCGCTTGGAGGGTCGGCGCCGGTAGTCACGCCGTTGCCCCATGTCACAACTCGCCCGGGCTGTTCTCGTTGGGTATCCGTATCACATCAAAGAAAGGAGGGATCGCGAAGCGACTTGCTCTTGACGGCACGGCCAGACCGAGCGATACTTCGAATAGGCGGGGAAACGGAAGCGGGCCCATCGGGGGAGCAACCCGCCAGAGCGATAGCCGGCTGGGTCGAAGACCGCGCCGCTGCGCCTAAGCGCAAGGGCGGCAGAGGGCTGTCGGGATGAGGTGTCGCTGGAAAAGCCCCGGCGACCACTTGTGCAAAGAGGGATGCGAGAATGAAAGCGTGCCAGCGAAGTGCATTCACATTGATTGAGTTACTGATTGTTGTGGCGATCATCGCGATTCTGGCGATGATTGCGGTGCCCAATTTTCTCGAAGCGCAGATCCGAGCAAAAGTCAGCCGAGCCAAGAGTGATATGCGCAGCATGGCAGTGGCCTGGGATGCCTACCACGTGGACTGGAACAGCTATCCCGATGACCAGGACAATTGGCTAACCCCCGCGACACAAGATGGTTTCCGGCAGGTTACAACCCCCGTGGCGTATATCACGTCAATTCCCTCGGACCCGTTTTTTTCGGGTTGGGGACTTTCGAGAAGTAGCAACCGATTTGCACCCTGTTACGAGATAGCCAGCACGCAAGCGTGGCGCGAACCTTATAACTGCTATTGTATCCAGTCGATCGGGCCGGATCAGGACGACGACTTTGGCGGCAATGATGCCTGGCCGAACGGGGGAACCTTGCGAGCCTATGACCCAACCAACGGCACGGTCAGCAATGGCGACATCTACCGGTTCGGCGGCCAATACCTTGCCGGCCAGTGGAACTACTGCGGAAAGCCATGGCAACAGTGGGGAAGCATTGGCAGCAACTGATTTGGAATGCGGGGCATTCATGATAAGGATAGTGTGACGAATGAAGAGAGGAGTAGTCATTTCCTCTTGAAGGGTCGGCGCCGGTAGTCGCACCGGTGCCTCGGTCACGACTGGTCCGTTTTGCCGGAACGCGACAGGACTGAGACGTACCCTATTGGCGCCAGCAACAGTGCTCCGACCAGAACGACGTTTTGTTCGAGCTGGGCGGGAAGAATCTCGTAGCGCCCGCGAAAAGGCGCGAAGACGTGGCCTTCGACCGCCCAACGCAGTCGTTCGAATAGCGGTTCACCCATCTGGGCGAAACCACCCCCAACCACAAATCGCTCGGGGTGAAACAGCGTGACGACATTGGCAATGGCCACGCCGAGCATCTGGGCAGCGCAGTTGAGCGTTTCGAGCACCAGACGATCACCGCGCGCCGCCGCCTCCGCGAGAATCGGTCCTGTGATCCGCTCGATTTGGCCGCCTGTGAGTTCCGCAAGCGGGGAGCCTTCCGGGATCTGTCCGATTGCTCGAAGCCGTCGTTCGATCGCCCAACCCGAGCAAAGGTTTTCGAGCTTGTCGGCCGACGCTTCGTCTTTTGACGTGCTCCAGAGATTAGGAACGTAGGTGTGGCCGATCTCACCGGCACCACGGCCCTGGCCGTTGTAAAGTGTGCCGCCGATGATGATCGCGCCGCCGATGCCACTTCCGATGTTCATATAGATCATATTTCTGGCGCCGCGCCCGGCACCGCAGCGGTATTCCGCCCAGCCCGCTGCGTTCGAGTCGTTTTCGACCAGGCACGGCAAACCGAAGTGATCTTCAAACCACTGGCGCAAGGGAAAGTCGCTCCAACCTTCGACCTGGTGGGAGACGAGAACGGTGCCCGCCGCCGAGTCCACCGGTCCGCCGAAGCCAACACCGATCGCCTCGGGGCCGTTTCTGCCGGCCTCTTCGAGCAACCTGCGCACGAGCGATTCGATCTGAGCGCGAATCCCCTGCGCACCGGCTTCGGGGCAAGCACGTTCGGTGCGCAGCCGCACAATCTTGCCCTGTCGGGTTCCCAGGGCCACTTGAAGCTTCGTTCCGCCAACCTCGACGCCGATCACAGGCCGGAGGCTTGCACTATCGCTGATCTGGGGGCCGGTCACAGGCTGGAAGCCTGTGCTGCCGCTGACCTGTTCCTTCATGTCTTCAGCCTTTCGCGAAGAACATCCACGAGGTAGTGAAACACAACGCTATGCACGGCCTCAACCGTCCCCATGTTGTGACAAGGAACATGCAGAACAGCCTGGGCGATCTGACGTAGGCGGCCGCCGTCATAGCCCGTCACACCAAACGTGGTCATCCCATTGGCGTTGGCCCATTCGACCGCCCTCAGCACATTTGGGCTGTGGCCCGAGCCGCTGATGGCGATCAGCAGGTCGCCGGGCGAAGCCACGTTGCGCAATTGTTCTACAAAGATCGTCTCGTAGCCGAGATCGTTGGCCAGCGCCAGGATGTAAGCCACGTTGTCGGTCAGGCTCAAGACCTTCATTCGCTTTTGGCGCTCCGGATCGCTTAGCGTTCCCTTGGCCAGGTCCTCGCACAGGTGCGATGCGCCTGCCCCGCTCCCACCGTTGCCGATGAGGAAGATGAATCGCCCCACGCGATAGGCCTTTTCGATGGCAGCCGCCAGTGCCTCAACCTCTTGAGGGTCAACGCGTCCAAGCAACGCTTGGAAGTCACTCGAATAAGTTGCGAAATCCATTCTTTCCTCCTGGGAGTTGCCGACTTCTCACGCCAAGACGCCGAGAGGAAATCGTTTGCGCCTCGGCGGCTCTGCGCGAGATCTTCCTGCCTAAATTTTCTCGCAAACCTGCGGAAAACGTTCGTGATACTCGCGGAACCGTTCCCGCACCTGGTCGGGCGAAGCGGTGCCCGTAATGCCGATCTGTTGAACCGTGATCGAGGCGACCAGATTGCCAACCAGTGCCCCCTCGAAGAACGTGGCTCCTGCGCACAGCGCACCGGCCATTCCGGCCGTCAAGCTGTCGCCCGCACCGACAATGTCAATCGGGCCCTCATTAATGTATCCAGGGATGTGAAGAACCGTCTGTCCGTCGAAAGCGAGGACGCCTCGCGGTCCCAGCGTAATGCAAGACGGTCGTTGGGTCAGATGAGCCATCGCGCGCACGATGACTTCGGGTGAAGTTTGATCCGCATTCAAGCCGAGAGCGCGTGCCGCTTCCGTGACGTTGGGCTTCACGATCACGTGTCGGAACAGGCCGATCCGCCTGCGGGAATCGGCGAACAGGATTTTGTTCAGCCATTGTTCGCCCAACTGAGCGATCTCCTCACGGATTCGGTCGGTAATGACGCCACAGTTGGCCTCTTCGACCTGATCGGCGATGATCAGACCGTCGCACGTTTGTAGGCGCTGTTTCATGCGCGCGATCAGCGCATCTTCAAGCGGCCGCGGTAGAGGAGTGCGATTCTTGATATCGAGGCGCTCAATCTCTCGTGGCGGCTTGTCGGGCTCAACAATCAGCGGTTTCGTATAAGTCGGGGTCATGCGATCGCTCGATTCGAGCAGGTCCGCAAGATCCACTCCTCTTTGCCGGAGACCGCGGCGAAGATCGAATCCCTCCCCGTCCACTCCGGTGAAGCCCATGGGAAACAGCTGGCCGATGCCAAGCGCAACGAGGTTGTTGAGGACTGTTCCTGCCGCGCCGGGGAAGCTGCGAATGCGAACAACCTGTCGCGCTTCCAGTCCCGTTTCGAGCGAAATCTCGCTCCTTGTCGGGTCTATCTCCACATACTTGTCGAGGAAAAAGTCGCCGATAATGGCGAGCGACAGTCGCGGAAAAGCTTCGAGAATTTCATTCAGTCGCTGAGTATCCATGGCGGCGATCTTTCGTTCACGTTCACGGGAAAAGATAGGCCACCAGGGCCTCGTGCTGGCGATACTCGGGTATGATGATGTCGGCGCCCGCTCCAATCAGACGGTTGCGCTTCCACGGATTGATGCCGTAGCGTCGCACCTCGTCCGATGCCACGCCGACCGCCACCCCGCCGGCCTCTTTCGTGTTCTCGATCTCGACAAAGCCGTCGCCAAAAGCCAGCAGTTCGGGCCCCTTCAAGCCGTGTTGGCGAAACATTTTCTCGATGAGTATCTTTTTCGAAAACTGCTTGTAGTCGTCCAGCGCTCCGTAAATAGTGCTATGGAAATACTCGGTCAAGCCCAGCAGTCGAACCTCCTCTTTCATGTATGTTTCGTCGGTGCCGCTGGCCAGATAGAGCTTCAACCCGCGCCGAAGCAGGCTTTCGAGCAATTCGATCGAGCCGGGAAGGAGCATTTCCTCGCGCGTAATCTGCCCCGCGCGAAGCCCCTCGATTCGACCGCTGATTCGACGATTGAGCCGCTCATAATACATGCGCTTGTAAACCAACGGATCGTCAGCCTTGCCGCCGCGCTTTTGGATTTCCTCGCCCAGCTGGATCATCTGATAGATCGTCTGCCGGCCATTGAGGCGCATGACGAAGTCCTCGACGACTTGATGGAGTTCGTCCTCCGGCTCGTGGGTGGGCGTCTGGACGAGAATTTCAACCATCATGGGGATCATGACATCGGGCCAGCCTTCGCGAATCAGCGAGAGAGTGCCGTCGAAATCAAACAAGACCGACCGAAAGCGCCCGCGTACGATATTCGGATTGATGATTTCGATCTCGGTTCCCGGAAGCAATGTCGTGGTTTTTGTCCCGGTCGCCACAGAATTCCTCACCGCCATTTATCCAACCGTCCGTTGGCTTTATCTCAGAGCTCTGGGCAATTTTCAACCCTGAACCGCTCAAGAATCACCAATGCGGCTGTTTGCATCTTCAGGAGGCGAATGCCTGACGCGGGGCGTTGATTGCGGTAGCCTGTTGCCGTCTTGCTTCTGGGACACTTTTCCCCCAAGATGTAGGTCTTGGTTTCGCCAGTCCAAAGCCGAAGTCTGTTTGTGCGCTTCACACAAGTAAGAGCAGTCTCACCGTTTTGTGGTCTCGCCGAAATCTTTTCCCAGAGGTGCGGTCTCTCGGTTCTACCCAAAACTGGTTCCTACCGAGGCGAAAGGGCACAGCGAACTGAGACGGGCTACGCGTGGCCGGCGCAGAAAATGTTGACGGTTGTCTCGCCAATGGACAAGGACATTGCCGCGGACAAATGTGATTGGCGCAACCCAAGGACCTCTGCGCGGACAAAACCAGCGCCTGTTGCGGCGAGTGTGTTGTGCAAGAAAATACACGAGGTGGAATCATGCAGCGACTTCTTCGACTCCTGTGTGTCTCTCTGGGAATGGGGCAACTAGCTTGGTCCGCGGTGGCTGTCGAGGACCAGCCAATCAAAAGCCTCGTCGCTTCGGTTCCTTCAGGGGTCAACTTGTTCTTCACGGATGACCTGCTCGACCGCATGAAGTCCCGCATTGAGCGCGCGGAATGGGCGCGCGCGATCTGGCAAACGCGATTGCAGGCCGCCCGCGAATGGGTCGCCCTCAAGATGGAGATCCCCAAAACCGGGGGAGGATACTTTCACGACTACGCCTGCCCGGACGATGGGGCGCGATTGCGGTTCGACCCACAGCGTCCCCACGACCATTTTTGCCCAAAGTGCAAGCGCTATCTTCAAGGCCCGCAACTGGATGCCTATTGGGTGGCGACGGTTCACGCGAACAACTTTCAGGCGGCACGGACGTTGGCCCTGAACGCCTCCTTGTTCAATAAGAGCGACGATGCTCGGTGGGCAAAAGAGATTCTGCTCTATTATGCCCGTCACTACGCTGACTATCCGGTGCATGGCAACCGAGCGGGCAAGGGAAAGATCTTCTTCCAGTCGCTTGACGAGTCGGTCCATCTGCTCGATGCGGCGGCGATCTATGAATTGCTTGCGCGCCGCGATCTTTCGCCTGACGAAGCGCGCGCAGTGCGTGAGCAGTTGTTTCGGCCCGCGGCGGCGCTGGTGCGCCAATTTGCCCTGGGCGTTCACAATATCCAGTGCTGGCACTCCGCGTTCCTTCTCACGGCGGCGCTGATTTGCGACGACAGGTCGTTGCGCGACGAAGCGCTGGCCAATCTGGCGACAAACCTGACCAAGGGCATCACCCCCGACGGCTGGTGGTTTGAAGGTTCGCCCGGCTATCACTTCTATACATTGAGCGCGCTCGGGCGATTTGCGATTCCCGCAAAGATCAACCATTCTAGCCCTCCGACCACATCGCGCATGACCGAGATGCTCGTCATGCCTTTCCGCGTGGCCTATCCCGATTTCAATTTGCCTGTGATCAACGACTCGGGAGAAACGAGTTTGGCGAGCCTTGCGCCCTATCTCGAGACAGCGACCTATCTGTTCGACGATCCGACGTTGGTTTCGATGCTTGCTCGTCTTTACGAAACCGGCAGCGCGAAACGGACCTCGTTCGAAGCGCTTTGCTACGGCCCCGACAGCTTTCCCAAGGCTGGGTCGTTTGTGCAGAAGTCCGAACGGCTCGACCATGCGGGAATGGCGATTCTCCGGCGGCCAGCCACCGATCTCTATGCTCTCCTGCGTTCGGGCCGCTATCAGGGTGGGCACGATCATCCCGATCGCCTCAATCTGATTGTCTATGGTTTGGGACAGCAACTCGCCCCCGACCTGGGAACTTGCGGTTATGGTCTCCCTTTGGTGCGCTGGTATCGGAGCACGGTTGCCCACAACACTCTGGTCGTTGACGAACAGTCCCAGGACCGAAGGGCATCGGACGCCGAAATAGTTTTCTTTCACGATGAACCGGCCTTTTCCGCCGCCGCGGTTCGCGCCACGAAGCTCTATCCCGGCGTCGAGATGACACGGACCGTCGTGGCTCTCGACGATGCGCTGATTGATTATTGCCGCGTTCGTTCGGCTGGGGAGCACACGATGGATTGGGTCTATCACAACGTGGGACGCATGGCCACGGATTTGCCAGCGACAACGGCCGTCACTGTCCCGCGCTATTCGTATTTGGAAGGGGTAAGAGCCCTGAAGGTGGGGCAGGTCGGTGACCTGCCCTCTTCCAGAGACAGAGAAACAGGCAACCAAGCAGTCGTCCAGTGGCAGGTCAATGGCGGGCGCGTCGTTGTGACTTTGCTCGACCTGGACAGGGCCGAGTTCTTCACGGCGCGGGGGCCCGGATTTCCAGGCGAAGAAAAGCTGTCGCTCGTCATTGCCCGACGGCGCGGTCCGTCGGCCGATTTTGCCACTGTGATTCAGATCGTCGCCAATGGTAAGCTGCCGTGCTCAGCAGCCATAGTGGAGCACTCCAAGGACCGAGTCGTCATTCAATTGGGCGATGGGGCTGTTACATGCAAGTATGAACTGGCACCTGACCGTGTGCGCCGCCTCGAAGCGATTCGCTAGATGGCTTTCCCTTCCGCCTCCTTGTCAGCGCCCACCCTGGGCTTGTCAGCTAGCCTTCGCGGGTTTGTCATGCGTTCGAAGCCTGAAGGAAAAAACTTGGGACTTGAAACTTTCTTCTTGCGAACAGCTACGCCGCCAATAGACGTAACTTCATATTGACGTGGGTGCTTGTCGAGCGGAGACATTTCTACCTTCCACGGAGACAATGAATGGGCATGACAATGACAGAGAGGATTCTGGCGCGGGCGGCGGGACGTGCATCTGTCGCGCCGGGCGAGAATGTCTGGGTTAACGTGGACGTTCTGATGACCCACGACGTATGCGGGCCGGGAACGTTTGGCATCTTCCGCGAGAAGTTCGGACCGAACGCGCGTGTGTGGGACCGCGAAAGGGTCGTCATCCTCGCGGATCATTATATTTTCACGTTGGATGAGAAAGCGCGGCGCAATATCGAGTTGCTCCGCCAGTTTGTCGCTGAGCAGCAGATATGCTACTTCTATGACTTCGGGACCGATCGCTATCGCGGTGTTTGCCACGTTGCCCTGCCCGAGGAAGGCCACACTCGCCCCGGCGAGGTCTTGCTGGGAACCGACTCGCACACGTGCACGGCAGGTGCGTTCAACGAGTTTGCCGCGGGCATCGGGAACACAGAGGCGGCGTTTGTTCTGGGAACTGGCCGGCTTTGGCTCAAGGTCCCCCCGACGATGCGTTTTGTTTTCGATGAGCCGATGCCCGACTATTTGATGGCCAAGGACTTGATTCTGCACGTCATTGGCGACATCGGCGTGGACGGGGCGACCTATTGCGCGATGGAATTTGCCGGCCCCGCAGTCGAGGCGATGGAAGTCGAGGAACGCATGACATTATGTAACATGGCAATCGAGGCGGGCGGCAAAAACGGCATCATTGCAGCCGACCAAAAGACGTGCGACTTTGTCGCCAACCGTACGCATCGCGCCGGAACGAAAACGCAGTTCGAACCGGTGGCCAACGATCCCGACGCCCGCTTTGAGCGCGAAATCATCTATCATACATCGGAAATCGAACCGACTGTCGCCACGCCCCACTCGCCAGGCAATCGCGCTCGGGCACGCGACCTCAGCGATATGAAGTTGGACCGTGTCTATATTGGCTCGTGTACGGGTGGGAAAGTCGCCGACTTTCGGGCGGCCGCACAGCTGCTTTTGGGCCGCCATGTTACCGTCGAAACCTTGATCGTTCCCGCCACGACGCACGTCGAACACGCACTCGACCGGGAGCGGATTGACGGCAAGACGCTGCGCGACATCCTAACCGACGCGGGCTGCAAGATTGGGCCGCCCTCTTGTGCCGCCTGCTTGGGCGGACCGCCCGACACGTTTGGGCGGCTCCAGGGCCGCGAAGTCTGCATCTCCACTACAAACCGAAACTTCCCCGGGCGAATGGGCTCCATGCAGTCGCAGGTCTATCTGGCTTCGCCTCTGACGGCGTCCGCATCCGCGTTGACCGGCCACATCACCGATCCGCGCGACGTAACGTAGGATTTTCGATTTCGGAACTGCTTCTTCCGGAGCGACCTGCTCAGCGATCACATCGCGTAGGGATACTCTTCGTTAAACTCTTTGGTATTGAAATAGGCCTCGCCTCGCCAGACATCACCATTAGAAACCGTTCCATTGGTCGGGTCATACTTAATTGCCATGCCGTTGGGAAATTGCGGAGACTTTGTTTCTGGATTATTGCTACGGTACCTCATCCGCCGACAATCTCTCGTCCTACCTTTCCATGAATTCACTAAGAGTGGTCACCAAGGGGTTCACGCGTTCGCCGGCGATTAGCCCGGTTCGGTGGATAGCGCGACCGTCCCAGTTCCACCAGATCCAGTGATTGCGATACTTCTCGTGGAGCGTAAGCAGCGTTTCAAGCCATTGGCGCGGCGCTTCATCGGGCCCGAGAAATGTGATGCCGAATTCGCCATGGCAGAGCTGAACGCCGCGGTTTCGGACACTGAACCGAATCGGTGACAGGAGCCGCTCTTCGAGCGCTTCCCAGCTCTGAAATGTTTCGGAGCGGTGTTCGTAGCGCGGGAACCAAAGATCGCGCGAATAGCTGTCGAAAGCATGGGGCCCATAGAAGTGAAACTCATAGACCGTGTTGTCGTCGCCCGTCGGTTCGAGGCGATCAAAATCCTCGGGTTGTGCCCAACCGTTGCCGCTCTCGACAAAAATCGTATGGACTTTGTCCTGAGCACGCACGGCCGCCGTTGCATCCTTGATGAACTTGTTATATTCGGGGGTGTAAAGGGTCGTCGGCTCATTGAGAAAGTCGTAGGCAATAGCGTCGCGCGGCAGGGCGGCGTAATGCTCAGCGACCTTGGCCCAGAAGTCTATGATCAGCTGGCGCGCGGCTGGCTTGTAATTCCAATAGCGAACCGAATTGGGCGGCGCCCCGTTGATTTCCTTCAACGGATAGTCGGCGTTCCAAAACCAGTTGAGAATGCAAGTGATGTTGTGACGCTGGTGGAGATCCACGATGCGATCCAGCCATTCGACGGCCGAGCGGTCCCACAGGAGCTGGCCTTCCAGTCCGCTGCGTCGCTTGGCGGTGTCGTCGCGCTTAAAGAAACCTTTTACGAGCCATTCGGCGTCGAAAGCAATTTGGGGACGCGCGGCATTGGCGCCCCACGATCGTAGGCGCTCGAAATCGCTATCCTTCATGTCGCGGATTTCGGCAAACGTTCCGACGCCTTTCCAATGAACACGTGGTTCCAAACGATCGTAGGAATAGGCGATTTGAGGGGTGCCAAGGCGCGCCATATGGAGGCCGCAGTACGTCGCCGAAGGGTCGGCGGTGTAGGCGGCTCCGGGGCTCAGACGCGCACAGATCTCGACACTAGTTCCCGGCCAGTTGTTTTCGCGCGCATACGTGAACAGCATCGGCACGGGAGCGTGACGGACGTGTTCGGTTTTCCAATCGTCGTCCGTTTCGAGAAAGTCGTAGCCGACATGGACGAAAGCTTTATCCCCGACCTCCGTGTAGTATTCGGCATAAGCAGTTGGGTAGGCGCGCACCAGTGTGGTCCATTCATTGCCGAGCGAATCGGTGTAGGGACGAAGAGCCAATTGGCCCTCGGGACCTATCAGGATGGGTACAACGCGCCCGAACCGCCGAACGATTGCCACGATCCCGGGCGATGTGGCGAAATCGAGCACAAGGGCCGATCCACCGAACGCGTCCTTTTCCCACCGCACCTGTTGCGGCCTGCGCTGGAGGATCACAAAAAGCGTTTGGGGGCAGGAAGTTACGGTCACCCGGTCCGGATGCGGCGCCAGCAACAGCCATCCCCGCTCCAGCGCGTCGCCGTTCACCGAAAAGCCGGGTTTGAGCGCAACGACCCGTTCCTGGCCACCGCTCAAAAAGGCGAGAAACGACGGTGCGGGATAGCCCTTGGCTTCCCAGCCGCTCAGACGGAACTGCCGCTCGCTTTGTGAAATCAAGACCGCAGGTGAAAGTGCCCCACAGTAGGCCACCTGACGCACGCCGTTCGCGTAAGTTGCCGCCTGAACGATCCCTGCCTGACAGACTGTTCGAAGTCTTTGGGGGCGCGACCCGGCCGGATAGAGTTGGAGGCGAGGTCCGAGCAAGCCCCCACAGTTTTCACGATTGTAAACGCGAATCGCCAAAGTGTTGGTCGTACCCGCGTTGACGACCGACGCGGGAATCGTGAATCGTCCTGACGTGCTTTCCCCATCTGGTAGCACAGGCATCTTGCCTGTGATTACCGCCGCTTCGCCAATCGGTTGTCCGTTGATATAAAGCCAATCGCGGTTGTTGCCGCCGCGATCACCGAGATCGAGTTCCAGGTCGCGGCCCTTCCATGCGGCGGGGAGGAAAATCTCTTTCCGATACCAGGCATATCCGTTGTAGGGCTTATTGTTCTTGCCATAGAAAAGCGAGTTGTCCTGGTCATGGCCCAATCGTTCCCATCCCCATTTGTTCGGGGCGGCGATTCGCGCCCATTTCGAATCATCGTAATCCGTCTTGGCAAATCCTGCGGTTGTCCCTTCGTCCTTGGGATCGAGAGAGAACTTCCAGAGTCCGGCAAGGTCGAGTACGTCAGCCGAGGGCGGCGCGAAGGAGAATTCCCATTGCCGAGGGTCGTTATCCAGCGGCTCATTGCTGATGACCCAACCCAGCCTGTTTTGCGTCGAACGATTCAGCGGATCGAGACGAATACCCAGTCGGGCTTGAATTTCGGAGCGCAACTGCGACAGCGCGGTGTTGGTCTGCGAAATCAGATAGGGCAAAAGGCGTACTTGGGTTTTAGGGTCCAACGCACGACGAAGATCGCTCTCAATCACGCCCATGCGAACGGGCCAGGACGGCTCGGCCAGATGGCCCGCCGTGACAAGCAAATCGAGCTGAATCCGCAGCGCTTTGCAGTCGTTGTGAAGCGTTAGGAGCGAGATCTCCGTCTCAAGATCAGATGCCGTATCGAGAATGTGGGGCGCGATGGGCCGCAGTGGTGCATTGAGGATACGTCCGACCGTATCCCATTCACCGCGGGCAATAGACTCTTTGGTGAGCGCCGCGACCGTCGTGGCCTCAGCTGTGTCTTTGAGAACATCGTTCCAGAGGTCATATTGGCGGCTGCTGAGGCTGAGGACTTCGGCGGGGTCGCGAACCTGCCAGAAACGATATTGGTCACGATCGCGCAGCCGTCCAACGAGCGAATGGATGCGATTCACAGCATTCTTCGCGCGTTGTTCGGGCGTGTAGTTAAGCATCAGCGCCTGATGGGCATCGCCAATGTATTCGCGCGGGCCGCTTTTGCGTTGGCGGCTTGTCTTGATCCTCTCCCCCCAGGTCGCATCGCTTCGGATTGGAACGATCTGATCGTTTCGGAGCACGACACCCCCCTCGACTATGACCTCCGGACCGCCGGTGATCACGATCTGATTGCGGCCGCCGTGCATGATTTCAGTCAGATCGTAGGCCTCGACCGTGCCGGCGTCTTCGTCGTGACCGACGGGTTCGCCGTTAACATATAACGTGTATTCGTCGCTGGCCCAGACTTCGACCCAGGCGCTGGCCATCTCGGCCCAAACGGTGATCGTTGTGCCATAGGTGCGAGCGCCACTGAGGAATTCGGCTTTCCAGTCATCTTTGTAATACCAGCGGTCGAAGCCCTTTTCCCACCAGGCAGCAGTCGCCGAATGCGTCGTCACCAGCATTATGATGACCAGGATACCAGAGACGAAATTGGTGGGAGAACGTTTCATCCTCTTACTCCATTTTGTGCGATTGGTCCGACTTCTTCGCTCGTTTCCTTCAGAATCTATATATCGCCGTGGATGTCAACATGTTCCCGTGCAAAGCAAAGCTCGGTGAGCATCTCGGTTTTGTCTAGGGGTTCGGGGAGTTGAAGTTAGGTCAAGGGGAGGGAGCTTGTGAGGGGGACCTTTTTCGCAAAGGTCTCCCCTCACACACCCCTCCAAAACTTGTGCGCCCTCCTGCGTTTGCTCGCGCCTTTGGGCCTGCGAGCAAACGTAGGACTGACCCTGTCATTTCCGCCCTCCCCGGCGGAAATGACAGGTAGCAAAGTCTTCGGAAGGGGGCATGGGGGAGAACCCTTCGGTCAAGAAGGGTTTCCCCCATGTTCCTTCACCTTCCAAGGTCCCGAACCAACAAACCGAGGCAAAATTGAGATGCACTCAAAGCTCGGCTCGCATGCATTTCCCAACTTGGTGAGCCGGGTAGCTCTTCAAAACATCCATCGTAGGGGCGCATTTCACGAATTGAGAGGTGCTCCTGCTTGGCTCTTGTAAGATTGTTGGTCTTACTTTTCTCCGCGCTCTTGGTGATCTCTGCGGTCTGAATCTTTTCAATCTGGAATCTTGCAGAGAGAGACAATGCCGGGTAAGAAACATCCGCTATGAATGCAGGAGCAGCAATCTATCGCGCCCGGAAAATCTATCGCAATGATGGATCGCTCCTGGACAACGGAGCGGTGGTGTGTGCGGAGGGAAGAATCACTGCCGTCGAGAAGTGGCCGGCCGTGCGCGCGACAGGGGCCGAGATCGTGGAGCTCGGCGACGTGCTTTTGTTGCCCGGACTCGTCAATGTACATACCCATTTGCGTCTGACCCATCTCAAGGGAAAGATCGCACCATCGAGAGACTTTGTTGGGTGGCTTGCCAAAATCGCGCTGCGAAGCAAATTATCGCGGCGAACGACACTTCAACGCGCCATCATGTCGGGCGCGCGAGAGCTGCTCGAGGGCGGTGTCACGACGGCCGTCGAGATTGACGTGGATGGCCTTTCAGCCGAAACATTGCGATCTTCGCCGTTGCGGCTGGTCTTTGCCCACGAGTGCGTCGGTCTCGATCCGACACAAGCCGAAGAGATTGCGTCGCAGCTGATGGAGAGGGTTGTGCGATTCGATTCTGTGCCGTTGCGCCGGAAACATGGCATCGCACCCCATGCGCCCTATTCCGTGAGCCGCGAGCTTTGGGAACTGCTGGCGAAGAAATTGGAGATGTGGCATGGGCATCCGGCCCATGATTCTTCACGGGCAAGATGCCCGCGCCACCGGTTCCTGACAATTCACATGGCCGAAAGCGCCGAAGAGGTCGAGATGTTTGTCGGCGGTCGAGGCAGGATGGCTCGGTGGTTGCGCAGGTTTCGTATCCTCCCGCGCAGCTGGCAAGCGCCTCACTGTTCCCCTATCGCGTTTCTCGAACAAACCGGCATTCTCGCCAGGCCGGGAATTGCAGCTCATTGCGGTTGCATAAGCGACGCCGACGCAGAGAGATTGGCGCACTGGGGCTGGACCGTTGCTTTTTGCCCAGGTACGCATGAGTATTTCGATCGTCCCCCCTATCCGCTCGAACGTTTGCGCCGCGCAGGTATTCCTGTGTGTGTCGCCACCGACAGCGCCGCAAGCAACACTGGATTGAGCATGATGGAAGAGATGAGACGGCTGGCGCGCCATTTTCCCCAACTCACGGCAGCCGAGATCGTCGCGGCGGCAACCACGATTCCCGCGCAAGCCATTGGGTGGGGCCACGACATCGGCCGGATTGAACCCGGCTATTGCGCCGACCTTTCGGCGTGGTCGCCTAGTGGCGAAGGCGACATCCTCGACCGCGCGTGGTTCGAGAACGAGCGGTTGGTTTGCACGGCAACGATCCTCGCCGGTCAAATCGTGGTGCGGCGGACCTTGGAGCCTATCCGAAAACCTCTGTGCGCGGGATTGTAGGGTGTGGCATGGGCGTCTCGCTCATGTTGTCTCACGGGCAAGATGCCCGTGCCCACGGATCCCAAGATGGTCGAGGGGATGTACGGGCGTTTGCTGATCCCAACGGGCGAGCGCAAGCGCTATTGCGTGCCTCTTTCGGCAGTGCGACGTGTGGGTCAGTTGGCCTTTGTGGATGTTGCTACGAGCGGCGGTATCCTCGAACGCCGCCCGATCAAGCTCGGCGAGCACAGCGAATATGGCCGTATCGAGGCGATCTCGGGCGTTGAGGACGGCGAAACGGTCGTTCTCTACGGCCCCCCGCCTCCGCCCTTTCCAGAGCAGCTTCCGAAATCCGAAATCGGAAATCCAAAATCCGAAATCTCCAGAGGCGGCCAGCCATGAAGCGACCGGGCCAAGAATCCGTCACCCAACGAATCGTCGAGGTTTTCGTTCGCGGCAACCTCTCGGTGATGCTGATTTTGATCTCGCTTCTGGCCGGTGCCGTGGCCTTGCTCGTAACGCCGCGCGAAGAGGAACCGCAGATCGTCGTCCCGTTGGCCGACGTCTATGTCCAGGTGCCGGGAGCTTCGGCCGAGGAAGTCGAGCGCCAGGTCGCCACGCGCCTCGAAAAGTTACTCTATCAGATTGATGGCGTTGAGTATGTCTATTCGATCTCCAAGCCGGGACTGGCAGTCGTCACCGTACGGTTTTACGTCGGCGAAAACCGCGAGAATTCCCTCGTCAAAATCTATAACAAGATTCAGTCGAACATAGACCAGGTACCGGTGTCAGTCGCCAGCTGGGTCGTCAAACCCATCGAAATTGACGACGTTCCGATTCTAAATATTACCCTGTATAGCGACCGCTATGATGACGCAGAGCTTCGGCGGCTGGCCGAAGAAATCGAAATCAAACTTCAGTCGGTCAAGAATACGAACAGAACGTTTGTGATCGGGGGCCGGCCCCGACGGGTGCCGGTGGAGTTGGATTCGACGCGGCTGGCGCTCGATGGCATGGCCGTCGGGTCGCTTCGGGTGGCCAATGAAGTCAATCCCCTGATGATCGAGATTCGGCTGCCGCGCGAAAGCCGCTCAGGAGCCGAGGAGCTCAGGCGACTTTACCTCAAGGGCCTGACGGGCAACTTAGTTCCGCTCGCCGAAATTGGCTATTTCGAGGAACGAATCGAGGATAAGACGGTCTATCATAAGAATCTGGAACGTGTGGTTTATGTGTTCGCGGAGATGGCGGGACGTGCTCCCGCCGAGGCAATTCTCGACATTCAGGCCGACCGGATTTCGGATAGTCCGGTGAAGTCAAAGGATGCGATGGAAAGCGGTGTCCGCCCGGTCGAGAAACGCAGCTATTTTCAGATGGGCGCCCGCTTGCCCTGGCATGTCGGAGACGAGTTCAAAATCGCCTGGGCGGGCGAGGGCGAATGGAAAATCACCGTGGACGTCTTCCGCGATCTCGGCATTGCTTTTGCAGCGGCCTGTCTGGGTATCTATGTTCTTCTTGTCTATCAGACGGGGTCCTATTTCATGCCGCTTATCCTGATGATCTCGATCCCACTGACAATGATTGGAATCATGCCGGGCTTCTGGTTGCTCAACCTGATCAGCAATCGACCGGTCGGGGGATTCGAGAACCCCGTGTTTTTCACGGCCACCGCGATGATCGGGATGATCGCCCTGTCGGGGTTGGCCGTGCGCAATGCCATTTTGTTGATCGAGTTTGTCCACGAGGCGCTGCGGCGTGGCGACGATCTGTTCACGGCGTTGCTACATTCCGGGGCGGTGCGTTTCCGGCCCATCGTTCTGACAGCCGGTGCGGCGATGCTCGGAGCGTGGCCGATCACACTCGATCCAATTTTTTCGGGCCTGGCCTGGGCGTTGATTTTCGGCCTGACGGTTTCGACGGCCTTCACGCTTCTGTTGATCCCTGTCATCTATTGGATGGTCTATGCAAACCATCCGGGACACGGGTTAGCGCTCGAAGGGGAAGAGGAAGCATAAGTTCTGATGCTGAGCGTTGACTTTTGAGTTCGGCCTCTTTTCCTTCATTTTTGGTATGGCACAATCTTATTCAATCTCATATACTTGGTTGACGTGTAGGGGCGCAATCCGCCTCAAGGCGAGTATGTCTTTAGCGCTGGCCCCCAGCAGGCCGAATGACAGGCGCCAATCAGCCCCCACGTGTCATTGCGATCCGCCCCAGGCGGAGAAGCAATCCCCTTTGGGATGCCGAGATTGCTTCGTCGTCCGCCTCAGGCGGACTCCTCGCAATGACGGCCGAGGGACGGTGACGGGCTGCGCCCTTACGACGCGCGCAATGCAACAAGGACGTGTCAAACGGTTCTACGAAGATCTATAGGCGACGGTGCCTGATTGAAGTAAAGCTTTGAGGAGCGATAGCGGCATGGGTTCAGGAAAGAGACAAGGGGCCGATTGTAGACTGGCGATTTGTAAGTCGTTGGGCATAGCAAGTCTGGAATCGGTACATCGAATTGTTGTATCCGGTGCCAGAAAAGGTGCGGAGGTGCTCTTGGAAAAGAGCCTGGATGCGAAGACTCTTCTGGCGCTTGGCTATGATGCCTCCGGAATGAAGAAACTTGGGTATAGCGAATCCGACTTGAAACGCCTTGGGTATGATGTTGCGACCGATTTGGAAAGCCGGCGCGCTTCTGTCGAGCCAAAGGACTCGACCCAACCAGTTGCTCGACAACTGGAGCAAATGATGGCCGCCGGTTGCAGGGCGAGTGAATTGAAGCAAGCCGGCTTCTTCATTCATCACTGTAAGGCCGCCGGCTACGAGGCAAGAGAGTTGGCACGGTTGGGCTTCACTTTGAACGAATTGGCCGCAGAATACACTATTCATCAATTAAAAAGAGCAGGATTTGGCGTCAAGGAGCTTGCTGTGGTTTTCGGCGGGCCGGAGTTGAGGGGTGCTGGATTCACGGCCACAGACATGAAAAATGCGGGTTATACCATTCGGGAGTTGTTGAGTTTCGGTTATACCGAGAATCAAATCCGAGCCGCAGGTTTCAGCAATCGAGAACTGGCGCGAGAGGGGCTTTGCAGGCTAATCGTGGACAAAACCCCGCTGCAAAAGTGGTGAAAATGAGCCATCTCCAATTCGTCGTGGCAACGATTGCGGCAGCGATGGTTTGCCTTTCCGCCTCTTCATGCAACATCGTTCGGCTGGGAGGTCGGGCGCTTCTCGGCCAACCCGACATCCCCGTTGGACTGGCCCAGGCGAGAGTGCGCCTGAGCTACAATGTCCGCCAAGGCGCTTTCGGCGTCACTCGTCTGCACAATTCCATTCGCCTGTCGAAGATCGCCACAGCGGTCACGGTCGGCGGGCGAACGTTTGCTTCGAGCGACGAGCGGTGCACCAAGAGAATCGTCCGTCGCGACGCGCTGCGCCTGATCGTCCGATCTGCATTCCCCAAGGGACCGGCGTGGGAAACACAATTCGAGATCCGGACCCACTCGAACGAAGGAAATGCCACGCTCGACCACGCCCTCCGCGATGGCTACGGCGTGGCTGTGGCCTGTCGCCTTGTCGGCGATGTCGCGCCAAGTGATCCACCAAGATTTTCGCTGATCGGTCAGGCATTGGCCGAACAAGAAGCCTTCGCGTGCCGACTTGCGCCGACAACGCATAATAGGCCGGCAGCCTGTTCCACCGCCTCGCTGCCGCTTCAGATTGCCAGCGGTGACGTGGCCAGCCGGCTCAACACCAGTTTCTATGACCCCAAACGCGATTGCGCCCTTCATCTCGGTGCGCCACAGGTCATAATCGGTCCCTCCGAGGAGCGCCCCGGCGGCAAGACTTTTCCCATCCGTCTCGACTTCGACAGCCGGGCCGGCCTCGATTTCGTTGAAGACTTCTATAAGACCGCTCATGGTTTTGCTTACTTTGAGGGAACCGACCATAACCCGCTGCGGCGGTCCATCGCTGGCTGGCTCGACTGGTATGTAACTTACGGCCAAACCAGTGAAGACCTGATCTTGCGCAATGTCAACTGGCTCGCCGACAACTTGCGCGACTACGGTCTCGAGCTCATCCAGATTGACGACGGCTGGCAAGGGCATCACGGCGATCGTCTTCCGGGCGATCTTGGCAAAAAGCCGACCGATTGGCTTCATGCCAATGAGAATTTTCCCCATGGCATGGCGTGGCTGGCCGGGCGCATTCACGAAAAGGGATTCCTTGCTGGCCTCTGGCTTGTTCCCTATGCGACCAACGATGCGGCGCTTCTTCGTGAGCACCCCGATTGGTTCCTGGAAGACCCCGACGGAGGCAGGAAAACAGGACAAGGCGACTGGGCTCGGCAGTTTGGCTATGTCCTGGATTTCGGCAATGCTCAGGTTCGCCGCCACTATCTTACGCCGCTGTTCAAGACGCTCTCTTCACGCTGGGAATACGACTACTTCAAGCTCGATGCCACGGGTTGGACCTTACTTGGAATCAAGGATCAGGCGTTTCCCAACCGGGCGTTTGTGGCTCAGAAGCTTGGCAAGAAGAGCCTTTCGGGGACCGAGATCGCGCGCGAGGGACTGGAGGCGGTTCGCCACATCGTGGGCAAGAAATTCATCCTCGCCTGCCACGCCCCCTGTACCGAAGTCGTGGGATTGGTGGATGCGGCTCGGGTCGCGGGTGACATGTCGCCGGGATGGGAGAAAGGGCCGCTCCATCTGTTGCGCCAGACGATGGAAAGTTTCCACACGCACGGCATTTGCTGGCTTAACGATCCCGATTGCCTGGTAATTCGACCGCCGCTGACCCTCGAGCAGGCGCGTCTGTTCGCTTCGATGTTTGGCCTGACGGGGCAGCACTTGATGCTCAGCGATCTCATGGACGGACTGGATGCCGAGCGGGTTGAAATCCTTCGCCGCATTCTTCCGGTCTGCGCGACACGCCCGCTGGACCTCTATCCGCGTCCGGATCAGGCGACAGTCTGGGATCTCAAGATCGAGCGTCCGTTTGGTTCCTGGGATGTTGTTGGTGTCTTTAATTTTGAGGAACAACCTGCGCGGCACTTGATTCATTTTGCTGATCTGGGGCTGACGCCGGAAAGCCCTTTTATTGTTTATGATTTTTGGAATCGGCGTTGCCTCGGGAGGTTCGAACGCGAAATCGCCATCGAGTTGCCCCCGACCGCCTGTCGCGTTCTCGCCATTCACCGCGAGATCGGCCGACCGCAAGTCGTTTCAACGAACCGCCATATCACGCAAGGTGGCGAGGATTTGGTGAAGATGGTCTGGAACAGCAAACGCAGCGAGCTTTCGGGTCGCTCCCGCGCCGTACGCAATGAGCCTTACGAGTTGCGGTTGTGGGTTCCAGAGGGTTTCCGACCCATTGCCGCGGAGTCTTCCGCGCCACAGGCGCGTCTCGAGATTTCGGACGGTGGAAGGATCGCCGTGGTTCGCCTGGCCAGCCAACAGACGGGCGAACTGCGCTGGCTGGTACGGTTCCAGAAGAACTATAGATCTTTGTAGAATTGGTTGACACGCTGTTGTTGCATTGCGCCCCTACATGTCAACGAGATATACGAGATTGAATAAGGGCTGAATTTTGTGGCTGACGTGACGCGAGATCGGATCATGCGCAAGTGTGAGACTGACAGTCTGCCCCACGTCTATTTCTCGGCGCCGTTTCGGTAAATGTCACCGTCGCTCACCGTTCCATTAGTCGGATCATAGTGCAGTTCCTGGAATTCCATGTCGCCGTCAGGGCCATAGCTGAAAAGCAGCCAGTACTGATCAAGCACGGTCTGGTCCACATAATGGATATATTGGCCAAAAACACCGAAAGGCCCGCCGAGCAACATCGCTGGGGCACGATAGACAAAAGGGTCGCGCGGGATCGCCGTGATGTAAGCCACCGGCGTCGTCAAGAGCCACGTCTTGGTAGGCGGCTGCCAAGTGGGGGGATTGGCACTGGCCGGATAATCGTTGTAGTCCACGTGATAGGCCTCGAGGGCAACGGCAAGAGAACGCATATCGCTGTGGACACGGGCGACTTTGGAACGTGTCTGTGCCTCGAGAAAATTGGGCAAAGCGATCAGGGCCAGAATGGCGATGATCGCCACCACGATGAGAAGTTCAACCAACGTAAATGCGCGCGAACTTTGCATTCGACACGTCTCTCGGATTTCGTAAAGTGGCTGCTTCTTTATGCGCCCCTACAACTGCTGTATCTCGAAGATTCGTTTCACATTTCCCGCTCCATCCAGAGAACCTTTTTCATTAAATCTGACCGGTCAAGGGGCAAATGGTTTGGCAGAAAGAGGGGTCAGTCCCAAACTGGAGTCATCCCCATTCGGGAGAGCTCTGGCTGCTCCCTCGAGCGATTTATGTTTGACTCCCTCCAGATGTGTCGTTAAGGGACAACCTAGCCACGCGACCGGAAATGATGGTCAGCCGGTAGCCGGGGCCGGACTCAAAAGCTTATCATCAATCATGGGGGGCACGGATATGTCAGGAAAGCGAATTTCTCGACGCCAATTTCTCGGAACATCCGTTGGCGGAGTGGCAGCCCGCTTGGCTCTGCCGATGATTGTTCCACGCCACGTGCTGGGAGGGCCGGGACAAAACCCGCCCAGCGAAGGAATGACCCGCGCCGTCATTGGATGTGGAGGCCGTGGCTCGCATTTTATCACCGAGAACCAACCCGGCGGTCCCTACGTGACACTCGCTGTCTGTGACGTGGACCAACAGCGCCTGGACCGAGCGCTCAAGAAAACCAAGGAGGGCTGCCAGGGGTATCGCGACTTCCGCGAAGTGCTCGATCGCAAGGACATTGACACCGTTTACATTGCTACGCCGCCTCATTGGCACGCGCTGATCAGCATCGCCGCCGCCCAAGCCGGAAAAGACGTCTACTGCGAAAAGCCCATGACAAAGTTCATTTACGAGGGGCGTGCTGTTGCCGAAACGATGAAACGGTACAAGCGCATTTTCCAGATTGGAACCGGCGGTCGCCTGGGTGCGGGACGCATGCGCAAGCTGATTGCCAGCGGCATCCTGGGCAAACCGCTGCTTGTCCGCATGAACAGTGCCAGATACAACTGGAAGGTCAGACAGTGGAGCGGACACATCAATCCCCAAATTGAGAACCCACCGCCCAATCTCGACTACGACCTGTGGCTGGGACCGGCGCCGTGGAAGCCCTACCACAGACATCGCGTTCACGGCAGTTTTCGTGGCTACTGGGACTACGATGGAGGCGGCTACAGCGACATGGGCGCCCATTTTTGGGACCCGGTTCAGTATGCGATTGGTGCCGATGATTCGGGGCCGATCGAGATCGAGGCTGTGGCTCCATGGCCCGTTCACCCCGACGCCGTCGGTATGTGGGGAACCATCACCTACAAGTTTCCAAACGATATTATCGTCAAGTGTTCGAGCGGCGAGTGGGGCTCGGATGACGATCCGCCCGACGCGCCTTTCATTGAAGGGCCAAAGGGAAGAATTCTGGACCACAGATTTGACGACCCGAAGATAGACCCGCCGGAGCTCGCTGACCAGTTGAAGGATTTCCCCGATCCACCAAGGTTGGTGAGCTGGGAAGAAGCCCTTCGGACGCGCAAGGAGACCGGCGGCAACGCCGAGGTCTCCCACCGTGTGGCAACGATTCTCCATCTCGGCAATATCGCCATTCGGCTGGGCCGGAAACTGCATTGGGATCCGGTCAAGGAAGAGTTTATCGGCGACGAAGAGGCAAATCGGTTTGTCAACATCCCCATGCGTGCCCCCTGGCATCTGTAGGGAAAAGGAGAAGGCGAAGATGAACCGTTTGACTTCCTGTGTCCTTGTAGCAGTCGGCGTGGCCGTCGGTCCGCTTCGATCAGCCACCCCGGCGCCCGATGTGACAAGTCTGCTGGCGAAAGTCACGACCGAGACCGCCAGTGTCAGGATCCAAGTCCTCAAGGACCTGGTTGCGATGGGTGATGATGGGATTGTCGCGGTGGCCAAGGAGTTGGTCGAGCCGAAAGCAGGCGAGGTGGCCAAGGATGCCGGAGCTCGAATGGCATTGCATGGAATGGCCGTTTACGTGACCCGTCCAGGTGCTGAGAAAGAACGGGCCGCGTATGTCAAAAAGACTCTGAGTCTTCTCGACAGCGACCGCCCAGCGGCCATCAAGAAGTTTCTGGTCGAGCAACTCCAGATTGCCGGCCGCGATGAGGCCGTTTTGGGACTCGCAGGTTGCTTGAAGGACAAGGAGCTCGCGGAATCAGCGCGCCAGGCGCTCGAGGCCAATCCGACCGATGCGGCGGTCGTGGCACTTCGCCACGCCCTTGCCAAAGCGCAAGGAACTTTGCGGGTCGGCATCATCAATTCGCTGGGAAGGCGATGCGACAAAGAATCGGTCAAGGCTCTCGTCGCCGAAGCCAAGAGCAGCGACGAAGCCGTTCGTTGCGCTGCGCTTGTGGCGCTCGGCCGAATCGGAGACCCAGCAGCCAGACCGGTGATCGAAGCGGCACTCAATAGCGATTCCAAGGCCGAGAAGCGCTCCGCCACCGAGGCCAATTTGCTTTTGAGCAAAGCATCTGTGAAGAGGTGAGAGGCGAGAAGCTAGACTGCACCTCTCACCAACGAGAGGAAGTGGCGGGCAATTCAACGAGTAAGGGCCTGCTTTCTCAAAGCCCCGTAGTGGAGCCCAGAGCGTTGCTCTGGGCTAGACACAATGCCTAAGTGAACAGTATTGGGGTTAGACAAGAAGCGGATTCATCGGGTGCGTTCGGCGGAATCTTGCAGGAAGCCGGCTGGCACTTGAAACCGGAGACTTGAAACTTCGGCTCCGGCGACCTCAATACGCCGTGTAAACGTCGGTCACAGGCAAGAGCATTTCCCAGAAATGGACCTTGGCGGCCAGCGCAAAGGCACCCAATGCAATGGCTAGCCCCAAGTGGGCGTCGGTAAGGCGTGTTCTCGTCCACGTGAAATAGAGAAGGACCAGGAGCGGCAAAGCGCTCAGTGCGTAGCGAGCATCGAAAACGCGGCGAGCGAGCCTGAGCAAAACCGGGTGAGCCTTCAGGCGGCGGACCGACTCGCCGGACGACCTCTCCCACGGATAATACGTCGGATCGCCCCATTTGTCCTGACTGGCGACCTTTTCGGTGAAGCGATAGGCAACGTGTGCGGCGCCGATGTCGAAGGCGCTGTTGGCCACGAACATCGCCAGAACAAAACCCCAGAGGCTCAAACGAAGCATCAGCGTTGTCGCTCCACGTGGCGTGGGTCGAGCGCGTCGCGCAGCCCATCGCCGACAAAGTTGAAGGCCAGCATCGCCAGGCTGATCGCCGCGGCCGGGAACAAAGCCAAATAAGGACTCGAGCGCAGGAACTCAAGTCTCGATCCCGCGCTGGCCAATGTTCCCCAACTCTCGTTCGGCGCAGAAACTCCCAGCCCGATATAGCTCAGAAAAGATTCTGTAAAGATCGCGTTGGGCACGGTCAACGTCAAGGTGACGATGATCGGTCCCAATGTGTTCGGCAGGATGTGGCGCAAAAGAACGCGAGCCCATCCCGCACCAACCACACGCGCCGCTTCCACATAGATATATGTGCGCAATCGCAGAACCTGCCCGCGTACAATCCGCGCCATGTCCAGCCAGTAAACAAATCCCAACGCCAGAAAGACGTTTTGCAGCCCGGAACCGAGAATCACCATCAGGTTGATGACGATCAGAACCAGCGGGATGCCATAGAGAGTGTCCACGATGCGCATCATGAGCTGGTCGGTGCGGCCGCCAAACCAACCCGATATGGCACCATAGCCAACACCGATCACCAGACTGATCAGACTGGCGAAAAGACCCACCTCGAGCGATACGCGTGCACCCATCGCCATGAGAACAAACAGGTCGCGTCCCACTTCGTCGGTGCCGAACCAGAACCGGCGACTGGGCGGCTCGCGCATGTGGTCGTAGTCCTGATCGTCATAAGCGTGGGGCGTGAGCGAAGGCCCGATCAGCGCGAATAACATCAAAGACAGGATCAACATGCAACCGGCGACGGCGCTCGGGTTGTGGGCAAGACGACGCACAACAGTCCGGCCAGGCGACGTCACTCGGTAGCACAGGCATCTTGCCTGTGACTCTGCCTCCAATCCTTCGGGCGGCCCTTTTCGAGGCGACAGCTTCATGCTGTCTTGGCTCCCTCATACGAAATGCGTGGGTCGAGCCAGACGTAAACCATGTCCACGAGGAAATTGAGCGCGACCAGCAAGCTGCTATAGAAAATGGTTACTCCCATGATTAGCGGATAGTCGCGGTTGAAGACGCTTGTGACGAAAAACCCGCCAAGTCCGGGAATACTGAAGATTTTCTCGACAACCAAACTGCCTGTCAGGACGGCGGCGGTCAGCGGGCCGAGATAGGTCACGACCGGCAGAATGGCGTTGCGCAAAACGTGGCAAACAAGTACGCGGAGCGGCGCCAGGCCTTTCGCATAGGCGGTTCGCACCCATTCGTCGTGCAGCACATCGAGAAAACTCGAACGCGTCAGCCGCGTGATGAAAGCCAGCGAATAGACCGAAAGCGCGAGAGCGGGCAGAATCGCATCGTACCAATTCGTCAGTCCAGCGGCATTAAATATTTTCCATCGTACCGCCGCCACGTATTGGAGCAACGTTGCCAAGATGAAGCTCGGCACCGAGACGCCGACAATCGTGATCAGCATCGTCAGGCGGTCGCCCCAACGATTCTGTCGGACCGAACAAAACACTCCCGCTGGAACTCCCACCCCAATGGAGAACAGGATCGAAAGCAGTCCGATCACGGCGGAGCGGGGAAATTTCTCGGCGATCAGTCGTCCAACACTTTGCCCCTGATAATGGTAAGAAGGGCCGAGATCCCCATGCAGCAGAGAACCAACGTATCTCAGGTATTGCCTTGAAGGCGGCTGATCTAGACCATAGCGCGCGCTGATGTTTTTCTCGACCGCCTCGGGCAACCCGCGCTCGCGGTCGAATGGCCCACCGGGGCAAAGCTTCATCAAAACGAAAGTTGCTGTGATAATGACCCAGATGACGACGAGAGAAGTAACGAGGCGTTTAAGGACGAAAGGCATCTACGCTTCAGGTTTCCAGTTACGAGTTTCGAGTTCCCGTGAACGTGAGCGCTTGTTTCTGATCTCCTGGTGGCGTTCGATCTTTTCCAACTGTCTCACAACTCCGCCGAGGGGCACCATTGCGCGACGGCGCACTTGTCATGGGCCGGCTTTCGGGCAAAGCAGACCTGGCGACCATGAAAACCCAGGCGATGCGAAAAGGCGGTCCACTCCTCGCGCGGAAGTAGTTTCTGTAAATCCATTTCGATCTTATCGGGATCGGTTTCGCTCGACAAAGCCAACCGGCCAGCCAGGCGTCGAACGTGTGTATCCACGATGATCGCGGGCTGACCGAATGCATTTCCGAGAACCACATTGGCAGTCTTGCGTCCGACCCCCGGAAGCGCGGTCAGTTCTTCGATTGTCTCCGGAACACAGCCTCCATATCGCTCGACAAGCCCGCGACATGTGGCAATGACGCTTTTGGCCTTCTGGCGGAAAAAACCAGTTGGGCGAATCTGCTTCTCCAGCTCGGCGAGATTGGCCTCGGCAAAATCGCCCGCCGAACGATAGCGGCGAAACAAACTGGCCGTCACTTCGTTGACCATCTTGTCGGTGCATTGGGCCGCAAGGATCGTCGCGACCAACAGCTCGACTGGGTTGGAGAAGTCCAACAAACACCTGGCGTCGGGATACAGCTTGGCCAGGGTGCGGTTGATTTTCGCCGCGCGCTCGCGATCCGAAAGCCCTGCGAACATTTCCCTCTGCCTCCTTGAACGGATACCTTGGAGCGATTTTGTCCTACTGCTTCGGCTGGAGGCAATTTAAAACTTCACTGTGGGTTTTCCTGTTGAAGTTCGTTCGAGGTCACGGCATAAGAGGCGCGTTGGTTTGAAGCGACGTTCTGCCTTCATAGGCAGATGTCGCGCCCATAGTCCCGTCGAGATGCTGACATGAATCGGGAACATTCCACGGAAAAGAGTCCTCTCAGGCGCCTGAGCGAGTCGCTCTGGCGAGACCATGACGGGCGGTCGTGGTTAACGCGGTGGCTTTTGGGCGAACTGCGGGTCTTCTATTTCATCGTGCGGGGATTCAAAGAGCATCAATGCGCCCTCCAGGCCAGTGCTCTGACGTTTGTGACGTTGCTCTCGATGGTCCCGCTTTTGGCACTGGGGCTTGCCACGGTCAAGGGCCTGGGAATTGTGATTCTTCCGCCAGAGCCGCCGGATTCAGCAACGACCGTAACCGTCCAAGCGACCACACTTCCGCCTTCCGCGACGCGTGGGCCGTTGGTGGCAACGAAGGTTTCGACACAGGACGAGACCCTGCAAAGGAGTTTCGGCAAGTTGTTCCGTGATGCCCTGACGCGCCTCACGGCCGACCAGGTCGAGGTCCGCGATCGCATCATTTCCTATGTGCAAAAGAGTCTGGCCCTGAAAACGGCCGGAATTCTCTTGCTTCTTGTTGCCGCCATTTCGGCCCTGGGCACGATGGAGCATGTTTTCAACCAAATCTGGGGCATCCGGCGTTCGCGCAGTCTGTTGCGAAAGTTCACCGACTATCTCAGTGTTGTCATCGTCTGTCCCCTGCTCCTGGTGGCGGCAATGGCCATCACAACGGCGCTTTCGAGCAACGCGCTGCTGGAGCGCTTGTCTCATATTGGCTATGTGAACGAGGCGGCGGCGCGGGTATTGAAATGGGCGCCCTATCTGAGCGTTTGGGTTGCCCTGGCGTTCCTCTACCTTTTTCTGCCGAACACGCGTGTCAAGTTGCGCTGCGCGCTGATAGGTGGATTTGTGGCCGGCATCGTGTGGCAATTCGCCTTTTGGGGCTATGCGAAATGTCAAGCGGTCATGACGAACTACAGTTTAGTGTATTCGACACTGGCGGCATTGCCCATCTTTCTGTCGTGGCTTTACCTGAGTTGGCTGATCGTTCTTTTCGGGGCCGAGGTGGCGGCAGCGTATCAGAATGTCGAAGCCTATTCGCGCGCCCGAATCACTCGTCGGATCAGCCCCGCTGAACGCCTGAGAATCGGATTGAATTTGGTCTTGGCGATCTGCGCAAGGTTTCGCCGCGAAGAGATACCCTGGACCGCCGACCAATTGAGCCGCTATCTGGAATGTCCGGCACGTTTGGTGGATGAACTTCTGGCCGACCTGACCAAAGCGAACATTGTGATGCCGGCGGGCACGGGGCGGCTCCCCACCTATCAACCCGCCATTCCTCTCAACAATATCTCCCCCGCGCGGGTGATCGAGGCGCTTCAGGAGACCGAGGCGGGGGGCGTGATCGGAACGGCAACACCGGAAGCGATCTGCGCCCGCACGCTCATGGACCAGTGGCGCGAGGGTCTGTGGCGCGAACTCGGCCACGTCGGTTTCGACGTCCTCGTCGAGGAACTTCGCCCGGATGTTCTATCCCCCGCGGCGGAGAAGCCCAAGTAGTCCTGAAAACCCGATCTGGCGTGGTAGTTTTCAAGAACGGCGTCCTATAACAACCGTCGGGCGAAGGGTGGGCAAAAACCTTGGAGAAAAGGAAGATGGTAGGAAAGGTTCTTGCTGTCGGGGTCTTGTTATGTTCCGTTGCGCCACTAGCCATCGCCCAGCCAGTTGTCCCAAGCGGATCGTTTGAGGATGGTATTTGCACTCCTTCTGGCTAGGCACTTTCGGGCAGCGTGGGGGCGAATCGTTTGGCCCGAGGTGTTTGCGGTTTTGCCCAGGCGAGTGTGGACCTGGTGCCTTCGCTTTACTCCGGCAGGCGGACCCAGCTGACTTTTCCAGGCACTACTTGCACGGATTGGGTCGCTTTCTTCCCGCGGCTGAGAGGAACCGAAACCTGATACTCGCCTTTCGGAACGCTCATGAATGCGAAGAAACCCGAGCCGTCGGTGTGGGTCAGTCGAGGCGGACTGGTGGTGAGAGTCATCTCGATGTAGTCGGACTTGCCGCCAACCGCGGCAATCCCCGCAATCCAGCCCAATCCTCTTTGTTCAGGCGACGGGATAGTCGGTGTCGGAACGCCGGGTCGAAAATGTCGGTCGCGCAAAAGTTCAGGAAGCATTTCACCACGATCACCCTCGGCGGCCAGTTGAGCATAGCTGAACAAAGAGACTCCCGAAAACTCCGGGTATTGCAGGGCCAGGCTGACCTGACGCATGGAACCGGATGGCGAATTGATGTAGCTGCCTTGTCCGACAATTGCCAGCGCACTGCCGCGATTGGTGGCCAAGAAGTCGAGCCAACGCCGGTATTGTGCGGCCTGCTCGGGCACGTGATCGCGCTTATAGATCATCAGGCAATTCAGATCGAGCAGGTCGGCGAGAACCCACCTCTGCCAGTCCTGAAAGACATCGCCGTAAGCCCGCGACTGGCGGAAATCGGGATTGCAGTCGTCGAAGGCGATAGTTGCCGCCGAGACCTTGATCGCAGGTCGGCGTGACTTGGCTGTGATATAGAGCCGTCGCAGCATCATGCTGACCTGCTGACGGCGAAACTCGCCCCACGTTGGGTCATCGGGTCGGGGTCGCCACAGGCGGTGGGCAATGCTTCGGAATCGCGATACGGCGATCGAATTGTAGCCCCACTCTTTTCCTGGATAGCGGATTCGGTCGAAGTGGATGCCGTCCAGATCGTATTGTGAAACCAATTCCGCCGCCACCCGGTCGGTGTGGTTGATGACCTCCGGGACGCCCGGATCGAGAAAGATGTTTCCCTCGTCCTCGCGCTTTCCGCGATAGGTCGTGCTGAGCCACTCCGGGTGTCGCCGCGCGACGTGACCGGGCGGCAAAAGCCCGCCTGTCCCAACTCGATAGACGATCAACCAGGCATGAATTTCGATGCGAGAGCGACCGGCGCGCGTGTCATGACCCTGGGCAATGAGATCGGCCAACGGGTCGTAACCGGGCGGCGAGAGCGCCGGTGCGACCGGTTCGATTTTCGACTGATAGTAGGCATCGCCGGCTTTTCGCACCTCGATGAACAGGGCGTTGATGTTGTTGCGGCGTGCCCATTCGATCAGTTGTCGGCTCTGTTCGGGCGTTTTGAAACCATCGCGAAAGGCGTCCACCCAGACGGCCTGATAGCGAGGCTTTTCCGCCGCTCCAGCACCGGCAAAGCATATGCTGGCACAGGCAAGCAATCCTGTGATCCCGATCGGCAGAACCCATTGCCTCGGCGCTGAACGAACCTTCATGGGACAGACGGTTTCAGAGTTGTGCCACCTGTGGTCTGTGGGACAGTCGCCCGGGTTTGAGGTGCGGTGGAGCTACTCGCCTCCGACGGCGGCAAGAGTGCCGGTGAAACGCGACCTGTTATGGCCGCTGCCGAAGGACTGGTCAGGATTGTGCCCGTTGTCACCGCCAGCGTTGGCGATGTGATCAAGGCGGCGGCCTGCGTGGCGCTCGTTTCGGCCTCCCTGCGTCTCATTTCCTCGGTCCGGCGCATTTCCATCATGGCATATTGGGCGTACGGGGTTCCGGGGAAAAGCGCGGTGATTTCCCGATAATCGGCGTTGGCTGCCTCGTACTTTCTCTGCCGACGGCGACAGTCGGCCGCGAGAAAATAGGAATCTATCCGTCGGATATCGTTCGGAAACTGCGAAGGGATTTCGTGGCAAACCTGAATCGCCTCGTCGTATTTCCCCTTATTGGCAAACATCCCGGCAAGATGGTAATAAAGGTCTATTCTACTGGCACTGGTCGGGAATTCTTGGAGCCCCTTTCGGAGCAAAGTTGCTGCCTCGTCGAGATTGCCCGCAAAATCGTGAGCGCGAGCATATTGAATCAGAATTCCGATTTTCTCGTCCGCGCCGGAGGCCGACTTGTACATCTGCTCGAAAACGTCAAAGGCCTTGTGATAGAAAGTTTTCGACTGATCGGGTTCCTTGATCACGGAGTGCAAGTGGCCAACGATCATATAAGTGTGCGGGATAGTCTCGCTGCTGGGTTTGTCGGCAAGATATTGTTCCAAAAACTGGATACCGGCGGCGGCTGACTGGGTGGTGGCATAGCTCACGGCCAGCCGGTTGAGCGATTCCAACTGGTACACCTTATTCAGATTGCTGTTCCTTAGGACCATGCCGTAAACCTTCTGCGCCGTGGTCAACTGGTCGGTTTCTCGAAGAAGATCTCCCTGCTTGAGCATGAGATTGGCCCAGAAGGCCGTTCCTGTTGTGACAGCTTGCAAGAAACTGTGGGTTTGCGCGAGAGCCTCCGTCGTTTGTCTGACCCTCTCGTACGTTTGAATCTTCATCTGCGCGGCTGCTTGGCCCTCCGGATTATCGAGGCCCACCTGGGAAATGATCTCATTCAAGGCCAGGCGGCAGGCTTTGATATCGCCGCCGCGTAGGTGGCAGTTGACCAGGAGTTTTCGCGCGCGAAGCGCCAGCGGCCCTGTCGTGTTCTCGCGCAAGACCTCGTGTGCCAAGATGATTGCGCCCAATGGGTCACGTTTCTGGAGAGAAGCTTCCGCCTCCGTGAGTTTCTGCTCTGGCGTCTTCTTGGCGCACGCAATGGCCACTCCCAGGCCGATGGCCACGACCGACAGAAGCCAAAAGGATCGAGTCATTCTCAAACTCCATTCGCTTGTTTCTGGTGCCCGGAATGGGACCCAGACGAACAGGACGGTTCACCGCAGCATAAGGACTCCTTGGTGACCATTTCACGGTCCCGGCAAACCTGTCAAAGTAAATTTGCCTTCACCTGCCGACCCGGGTGCATGTCCGAATTCCATTGGCGGCACGATGGTCGGATGGCGTCGGTCGTTGCCCGTGTTCGTGGAGAAAGGTCTTTCGCGCCTTGCGCGCCAACCCAAAGCCGCCAAGGCGCAAGCGATTGCGGAAAGAGTCGTTCTTGCGCGTCCTGAAGGGACGAGCGAAAATAGCCGGGGGCAA
>Ga0315280_10002204_pt1 | contig 31867 bp, 27 predicted proteins | sample YL17G06_40_MG_FD_203697 | JGI IMG/M metagenome (GOLD analysis project Ga0315280, IMG submission 203697) | Sediment microbial communities from Yellowstone Lake, YNP, Wyoming, USA - YL17G06_40 | ecosystem: Environmental > Aquatic > Freshwater > Lake > Sediment | place: USA: Wyoming | collected... | reverse complement strand
TCCAGGCCGGCGCAGTGCTAGTAACGAATGACCGCCACTTCAGAAGAATAAAGAAGGAAGGCATAATCGATGTCTGGACAATTGCAGAGGCAATCCGAAGGTTGATTAGCTCTTCGGAATGAATGCTTCGCCGCATCAGAATTGGCGAACGTTGTCTCCTCCTTCACTTTCGATATCGATGCTCGCATGGTAGAAGCCTCGGTGTCCAAGCCGTGTGAGATGTGCTGCCGAAGGCTCTCCGCGCTATGACTGCGGATCCCGTTCTTGGAATCATATTGTATCAACGGGAGTTGCAGGTCCTGACCATAACTGGGCGAGCGCAAGCTCCCGACTTCAGTCGCGGAGAGAGTCAAACTTGGAGAATGTTTTCCACCTGAGATATGCGACACACGACAGTCGCTTCGATAACTGAAAGTTCGTCGCATCGACTTCACTTCTGCAAGGGAACCAGCGGTCTCAAATCCGCCCGACTTGTGGCTTCCCTGTGAAGTACTTGGCTTGCAGAATTCTCGTTCTGGGCGTGATTGTGAAAAATCCAAGATGGAGGTTTCACTTCAACGCAACCATTCGGCTCGGTGGAGCGGCAGCAGAGGATATGTCCGGGGCCGAGTGTTCGGCTTATATATGGTTGGAGAGGCATCGTTCCTTTCATGGTACATACGCGACGCGTACGCGAGCGTGTGTACCTAAAATAAGGTGAAAAAAGAAATTGAATAAGAGATTTTTAGCATTAGCTATTACAGCAATAATGCTTCTAGGAATACTAGTTCCACTTGCAAACGCTACAGTCGGTACCCCCACGGTACCTCCAGTCACAGTCACCCCGAACCTCGGCCAACCCGGCACAACCGTATCGGTTGTTCCTTCATCAGCAGCGGGTGTGGTTACTTTTACGCCAGGCCACGCTGTCTTCGCGATGATAGACACGGCCGCATCGGATGCGGATGAGAGTCAGTATCTCTGCGGTTTCATTGCGAACGATCGATTCTACGACGCTGACGGAAACGCTGCATTCACGGCCGGTGAGCCGATCTACCACCACGTCAGTGGTGTAGCGCCGTTCGTAGTCACGGTCGGAGACACAAGGCTGACAGCTGTCACCGTTCAGGGCACAGTGTATGCTGCGGGAAGTATCGTTGGTAATGGCGAGCTCGACCTCGCGAGAACGACCACAGCATTCATTGCAGAAGTGCATAGCGGTATTGCATGCCCCACTACAGCTCCTCTCGGTGGAGCCCAACCTTTCCAGGTGGGTGACCACCTCTACATTGACACTGACCTCAACTCCCAAGTGACCTCAGGAGACCAACGACTTACCTATCCGGAAACTGAGGTTTCCTTGGTTACGGATGCCGTCATAAGCACATTCACATACGCACCGTACACCTTTGTTACGGCTCACGTGTTCGATCTGCAGGAGGGCCTATACACCGCTGCCAACCCGTCAGGAACAGTCACGGCGCTTACTGACACTCGACGGGGCGAGCTCATCGAGCCTAAGGTCTTGTACGCGGCAACGCTAGTCGTAGCCGCAGGCGACAAGGACATCGGCACCGCCACGAACCCCTTCATAGGCGCAGGCGTAGGCCCAACCATAATAGGTGATGAGATGTACAATGACGCCGACGTCGACGGCGCGTATACTCCGGGAGAATGGATCTATACGGTCGCAGGTGCGACTTCGCTTGTTGCGCCTGGAGATGTTAGGCGAACCTTCGTCACAGTTGGCGACGCCTACTACATGCCCTGCAGTCTCACGGTAGCATTGTGTACGGCTCCTGCCCCTAACGGAGTTGTCGCGGCTGGTGACCTTGACGTTGGCACCCCACTCAGACACTTCAGCACCTTTGAGACGTACGTACAAGTCATGCCCGGCGCGTTCTACAGCGATCCGCGTGATTGGATCTACCTGCAGACAGTTGCAGGCCCAGGCGTAGTCGCAGTACTTGATACACGGCTCAGTGATGTCTGGATATCCGACGTCTACAATACGGCACTTGTGGCAACTGTGAATTGGCCCGCGACTGACCGTACGCAAGCTCAACCCTACATCCCTGCCGTCGTGAACACGAACGATCCCGACGTTGGTCGTGTGCTTCGAGCTATCCCGACCACATGGAGGCACACAACGGCCGCTGTATGGACGGACCTTCAGGGGATCTACGACGACCTTGACGGCAACGGTGTCGTCAGCGTTGGCGACAGAAGACTCACCCTCGTAAGCGCCGCAGACGCAGCATACCCTGCCGCGGGTACAGGATATCCCTTCGTCGCAAGTCCAGTTCGTAACGCTCCTGGACCATACTATATGCCAGGAACGATTGTGGCAGCTCTCGACACTGATCTCGCCGTGGCCCTGTTCCCGTTCGGGGCTGGCGATCCTAACGCTTGGTGTGAGGACATCCTCACCGACAACGATTACAGTAGCGAGTTGCTCATCGCCCAGAATGGCGGAGCGCCTGGCTACTTTGTCAGCGACGTCGCCGGATGGATGGGCCCGTTCCCGTTGCCCGCCAATCCAGCGGTCGCGCCTCTGCTTGCACGGACTGCTCACACTGCGATGACCGTGACGATTCCACTTGACCTCGGCGACAGGCCTGGAAGACACGTCATAATGCTGACAGACGATACGGCGCCTGGTGTGTTCGGTATTGCCGCCCCATGGAATTTCGTAGGTATCCTTGGGGCTACCGCACCTCAGGTCTACCCAGTTGTGGCTGGAACGAAGAACCCGATGTACTCAGTAGCATGGAGCCTTGGAGCGGCTGCTCCTCCAGCGGTCTACTCTTGGACATGGGGCGCACCTGCTCTCGGCACATTCAACACTATCGCTGGTCCTACATGGTTCCTCGTGAATAGCAGACAGAGGCTGGATCAGAATTGGGGCCGCGTCTTCCTCCATCCAGGTGTCGAGGATCAGTACAAGCCTGGCTGGAGCCATACGCTTGACACACTCTGGGGCACCCAAGCAGGATTGCTAGGTGACCCAATACCCGGTACAGCAGTCACGAACCGGCAGACACGTGGGTTCTTCCAGGACTACCTAGACTACGCCATACTGACCAGTGCAAGCGACAGTATCGGTGACCTACAGTTCGACTTCACGACATTGCTACCACACAACCGGATCCGGATCTACGTGCCACCGGAGTTCCGATGGGCAAGTGATCTTGATCCCGCAGCTGCAACCGCACTTTCGGAAGCAGTCTGGACCGACATCACCAACGACTACCAGTACATCGCGGTGAGTACGAGAAACGCCTACGATCCAATTGCGCCTGGCTGGCGCCGCCTCACAATCGGTGAGAGTGGCACCTTTGGGGCGTCTGGCAGGATGACAATTCCTGTTGGGACGTGGCACATACGCCTGTTCCACCTTGCAGCGCCCGCAGTCGCAGGGATCTACCACTTCAAGATCTACGTCGACGGAGTCAGCATCGGTGCAGGCAACTACCCGATCATCGTCGTCAAGTCAGAGCTTAACCCCGCTTGGATAGAGGTAACCGTCAGGACCCACCTCGGAACCGTGCTACCATACGTATCCGGCAGTGTGCTGGCTGAAGGCTCGACACCTGAAGGACGCGCAGTCTCCGCCGTTGGATACTGGGGCCCAGCCGAGTTCATCGGCAACAGTTTCGTCCCAGGCCAAGTCGGAGCACTGTACCGACTATTCCTGATGGGAGTCGCAGCTGGCTCATACACGCTGAAGGCTGAGGCTTCCGGATACAACCCAACGACCAGTGACCGCTTGGAAGTATTCGCTGGACAATCCTACCACCAATTCATCGTGATCTTTGATTCGCCGGATATACACATCACAATCTGGTCGAAGCATGGAACCGGAGCGATCCCATGGCATAACCTATGGCAGCCTCCATACGGCACGAACGATCCTGCGGCAGCACCAACTAATGCAGGCCCGTGGAGGGACATGTTCATTGACCTCTACGACGCGAGCAACAACCTCATCGGGTTCTGGGGATCTGACGTCACGGGCAACAAGATAATTCCGCTCAGCAACATGCTGCTCGGTCTTCACGATGACGCCGGATGTATCCCAACAGCGAACCAGTTCAACGGTTGGCTTGTCGACAACTTCGACGTCCTCGGCAACGTGAGAATGTACCCGTCAACTCACTGGGACGGCCACGTCCCATGGGACACGGCTGACTATATCGCAGGCATGCCTGCTGGTGAATACACTGTTGAGGGGTTCGTGACAGGCTACATCATGGACGAGGCGGACTCGTATCAGCGAAGCTTCTCGCTGCACGACACCGCTATCGCGCTACAGTTCGACCTGCGCCGCAGCAACTGGCTAGAGACCGTTCTCCACTTGCCGCTGGGCATCTTCCTGTCAGTGGACACATCGGTGGACCTGACTGCTGAAGACGCCAACGGAGGAGAGAGAGCTTCCGCAGCATTCCTCGCTACAAACGCCATGTCACTCGACGGCGTCTTGGACGGCTTTGACGTTTCAGGCGGCACGTACAACGGTGGCATCGTCATCGAAGGCTACAACGCACTATTCCCGAACTCTGGCTACCCAGACAGCGTCAAAGACTATGGTCTGAACCCAACAGCGTCAAGCCACTCTGCTGGAGCGGTGACGCTGAACGGCAACCCATACACCATCAAGCTGCACATGGCCGACATGGGCATCCCCTATGCGGGCGTGGTTGGCACTGGATGGTACAACATAGTCGGCACACCACAAGCGTCTACCTTCCTCTGCAACAGCCCAGTAAGCCTAAGCTTCGACATCGTCAACGCCTGGCTCTGGATCAGCCTACGTTCAGTAGACTTCCAGGTTCCAGCCCACTCGCGGCCATGGACCTTCCCAGGCTCCGAGATAATGGTCCAGTTCGTGAACCCAGCGGATCTGACCACAGTGGTCGACGCGTTGGATCCCACGATCTACGGACTCATCCAGGACGCTGGAACAACCGTAGCAGGCTTCCCGATAGTTGGAGCACCACCACTTTCGTTCGGTGTTAGCCCATTCGACATCGACAACGTCAACGCAGCAGGCCAGCATGAGCATATCGGCCTCAGATACTGCGGAATGGACTTTGCAGGAGCGGGCCAGGCGGCCATCCCATGGTGGGGCGACACGATCTGGAGCGCCCTCTATGACGCCCGATCCACGAGTCTCCCTGCAGGCGAGTACCAGTACTACGCTTGGACGCACGGTTACGTCCAGCGCAGTTGGTTCTCAGTCTCAGTGCCACTCAGAGGCGGAGCTGACATCGAAGCCGACCTGATCCAAGGCGGACAGATACGCGTAACAATGAACTTCAACCACGAAGGAGTCACCACAGCGTTCAACGGCTTCGTACGAGTTGAGGTCCTCAACTCTGAAGGCCAACTCGTAGGCGCCTCAATCTACGGCATGGCTGAACCTAACGTGTTCACACAGATCGGAACGCCAGGCGGTGCCTACCTACCATACGACCCAACCTTTACAAACACTGGAGGAGTAGTCAGTCTAGACCACAAAGTGACCGTCGGACCAGCACAGGGTGCTGACTTCGGTCTACCTAGTGCAACGTATCCGTCTACGCGGAATCCACTATTCCCAGTGCCCCCGACTGTTGGCAACGGACAACGCGCCTTCCTCTCGAACCAGTTCTACGTTGCCCCCGTGGCGACATGGGCTGGCTGGGCCGCGACGAACCCATGCGATGCTAACCGACTTGTCCTCCCAGCAGGAGGATCCACGTCATTCGACGTGTACGGCTTCTACTGGTATGCTGGCGGACTCGCACGCACATGGGCAGGAGGCTGGCCAACCCCAACGTGGGGAACACAGACATCACGTGAACTCGGATCACCGAACTTTGCAGACCGCGGACTCAGAGGAACAGCAGAAATTCCAGGCTGGCCTGGCAGCGGAGGAGGCCTATACAGCGTAAAGGTGTGGGCTTTCGACGCGCTCGGACCCGACGGCGTCTACGGCACGGCTGATGACTGGCGAATGTACTCCATGGCTTGGCCACTGAGCGACATAATGGTCCCATGGGGCGGTGCGCAGGAGGTCTTCATCACCATGAACAACATGGCGACGCTCCGAGGAACCGTCTCGTGGATCGACATGTACGGTGACATGCGACCCCTACCGTGGGCCCAGATCAGCGCATCACCCGGCCCAGCAACCGACAGCGTGCCAGCATACAGCAGCGGCCTTGGAGCTCTAGGACTTGGCCCAACGAACCCGTCAGGCGCGTACATAATGTGGCTCCCGGCAGGCTCGCACGACGTCAGCGTCAGCACTAGCGAGGCACCGGAGGCTTGGAGCGCATCAGCGCCAACACAGAACGCCCAGTACACGGTGGTCGTCTCTGACGGTTGGGCTGGAGGCGGCGACACAAGACTCGGAGGAAGCGGAGTTCCAGTACCTGAAGTACCGGCCTTCGCAGTACCTTTGGCCTTGTTCGCTGCGCTAGCCGCATCTGTCTGGCTGCTACGTAAGAGAACACTCAACATACCCGTAATGATGAAGTAAGGGATCGCGCGTAGATCCCTTAACCCCTTTCTTTCTTTACCTTAACGCGCCCGAGCGTAGCCTCTGCACTTGGGCAGACTCGAACTCGGAATGGTTTATTGCCGCCGAACGAGAATCGTCGCGGGCACGTGAAGATCATGAAAGCCGTTGTTCTGTTCTCACTTCTATTGATGGGAGCGCTTGCCCCGGGGCTCGCAGTCGCCACTGGGGGGACGAGCATCACGCTACCCGCCGTGGCGGACAACTATGCGGACAGCAAATACCCCAAGTCGGCATACGGAAGTACTAGCTTTCTATTTGTTGGAAACAAGCATGATCGTGAACAGGATGTCTGGGGATCTGAGCGGATCTATATCCGCTTCGATCTGTCGAGCCTTCCGAAGAGCAGGGTAATCCTGAGAGCGACGCTATGGCTGTGGCAGTACTACGCGCCCAGCGCCAACCAGACATACGAGGCACATCGAGTCCTCGAGGACTGGAACGAGACCGCGCAGAACTGGGAGAACCAACCAGCATGGGCACCGGAGAAGACATCTGAAGCGGTGGCGCCCGCGCTGACGGAAGTTGCTGTGGAGTGGGACATCACTAAAGACGTCACCGCTTGGTACTCGGCGAAAGCTCCGAATCATGGAACCATGATCAAGGTGGCGAAGGAGATCCATGACCCAGAGGCATCGTCAGGTTTCTGGGGAAGAATATACCCTGAGAAGAAGTGGCAGCCCAGACTGATCGTGGTCCTGGGACCGGACCCGAAGTTCAGTTATCTGGTGGCTTTGCGTGCTGCCGGTCTCGCGCCCGGAGTGGTCTCACCTGTAAGCATAGATGGGAAGCCGGAGGGTTCGCTCTCATCAGACAAGACCATGGAGCTTGTGTTCGATAGAGGGACCACTCACACAATCCAAGTCAACGACACCGTCGCAGTGTCGCCGACTACACGATATAGATGCGACGCCAGCCAAGTCCAGGTGTCTGACACAGGATCGTATGTGTTCGCCTACAGTCCAGAGTACTTCGTGACACTCTCCGCTCGACCCGCGAGTCTGTTCCGGACCCCCCCGTCTGGATGGTACCGTGTCGAGTCTGTTTTGGCGTTCAGCCGTACTGGCGCAGATCTCGTAAACACGGCTCCAGGAACTCGCGTAGTCTTCGATGGCTGGTATGTCAACGGAACGCGGCTCACCAGTGAGCCGCGAATGATTATTGTGAATGGTTCTCTCAACGTGGAGGGGCGATACACGGTAGAGTACTACGTCAACGTCACTAGCCCTGTCGGGGAAACCCAGGGCTCAGGATGGTACCGAGAACGCAGTACAGCATCATTCTCGGTTGACAGAACAAGTGTTCCCGCAGAGGGTTTCCTTGGCACGCTTGGCCTGAGGCGATCCTTCCGCCAATGGACCGGGTCCGACAGTTTCCTAGGACTGCCAACGGAACAGCAGGGCAGCCTCCTAGTCAGAGAGCCTTCGATCATTCAGGCAGTGTGGGATGACGATTGGAGTGCCGTGCTATCGAATCTCGCCGTAGCCGCAGCACTCGTGATTGCACTGGTCGTTGTGGTCGCAGTGAAGGGAATCCGTCATGATCGCATGAGGAGAGAGCAGCCCGCTAGGCGCAGGGCTTCCCACTGACTCTTGAGATTTCACCTCACCGTCTTCGTTCCCTGTCCAACGGATCGAGCATCAGTTCGCGATTGTCCCGAGTCCAATTTATCCGAGTTCCAGTCATCGCATTGCTTTCTGTGGTCTATTCTTTGAGATCGCAATCAATGTCGCCGCGGTGCCGGTGGCGATGATGCCAATGACCGCTAGGAGCAGGGTGTGTTCCGAGGATTTTTCGGTCCTCCACACTGCAGCCACAGTCTTGGGGCCATCCATTATGAGGGAATCCGAAGGATCAGTTGATGATGAATCGCCTGTCCAATGGTCAAAGAAGTACGTTATCTTCCAGGAGATCAGCATGTAGTCCGCCCCTGTGGGACCTGGTAACGATTCGTCTACTGAGAACCTAGCACTGGCGCCGGTGTCATACCACCCGTTTCCCATCACCTTCCCGTATGGTGAGCTCACAAGAAGATAGTACTGTGGCGTGTAAGAGAACGTAAGAGAACTCTCTGAGTTGACCGTCTCCGAGTCCTGAGCGCAGTAATATCGAATCGTGTCGTCCTTGTAGACGTAGGTGTCGACAGATACTCTGTGTGTCTCGCCCATGTCAAATGAACGAGTTACTGTTTGTCCACCCGGTATCCCGGTCACTTCTCCGCCATCGACAAAAAGCTTGGTTGAAAGTTCTTGGGGAAGTCCGGTAACCGTTACGATTGTCGCATAGGCGGCGACGGCGTATGTCAAGCTGACATCGTCAACATACGGATGATAGTGTTTGTCTTCCATACGGTAGAAGTCGACGCAGACAGGAGGGGGCGGCCCAGGCCAGCAGCGAGATTCTTGGACGCGGACTTTCTCTGTGTGACCGTGCCCCAGAATTTCGACAGTTACCCTTTGACCCGCATAGGAAACGTCAAGATCATATGTCACAACAGCCCATGACGTGACCGTATCAAATGACCATTGGTTTATGAGCGATCCGTCACTTAGTCTCAAGAGAATCTTTAGGCTTGAGCCCTTCTCAACCGCGTACCACGCGGTGAATCTCGCCTTTGACTTGAGGGGTATTGAGACGGTCTGTGATATTGCTCCCTCAGCGACTGTTTCCGTGCCTATTCTGGCCGAGTACCTCGAGTCGGCGTGAGCAGGCATGTTTGTGCTGCTACGCACGACACTAGAGTTCCTAGCAGTCCAACCATCGAACCCGCCTTCCTCGAAGTTTCCGTTCTCTAGCAGCTCATCTGAAGCCCGTGCGACTGGAAGAATGGTCAGCGTCAGGGCGAGCAAGAAGAAGACATGAAGCTTCAGTGCCGCAGACATAGCCTCACATCATGTCTGCTCGTGTATTCCCTGCAGTTTGGTAAAAGCGTTGCCGATGAGCTAACAGAGCCGAGTACAAGGCTCAGGCTGCCTTCGAAATCTACTCTACTTCGGAGGATACCGTGGACTCCTGTTCAATGAGATTCGGCCTGGGCTCAATGACAGTTGGACTGTAGTCACGTAGACTCCGTCTCCATCGGCCGCTTTCCTGAATGATCGCCCTGCTCAATGTTTCCCGTTCTTCTTTGTGTGGGTCCTAGTGACCTACAAAGATCCTACGGTTCTTTCGCTTGGGACTCGCCTCACTCCCTGACCCAAACATCCCTCGGTGCTCTCCTTTCGACAGCGTTGACACAACAGTAGCATATAGCCATCCGGTGGCGGGTTGAGACATCGGTGGCGGAGCCGTTGCATTGTTAGATAAATATATGTTCTGAGGTTGACTGAACCGACTACAGCGTTGTCTATGTGGAATTGCAGGGCCATTCTGTTCGCCTCACTGGTGTTGATTGCTGCTCCGGTACCTGTAAGGGCGCAGGTGTTGGGATCAAATGCTGAGTTGTCTTTCATCCCTGACCATGGGCTTCCGGAAGCATTTGTGATTGTGAAAGGGAAGGATTGGAATGCACCCAGTGAGGGCTACTGTCGGATCGTCGGTGATCCGGTAGAGCGCTATTCATGCAAGCTTGTGTGTCAAGGCGGGACCTGTGAGCCGGTCGGAGATTTTACAGTGGCTGACGTGTCCGCAGGAAGATACTGGGTCAAAGTGGAGGTAGTTTCGTCATACATGGTTCCCTTGGTCTTGGGACAGTGGTTCACCGTTGATGCTGAAACGGCGACCATGACGCTGACGACGGTTTTTGGGACGCCAGTCTCTACTGTGAGCTTACGTACAACATATCAAAGTTCGTCTCTGGCCCCGACTCCCACGACGACGGTCGAGCATTTGACTGCGACTTCGATGATGGAGCGCCCTGCCGCCCAGGAGCCAAGAGGGTTCGTCTTTGTGAGTATAGTGATCTTGTTGAGTCTGGTGGTTGTTGCTCTTCTGGTGCACATCTTCAGGAAGAGAAAACGGAGGATGAGGTAGAGGCTCCGTTTCAGTCTAAACCAGTATCGCATCTCTGGAGACTGGCTCTACTTCTTTTTCTCCTCACGAGAACGGCGCCTGCAGCCACTGCGACAACGGCGACAGCTCCAAGAGTGGCTAAGTAGCCTCCTGGGATCTCGGTTCCTGGGCCCCCGTCGTCTGAGTCTGTTCAGTCATCAACGTGGATCTTGGTGTTGATGTGGTGGTTGACAAGGTACGGGTTGATACATCCTCAATGATGAACCTCTTCGCGAAAAGCAGATGGCCTTTGTTCAGGACCTCGACTCTCCACTCTCCTTGGTAGCCGGGGTCACCTTTCTTGAGAGAGAGCTGGGAGGCAAAGCCTGTGATTTCCCTACCGCTTCGGTCTCTCACAAGTAGAATGGAGTATCCCGAGTTGCTCTCTTGATGTAGCGTGCCGTTGGGACTGTAGGATCTGAATGTCAGATTTGTCTTCTGCCCCATCTTTTCTCGTGAGTCAGCGTGCTTGATGTCGGTGTAAACGTAGGATATTGCTAGTTCATCGTTCAGGTCGTAGATGTTGGTGATGTTTACAGGTAGCCCATATTCATCGATTCTCTTACACATACCGTAATTGACTATGTTGAAATCGTCGCTGTAGTCGCTTGGAGAGATACTCAACGTTTTGACCAGCTCGTTGTTGTCCGGGTTCGGATCATTTGGTTCATTCACAACTGCTTTGACTTGATGGCCGCCCTGCTTGAAGACTGCATAATCAGAGATTCTGAAGTGCCATGCTTGCGTCCGGCCTGGAGTAATCTTTGGGCTGACTGTCGGCTGGAAACCGGCCAACCGAACTAGCCATCCGTCGATCCACCAATCATCGACGTACAGAGAGATGGCATACTTGTCAGATGACGGGTTGTCTCCAACGTTTTTGATGCTGCCGTGGAGATATAAGAAACTTCCAGAGATAGGGTGTTCAGGCTCCCACGAAATACCTTCGACCATGAGATCGGTAGACGCTGGGAAAACGGGATCCAAGTTAGCGAGGAAGATCGTTCCTATGACGATCGCAGATAGTGCTACGCTGAGAGCCATACGACGCCACCTTGCGAACCTAGCGACGTACAAGTGCACTCTCGTCGATGGTTTCCGGGCCGCTGGATAAGACTTGCTGCGCGACGGTGATCGCGATGTTAGACATCCGATGATTCTCGATGTTCGTATGAGATTTCTCCACCAGCGCACGGTCTGAGGGGATAAAGAGATCAAGGTAGGAAGGGCACGCATTCCTGCTCGTGCGGTGTGTGACTCCCTTCGTTGCGCTAGTGGCGACTTGCTCGGAATCCCAAGTCCGCGTCACACAGATGAGCGACTTCCCATTCCAAAGCCAGCGAGTGTTAGCTGTACTTAGAACGTGAACGTGGGACAGAGCGCGCTTCTTTTTGGGTGATTCAGGCAGGTCGTTAGATCTTGAAGTCTCCGTTGCCGGTCCAATAGAGTGATGGCCAATTCGCGGTCTGGGCGTGTCCGGTGTGGAGATAGTTCCAAAGACTGATTATCGACTCTTTGACGCTGTATCCTTTCGACAAGTACCCGAACAGTTTTATCGACAGTGCATCCAGTCGACCCCACTGCAGAGTATTGGCGTTGTCATAGCCAACGAATACCGCGGCGCCAGCTGCAAGGAAGGCTGAAGACAAGTCTGCGGTACCGCTTCCAAGCGCGTAGACTAGCCCGGCCTTGAAGCTGTTTGCAGGATAGTTGTGTTGCAGGAACAGCGCGCTGAAGCCGAGGCAGGCGGCGACCTGAAGTTCGTTAGACGAAATCTGTCCAGCGAAGATGGTGCGGGTCTTGCTGGTGACCGGCTCCCCGGAACAGAAGTAGCTGTAGCCTTCCAGGTCGAATGAGTCTGTTCGCAGAATGATGATGTCGTAGTTCGCGAGACCCGTCATTAGGAACGAGATCGAGACGTTCTCGTTCAGCAACACGTCTACTTGATAGCCCGCGCCTTGTAACTCAGAAAGATACCACTTGAGGTTCCATGTGGGCATCCATCGCTCCAACGGAGAAAGAAAGACAGCTCGCTTGCTTGTCTCACTAAACAGTGGCATGGCAGATCCATGACCCAAGCCGATGACGATACTGAGAATCAACAAGACCGCTAGGAGAACTCTCCTCATAGCTAAGCCAGACCCCTCTTCTGGGTACGTGAACCTGTTCCCCGAGAATAAGCTGGCCTTCACACGTCGAACTTAATCGCATTTCCAAATGCCTAGGCTGTTCTCCATGAAGGAATGCATAGCCCAAGTGGCATTGACAAGACTGGTTCAACTCCGACAGACGCAACCCACCTAGCATCCGTTCATGCATGATAGTGAAAACCCCGATTGACTACTCAGGCGAATGCGATTCGCACGGAAGAAGAACGTTCCTGCCGTGCAGAAATAGACACAATCAGATCAATGTCCGCCGATCTTGGACAGGGCCACCTTAATGCATGAATATAGGAGCCTTGTAGGGTTGGACATACTGCTTTCGATTGGCAACTGAGCCGTGAAGGGGCATGTTGCTGCAACCAGCGTCGTGCGCTTGGACCCGAGTCTGTTCTCTCATGCTTCTCTCGTTGGTGGTATCCACAGCTGCTGCACCCCTAGCGTGGACCTACAGGGCAGGTAACTACTCGTGGGCAGTGGCCGTCTCGAGTGATGGAAGATACGCCATCGCCGGCAGCGACGACATGCGCATATACTTCTTTGACGCCCGCTCGCGGGGAGGCGTGCCGTTATGGTCCTACACGGCACGCGGGTACGTGAGGCATGTCGCAATATCGGGGAATGGTACCTATGCAGCAGCAGGCGACACCGACGGTAACATCATCTTCTTCCGATCCGCAGCCTCGGGGAATCCAATCTGGAGTCGCCGATTCGATTCTCCGATCGATGGACTTGCTATGAGCGTGGACGGCGACTACTTGGTTGCTGGAGATCGACAAGGAACCATAGATCTCTTCAAGACAGACCCCGCAGATCCGGCGAACCAGCGGTATAGGGTTCCTGGCGGGGTGCTGGCTCTTTCTATATCTCGGTCAAGGATCTTTGCTGCAACGGCATCTCGTGGGGGCGTGTACTTCTTCGGGGACACGCCATCGCGGTCTGGCTATGCTTGGGTCTTTCAGAACCACACCAGTTTCCCGCAGATTGCGATCAGCGATAACGCAAGCTACATTGTCGCCGGGGCCAGTGACGGCTACGTCTACTTGCTAAACAGATCAGGTCAGCTAATAGATCGGGAGAAGCTGGGAGGATCAATCTCAGCGCTCTCGCTGTCCGGTATGACAAGTCGTGTCGTGGCCGGAAGCACGAACGGTGTTGCGTTTCTTTACGCGATACAGGATAGCCTCAGCTCATACGGTTCTTTGGTGGCGCAAAGACCGATTACATCAGCTTGCATTTCGGAGAACGGGCAGCGCGTTTCTATAGCATATCTTGACGGAGCAGTATCAATGTTCGACAAGTCCCTGTCAACCGAGTTGTGGATGTTCAGTACCGGCGCGATAGTTCACTCGCTTTCCATGTCTAGCACTGGACTCGTCATGGCCGCAAGCAGCGACAATGGTAATGTCTACTTGTTCAACGAAGAAGAGCAGAAGAGTACGAATGAACCCGCATTACGCACGCTAGCTGCGCCCGCAGTAGTAGCGGGCTTCGCAGTCCTCTATCTAGTCTGGTGTAGAAAGAGGAAGAGCGCCGCCGGAAAACCTTATGACCGTCGTAGAGCATCTCAGAGCAGGGAAATCTCATGAAACGCCCAGTCAGCCTGATCCTAATGCTCTTATCAGTGCTTGCGTTCGCAGTCATGATTGTGCCCTCGCATGCGTCTATGTCTGTGATCCGGGGCACGGTGTACTGGTATGACCAGTCCGGAAACCTTCGACCACTGTCGTGGGTGCAGGTGAGCGCCACCGGCGAAGATGGCAGCGCCACGGTGACTTCCTCTACAACCGATGGAAACTACATGATGTGGGTGGCGCCAGGAACCTACAACGTGACCGTCTCATCTGATCCGGGGTTCGTACCTCAGGCTCGAATGGTCACGGTTTCGCCCGGTGGCGTGGCGGCAGCCGATTTCAACCTTGAACCTTCGGGCAAGCCGGTTCCTGAGTATCCATCACCGGTCCAGCCCGCAATACTTGTGGTTGCGGCACTTGCGGCGATGATCATGATCCGCAGACGACAGCGAGCACTGCCGATACGCTCGAAATAAGATCCAACCGTCTTACAATAGAGTGCGGATTCATAGTCGGCTTTGTGGAAAGCCACGTGGATAAGCTTACGGTGTCTCGGGAGGCAGCGATACAAATTCCATTCGAGCGTCTGAGCGAATCCTGAAACCAAACCAGCCCGCCTCATGCTGGACATCCCGGGCTTTCTTGACAAGCAGCCGACCCCGTATGCCTCCCCGTCCAGCATACTTCTCGGTCTGAAGAACAAAGTCCGCAAGTTCCTCCAGCCTGCTGAGAAGTTCAGGCTCAATCGTCGTGCTGGCTACGTATAGGAAGGTTCCGCCGGAGTTCTTTGTTCGCGCTCCATAGTACTCGATGAAGTCGAAGCCCCGTTCGAAAGCGCCGGGTGCGACCACGGGTGTCAGTGAGTCAAAGAAGACGTCCCCAGGTTCTCTGAGCTCCTCGAGGCAACTCGTGAGCTGAATCCCCAGTCTCGTCAAATCTCTTGTAGACGGCACCGAATACTTCTCAGATGAGACCGCTCCAGTTGCGCCCGAGTACGCGTCGACAAACCCCAGCATGTTGCTATCTTGCAGCTTCCGCACGTCAAGTCCCATCTTCCCCAATCTCTCTTTGACCTTAGAGGGAAGCTCACAATTCGAAACGTACACGCAACGCCTTCCAACCCGAAGGAAATCGGCCAGTAGATTCTGCAGGAGAAGACTTTTCCCGCTCCCGGATGGGCCAACAATCATCACCACCGCAGACCGTGGAATCGTGCCCCCCAACAGTTCACCGACGTGTTTGAAACGTCTTGTCTTGCGCCGCTTGGCCACGAAGGCCCCGACAACCGCCACGACAGCCACTCCAGCAAGCAGCAAGGCTGTCGTCTCTGAGATCAATTGAAAATCCAAGACGGCTACTTCGGGTTCGCGCGAGTGAGTTGCATTGAAGCGCCTGGACGCGAGAGGCGAGGTGACCGCGATCTCATATGTGCCCAGTGGGATATCTGTGAAACCGGCTGCCCCATTTGCATCGGTTATCGTGGACGCAATGAAGGTGCCATTGAGATAGAGGTCGACTCGGACCCCAGCAAACGGAGTGCCTAGGCTTTGAAGTCTGACAAAAAGAGTCCAGTCGTACAGAGGTATCTCTAGCTTAAGCACCGAATCTGATGTCACGTTCAAGTTCTGTGACAGAATCACTAATCCGTAATCTCGAATTCGTAAAATGAGTGGACCCACGGCTTGGCTCGAAGGAACACGTATGCTTGTCCAGCCAGTCGAGTTGGTTGCGGATTCTTCGATTGGCCGGCCCAAGGCAGCAACTGAGACATTCAGTCCGGGGAGAGCTGCCCCACGAGCGTCAACGAGCAGCAGGACAAGCGTGTAGAAACGAGTGACGGTTATCTCTATTGAATTGAGGAAGTTCCTCTGTGCGGCGTCTCGAACACTAACCGTCACGTTGAATCGTCCAAAGGATAGCGCTATCGGGAGCGTGTAGTCAAGGCGGAACGGAAGCTCCACGCGAGATGTTAGATTCATCGGCGCATCCTCGATCAGCGAGAACCCGGTAGAGTTTGTGACGTTGAGTAACACCGATCTTACGTTGGTTCCGCGAAAGGGATCCTCGACGGTAACCTTGGCGACAAGTCTGGTTGTGGATGTGTCATTCTCTGGAAAGACGGTCGAGGCTTTCCCGCCGATATCAGTGACCATGAAGGTGATTTTGGGCAATGATTCGACCTGCATGATTAGCCGGGTAGGAGTGGCGGGGTCGTCCCACAGTAGCATCACGGGCACGGACCTGGCTGGTGAAAACCGGGCCTCAAACTTCAAAGTGGAGCCCGCGTCGAGAATATAGTCTGCTGCTCCCAGGCCAAAAATGACAAGGAACGGGTTGGGCGACAGCCCTGTAGTGACGGATGAAGACCTCATCTCCCTCAAGGACGCATTCGCGTAGACTTCTGATAGCGTGACCTCCAGCGTTCCCCGAATGCTCTCCGGGCACTTTAGCCAAACGTAGATGCTGATTGTACCGAGTATGTGCAGCGGCGCGGAGAGAGCGGGAAGAAGAACAAAGGGCAGTCCATTGCGAACGTCAGCATAATGCGGCGACGTTGCGTTGCCACTGAGACTTAGGACTCTGCCTTCCACCTGCGTGGCTGATGGATCCGTGTGAGCGTAGAGAGTGAGCTGCGTGGTAGGCTGTTCAGCGGTCGCCACGGGCACGTGAGGCTGCCACATCGCCGAAGCCGCAATCAACAAGAGAAGCACTATTACGAGACGCAAGCCTCGATCCGCTACCATCATGGCATGGGGCACGCACATATAACGATAAGCTGTGTGAGAATTCCCGCGAACATGAGCACTTTCAGTGCGGCTTCCAGTCAAATTCTTAATACAGACCACGGAGCTACCGTTCAGAGTCGCCGTGAATGGTCATGGAACGCGTCTCATCCGGCATCAAGGGACTAGATGAGATACTCGGAGGAGGCTTCCCCAAGGGAAGAACTATTCTCGCCGTCGGAAGCCCAGGCTCTGGCAAGACGATCTTTGCACTTCAGTTCCTGCGAGCCGGAGCTGCGGCAGGGGAGCGCTCGATCTACATAACCTTCGATGAGAAGCCCGAGCAGGTGAAGGAGAATGTATCGGAGTTCGGTTGGGATCTGGACCGGCTGGAATCCGAGGGCAAGATGTTGTTCGTTGACGCCACGCCTTTCCGGCGCATGAGGGGGACTTCGGTTGCCAGCTCTGAGGGACGGGGGCATCTCCCAGTGCATGAGGTGATGCCTGAGCTTACTCTTGGCGGGCTCATTGAGACAGTCAAGCGCCTTGCCGAAGAGGAGGGCGTGACACGTCTCGCCGTTGACCCGATCACCTCCATTTCAGTCCGATATCAGTCACCTATCAGGAGGAGACGTGCGATGCTGATGCTCTTTGATGCACTTTCCTCCACAGGTGCGACATGCATCGTCACCAGCGAAATGAGAACAGCAATGCTCAGCCGAAAATTCCAGCTTGAGGAATTCCTGTCACAAGGTGTCGTGCTTTTGCGCACGGGCATTCACGAAGGCAACGTGGTCAGAGCTATCCAGGTTGAGAAGATGAGAGGGATCGCGCACGACACCCAGCTAAGGCCGTACCTCATCGGTCAGAAAGGCATCGAAGTGTTCGCAAAAGACAAGGTCTTCAAGTGAGGATGGAGAGGCGATCTTCGTCAGCATCTCGGCATGCTTGGCGTGCCGCCAGCGATCTCCTGATGGGGCGCATGGTCAGTTCTCCGAGAAACCTTTAAGTCAAATATGATTCAGCGTTCAGGAGAGACGAGTCGGTTTGAAGCTCAAGACCAGGCTGACGCTTTTCTTCGCAGTCTACATAATCGCTTTGAGCTTCGTGCCTCTCCTCCATGACACGCTCATTGCTCAAAGCAGGTGGCTCGGGTACGGGACGGGCACGTACCAGTACCAGAACCAAGACTACTTCGTCCTCTTCAATGATCCATATGACGGCAGTAGCAAGCCGCATATTCATGTGAATCCGAGCTTCGCGCCTGCTGCACGGGTCAGCCTGCTTGAGTTCAGCGATTGGACCTCTTGGGTGAACGATCACAATCTCTTCAACGAATTCGATGTGACCATGCGAGCTGATCCACGGATCCTTGATGTCACGTACACACGGCCTGAAATGGTCATCCACAAGTATGTCGAAGTTTCATCGGACTCCGTGAAGGTCACGCTGCAATCCGAGAAGGAGTTCTCAGCTCACCTCGAGATGTGGAGGTGGGTGATGAGTTCCATTAATGGAATATCGATCAAGGATGCGACCAAACCTCTGGCGATTCCCCTCACAACCGTGGTTGAGTTCACGTTTGAGGATGAACGTCTCCAAAGCCTTGGGCGTGGACGCATTGTAATGTCGGCTATGCCTGCTCAGGTGGAGATTTGGCCTCACGAGAAAGGGTTCAACAGGATTACCGTAGACTTCGTGAACAGCATGATGACATTCACTGTGTCAGGTTCGATGGAGGCAGTAGGTGCGCCGTCGCAGCCTTGGAGCTACGCGCTACTGCCCTACGTAATGCCGATAGTAGCGATAACGGTAGTCGCGCTGTACTTGTTGGTCGGTAAGTATGGAAGAGCGCTCAAGAATCGTGCTACTCGCCGCAGCAGTTAGAGTGGCGATCGCCCCATTCTTCATGCATGCGGGTGACGTTGGCACAATCTACGAATCCAGCATCATGGCGCTCAAAGGTCTGAACATCTACGACTTCGTCTCCGCCAAGACACTCCAAATGCAGAACGCAACCGGCCTTCCTGTTTTCTTCGAGGGATACGCGTATCATCCCCTGCTGATCTACTTCTTCGCTCCCTTCTACTGGGTCTTCACGTTGATCGCCGGGCAGGGTCCCGTGATGATTGACGGGCACTACCCTGCGCTTCCAGTGCTCATCTACCCTTGGACTCCGCTACTGCTTCTGATGCTGAAGATCCCGATAATCTTGGCAGACGTGCTTGTTGTTTACGTTCTTGCAGGTATGGACGCGCGAAAGGCGAAGATCTACGCCTTCTGCCCATATGTGATATTCGTAGGCGCAGTATGGGGAATGTTCGATGCCTTTGTGGGCCTTTTTCTCTTGGCATCTTATCTGACATCGTCTCGGAGCAAATTCCTCTCCGGGCTATTTTATGGTCTCAGTCTGATGAAACTATACACAGCTGTCCTCTTGCCACTGTACGCGGTCCGGCTCTACGGAAGATGGAAGGAGCTTGCTCAGTTCCTTGGTGGGCTTGCCATTACACTGTTGCCGGTTGCATACTATCTAGTTGTGAGCCCGAAATCTATCTGGAATGTGCTGGTGACTTTTCAGGGCGGAAGGCTCATGGGCGGCGTCAACTTGTATAACTTCATCTGGATCGTTCAGGATCTCATATTCGATCTCGTAGTCTCGATGGTCCCGACCATCTTACTCATCGTTGCTCTGTTCTATCTGATCACTAGGTTCGGAAGGAAAGCTCCGCTCTTGGAATCGATCCTTGCAATCATGTTTGTGTACTTCCTGTTCGGTAAAGTCATAAACGAGCAGTTCCTCGTCTCCATCTTCCCGCTAATCCTGCTGAGCAGGGAATGTGACCACAAAATATGGGTCGCACCGTTCATCTTCATCTTCCTCAGGTCGCCGTTCTACTACTTCATGCTCCCGATACTCTGGACAAGCCCGGTCTTCTACGGATACTACCTCCAAGCAGATGAGGTGTGGAGGCAGCTTCAGGCCGCGGGATACCTGCAGATACCCATGTACGCGGTTGGGATTGCGTTCTCACTCTTGATCTTCTGGAATCTCCTACAGTTAGTTGACGCAACACGCGGTGGAACTGCCTCGATACCTAGGGTAACGGAGTCGACAGGCTTTCAGCAGAAAACCACAGTCCCAGATCAATTCCGCCCTGAATTCCAAAATGGGTCAGGACGAGATGAATTAGTTAACCGGCTAATGGTTGCTTTGTCTCCTGATGGGCGTTAACCGGATTCTTTCCTCATCTATGACCACAAAATTGTTCTCTAGTTTCACACCGGAGTCAAGCAAAGCCTTGAGTTTCTGAGCTACCTGTTCTGGTGGGGTTGGCGTGAACCGCAACAGAACTAAACCCTTCGTTTCCATCCCCGTCCTGAAGACTAGGTCGCCAAAGTCTTTGTCGAATGTCACAAGGAGCCTGCCTTGTTCGTTCGCTACACCCAGAACGTCCCTGTCCTTAAGTCCTCTGCCGACCGCAAGGATAGAGACGATGTCTACCCCTTCATCTCTAAGAAGATCCAGAGCGACGGTAGGAATGTTCTCATCTGCGAGAAACTTCATTCAGCTTCGCTACGCCAAGGGGAACACTTTTTCCTCTTTCAAGACCTCGCTGGCGTAGCTGAGCGCGGCGAGTATGTCTTCTTTCTTCAGCTGCGGGTAGTTGTTCAGGACCATCTCGTATGTCCATCCGTCGGCCAATAGTCCAACTACGAATTCGACGGCGATTCTAGTTCCCTTGATTACGGGTTTGCCACCCAGAACGCCTGGATCAACGGCTATTCGATCTTTCCACGCCAACTGCAATTGCCTTCTCTTCAAAGAAATGAACGAGTCGTTTCTAAAAACCTTGCCTCCAGAACATTGAGACACGAATGGTCTCCCTTGGCTTCCGGCCCAAGATCCAACCGCATCAGCAGGGATTTGAAAAATCGCTGCACGGAATGAAATTGCTACCGGAACCGGGTTCAGGGCTATCGTCCAAAGGGTTACTTGCCTCGTTTGTTTGGTATCCCTTTCTGCAAATCTACGAGAAGACTCGTGGAGAAGTGTTTGAAGCCCAGATGCTTGAAGAACGTCAAGGCCTTCCTGTTTCTGGCTAGTGTTCCAGTCTTGATGTCAACCCTTTCACGGCTCGCCCTTTCAAGCAAGACCAGGAATAGCTTCTTTCCAACACCTCGACCCCTATGATCCTCGCGGACTACAATGTGTTCAAGCTCATAATGCGGACCGGTCCACTCATCTTTGCCCTTCGAGAAGGACATGTATCCGATGACACCTTATTCAGCAATTCCAGCAACGTACAGGTTTTCCGGCTCTTGTTGGTGAAAGTGTTCCTTGCTCAATTGATTCTCGCTTACTTCTAGTCCATAGAGCTTTGCCAGATAACGGTGCATTGCATCCGTTAGTTTGTTGACCGCTTCGAGGTCCGCTCGTCTTCCTTTCCTGATGATCAGATGCAAAGTGGTGCCCAATCCCATTCTCGGCAATGCGCTGATTTGGCTCTTAACACACTAAACTCTTGCTTAGTTTCACGCCAATGGCTATTCGGGCAATAGGGCATGGGTTAAGGTCACTTTTGTGCCATGAACCTGGGGTAACGGAACCGACGGGACATCGTGTCCTCGACCGCGTGCTGAAAAGGGCGCGGGGAGTGTGGGAAAACTCAATCACAAACCGGCCTTGAACAGAAGGAAGTAGCTCACAGACGCACGGTTCTGTTAACTTGTCGGCGCATGGCTGACTTGTTAACTGCCTCGCATCGACTTTGCGGATTGCCGTACGCTTGCGGGTTCCGCCACCATCGCTTCACTTGTGAGGCCGACTGCCCCGAACCTCAGGGTTCCCGCAGCCAAGATATTCTTGGCTGCGTTCACATCACGATCTACCACGTATCCGCAACTGGGGCACCGTAGCGTTCGGTTCTCTTCGGGCTTCATCTTCTGCCCACATATCGAACACCTGCTACTTGTCCCATGCGGATGCACGTAGATGACTGGCAAACCTTCCCACCTAGCTTTGTACTCAACCTGCCGCTGCAACTCGGCATACGACCATGAGTTCATGCGTCCACGATACCAACGCCCCTGCCAGTTCCCACGACGATAGAGCTTACGAATGCCAGTGATGGAGAATCTGTTGAACCTTCTCACGTTGCTTGCGACCATATTTGCCGCTGACTTTGCGGCGGATGCGAAGATCGTTGCGCTTGAAATGTGACCGCACACCAAGATACACGGCTTTCACTCGTGCGACTTCGGAGAGATCATGTCGATGAACAGTTCCGTCAGTTGCGGCAACCGTGACATTGTCAAGGTTTCGATCAATGCCGATGAAGCCGCGTGGCCGAAGCTGTTGAACCTCATTCGTATACGCTAAGGATAGCCTGTCCTCCGTGAGTGTCACCGATCGGAGTGCGAAGCCGTTGATTGTTGCTTGGATATGTTGATTCAGAGGGATCCGAATATGCTCCCTCGCATGAACTGGCAGTGACAGTTCACTGTCTCGAACCTTGAAGCCGTAGCATGTGGTCAAACGTGGACGCCGCGCATACGGTTCCTTCACATGTGGGTTCTTCCGCTTTGCTTTTCGATAGTTGCGCAAAATACCCGTGGCTGCGCTGACTGCACAGAGCTTATAGTAACTTGCCAAATCGTAGCCGCTGAGTTGCCTGTACGCCTTCAACGACAATGACTTCAGACTGGTCACGTTCTCGGCGAGTCCGATGCGGATGCAATCGTTCAGCATCTGGCGGAACTGCTCAAGCAACCAGGCAATCTCAGGCGTAGGCGCATAATGTTGCCAGACAGACTTGAAGACTCGCATGACTGATCGGTACGATTTGCAGGGGGTTAAGCTTGAGACATGAGTAAAAGAAAAGGCGGGGAGGAGAATAACGGGAGCCGACAAGTTAACAGAGCCCAGGCGCACCAAAAGATAATTAGGATCATTCGAACGTTCTTCGGATGTAACCTCGGGTTTTGGAGCTAGGGCAATTGGCCAGGCAAGTCTTGGAACGAACAAGCGAAAGGAAAACGTTAGAGGAAATTCTTGTACGAGTCAAAGCATTGCAGGATGCGCTTGAGGAGAACGAGATCGAAGCTATCTTGCGCGACCCTAAGTATAGGAGAGCGCTGCGGGAAGCCGAGGGGGATATCAAGTCTGGCAGAGAACGCCCCCTGCAGAGCTTCCTCAAAGACCTGAGTAAGAGAACTTGACTCGAACGTTCAGGATCCTGGTAACAAGTCGTTTCGAGAAAGACGTCAGGAGATTGCCTAATAGTGTGCAGCGCAGGATATCAGAAGTCTTGGAATTAGTGGCGCGCAACCCTTTCGCCTTTGAGGTTCTCAGTGGGGAATTCAAAGGCTTGAGAAAAGTTCGGATCGGGGATTATCGTCTTATCTACAGAATTGACTCCGAGAATGACAGCAAGACGGTCCGCTTGCTATTTGTTGCCCATAGGCGCAGCGTCTATCGCTAAACCTCTCTGCCCAAAGGTCTTTGAAAGCAGTCTTAGCGGTAAGGGCCGAAACGTTGAATCGCAAATGACTGGCATGAAGAAGAAGAAGTGAAACTGACCGCCCGCGCAGATTCAAGGCACCTCAGTGGCTACCACTTGGCGTACCGGACCAAGACTCCTTTCGGGAGGCCCATAGTCAGACATAATCAGTCAGGAGCCTAATGAGGTTGGCTGAGCTTTCTCGCGCAAGGTCCGCATTCTTCGCAAGTAATCCACGGAGAAACATGCCATTGCGAAGATGAGTACAACCAGTTTTGCCGCGAACACCACGTTGATTGCGTATGGGTTAGCTGGCCACCAGTTGACGATTATGTCGGGGTTCTGCAGTCCCTGAACTGCTAGGCCTGCGGACCACAGGACAATCTGATACATCACTTCAAAGCCGCTCATCATCACGAAGAACCAGGCCACGACGTATAGGAGTTCGAAAAGGCGATCTCCCATCCTGAGGAATCTTGCCTTTGAGATTGGCGAGTTTAGTCCGAGCGCGTACGAAACAAAGAACAGATACGTAAACAACGTAATCGGCTTGATGACGAAACCCGGGAGGTAGATCTCAGCAAGTACTAGATTCTCGCCTACAACGTACGGAGCGGTCGCCTTGACAGAGTAACTCAGTAATACCGTGATCGCGAGCAGGCCAAAGACGATCGAAAGGATGTTGTTCAAGTCTCGAGGAAAGGAGCCGGCGACCAGGCCATTCAGGGACCGAATTCCGGCTCCGGTGGTGCCTTCGATTTTCTTCGCCGTTCCCTGTTTCATATCTTATGCGCTCCTCTCCCCCTCGGTGCAGTCAACGATTAAACCCTTGTGACAGTCTCACGTCCAGTCCCACGCGGGCGTACCTATCCAGGAAATGCGTGGTGCATTCATCGGCCCTAAAGAGTATGCTTGGAATCGATATTGAAAGAGGGATCGTTGCGGGTCTCTGTTGTTGATCGAGACTCGGCGCGATCTTCTTCGTCACAGAGAACCCATGCACGTATCCAGTATGCCAGCCTATCGCACTGCTTGGTGCTCCCAGAATGATACTCAATGATATTCGGTCCGGTAGTCTCCACTGAGCTTCTTTGTACTGCATGCCAAGATCAATCGGGTAATACGCCCATTCACCTCTTGGAGTCTGAAGGAAGATCGTGCGATGGGTCGGTGATTCGTTCATCTCTGCCGCCGTTTCTGTGAAGACAAAGTCGAGTACGTGCGTTCCGTCGTTGGTCTGAATCTCGAAGATGCCGGTTTGATCTGATGGAGGTCTGTTGCACGCACAGGAAGCTTGCAAGAAAACCCAGATGCCTACCTCTTCATCGAGCAGTGCTCGCAGCCTTGTTCCATCAATTGTTTGTCCGAGGCGCACGTACGTCCATCTCTGATCCGCGCCGTCTTGGAAGATCTGGATCTCAAGAGCCGTCTTGTCTGCGATTGCAGTCTCTTGCAGTAGGATCTGATCTCCAACAGCTCTCTCGTATTCGAGCTGCCAGACCATTGGCCTCTTCCCGCCGAAGTCGTTATCCGAAATCCAGAGGCCGAACTCGGGGTCTAGAATTGGTGGCGGATACTCTGTTCCGGTGTGCAGAAAAGCAAAGGCCAATCCGGCCACGACTATGAGAAATACGGCCGATATTGGAGCCGTCAGCTTCGCTATTTGCGTCAAGCCGCCTTCACCATCCCAGTTTGTTCCGCTTTGTACCACAGTATGATGGAAACCAGCATGAGTGGCGTCCAATAGATGATGTAGTTAGTCAGCGCCCTGTACGAGAACCACAAGATAATCCCGGGGAAGATCCAAAACACATACCGCAATTTGTCAAAGTACACATAGTAGTTCACGATGAGCACAGCAGAGACCGCCACTACAAGCACGGCGTAGAATGCTTTGCCAACTGGCAGCAGCCCCACCTGTGTCGACAGCGAGAATCCCTGACTGACTATCACGAGGTCTTCCGCCATCGGGGTCAACACGTGGCTGAACCAGGCGCTCGCATTCATGAGCATGAACGGGAGATTGATGGCAAGGAATACGCCAGCAGTCGCGCCCGCAAACTTGGCTATCCGTAGGAGCCTTCCGCGAAGACGCTCGGTGTCTTCTGTTCTTATCATGTAGATTAGAAGGAATGGTGCCAGAAACCACGGCGTCTGTTTCATGGCGCAGGCAAGCCCGTAGAAGATTCCCGACGCTAGGGGTTTCTCTAAGTAGAACGCTGCGAAGAGCAGCGGAAGCACCCATAGTGCATCTGACACGCTCGCAGCGGTGAAGTTTATCATCAGATCCGAGCCTGCGAACAGCGGCAGCAGCAGCATCGGTCTCAGCCTCCGCGGGCTCTTCAGGTAGAGGGTCAGGATTACGATCACCTCGAACAGGACGAGGACCAATCTCATGTCTCGCAGGCCCAGCCAGACGAATGGCACGAACACAAGGAAATGCAGGGCAGGGTATTGGAAGGTCGTCAGATAGACTCCAGAGGTGAGAGGCGTCAAATCGGATGGCTGAACCGCAAACATCGCCAATGCTTTCGCCATGTCCTGTGTGTACGGGTTGGCGCCTTGACTGGCGAACAAGATGGCCGAGTAGTGACTGTATGCGAGAACGTCAGTCCTGTACGATCCGTTGTAGGCAATCGCTGACACGACATAGAGGCTGGTCAGGGTTGCAAGCATAAGCGGAGCCAGGGGGAGATCTCGGAACCGGAGAACGATATTGCTTGGCAGCAGTGACATCGCGATGATGAGCAGAGAGAATGCGTAGATTGCAAGGGTGAGAATCGCAACCTCCGGATGTATGTTCAAGGGTTGGCCTCTGTTCCAGTCTTGGAAACCCTCGTAGAGGGCGAACTGGCCTGAGAAGATGAACGCGAGTCTGAGTATGAATACGTCATCGATTGAGGCGAGAAGTGATTTCGGTCTTGTCACTTCTGTCCCGTAACCTCCTCCTCTTTCCCGCCGTGACCTCCGTCACGGCCACTCTTACTTGACGCTTTGCCGACGGTCTTCCGACGCAGAAAGCGTCCCACAGTTTCCAATATCGGGAAGTTCAGGAAAACGATGACAAGTATGACAATGGAGAGCCACGTGACGACGACGGAGCTTTCAGCTCTTCCTGGACGGAAGAAGGGCTGGGGGGTCATGACGCGCTTCACTTGCTGTGTCTCTCCGCCTGCGACAACAATGTCACGCCATATCGTCCCGCCAGTGTCTTGGCTAACGATCTCGAAGCTCGTCGTGCCGTTTCCACCTGTCATCAGCCAAATGTAGATGCGAGGAAGGTCGATGTTGACTTCCAGTATTAGATCCGCGTACACTTCGGTGTAGTGGAAATCATTGAGGCCCTTGAAGAAAGCTACCATGTCCCCCTTTCGTGCTACGATCCTGTCATACTCCACGTCCGGCCATGCGAACTTGCGGCCCACATAGAGTTGGTCGTCCGAGTCTCTGCCCTCAAGCCATCCATAGTCAACCACAGTCTTGATCCTGAGGCCGTTGGAATTCGTGCCGTTGAGGTCATCGAAGAGCATCCTGCCCCAGTCAGCAGTCGAATCAATGATGACCCTGGTCAGAGACGCTTCCCGCCACTGAGGCGCGTTGACGTCTGCTACACGCGACACGAAATCTAGCGCGTCGACCGCAAAGCTCAAGCCAGAAGCCTGCGAAATGAGGAGAACCGTGAAAACGAGAACAAGATACCGTTGAACGTGATGAGAGGGCATTCTCCGTTGTCACACCCTTTGGAGCTGATTCTTGATCGTGTGTAGTGACCGAGATACCTTGTGTTCGAGAGTCGTCGTCGGTGTCTGCGATGTTTGGACAGCTATACGTCTTGCTCTGGCTGATAGTCTACCCTCGACGTTCAGCACGATCAAGAGGAAAGCGATAATCCAAACAGGGAAGAGGAACTCGCCAATTGAGTTGTGGAATGCGTCCAAGTCTGCTCCGGAGACCGCATACACATACCCGTAGTATGCGATGAGGAATATTCTGACGACATTCAGAAGAATCGTACCCGCTACTCCTGCGATCATGTACGCGATCTTCCTTCTCGCCGGTGCAGTCAGTTTGGCCGCGAGAAGAATCATGACGAGTGAGTAAATGAGCATGCTGTGAACTCCTACGCTGGGCCAGAAGACGATCAGCCGAAAGGTTCCGTGTTTGCCCAATATAGTCAAGTTGTTGGTGGATCCATATATCGGCAATCCAAACAATCCGGCCAGAAAGCCCACCCCAACAACGATGAAGTTAGCCCAGAACTGCAACGGGCCGAGCGAGCCGTAGGGAAAGAACGCGTCGAGGAGGTACATTGTCAACATGCCCACAGAGAAGACGATGGCGGTGAGGATCCCTTTGACAGCCCTTGCGCCGAAGAACGCTGTTGCCAGTACCACAATGTACAGCGCTAGGACCAGGTAGTCCATCGCCATCAGCCAGCTGTTGCTGACTTCTCCCGAGGCGCCCAGAACCCGACCGACCCAATAAACAGAATCGGTGAATTGGCCGACAGCAGCAACAGCGCCAAAGTAGAAGAGGGCAAGGGCGACTACGGCCGCTACTGCGATCTTCCGGGTTCTGTTCAGGCGGGGGATCGCGCTCCTTCGGAAATCCATCAGCTCGAATCCTAGAAAGAATAGAACGAAGAGAAGGCCACCTCTTCCGAGTTTTCCGAAACCGGCCCAGCTCAACCCAAAGGTTTCAGGAACCAGTGCGAACATGAGCAAGATCGGGATGGCTGAGAGGACAAGCAATAGGTCAGCCAGCTTGAGTTGGTGGGGCAGTCGTCCTCTGAAGAATGCTGTCACAGACTGCATCATGCCACCACTTCTTCAACCATTCCGCAGGTCCTCTGCAAATGATGCATGGAAAAGTCAGCCCTCATTTAAGGCTTGCAACTAGGATGGTACGCCTTTGGATCGCTGTAATTCCACATGAACAAAGATCGCGGGAGATGAATGTCGGGGAGAATGGTCAATATCAAGTCGAGGGCGAAGGCGAGTCAGCTCGTCGGTATGTGCCTCCATGCCGAAGTGACATCAAGGTCAAGACTAGGCTGGCAAGCAGGGTCGCCAAGCTCGCCACGAAGAATACCTGAAGTTGAAGCGGAATCTCGTTTCCTTCCTGAGCCTTGAGATCTTTCCACGACGCTTCTACACTCCTCGGACCATTCATAAAGACGCTGGACGTCGGTGAAGAGTCGACGGAGTCGCCTGACCATCTCACGAATATGTGCGTCCCGTTCAACGTCATTACAGGTGGCGCTACCTGAAAGCGCGCGATCGAGTCTTCATCATACCATCCGGCTCCTGACACCAAACCTAAGGGTGATTTGATGTCCAAGTAGTACTGCCTGCGATAGATGGCAAGCAAACAGACGTCACGGGATACCGACAGACTAGGGTTCGAAGAACCAGATGTGACGTTCCACTGTTGAAATACCGCCCGCGCTGTATCCCCCAACATTATGAAGGGCGGCACCGAAACCACGTGCTCACCCGTGGTCGCATTCAATGTTATCTTGCCATTAGTTCCTGTGCGAAAGGCTTGGCCATCGAATTGAACTGTGACATTGGGATATCCCACGATTATCTGTGCTGAAAACAAGTCGGTCACATCAATCGCCACGTCTCTCATGCCATCCGTGACGACGCTCCAGTTACCGCTTACTCCGACCAACGGGATCAGGCTGAGGCGTGCTGTTCTCGGGCTTTCGCCGGACAAGATAGTCGTGACAAATTGTCCCTCACCTTGTCCGCTCAGTCGCTTCTCGGCGACCGATACGATTGATGCAGCATCAGCATCGAACGCGATCACTACGGTCGTCAAGTCAGATGGCAAGTCGTAGCGCACTTGCGTGGTGATTTCGAAAGCTCCCTTTGTTCTGACCTTGCTCGGCGCGTGTACTGAGGTCACCTCAACATTGAATTGGGAATGGGGCGCCGTCGTGTTCGTATGACTGAGTACGGTTCTCGAGATAGCGTCTTTGACGTTCTCGAACTGCAGGCTCTTGCAGGTTTCAATGAACTTGAGCGTGAGGAGAACAGCTCGCTCATCGTATTCTCCGGAATCCATGATTGTCCAGACTTCGTGCTCGACACCAGAAATCACGTGGTACTCCCTGTGGTACCATGATCCATCTCGCCATCCTTCCGGCGGGGCGTTCCCGAAGAAAGCTTGGCCCGATGCGGTGAACTCCGGCGTGATCTTTTCGCCGTATAGCAGAAGAAGGCTGGCTCGCAACGAGCTCGCCTTGGAAGAAACCCCTTCAGCGATCTTCGTTGTGATGATTATGAGACCGTCAGGGCTATTCCAGTCTTCAGGGCTGACAACGATCAGCTCCTTAGCAGCGGCCATAGCCCCGACCGAGTAGCCGACAACGTACAGGTACATGTACCCTTGCTCGTGTGCCCACGAGCGGATCTTCTTCATGAAATTGTTCGAGCCAGGGTAAGGCTCGCGAAAGATCGTTCTATTCAGCGTTGAGTCCACGTAACGTATTGATCCCTTCCTTAGTGCGAGAACATCATAGTACCTTGCGAGGTCCTGAATGAAACGTAGGGTGTTGTAAGATTCGAATTCACACGGGTTTATCAGTAAAGCGGTTTGCTCGACGATCCCACCACCGAGCCAGATCAGGAGGGTATCGCTCGCGGTTTCGTTCCAATGATACCAGGTCGCGTCTCCAATAGCAACGGTTGCTGGTTGGACAGGTAGTAATGCATGAGCGGGATGGGTCATCGATGGCTGTGCGGCCGCTGCAAGGAAAACCACGACTAGAAGAAACCCCATGGCAGGCGCTTTTCCTCGAACCGGATCGCCTCGTCTGTTTGTTCGAGTCTTCTTTCTCAGGGCGATCCCTATTGTCACGAGGATCGCCGAGCACACGAAGCAGATCGCCGAAATGATTGTGACCCCGGAGATCACCGTCATCTGCGAAGTGGCTTCCGACCAATTGGCGACGACCGTTTTGGGTCCATTCATCATGAGCCATCCAACGGGTGAATTGAAGTCCGAGTCTCCTGACCAGTGGGTGAACGCGTACGGCGTTCGGTTCGTTGATGTATGCTCTGTGATGCCCGAATCGATCGCTGCAAAAGTCGCGTTCGTGCCTGCAGGGTACCAGCCGGAGCCAACAGTCTCACCTACGCTCGATTCCACGGTGAGAAGGTATTCGGTCAAGTAGACCGCAGAGAGATCGAGTCCAGCAGTGAGGTAAATCCTTCTGGATATTGAGCGTATTCCGTCATTCCAGTGATCGAACACAGCTCTGGTCCCGTCGCCCATGGCGAGAGATGACTCAATCTCAATCGTGTGGAAACCACGTGTGGTCGAAAGGTGAACGCCTTCGGGAGAAAGCGAGTGCGAGACCCCGTCGATCGTCACTACAGTCGGTACAACGTTCGACATGACAACTAGGGTGATGTTGGTCGACTCTGAGATCGTGATCTCAAAAGGAAAGGTTGCTCCTTTCTCATTGGCATACCACCCATCATGCCACCACACCCTCACGGACGCCAGAAGCATCCAGACGCCAGGACGGTCTCGTCCGATCAACTGAAACGTGAACGCATTTCTCCCAGCTGGTATGATCAGTCCCTTGGACGCAAGCACGAAACCGGTTGCTGCATCCAAGATCGCGATATCCGTTGAATATGACCCGGAATAGTCAACAGTGAGCACGACAGCAAATCCCTCGTTTGGTGAGATCACTGAAGGCGTCTGCACGTCTGCAATCTGTGCCACAGGAAGCTGCTCTAGTGCCCAAACCGCTCTGCAGTTCGAGAACGCCAACAAGACGAAGACAGCTGACACAACGAGGGCCATCTTGCCTATGGCATGATACCGTTGCGGGCAATCAACCATCGTAGATCGCGTTCCCTTGCGATAATCTACGTCGCCAGTACATCAATGAATCCGATATGTAGGCACGTTCGAGCCTCTGGCTGGTTTTGCCTCCGTTACGCATTAGTAGACGCAGCTTGCAGAACTCCATCCAGTCTATCTAGGCGCTGCAGGACGGCCGAAAAGAAGAGGATGCGATCATGTCTCCTGAGTCCCATGAAGCACACGAGCTGTCCCTGCAGAGGCTCTGCATGGAGGTCGCTGGCCGAAGAGAAATCGCGGCAGCTTGCGAATGCGGAGAAAGCGTCTATTCGACCAGGCCGGAACGCTACGACCTCCTACTAATCATTGAGGACTACGCAGATGGCTTACGATACCATGCGCGTAGAATGGACAATCGCTCAGTGATGGTTCTCGCCGCCGACAAGTCGCTCATCGATCTAGACGCTCAGAAAGGCGCGATGGGCGAGTTCATTGTGGAAAGTCTTCTGACGCCATATCGCCCGTTTCGGAATGCAGAGCTGCTCTT
>Ga0315280_10002202_pt1 | contig 31872 bp, 25 predicted proteins | sample YL17G06_40_MG_FD_203697 | JGI IMG/M metagenome (GOLD analysis project Ga0315280, IMG submission 203697) | Sediment microbial communities from Yellowstone Lake, YNP, Wyoming, USA - YL17G06_40 | ecosystem: Environmental > Aquatic > Freshwater > Lake > Sediment | place: USA: Wyoming | collected... | reverse complement strand
GGGGTTAGCCCGGATGTGCCCCCGAAATCACATCGCCGCCCCCTATGGAGCGGCGAGTCGCCAGATACGCTTCCCTGAGAAGTGGTGGGCGATAGAGGATTCGAACCTCTGACCTTCTCTGTGTAAGCGTGAACCCAGGCGTCCCAGCGCCTCCCACGGAGGCCCATTTCGTATCTGGCAGCGCCTCCTTCGTCCCGTCTTATGTCACCTGGTGCCCGGCCTGCCAACCAAGTTGGTTAGCAAAGTGTTAGCAAATGCTGAGGGGATAAACATTTGCGCCGTCCTGCCTAGAGAGCCTGGACAAGTACGAGCACGAGCCGCCAACTGCCCCGCAGATCTGGGTCTCGCGACAAGGCACCGTCGGCGGAAGATGGAGCGCCGTGTCGGAGTTGACATCGAGTTGTGCCCACAGGTGGGCTATGCGAGCGAGTACTTGAAGCCATTCCGTCTCAAACCTTCACGTCTCTCTGAGTAGTCAGGTATGACGGCAGCCACACACTGCCAGAACCGACCATCGTGACTGGCATGGCGCAAGTGGCAAAGTTCATGAATCACCACATAATCAACCAGGGACAACGGCGCCATAATGATGCGCCAGTTGAATCGAAGTGCGCCATCCGGCCCACAGCTGGCCCATCGTTTGGTCTGGGAACGAACAAGTATCCGCTTCGGCCTCACTCCAAGCCGGCATGCGTAGAGCTCGACGCGCTGCTTGAGCTTGGTTTCTGCGTGCTGTCGGTACCAACGTTCGACAGCTTGGATGATCCCCTGCCTTTCCTCGCTCTTGTCCTCGCACCTAGGTTGAGGAACCTCGAGCCACCGCCCAGAAAGCCGGACAACGGCAGGCGTCAGTCCGTCATGGTCAACAAATCGCAGCCGATACTGACGACCCAGGTACAACAACGTCTCTCCCGTTACCCACTCGCGCTTTGGGATTGAGCCGCCGCCGTCCCTCTCCGCGAGCCGCTTTAGGATCCAGGGAGCCCGCCGCCTGACGAAGTTGTCTAACTCATCAGTCGTGGCAGACGCGGGTGCGGCAACCAACACACCATCGACTAGGTCGACAGCGATTTCAACGGTCTTCCTCCGGCGAGTGCTGCGCCGGAGGGTGTATTCGATAGCGGTTGAACCAAAAGTCGTGCGTCTTGCCTCCGTACGGAACGTCACCCGAGGGCTCTCCTTCCTACATCCAGGATTTCCGTTGCCGTCGCTTCGGTCTCATCGACGCCGAAACCCGCTGCTCGAAGTCGCCGCTTGATATGGCGGCGCATTTCCCTCTGCACATCCTCCTTCATGGTCCAGTCGATGACGGCCAGGCTCCTCATATCGTTCTCAATCTCTGTGGCCACAGCCTTTGCCGGCTCGTCCACTTCAGCATGATAGGAGGCAGCGGCCTCAGCCACCTTCCGTGTGCCTTCTTTCCCCGTGTCGCGACGCTTGAGAATGATCTCGTAGATAGGAAACGAAGTTTCGGTAAGCCCGAGTTGCTGGATCAAGGAACCCAATCCGCGCAGGTCGGCCAGTAGAGCCGCTAGTTGTCTTAATTCCTCCGCTTGACTGACGCGCCGAGCCTTTCTGTCAGCAATGATTTGCTCCAGCCGCTCGCGCAAGGATTGATAGAGGACAGGATTTTCCTCGTAGCGCACCTTGATTTGGTAGCGAATGGCGTGTTCCATCTCGCTGGCCTTGGCCTCAGGTCGAGTGAGCCGTTGCACCTCATCGTCAAAGCGCTTCGAGAAGATCGATACGGGCTCCAACAGGCGTTTCACTTCGTCAGCGCCAATGTACTCACTGATGAGTGCCTTCACCTTCTCACCGCAGTGTTTCAGGTCGAAGTGCTCCTCTCGGAATCGGGCACGAGCCGCCATGCGCACCTTGCCCATCCACTGGAGGTCTCTGACATAGGCGAGTGCCCGTGGATCAGGGAGGAGCATATCGATTGCGCGCGCGAAAGCCAGGAAGACCCCGTCGAACTCCTCCCGGCGATCTTGCGGCTCCAACGTAAGGACGCAGGCATCGAGGTCGTTTCTGTATACGCGGTCGAAGAAGCGCATGGCTCTCCGGTGCAAGACCTCTACCCGGGGGAGCTGATCGTCGACTGGGGTCAGTGCCCCCTGAATATCTTCCGCGTTGAAGATACCCAGGGCGTCTTGCAGGTCATCGGAGATTCCCCAGTAATCGACCACGAGGCCGTAGGTCTTGCCTTCATGGGGCCGGTTCACCCTGGCGATTGCCTGTAGGAGGGTGTGCTCACGAAGAGGCGCGTCGAGGTACATGACCTGCTCGATGGGAGCGTCGAAGCCGGTGAGTAGCATGTCGCAGATGATGATGAATGCGAGCTTGTCCACGGGGTCTTGTTTGAAGCTGTCGATAAGCTCCTTCTGGCGGTCACGTGTCCACTGCCAACGCGTGATGCGTTCGGGGTCATCGTTGGTGAACGACATGATCAGTGCCGAAGGTGGGGCGTTGAGGCGATCCAGGGTCTCCTTGTAGGTCACCGCGATATCCCGGGTAGCGGCGACGATCTGGGCCTTGAAGCCGTTAGGCCGAATGTGCTCGTCGTAGTGCTTGATGATGTCGAGGCAGATCATCTCGATTCGCCGCGGTGCCCCCGCGATGGCTAGTTCCGTGGCGTATCGACGCTTGATCGCCTCGCGCTCCTGCGGCGCGTGGTCCGCGAAGATGCGCTCGAAAAGCGAGTCGAGCGTCTCGCCACCAATGACGTGCAGCTCAGGCAGCCGGCTCTCGTAGAAGATGGGGACGGTGGCGCCGTCGTCCACCGCCTGCTGGATGCTGTAGGTGTCGATGTAGGAGCCGAAGGTGCGCGGGGTACTCCGGTCCCGCTTGTCGATGGGCGTGCCGGTGAAGCCGAAGAAGCACGCGTTGGGGAGCGCCCGCCGCATGTTGGCCGCCAGGTTCTTGTACTGGGTCCGGTGGGCCTCGTCCACCATGACGAAGACATTGGCAGCGTCCGTCAGCACACCATCGAGCCGCCGAGGTCCTTCGTAAGCTGTGGCGTCCTGGAACTTCTGGACGGTGGTCATAACCGTCTGCCCGGGTCCGGTGGTAAGCAGCTGGCGTAGATGGCGAACGCTGCGCGCCTGGATGGGATTGGGGAAGCCACAGCGCTGGAACGTGCCGCTGATCTGCCGATCCAGGTCGCGGCGGTCAGTCACGACGATGATGACGGGATTCTCGAGTTCGGTGAGACGACGCAACTTCACCGCCAACCAAAGCATCGTGAGCGACTTTCCAGACCCCTGGGTGTGCCAGACGATCCCGCCCCGGTCTTTCGGCTTCGTGGCCGTCTTCACGCGTTCGATGGCCTGGTTCACCGCCCGGTACTGCTGGTAGCGGGCGATCTTCTTTACCACCCGGCCAGCCTCGGGCTCGAAGACGACCAAGTTGCGCGTGAGGTCGAGCAGGTTCGCAGGCCGGAGCAGCCCAGCGAGGAGCACATCCTGAGGCGTTGGTTTGCGACCCAGCTCCTCCTCTAACTCGGCCTCGCTTAAGGGATATGACGTTTTCCATTCTAGGTGGGACCGGCCGGGCGTGCCCACCGTGCCGTAACAGGCCGCCTGTCCACATGCACCGATCAAGACCTGTACAGTGTAGAAGAGCTGGGGCGCGCCCTGCTGATGCCACTTTTCTTCCAGCTCCTGGTACCGCTCCAACTGGTCGGTCGCCTCGAATCGCCACTCTTCGCCCAAAGTGGGCGGTTTACATTCGATAATTGCCAACGGGACGCCGTTCACGAAGACGACAATGTCTGGCTTGATGACCTTGCGGGCGCCGGCGACGCGGTACTGGCGAGTCACCAGGAACTCGTTGTTCGACAGGTCGTCGAAGTCAAAGTAGCGAGCTGTGCGGCTCATACGGCGCCCGTTCTCCTCGACCTCGACAGCGACGCCGTATGTCAGGGCGACGTATGCCTTCTCGTTGGCCTCCATGAGGTTGGCGGCCTCCACGTGGGTGACGGCGCGGACGGCACGACGAAGCGCGTCGCCGCTAAGCCAGGGATTGAGGCGGCGCAGGGCGCGCTCCAGCCGCGAGACGAGCACGGGCTGGCGCTCGGAGCCGCCGCGATCCGGGAGAAGCTCCTCCGCCGGCACGTAGGTGTACGTGAGCTTCTGAAGCAGGTCCACCGCCGGCTCCTCGGCCAGGTGCAGCTCGTTCCAGACAGCGGTGGGGGTGGTCACTTCGGGCCCTCCGCAGGACCGAATTCGTTCTCTAGTGAAGACGAAAACTGACCAAGAAGCTCGACAAGGCGCTCCACGTCTTCGCGACTCAAGGGGTAGAGCCGTCCCTTGAGATGCCGATACGCTGGAACCTTAGCAACGAACTCCTCGTCGACGACGCCCAGGTTGTGCTCGTAGACGTGGCGAACCTGGAACAGGCGGACCAAGTTGTCGAAGCCATCTGCCCCGAGACGCGCAGCTAAGCCGGCTCCAGTGGCTTTGTCCAGGGAGCGATCCAGAGCAGCTACGTTCTGAAATAGGTTCTTGGGCCTGTCCGGAAACACATCCGGACGGGCCTGCCTCAGCTTCTTGCCGAGGGCGTCAAACGCGGCTACGGCACTGCGGAGGGCGTCGACTAGGATCGCCTTCACCAACTCCTGGTCGGCAGCAGTCTCCGGAAGGTCAAGCAGGCGCAGCCGGCGGCGACAGACCTCCAGACACGCCTCGAAGACATCGAACGCATTGAGCTGGCCGCAGTCCGGACAGAAGGCGAAGACGCCGAAGACGGCGAACTCCAGACCACAATTGGTGCAGGTGACATGCGTCTCGACGTCGCTCTCCTGGTAAGAGTGCGTCCGGAAGGGTGGGAGATTGACCGAGAACTTGATGTCGATGAGAGAGCCGCGCGAGGGCCGATTCAACGCCTCTATGTTGCGCTTGAAGTCCCGGAGGGTGGGCTCCAGCACCTGCTTGGCCGCCACGCTCTTCGCATACTCTAGCTGGTCATAGGTGAGGAACTCGGACGAGTCTGCCCGCGTCCCGCAGTAGGGGCAGCCGCAGTCCTCTATCGGCAGGCCGGTACCCGGCTTGAGCTTGAAGTACTGGCCGCACTCCGGCGACGGGCACTGCTGGCCAACCATGCCTTGCTCGTCGGTGGGAAGACTAACCCGGATAGTCCTGTCGCCCATCATCTTTGGTTCTCCCCTGCGGCCATGGAAGGAGAAGACACCTTCACCCGCACCTGCCCCGTGAGCAGCACGTGCATCAGGCTCTCCTTAGCCTCCCGGAGCCCCCCTAGTGTCGTCTGTTCCTGCTTGAGCCTGCTGTCGACCTGAGCAACAGCGCTAACGATGGTGGCCTGCTCACCAGCAGGTGGGCACGGTATGAGCAGCGTCTTGACGTCATCCTGGTCGATGCTTGCCTGAGCCACAGCACGCTTCGCACGGGACTGAATCTGCCGAACGGCTGGCGGGGAACAAAGCCATAGAACCAAGTACTCTGGCAAGAGCCGCTCTTCATTCGCAGCGAGGCACATCATGTTGGACTCATAGACCGTGGGTTCAGGTAGCGGTGGGACTAGCGCGCATTTGCCCAGTTGGGGGAGGCTATTGACGCGATTGATGAGGACTTCGCGGGGTTTGAGCTCATACCGCCTCACCTCACTAGGCTGTAGGCGAAGGCGTCTGAAGCCGCTCAGCCTCAAGAACTCCCCCGCGTCGAAATCGTCGATGCGGACAATGGGTATGCCGCTGCCATATTCCGAAAGGTGACGATAAAGGCCGTTAGTTGGCCCTCGCGCTATGCAGTCACCTACTGGCACCACCTCCCACGCCTCCGGGATCTCGCCCACCTCCGTCTGCTTGAAGCGGGTGTGGCGACCGGGGAGCCCGCGGGTGAGGAGCTGCTGGGTGAGGCCCTGCTTCACCCGCTGCACTTGCTCGATGACTGCCTCCGTCTTCTCGATGGCGTCGTCCACGGAGGAGAGGAGCCCAGCGATCTTGCGCTGCTCCGCCGGAGGCGGAAGTAGAATGGGCAGAGCGCGGAGTGCTTCCAGGCGAAGACCGCTGACCGTCGTGCCGGGCGAAAGAAGGGCGAGCCGCGGGCCGTGCATCTGCATCAGATAGTATAGGTAGTCAACCGAGAGGCTTGACTTCGGAAAGAGGGCCTTCAGGTCCTGGTTGATCGCTGTGGGCCGGACAGTTCGCGTGACCGCGCCTACTGCCATTCTAGTAGCCAGCACGATAGTGTCGGAGGGAACGAGATTTGCAGCGCTGTTGCTCAGCCCTGCCTCGGTGATCACCTCTTGCGTGCGTTCAAGACGGGGGTGGGCCATGTCCTTCACCGATGCCCACGGGATCTCACCACCCCAGTAGTCTGGTCGCCTTCGGGAGGGAGTGCCTCCACCCAGCACCTTCTGTAGGTGATCGCCGAGGACGTGGGCCGCCCAACCGTCGGGGCAACTGCCGTCACGCACGATATCCCATCTCCGCTAGCAATGCATCCATCTTGCGCGCCGCCTCATCCCGCTCTCGCTCCAGCTGCCGCAGGCGGGCCAGCGCCTCGGCCACATCGATGCGCTCCTCCGGCAACGAGGTGTCCACGTAGCGGCTGATATTCAGGTTGTAGTCGTTGCGCCGGACCTCGTCCAGGTCCACCACGCGGGCGAAGCGCTCCACATCGCGGTACTCCCGGAAGGCGGTCACAATGCGGTCGATGTCCTCTTCGCGCAGGTAGTTCTGGTTCTTCCCCGCCTCGTAGTAGTCGGCGGCGTGGATGAACAGAACGCGGCCCCGTCGCTCCGGCAGCTTGGCATCGCCCCGCGCGCGGAGGGCCAGGATGGTGGCCGGGATTCCGGTGCCGTAGAAGAGGTTGGGCGGCAGGCCGATGATAGCCTCGAACAGATCGTCCTCCAGCATGCCGCGGCGGATCTGCTCCTCGCGGCCGCCCCGGAAGAGGACGCCGTGGGGCATCACCACCCCCACCATGCCCTGATCGTTGCAGGTGGCCACCATGTGCTGGACGAAGGCCAGGTCGCCTTTGGTCTGCGGGGGCAGCCCGTAGCGGAAGCGGCCGTGGCCATCGTGCTGGGCCTCCTCATAGCCCCAGTCCTTGAGGCTGAACGGCGGATTGGCGATCACCCGGTCGAAGAGCCTGAGTTCACCGTCCTCCACGAGCCTGGGGTCGCGCAGGGTGTCCCCTTTCTCGATGCGAGCATCCGGGAGGCCATGGAGGAGCATGTTCATCTTGCAGATGGCCCAGGTTCCGAGGTTCTTCTCCTGGCCGAAGAGGGAGAGGTTGCGGGGGTTGCCCCCATGTCGCTCCACATACTTGGCGCACTCAATGAGCATGCCTCCGGAGCCTACAGTGGGGTCGCAGATGCGCATGCCCTCTGTGGGCGCCAGCAGCTCCACGATGAGCTGCACGACGCGGCGGGGGGTATAGAACTCGCCGCCCTTCTTGCCGGCGTCGTCCGCGAACTTCTCAATGAGGTACTCGTAGGCGCGGCCCAGCATGTCGGGCTCCGGCAGGTCCTCGTTCCGGAGGGAGATCTGCGAGAAGTGCTGGATGAGGCGCATCAGGATGGTGTCCCGGTTCCGGGTGTCGCCCAGCTTACGCTCATCGTTGAAGTCAATGCCGAGTAGCACCCCCTCCAGCTTGGCCGGGTTAGCCTCCTCCAAAGCGGAGCACGCTTTGTTCAGCGCATCGCCCACGTTTTGGGTCAGCTTGCGGATTTCGGACCATCGGGCCCGTTCGGGGACGAAAAACTGATGCTCATCGGGATCATTCCAGGCCAGGTCGGCATCGCCAGTCTCCCTTTCGATGCGCTCCCCCTCCTCCTCGAAGACATCTGAAAGGCGCTTCGGGAAGAGGAAACCGAAGATGTAGTTCTTGTAGTCGGACGCATCTATCTGGCCGCGAAGGATGTCCGCAGCTCGCCAGAGGTGAGAGTTCAGAGCATCGAGCGTAAGGGTAGCCATGACGCCTCCTATCAGCTCACAGCGGCTCCTACAAACGGCGCAAGGGCGATACCAGCTCGGGTCACCACGTCCACCAACGTGCCCACGGTCGCGGTGGCCTTGATGGCTGCCCAGGCCCTCTGGATGACGGTGGAGTCGGGCTCCTCACGAGCCAGCTGAAGCTCGATCGTCTGGATCTCGGTCGCCACTGCCAGCTTGTCCTGGTCCGGCAGGTCGCTAGCGTTGACGGCTCGACGTAGCTGGCTGAGGGCCTCCGCTACGCCAGCGAACTGAGTCCTCACTACGTTGCCGTCGCCAACAACCGTGACACCACCGATGTTCTCAATCTGAATCCCAGCGTAGGGGTCGGGCCGCTTGAACTCGGACTCACCCTCGATCCGGTCGATGCCAGTTGCCGAGATCTTGTATCGGACCTGCTCCGCCGATCGCGTTGTGCCGTACTTCGTGGTGAACTCCCGTGCCTTAGTCATTGGGCTAACCCAGCCCTTTTGAACGAGGTAGTCAAGGTTGCTGGCGACCTGCTGTTGGGAAAGCGCGTGCGCTGCCTTCATTTCCCGCTGTAGATCTCGTAGGCCGGTCTCCTGAGCCCGGACCCCTCTTGCTGCTCGATGCCTATCGTACAGGAAGCGCAGGATTGTCTCCCTGATCTCGTCATTCGTCATGGCATTGTCCTCTGGGACACGGCCTCTCGGCCTTCCATTGAGCCCAGCGCCAACCGATAGGCGATCTGGCGGCGCAGTCGGGCCGCTCTTTCTGTGGTGAGATAGTGCCACTCGGCTGCTCGGACCAGGTCGGCGATCCGGCGCTGGACGTCCATGGGCGGCAGAGGCACCTCGAGCTGAGCAATGTCGCCGGGGGCGAGGGCGATCTGTTGGGTAGCGGAGCGCACCCGGGACATGAGCGCTCGCTGGCCGCGACCCGACCGTAGGTGAACGAAGACAACCTCAGGGAAAAGTCGGCCATCCATCCTGATACCAATTAGGGTAGACGTGAGGAGAGCACCCGCCAGTTCCGGGGGTACAATGGCAACCTTGGGGACGGTGCCCCGGCAGGCCACTAGGATATCGCCGGCCTGTACCACGTAGCGATCTACTTTGGCTGGCACGCCGACGGAGACGGTCTCCACACCATCCGCTACGATATGACCGTCCGTGATGTCCCTAAGGCTAATCGCTCTCAAGGGGTGGCCACCCGTCTCGGGCTCCCCCCGTGGGATCTGCCAACCAGTGTAGATATCTGCAGCGTCGGCCAAACGGATATAGTCCATCATGCCTCTAAACAAGGATACAGGCGATCGGGGTGGGGGTCAAGTCGTATTAAAAGTAAAGGAAATCGATAGATCGTATTTTGAGTTGACTCTGCCCGCGCCTTCGCCTACAATAGTGGCCGTTAGGAGGTTCAGATGGGTGAAGCTCCTGCGGCGCACCTTGCTGGACGGTTGAGCAAAAGCCCGCTGCGGTCGCTCGCCGACAGATACGGCATCCGGGCCATTGATGACGCACCCTTCACGCCACTGCCCCTTGCCGATCAGGCCCTCGAGGACGACGAGGCCGCCCTCAAGGCGCGGATGCGCCAGCTCTCCTACGAGGTTCCGGCCAGCCAGTGGCGTCCCATTCCCTGCCAGGGTGAGCCCTCCGATCCGCCCCGTCGCTTCATCGATGGCAGCATCTTCTCACGCACTGTGGCTGTGTTCACCGTGGAGGAGCGACGACGGCCGGCTATCCTCGCCTGCGTGGGCGCGCTGGCGCTCCACCTGGAGGGCCGTCGTCTTGCCCGGCCAGCAGGCAGCCTCCGCCTCGAGACGGTTCTCTGCCTGCTGAGCAACCGGATGCCCACGGAGGACCTGCGCGCCCTGGCCGAGGGCCTGGAGGCGCTCGGCATCCAGTTGGTGACTTCGGAGACGACGGAACTTGCCGCCGACTTCGACGTGTTGCGCCGGCGCAGTTGGGACCTGGCGAAGCAGCGAATGGAGGAGGCGGAGCGGGCTGTCCTCTTTGACGAGCCCCAGGTGCCGGCAGTGGTCGACGGGTTGCTGGAGCGGCGGCTCGTTACCGTCGCCTCGCAGGGGATGCCGGTCATCGGCGTGGTCAAACGGCAGATGCGCAGGTATCTGCCGGAGTCGCATATCAACCTGCTGTACGACCTCCGCCCTGGCGAGCGGACACCCGCCTTCTTGCTGGAGACGGAGCACGCCTTCATTGTGAGCTGGTACCTGCGGCTGTCGGCGGCGGACACGCTAGCGCCGGGCTACGGTGTCGTCCGTCTAACCGCCCCGCAGCAGTATCTGGAACGACGCTTCCCGCGTCCGGCAGAGCGTTGGGCGGAGATCTCCGCTGTCTCCCACTGGGTGCGTAATCTGCGCCACCGGGAGGGCAGTTACCCCCGCGCCGGCATCTCCCTGGAACCTATTGTGCGTGTCGAGGACGAGCTGCATGCGCTCCTGCCCGCCATCGGGCAGGAGGCCGCGAAACTGCATCGAGCGCTAGGCGTGTAGGAGGCTGAAATGACTGAATCGACCGAAGGTCGTGAACGACACGGTGGCACCCCGCCCAGCGGCCTCATCCCCGTGGGCCGGGTGGGCGCGCCCCGGGGCGCCGAGGCGACGACCGAGCAGTTCTACTTCTGGGTGCCCGAAGACCGACTGGTCGAAAAGACGCAGCTGGTGTATGTAGACAGTCCCGCAGGCCCTGCGGTGGTGAAGTTCTACGGACTAGTGTCAGAGGTATTTCGCCGCTCTCGGCGGGCCGACATGCTGGAGGAGGCTGACCGCTTTGACGGCCGCGCTGAGGAGGAGGTGGCCGTAGAGAGCCGGGGCGTCACGTACGCCCTGGTACGTGTGCTCGCGTCTCAGCCAAACGTCTTCTCGCCGCCCAGAGAGGAAAGCGTTGTCTACCCCGCGTTCGAGGAGGAAGCACGCATTGCCTACGGCGTGGATGAGATGAACCACCCACTCGTCATCGGCCTGATCCGCAACGGCGGCGACGCTGTAGCGGGCCCGGCGTACGTCGACCTGGACTATCTCCTGGGGGCGATGGGCGGACATATGAACGTCAGCGGCATCGCCGGCGTAGGCACTAAGTCGAGCTTCCTGACCATTGTCCTCCAGCAGGTGCTTCGGGCTTGCCGTCGTCACGCCGAAGAGCACCCCGAGGACCCCGAGAAGACCCAGGTGAGACCGGTCATCCTGAACGTGAAGGGCTTCGATCTTTTCTGGCTGGACCACTGGTCGAAAACGTTCACCGAGGAAGATCAGGAGATCTGGCGGCAGATGGGCTGGGAGGAACCGGCGCCGTTCGAGGTGAACTTCTTCGCCCCCCAGCAGCCGGGAAGCGATCAGTTGGCGGTGCCCGTTGGTCGCGGCGACGTCAAACCATACAGCTGGTCGCTGGCGGACGTTATCGGCGACAATCTCTTCATCTATCTGTTCAGCGATAGTGATCGGGAGGATGACAACTTCGCCCTGCTAGTAGCGGACATCGAACGTATCCTCGGGCGGGAGTGGCGAGACAACGACGGCACGCCAATGCGGGAGTTGCGGCGCGATGCCCCGGCAAAGACGTTTCAAGAGCTGTTCGACTGGTTCGAGCGCGGCCTTCGCCGGGAGACAGGCGAGGACGAAGGCCAGCCCAGCCCTGCCGACGCCGTCTTCGTGCGGCTGGCGTCCGTGCACCATCCCGGCACCCTGCGGCGCTTCTACCGCCGCCTCCGCCGCATCGTCTACGAGAGCGCCGGCATCTTCCGCCTGGAGGGCGCCGGCAGCCACCCCCTGGACTTCACCCAACTGGAGCCCGGCAAGCCCGTTGTCGTGGACATCCAGAGCCTCCCGGACCGCCACCTGCAACGGTTCGTCGTGGCCGCCCTGCTGAAGCAGGCGGTAGAGCAGCAGACAGGGCCGCGGGCGCTGGCGGGCATGCACTATGTCTTCCTCCTCGACGAACTGAACCGTTTTGCCCCTCGTGGTCACAGCGACCCCATCACCCAGCTCATCGAAACCGTGGCCTCAGAACTGAGGTCGCGAGGGGTGATCCTTCTGGGCGCCCAGCAGCAGGCGTCTCTGGTGTCGCCTCGGGTGGTGGAGAACTCCGCTGTTCGGGTGCTGGGCCGCACAGGTAGCCACGAGCTGCGACAGGACGTCTTCAGCTTTCTGCCCGAGAGCCTGCGCGACTATGTGGAGCAGTTGGGCAGCGCCGATAAGGTGGTGCATCAGCCCAGCTTCCGGGAGCCCATGCACGTGCGCGTGCCTCGGCCGCCCTGGGCCATGCGCAAGCAGGAGGCGTCCCGAGAGCCTCCGACGTTTCTGGCGGAGGAAGGGGCCCAGCCAGCGGTCGCAGGCCCCCGCCGCCTGCCGCCCCGGCCCTACGAGGAGCTGCCCTGATGCGCATCCTCCACACCAGCGACTGGCACCTGGGCGCGCGGCTGGGGACCCAGGAACGGTTGAACGACCAGTTCGACCGGCTCGAGGAGCTGTGCGAATACATCGACCGTGAGGAGGTCGACCTCCTGCTGGTCGCCGGCGATATCTTCGATGAGCACCGAGCGGAGGCGCTGGCCCGTATCATTGGTCGCCTGGCCCGGCTCCTGACGCCTCGCATCGAGGCGGGCCTCTCAGCCGTGTTCATCGCCGGCAACCACGACCGGGAGCACGTCTTCCCCCTCCTGCGCGGCCTGCAGGAGCTGGTCGCCCCCGAGGGCCGGCGCCGGGTCATCTTCGCCGAACGGCCCGGGCTGGTGCCCGTCACTAGCCGGCGGGAAGAGACGGTGCATCTGGTGCTCCTCCCCTACCCTACGGCCGTCCGCTACGACCTGGCCGATCAGCGCTGGCCCAGCCCGGACACCAAGCGCCAAGCCCTGGCCGAGGCGGTGCGCACCTACATCCAGGAGCTGGCGAAGGAAGCGCGCGACGCTGGCCCGGGCCTGCCGACAGTCTTGTGCGGGCACTTCCTGGTGCGCGGGGTCAAGGAGGGATTCTACCAGCTCACCGAGCAAGAGGACGTCCCGGTTGAGCCGAGCGACCTTCCCGCCTACGCCTATATCGCCCTGGGCCACATCCATAAGCCCCAAGCAGTGGGTGCGCCCTATATTCGCTACAGCGGGAGCCTGGAGCGGATGGACCGCGGTGAAGCAAAAGACCGGAAGCAGGCATTGCTGGTCGATGTGGGCCGGAGCGGGCTCCATGAGGTGCGCGAGCTCCCCCTCAATGCCACACCCTTCGGCCAAGTGGAGGCGTCGACGGAGTCCGACCTGGAGGCTGCCGCCGCTAGCCTCTCAGAGCCGGAGCGCACCCTAGTGTCCCTCTGTCTCACCGTGCGGCGGGACCAGAGCTTGGGGGCGCTTCAGGCTCACGCCCGCCAGATCTTCCCTCGCCTCTACGGGCCGCCGGAGGTGCGGTGGCTGGACGCGCCAGCCCCTGTTCGCGCGACCTTCGAAGTGGACCGACGCGATGTAGCGGCTACCGTGCGCATCTATCTGCGAGAGACGCTTCGGGACGACCCCGACGCCGAAGCTCTGCTCCCGATGGCTGAGGAACTCCTGACGGAAGTGACCGGTCCTCCGCCATGATTCCCGTCCGCGTCCTGCTACGAAACTTCCTCTGCTACGACGAGACCGACGAGGGCGCCGCCATTGAATTCGATTTCGAGGGGTCGCGATTGTGGAGCATTTCTGGCGACAACGGCGCCGGCAAGAGTGCGATCTTCGATGCCATCACCTACGCCCTGTTCGGCCAGCACCGGGGCGGCGCCCAGGAGGACGCCCGCCTCATCCGGAAGGGTGCCCGGGAGTGCGAAGCTGCCTTCGAGTTCCGCCTAGACGAGCGCGTCTACCGGGTGCGCCGCACGGTGGGTCGCCGGCGGGGAAAGGCTCGGCAGGAGCCGAAGACGTGGCAGGCTGCCTGGTTCGACCCAGGGGTCGGGGACTGGCGGCCCATCCCGGAGACGGAGCGAGAGACTGGCCTCAAGCGCTGGGTCCAGCAGCAACTGGGCTTCGGATATGAGACATTCGTGGCATCAGTGCTGCTCCTGCAGGGCCAGAGCGATCAGCTCATCCTGGCCCCGCCCAAGAGGCGGTTCGATATCCTGAGCGGGCTCCTGGAGCTGGAACCCTACAAGCGGCTGGAGGCGGCGGCCAGCGACGGGATGAGGGCGGCCCGCGCCCAGGCCCAGAGCCTTGAAGGGCAACTGGCAGGCCTTCCTGAAGTCGCGGCGGGAGAGATCGAGCAGGCGCAAGCGGCGGCGCGGGAGCGCGAGGAGGCCCTGGAGCGGGCGCAGGCGGCAGCGGCCCAGGCGGAGGTGCTGGTCAACGAGGCCCGCCGCTACGCTCTGTTGCAAAAGGAGCTGTCCGAGACAGAGGACGCCCTGGTGCAAACGGAGACGCTCCTCAATAATGCCCACCGCATCCGCAGCGAGTACCAGGAGTGGCAGCGGCTCTCGGAGGCGGTCCCGAAGCTCCGCGCTGGCCTGGTGGACCTCCAAGAAGCGGATAGCCAGGCGGCCCAGGCGGAGGAGGCGCGGACGACGGCGGCGGCGGTCGATGCCGCGGCGCTGGAGCGCGCCGCGGCGGAGGCGGCCGCCGAGGAAAGGCAGACGGAGGAACGGGCCCGCGAGCTGCGCAGGGAGCGCGATGCCCTGGCCGGGGCGCTGCCGCCCCTACGCGAGGTGCTCCACCGGCGCGGCGACCTGGCGGAACGGGAGCAGGTCGTGGCGGAGCAGGGTGCACCGGACGAGTGGGAGGCACAGGTCGCCCGGCGGGAGGAGGTCCTCCGAACGCAGCGGGAAGAGAAGCAGGAGGCCGATGAGGCGCAGCGGCGAGCGATGGAGGCCGTGGCCCAGGCCGAGGCGGCCCTCCAGCAAGCCGAGGAACAGCTCGCCGCCCGACGGGAGGCGCAGGACGAGGCGGTCTGCTCCCGCTGCGGCCAGCCGGTGGACCCGGAGCACATCCGGCGCGAGTTGGAGGACGCAGAGCGGGCCGTGGCTGCGACCCATCGGCAGGTAGAGAGTGCTGAACAGGCCCGGGCCGTCGCCGACCGCGAGGCCGCAGCCGTGGCCGCTGGTGTGGATGACGCGAACCGGGAAGTCGAGGCGGCCCGTCACGAGCTGGCCGCCTCCCAGCGGGCGGAGGAGGAGCGGCAGCGCGCCTGCGCACAACTCGACAGCGCCATCGAGGCCGCCGCCCGGGCGCCGGCCGACCTGCGGGCCGCCGTGGCGGAAGCGCCGCTGTCGGACGCCGAGGCGACCGTCAGCAGACTCGATGGACAGATCAAGGAGCTGAGTGCCCAGGTCCAGCGAGCCGAGGAGGCCGAACGCCAGACCCGCCAGCGCGCCCGCCGCGCCCAGGAGGCCCACCAACAGGCGCTACACGGGATCCAACGCCTGGAAGGCGAGGCCCAGCGGCTGGATGAATGCGCCCGGGGACTCCGTAGGCAGGCCGAGGTGCGGCTCGGTGACGTCGACCGCGAGTGGCGCGAGCGGGCTCTGGCGCAAGACGAGGCGTTCGTCCAAGCGCTCTCGGCCCGGTGTTCCGCTCTAGAGGGCGTCGAGGAGCAGCACGCAGCGCTGGAACGGGCCGTCGCCGAGCGCGGCCAGCTTGGGACGCGGGTGCAGGAGATCCAGCGCGGCCTCCAGTCCGTGCGGCCCGAGCACCGGGTGCCCGTCCAGGAGGCCGAGACAAGTCGAGAGGAGGCCCAGAGCCAGCTAAAGGAGAGCCAGGAGCGCCGGGATGAAGCCAGGGAGGCGCTTCGCCGATTGCAGGAAACGCAGGAACGCCGGCACCAACTGGAGGCGGAATCGGCCGCTGCGCACCGGCGGCGCGTCCTGTACGCTCGGCTGGTGGAGCTATTGGGACGGAGCGGGCTTCAGGCGTTCCTGATGGATGCGGCGATTCAGGGCATTTCCCACCTAGCGAACGAAACCCTGGCGCGGACCTCCGGCGGTCAGCTCCAGCTCCAGATCCTGCGACAGGCATCAACCAGGGGTGAGGAAGAGATCGCCATCCAGGCCACGGATTTGGCGTCCAGCGACGAACCTCTGGACGTGCAGTTCATTTCAGGGAGCCAGAAGTTCCGCACCTCCGTGGCGCTAGCTGCGGGCATCGGCCAGTACGCCGGTCGGGGCGCGGGCAGCGTGCGCTCCCTTATCATCGATGAAGGGTTCGGCAGTCTCGACACGCAAGGCCGTCAGGAGATGATCGACGAGCTGCGCAACCTGTCTCAGCTTATGGACCGAATCATCGTCGTCAGCCACCAGGAGGACTTCCAGGATCGCACGCTGTTCCCCACTGGGTACGTCCTGCGCAAAGTCGGGCAGCGGACGGAAGTGGAGCGCTTTGTTTAAGGCGGCGAGCAGGCACACCTTGGGAGCTTATTAGCTTGCGATCTACAATCATCGCTCTGGTGTAAGTCCGTGGAACTCATAGCATTTAGAGCTAGCCACTTTCGCAGCCTCTACGAGACTGACTGGATTCCCTTCCATGACATGACTGTCCTCATCGGAGAGAACGACGGAGGCAAAACGGCGACCATCGAGGCCTTGGATGTCTTACTGGGGAATAGGCGCGTTGACACCGAAGACTTCTCCTACAGCCATGGTGAGCTGGCCGAAGCGCCCAGTGGAACAGCTCGCGAAAAAGAATTGCTGTTAGAGGCCAGGTTCCGCGTCACAGAGACTGAGATGGAACACATCAGGGCCGCGGCGCCCCTGACGGTGTTCGAGGACGAGGAGTTGCACTTGGTCAGGAGGGCGAACCTAGGGGATGACGGACCATTACTCGGCGACTTGAAGCTCAAAGCCCGAGCGCCAGCTGACCCACGATTACAGCGGGACAAGGATGGCCTACGCCTCGATGAGCTGCGCCAGTTCGCTGATGAGCACAGACTTGAGGTGGCTGGACCTCGTAACAATAAGGATTCGTTCATCGAAGCAATAATCAACGCCAGAGACCAAGCAGGGTGGGATGAATGCGAGATAGGGGTGGGAGCTGCAGCACAGCTTGGTCTGCCAGTATTCACTGTGTTTCCAAGCTCCCTTGACCCAGAGCAGGTTGTGTCTCAGGGTCTGAGAAGTGTTTTCGCGCAGGAGATTCAGAAGGAAGAGCATCAAGGCCGGCTTGAAGAAATCCGACGAGGTGTTCAGGAGGTTTTGGACGGCCACATCGCCAACCTCATTCCCTATGTGCGGAAGTACAGGCAGGACATAGCAGATGTTCGCGTCATGCCGCAGTTCGACTTCGAGCGCGGCTATCAGGGTGCCAGGCTCGAGTTGATAGCCGGCAACGGCCGTCCAATCGCCTTGGGCAAGAGGGGCCTTGGCATGAAGCGCCAAGTCACGCTGGCGGTGTACGAATGGAACTCCGAGGTGTTACGGGGGCGGGCTGGCGAGGGGACCCGTCCAGTTATCCTAGCATTTGACGAGCCGGACCTTCACCTCGACTATGGCTCTCAGCGCAAGCTATTCGATATCATACGGGGCTTCACAGGGTCCACCATCCAAGTGGTTGTCGCAACGCATTCGCTCAATTTCGTCAACCGTGTTCAGGTAAACAAATTGAACTACTACAGCCTAGACTCGTCTGAGCGAACCAAGATCGAACACGTGCCTTCGGGTCTCGACGCCGAGGAACTCTTCCTATTTCAAGTGGGTTCCGGGATGGGCCTGGAAAACAGCCTTATGTTCTTCGAGCGCTGCTTCCTGATAGTGGAAGGAGCGACGGAAATGGGTGCACTACCGTCCCTATTCGAACGACACACGGGAACCACCATGTGGTCGGAGGGTATCAGGCTTCTTAACGGGGAGGGTAACGGGGGCGTACGCTTGTTCGCCAAATTCCTGAATCAGAGCCGTCGAAATGTGGTGTTCCTGGTTGATGAGGACGTGAAGACTCAACCTGGTTCGGAACGCATCTTCTCACAAGAGCATCTCGTGACGGATGGCTTCGACATTGACACGCAGGTTCACTTTCTGGGCCCGCGAGAGTTCGAAGAGGCTTTTACAGACGAAGTTTGGGCAAAAATGGGGCACACCTTCTACCCTCGAGAGGGGGACGCCCAATGGAGCGCCGCAGAGTTCGAGCGAATGCGCCAGGACACCGAGCGAAGGTTTAAGGACTCTCTCTTACGAGCGTTCAGGACAGATCCTGCGACGCTGGGCATTAGACTGGCGCAGTGTGTAGAGTCCCCAAGCGAGATTCCCAATGCAATTCGAACCTGTTTTGGCCGTGCGCAACAGATCGCCAACAGAGCCGAGCAGGACTAGGAGACCCTCGATGCAGATGATTCCCGTAGAATCTAGCAATGTTGAAGCCGTGGCATATGATGAAGCAACGTTAACCCTCCACGTGAGCTTCCGAAACGGAAGCCTTTATGAGTACTCGCGAGTTCCGACGGAGGTCTTTCGAAGTTTTCTGGATGCGCCGTCGAAAGGGTCGTTTGTCCACGAGGTCCTGAGAAAGGGCGGGTACTCATACCGTCGGATACGATGAGAGAGGCTGTCACCTCCGTCAACGGCAATCCATATCAGCTTACCAGCGCCCACTAGAAGTCGGTTTTGGCCGAGAAAGGTCATCGCGCCAATATTCTTCGGGCTCGCACAGCTTCCTTGAACTTTTCAGGACGGTGGAATGACCCGGGTGATGGTCGCCTAGCTGATTGTGCTGGGCTAGGCCGCTCTGCTCGCGCTATGACGAAGGGCTCCACTCACACTAGCGAGCACTCGCGCTCATAAAGGTCCGGCTTCACAAGAACGTTCATAGGGCCGAACTCGTCCTCCGGCACGACGAAGCTCTTGGCCGGGCCGATCCCTTTGGGCTCCAAGTCTCTCGGTCTCTCCTGATCCGGACCGCCAGCATGTCCTGCAGTTCCTAGGCGGCTTCGTTGAACGCCAGGTCTATGTACTCGCGAATTAGGTCAAGCTCCTGCGCCGTCAAGTCGTTGACGCCATCCAGTGGCAGTCCGCGTTTTCGCAAGCCGTGAACGACATCGTCTTAGGTGAAAGCCCAGAGCAGCATCAGAGCGCTGGCTTCGCGCCTTCTGGCCTGCTCAGAGCCCTGGAGGGGCTCTCCATCGATCGATCTCAGTGCTCGGCATGACGCGCTGAGGCCCACCAGAAGTGAAATCATATCCCGCTTAGGATATTGGCGAGCCCCGTCTGATAATTCTCTCGATTGAGAGAGGAGGTCTTTGCTTGCTGGTACCAGGAAACGTGTCGACGGTTCCTGGTACGTCTCCGAGAGGCGCGACGGCAAGCGGGGCTCACGCAGGTGGAAGCGGCACGCAGGCTGAGGAAGCCCAATCGTTTCTGTTCAAGTGCGAGAGCGGAGAGAGGCGCGTGGACTTCGTTGAGATGCTTGTACTGGCCGAGCTGTACGGAGTGGACATCAGCTTCTTCCGTCCGTGACAGTTCCGGAGACCCCCGGCAGGGCCGAGGGCAACAAAAAAAGCGGGGGAGCCCCCGCTTTCTTTGTGCCCCCAGGTTGCCTGGGAGCGTCGGCTGCGTATCACCGGGCGCTGGAGGAGCGCCGGGCTCGTGAGTCTGTAGAGCCGTTCCCGTCCGCCCGCAGGTAGGAGAGTCGACGCCTGCAAGCGAGCCAGCTGCGGCGCATAAGGTCAGCGATCGCTCTCGGCGGGAGGTGCGCGATGGCGAGCAGGCGCTCGTCATCTTCCTCGGTCCAGGGCGCGCCGCGGCGGTCGCGGTTCGTGCTTCGACGCTTGACTGATATCATCTGCATCTCCTTCGGTACCATAGGCTCTCAGGAACCACTGGTCACGCCGCCTGGGCGCGTCTGCAGCCTGTCGCCGTCCGCTGAAGGTACAGTGCGATCAGGTCCATGAACCACAGGCTGTCCACCTTCCGCAGGTCGATGTCGTACGGGTGCTCGCGAAGGAGCTCCACCACCGCCTCGTCGGTGATGAGCCAGCTGTCGCCGCCCTGCTGGGCCGTGCGGTCAGTGTGACGGTGGGAGGCCCGGAGCTTGCCCGACCGGATGCGGGCCAGCACCCAGTGGGGGTCGACCCCCAGCGCCTCGGCCAGCGAGGAGGCAGTGTAGCCCTCGTCGTACTTGCGCAGGCCCAGCCGCTTGGCCTTCAGCTTGACCGCCGTCGGCGACCGTGCCAGCCGACGGGCCAGCGTCTTCGCCGAGACGTGGTGGAAGCTCGCCTCAAGGTGGGCCTCCTCCTGCGCCGACCACGGTCTGTCCTTGGGCCGGCTCAGGCCCAGAGCGGCGGCCCGGCGGTTGACGGCCCACCGAGGCACCTTGAGCTGATCGGCGATCTCCTGCGACCGGCCTCTGACCGTCGGGTCGTATCCGCCTGAGGCGGACCTCAAGGTGGCATCAGTGATGTCGTTCCAGAACCACTTCTTCTTCGGCATCGTGGCATTCCTTCCCTATTCGCTTCCTCTGAGCATGGCGAGCAGGAGCTCCGGCGCGCGCTCGCGGCGGCGCTGGTATTCCTCGTAGCTCTCGCGACGCGTGTCCCAGGGGCCGCCGGCAATGCGGTCGGCCAGCTCGCTGGGGCTCGACCAGCGTCGGTACAGGATCACCGGCACCGTCTCCCGGCCGACGGCGTCGCCGACCAGGTAGACCTGGGACAGCGAGGCGATGCGAGTGGCGTCCGGGGGCAGGTCCGGCGCTTCCTTGTACAGGCCCTGGTGGACCGCCTCCCAGACGACGCGGGCCAGGGCGGCGGGCGGCTCCGTCCACAGCGATAGGTGGCAGTCGCGGCCGCCCCAGTGGCCGTGGCCGCCGTTGAGGACGAGTCCGGCACCGGCCGCCAGAAGCCCCAGGTGGCGCGCCTCGTCCTCGGCCTGGGCCACGACCTCGCTCGCCAGGGCCGCGTCGCCCAAGTAGACGAGCGCCCGCGCCGGGTTCGGGCAGCGCGGACACGGGTAGTAGCAGACCAGTTGGCCGTCGATGGGCGCCTCGCCGGGGCGGCCTATGCGGGCCCGGCGGGCGTCAGGGTCGAAGGTGAACATGGGATGCCTCCTCTAAGGGAACTGGGGTATTGACTTTTTTTGCGAAGAATGCGTATGCTGTGCGGCGCGAATCACATATGCGGGGCATTAGCTTGGGTCTGAGAACGGACGCCGCAACCATGAGGGAGTGCTAGATGCGCCGCTTCTGTCTGGCTGCTGTCGCAATTGTGCTACTGGCGCTGGTGGTTCTGCCCGGCATCGTACTCGCCTACAATTGCGTCAACACCATTCTTGCCGATTCGTACTGGGGAACCGGGCCAGGCGGCCACTGGTCTGACGCTCACCTCGGCTGTCAGTATTGCGCTGGTCTGAAGTACAAGTGCCCTGATCCGTCGAAGTACCCCGTGAACCACACTGCCGAGGTGGGCGCAATAATGGTTTTGGAACCGAACAAGTGCGGTGGCGACCCAGCCTGTGGCCATGTGGGAATCGTTGTGGGAGTGGGTTCTGGCAGCATCCAGGTGTACGAAGAGGGCTGGAAACCCACGGCCGATTCGTCGGGTGCGCCCGGCACGTTCCCCCACACTTACCCCTGTGATGGCATGTGGTTCATTCACCGAGAGCACGCCGTCGCCACCGCCGACGGCGACGGTGACGGCATGCCGGACACGAAGGACAAGGGCGACTTCAATGGTGATGGGCGCAGCGACCTCTTCCATTCGGCCGATCCTGGCCACGCGTACTTCTGGCCAGGTTCTGAGAGCGGGCCCCACCAAGGACCGCAGGTGTCAGACCCCAGCTACCACAACGAATTGGGCACGTGGTACGTGGGCGACTTCAATGGTGACGGATACAGTGACCTCTTCCATTCAGCCGACCCCGGCCACGGGTACTTCTGGCCGGGTTCTGAGAGCGGGCCTCACCAGGGGCCGCAGGTGACGGACCCCAGCTACCACAACGAATTCGGCACGTGGCATGTGGGCGATTTCAATGGTGACGGGTACAGCGACCTCTTCCATTCAGCCGATCCTGGCCACGCCTACTTCTGGCCAGGCTCTCCGAGCGGGCCCCACCAAGGGCCGCAAGTCACAGACCCCAACTACCACAACGAGTTCGGCACGTGGTACGTGGGCGACTTCAATGGTGATGGGCGCAGCGACCTCTTCCACTCGGCCGACCCCGGCCATGGGTACTTCTGGCCAGGTTCTGAGAGCGGGCCTCACCAGGGGCCGCAGGTCACAGACCCCAACTACCACAACGAGTTCGGCACGTGGTACGTGGGCGACTTCAATGGTGATGGGCGCAGCGACCTCTTCCATTCGGCCGACCCCGGCCATGGGTACTTCTGGCCAGGGTCTGAGAGCGGGCCTCACCAGGGGCCGCAGGTCACAGACCCCAACTACCACAACGAATTCGGCACGTGGTACGTGGGCGACTTCAATGGTGATGGGCGCAGCGACCTCTTCCACTCGGCCGACCCCGGCCATGGGTACTTCTGGCCAGGGTCCGAGAGCGGGCCTCACCAGGGGCCGCAGGTCACAGACCCCAACTACCACAACGAGTTCGGCACGTGGTACGTGGGCGACTTCAATGGTGATGGGCGCAGCGACCTCTTCCATTCGGCCGATCCTGGCCACGCCTACTTCTGGCCGGGTTCTGAGAGCGGGCCCCACCAAGGGCCGCAGGTGTCGGACCCCAGCTACCACAACGAGTTCGGCACGTGGCACGGCGGCTACGTCGGCACGGAGTGTGAGAATCCGTGCGAGGCGAGTTCGCCCACTCCCACGCCGACTCCCACGCCGACTCCCACCGCCACGCCAACGGCGACGCCCACGCCGGGTGTTTCCCCGACTCCCACGCCAGCGCCAACGGCGAGTCTGACTGGGGCGAGCAGCGCAGGCTCCTCCAGCATCGAAGTGGATAACAACTCTGAACTCGCTATCGGAGATCACATCGTCATCAATCCCGGGATGCCCAACGAGGAAGAAAACCAGGTGGTTGGGTTCGGATCCATCCTTCTCGCCTGGCCGCTTCAATTCGACCATGAGCCAGGCGAGCCTGTGGTGAAGATTCTACTGTCCTCCATGGTGGCCGGGTGGAACAACACATGCTACCTCGGCCCCGAGCAGGCCATCGACCAGGCCCTGGCAGACATCGCCGATGACGTGCAGGCGGTCTACCGGCTCAACTCCGGCCAGACGTTCGATAGGTGGTTCGCTGGCAGGCCTGAGGTCAGCAACATCACCACCATCAAGCCGTATGAGCCACTGTTCGTCCTCATGAGCAAAGACGCTGCTTGGTCGCAAACCCCGTCGGGCACACCGCCTGCCAGCGTGAGCCTGGTACAGGGCTGGAACAGTACGTGTTACCTTGGCCAAACAATGGCGGCGGGGGACGCCGCCGAGAGCATCGCCAGCCAACTGGGCATGCTGTACATGCTGGGAGCTGGCCAAACCTGGAGCCGCTACATCCCCGACAGGCCCGACGTGAGCAACATCGCCCAGTTGGCCCAGTACGATGCCGCGCTCTTGCTGGTGAACGCCGAGGACGGTGCCCAGTGGGTCTTCAGTCCGTAGGCGGCGGGGTCATGCCTCGCGCGCACAGCTTGCACAGAAAGCGCCGTCGGAGGGCCAGGGCTACTCCCCCTGGCCCTCCTCGCGCTCGTAGCCGGCGACGAAGCGACGGCGGGTGAACTTCTCCAGCACCTCCGGGCTAGTGACCAGGGCCTCGGCGTAGGCCTTGATGTCGGGCAGGTCCTCCAGCCGGAAGTCGTACTCCTCGTAATCCAGCCCCTCGGCGATGGCCTTCCGCTTGCAGTCGCACAACAGCTCCATGTACTCCTCGATGGTCCCCCGGCAGGTCAGGAAGTGAACGTGCACGTCCCGCTCCTGCTGCGGCCGCAGCACCCGCGAGAAGGCCTGGGCCATCACCGACGGCACCCAGTCGTAGTCCAGGAAGACGACCACGCTGGCCTCTGGGATGTTCAGCCCCTCGGCCAGACAGGGCGTGGTGGCCACCAGCACTCGATGAAAGGGGCTGCGGCGGAAGGCGTCGATGCGCTCGATGCGGGGCGAGGTCCACGTTCGGCGGTTCAGCTCGAGGCTGACGCCGCCGTCCACGTACAGGGGGTCGCAGCCCAGCCGCTCGATGCGCTTGTGCATCCACCTGGCGCCCTCCTTGTTGCGGGAGAGAAGAATGATCTTGCGCCCCTCGCGGATGGCGTCCTCGACGATCTGGAGCGCCCGCCGCTGCTTCGCTGTGGGCTCCTTCCAGTCGGGGTCGAGAAGCTGGGGGAAGGAGGCACAGCCGATGAGGGCGGTGAGCTTGGGCAGGATCTGCTGCCGGCCCAGGGTGCGCCCTTCGGCCTCGGCCTCCTCCTTCGCCGCCTCGTACCAGGCGCGGAAGTCGGCCAGCACCACCTGGTAGGCCCGGCGGTGCTGTTCGTCCATCTCGATGGCCTCGTAGCGGAGGTGCGGCTCCGGGATGCGCACCGCCGCCATGACCTCCGGCTCCGTGTTCAGGCGGCGGATCATCTTCGGGGCCAGCATTTCCTGGAAGCCCTGGGGGTCACGGATCTTGGGCAGGAGCTTCTTCTTCCCCCGGTCTCCTGTGCGCCGGTGCTGTTCGTCGTAGTAAACGTAGGTGCCGAAGCGCCGCAGGAACTTCTCGACCGCCCCCTCGACGAAGAAGCTGTACTCGGGCCAGACGGCGGAGCCGTTGCCGAAGGCCCAGTTCAGCAGCGAGAGGATGTTGTTGGGGTAGCCGCGCACCGGCGTGCCGGTGAGGAGCACCTTGTGCTTGGCCCGGAGGTGGGTCACCGCCTTGGTCTGGTTGGCCTCCATGTCCTTGAGCGAATAGGCCTCGTCCACGGCGACGAAGCCGAACCGCTTGCGCAGGATGGAGGCCAGGCTGTGATGCAGCCCCATGTCCTCGACGACGCGGTCGCCCCGCAGGTGCGAGCGATAGTTGGCCCCGCGACGGTAACGGTCGTCTCCCGCCCGGCGCAGGGGGCTGTCGTCCGGCAGCCGCCAGAGGTCGGTGATGGCCACGAGATTGAACCGCCGCAGGTTCCGGCAGTCCTCCAGCGTCTCCACGACGTGGAGCTCGTTGGCCAGGCCGACGGCTCGGAACTCCGTCACCCACTCGCCCATCAGCCGCTTGGGGACGACGACGAGATTGCGCTGAGATCCGTACAGCTGAGCCAGGGCGATGGTGACGCGCGTCTTGCCCAGGCCCATCTGGTAGGTGAGGAGCAGGCTCTGCTTGAGGCTGGCCCGCACCACGTCCTCGAACTGGAAGGGGTACAGCCAGCGGTCGAGGCCCAGGGCCAGGGCCTTCTTGCGGGCGGCGGCCAGTCCCCGCTGGTGGCGGGCCTCCAGCCCGTCGTCTTCATGCAGCTTCGTCCAGGTCAACGTCATCGGTGCTCCCCTGCTTTCCGCCTTTCGCCTGTGGCTGCCCAGCCACCCACCGACTGAGCGGCGCCATCTGGCGCTCGTACCAGCGGCGCTGGCGCGCCAGCCAGCGTTCGCTCTGGCCGTCGATGGCGACCTCGGTGCCGTAGCAGTGAAGCCGCTCGGCCACGTCCTCGAGCCCGAGCAACGGTGGCCGGGCCAGGAGCTCTTGCCAGAGACTGATGGACACCTCCCGCTTGCGGTCGTAGCGGGTGCCCATCTCTTCGCCCAGGAGGGCCAGCTTAGCCTGGGCGGCCCAGCCATTCGGGACGACCCGTAGCCGGCCGTCGACTATGCGGGCCAGCACCACGTCCAGGTCGAGCAGCGGCAGGTTTTCGGCCTGCTGTTGCCGCTCCTGACGTGCCGGCGCCGTCCACGGGCGGATGACCACCGGTCCGTCGTCCCCGGCCAGCCGACGCTGCTCGATCGCCTCTAGCCAGGCCGAGCGGCACCCCGCCAGCAGGTCGGTCTGGCCGGCGGGCCAGCGGGCCAGGAGGTCGACGACTGCGCCGTCGTCCAGGGAAGGCATACGATCGCGGTAGGCTGGCCCGCTGAACTCCGCACCCACAACCCAGATGAACAGAGCGGTCGGCCAGTCGCTCGACGCGTGGGCCTCCGGCGGCAGGTCGATGCAGGCCAGAAGGCAGCCCTTGCCCTCGACCCACCGCACGACCGTTGGCTCTAGGGCTTCGAGGGCGTTGGCGGGCAGGACGGCGGCCACCACGCCGGGCCGGGCCACGGCCAGGAAGGCCTGCTCCAGCCAGAGGGCCTCGGCGCGGCCCCAGCCGTCCCAGCCCACGTGCTGCCAGAGGCGGCGGCGGTCGCGCAGCCGCAGGCTGTAGGGCGGGTTGCCCACCACCAGCTCGAACTGCCCGTCGAAGCGATGGTGCTGGAACTCGTCCACAAGCAGGCAGTGGCCGTCGCCCAGCAGCGCTCGGGCCACCGTGACGGCGTCGCGGTCCACATCGATGCCCGTGACGTGGACGCGGTCAGGCTCGGCGATAAGGTTGCCGATGCCGACGCACGACTCCAGGACCCGTGTACCCTCCGGAGGCCTCAGCAGCCGGAAGAGCAGGCGTCCGATGGCCGGGTTGCTGAAGAACTGCCCCCGGTGCTGCTCACGAGCGCGCTGGATATTGAAGACGCCCGAGGGCGGCCGGTAGATAGCGCCCAAGTCGACAAAGCGGCGGCGAATCTCGGTCACGACTGCGGGTTCAACCGACTCGCCTCGCCGCCGTCGCTCAAGGACCTGTCGCGCCAGCCGGACGGCATAGGCCCGTCCTGCCAGGAGGTCGTGGTCTGGCGGCGGAAGGAGCGGCTCCTCGACAGCCTCCGGGGTCTCGGTTTCGCTTTCGCCGTCGCGGGAGGGCGGCAGCGGCACCAACAAGAGAACGGTCGCCTCCAGTGCGGCGCCGGTGTCGTCGTGGCCGTCCTCGCCGGGGCGCGGTGGCGCTTCGCGTGTGAGCTCCGGTTGGGTTTGTGTGGTGAGCAGGCCGCGGCAGTGTCTATTTGGGCAGGGGTCGCCGTCGGCCCACAGGCCCATGGCGGTTTGTCCGCAGTGGTCGCAGACCAGCACAGCGAGAAGTGTGTCCGTGGGTTGGGTCATCATCACCTCCGTTCGGGAATAGCAAGAGCCCCGAAGGTTCGAACCTCGGGGCCTCTTCAAAGGTCGGAGCGGTTGAGATTGCTACGTGGATCCGCCGTTCTCGTCGCGGAGTTCGTAGGTGGTATCTAGCTCCTGGCTCAGGGCGTCGGGCCGGCGGCGGTAGGCGTGGACGCCCATCGACTCAAGAGCGCCGAAGCACCATGCGAGCGGTCAGCGCTGATCTTCTCGGTGCGGGTCCTTATCGAAGAAGGGCCATCCAGATGGGAGACCGCAGAACTCGCCGACGCTCATCGTTGGCGGAGCCGTCACGAGCTTGCCCGTCTCGCGGTCGAAGTGACGCTCCTCGCAGAATGGGAACAGGCCAAGGGGTAAGGGCTTCGGCGTGAAAGGGTGGTGGAAAAGGATCATCGGTCTGTCCGCGAAGCTCAGCACGTCAAAGTGCCCGTGCATCACGGCAGACAGGACGACGTTCCTTGGCTTGGTCGGCGAGCCGAAGACACCATTCAGCAAGAACCTTTCGGAGGCGTGGTCCCTTCGAAGGTCAACATCCCAGACTACATCGCCAAAGAGCGCCATCATCAGGTCGCGCTCTCGCTGGTACTCCGTCGAGTTCGCTACCACGAGGAGGGCATTATCCAAGCGACCGTACCTGCTAGCCTTGACATCCAGGGCACGTCGCAGGCGAAGGTGCTGGGTCGTGTCAAGATCCTGCGGGCCGATGATGCCCAGTGCCCCCTCGTCGTCTCCTGGTTCGGCTTCAGCAGGTAGCGCACCGAACTTGATTCGCCAGTGACATTCCGTCCATGTCCACTCGCTCAACCGGTTCGTTTCGCGGAACTCATCGATGGCTGCTACGTGATCAAGCGACGCAAGCCATGATGTTAGTTCTGCGCGTAGCCGCCTGATAGATGGGGCCTGCGAGCCGCGTTTTTCGAATTCTACCTGGAGGAGAAAATGTCCAGTGGGCACCTTGTCGATTGCTTCCAGTACCTCCGCCTCACGTGCGTCGGCGCTGGCCTCAGCCGCCCTCTGCCCAGTGGCGGTGCACTCGACATAGAACTTGAGGTCTCGCTCGTTCATCGACGCGAAGAACTCCAAGGCCCGCGAGCCAGCGGGAGGCTCAATCTCTATTTCGTAACCAGAGTGCTTCAGGACGGCGAATGTGAAGAGCTCCAGGAATGCCGACAGATGTGGGTGGTTGTCGTACGACTGAAACCTGGCCGCTAAGCCGGGCTTCTTGGCGCCATCGTACTGCGAGAACCAACTCTCCCAGAACTGGCGGACCCGACCGACCGACGGCCACGCGGACCTGTCCAAGAATGGGTACATGGGTTCGTTGTACCTTCTGCTCACAGTGCGCGTGCGCTCGCCGGAGCTGAACAGCCGCGTCATAGATCCTCCGTTGCTAGAAAGTGTAGCACGGGGGAAGTGGCAGCCGTCGCCCGTTCACAGCACGCCCCGCTCTTTCAGGCTGACGTGTCGTCCGTGTCCAAGGATTACGTGGTCCAGCAGGTCGATGCTGAGGAGCTTCGCGGCCTGCGCAGCGTCCTTGGTGATGCGAACGTCGTCGTCGCTGGCGGTAGGGTCGCCCGATGGATGGTTATGGGCCAGAATGACGGCGGGCGCGTTGGCCACGATGGCGTCGCGGAAGAGCTCGGCCATGCGCACCACGGCACTCCCCACGTTGCCCTGGTAGACCATGACCACGTCCAGCACCCGGTTCCGCGTGTCTAGCAGGATCACCCTTAGCTGCTCTTGAGGCAGCATCTCCATCTCAGGGGCGAGGAGGTCGGCCACATCCTGCGGCGACCGCACCTGGTGGGCGCCTGGCTCGCCGTGAGCGACTGGGCGATAGCTGGGGCGGAGCTCCGCCAGCAGGCGCAGGTTCTCCCGCACGAGTTGGAGAAGCGCCGCATCCTCCGGGGCCAGGAAGGTCAGCTGGCCGTCACCGCTACGCTGCCTGTGGGCCATCGGGAGCCTCCGGAGCATCCTCCACTCGTTCGTACAGGGTGAGACGCTGCGGCCCGTCGCCGTTCGGCCCCAAGGCCAGCACCCCGTAGGCGCGCCAGCCGGGGATTGGGCAATACGGCTCGAGTACCTGCACTAGGTATCGAGGGCCGGTGCGGGTCTGCATCACACGCAACAGCCGTCGACGGTCGACAACCATGGCTACTGCGCCACCCGGCGTCGAACGCCTTGCCTGCCAGCGGACACGCCGTTGCGCTGATTGAGCTGCTCGGCCAGGGAGCGAATGGCGTCGGCCAGTTCCTGCTCCCCTAGCGCGTCGAAAGGCTGGCCGTACCGCTTCTGGATCCAGGAGCGCGCCCTGGCCTCGTCGACGCCGAGGCGTCCCGACAGATCCAGCACCCTGCGGCGCATCGCCTCCAGCCTGGCGGGGGAGGCCGGCGCCGCCGGTTTCGACAATGCGGGGTCGACGCCATTACGACGGTCGTAGAGGCTATTGCCGAACTGCTCCCCGAAGTGCCGCAGGGCACGCTTGAGGGCGTCGGTCACTGCACCCTTATAGGCAGCCTCATGCGCCTCCGGCGTCTCTTCGCGGACAAAGGCGCAGCCGACGTCGCTTCTCGCCGAACAGCCACGCACACTGACCCGCACGGCGGCCGTGTACATGCCAACCGCGAGCCGCGCCTCGCTCCTGGAGTCATCCAGGGCCATCGGTCGGTAGCCCACCTCACCGACCACCTCGGCACCCCAGCCGTCGTGTCCGAATATTCGGTTGGCCTGGTTGATCGCGGCCCAGCCTTCGATGTACTGGAGCATGCGCCCGTCGCGGGCCTCGCGCTGCGAGACCAGGGCAGGGTCCAGGGGTTGCGCCAGGAGGGCAAGCACTCGGCGGGGCACTACGTCACCGCGGGCGTTGGCTTTCCGCCTGCCAAACATCAGGCGGTGGCGCGCAGCCCGGGTGTTGCGTCGAACGTATCCCATCCTTCCTCCCTTCTCCGATTCGCCTCTTCCAAGCAGCGCTGGAACGCCTCCCGGCCAGCGGGAGAGCACCCCAGGTCGTTCAGGTCGTGGACGCCGGGCGGAAGCTCGACGACGATGGCTCGCCGGCCCAGCGCCGCGACCAGCCCGTCAGCGGCGCTGCGACCCGCCTCGTCGGCGTCCAGCGCCAGGTACACACGCCGGAAGCGCGCCAGCAACTGCACTGTGGATCGCGAGACGCGGGTGCCGAGCAGCGCTACCGCCGGCAATTCCCACTGAATGGCTGTCAGCCAGTCGAGGGGGCCTTCAGTGACCACGACCTCGTCCCCGCGCACCAGGCCAAGTCCGAGCAAGGGCGTTGGGAGACGCAGGTTCAGATAGCGGGGAGCAACCCGGCCCAGGGCTCGGCCGGTCAGCCAGGTCGCTCTGCCGCCGCGCAGGTCGGGGAGCACGATTCGACAGAGCATGGTGTCCTCTTCCCCCGCCAAGAGCCCAACACGGCGAGCAGCGGCTGGGCTCAGACCGCGGCCTCGGAGATAGTCCGCGAGGCCGTGGCATCCGAAGCCGAGCCGGTATCGGCGGGCTGTGCTCCGGTCAATACCTCGCGTGGTCAGGTAGGCGAGGGCCTCTCGGCTCTGCCAGAGGGCGTCGTGGTAGAAAGCAGCGGCAGCGTCGATGACTTCTGCCTCGGCTTGGGTTGGGACTTGGGCGTGCCTCTCTCTCGTCAACCGCACGATCTGCGGCGCCACCGGTTTGCGATTTCGCTGCCCATACGGCGCATCCGTCAGCATCCCCACCGCCTCCTTGAAGCCGACTCCGTGCAGCCGGGCCACGAAGTCGATAACGTCGCCGCCAGCACCGCAGCCGAAGCAGAAGTAGCTCTGATTGTGGGGATACACCGCCAGGCTGGGGCACCCGTCGCGGTGGAACGGGCACTGGCCCACCAGGCGCTGGCCCACAGGCCGTAGCTCGACGCCGGAGCGGGCCGCCACCTCCTCGATAGGGTTCGCCCGGCGGATAGAGAGCACATCGTACATCGAAGCCTCCTCAGGCGGCGCAGCGCTCCAGCAGCTCGTTGGGGATACGCCGCAGGAACCGCGACGGCATGGCGGCTAGTGACCGGCCGTTGCCGGGCCTCCGGCGAGCGTAGGTGAGATAGAGCCGGTCCACGGCCCTCGTGATGGCTACGTAACAGAGGCGCAGTTCCTCTTCCAGGGGAGTGCCCTCGCCCTCAAGCCCGTCCAGGGCGCGGGCGTGGGGCAGCAGTCCGTCCTCCAGCCCGGCGACGAAGACCACCGGCCACTCGAGCCCCTTGGCGGCGTGGATGGTGGAGAGGCCCAGCCCCTCGGGGTCGGAGCCCGTCTCCAGGTCTGAAGCCAGGCTGACCTCGTCCAGGAACTCGGAGAGGTCGCCAGAATCGGAGCGCTCGGCGAGGGCACGAAACGATTCCAGGTTGGCGAGCCGCTTCTCGCCGTCCTCCTGGCCCCGCAGCCACGTCCGGTATCCCGTGAGGTCCAGAACCGCCTCGATGAGCGGTCCGGGCGGGGCGTCCGCCATGGAGCGGAGCACGGCCACCATCTCCAGGAACCCCTTCAGCGACTTGCGGCTGCCGTCGCCCTTGAGGCCGCAGGGGAACTCCGCCTCCAGACGGCCCAAGGTGAGCTCGTCGCCACCGCGGATGCGCCGCTCCAGGGCGGTGAGTCGTCGAGGCGGCGTGTTCACCACCCGTCCCAGGGCGGCCACGTCCTGGGGGTTGTGCACCAACCGCAGGTAGGCGAACAGGTCGCGGATCTCCTTGCGGGCCAGGAAGTCGCTGTTGCCGCGGACGCTGTAGGGGAGACCCGCCTCCAGGCAGGCCAGCTCCAGCTCACGGGCCTGAGCGTTCGTTCGGTAGAGGACGGCGCACTCACCGGGGGAGCGAACGACGCCCTCGGCCAGCAGCCGCTGGACCTCGGCGACGATGAAGGCAGCCTCCGCCTGAGGGTCGTCGGCAGCCCGCAGCACCACCGAGATGCCCGGCGGGTTGGCCGTCCACAG
>Ga0315280_10002201_pt1 | contig 31877 bp, 27 predicted proteins | sample YL17G06_40_MG_FD_203697 | JGI IMG/M metagenome (GOLD analysis project Ga0315280, IMG submission 203697) | Sediment microbial communities from Yellowstone Lake, YNP, Wyoming, USA - YL17G06_40 | ecosystem: Environmental > Aquatic > Freshwater > Lake > Sediment | place: USA: Wyoming | collected... | reverse complement strand
ACTCTCTCCTTCAACTTTCACTTCGAAAACCGGCTCATCCTTAATCGTCAAGCGGAGAAAGAGGATTTTCGGGTCCGAAACAACTTTTCGAAGAAGAAGGATCTAGAAGGAATCCTCACGCAGCTCTCTGAAAGAATCCAGCCAAGCCCTCTCGGTCCGAACACGGTCGGAATAAACTACGGACTTCACTTCACAGGCGGAGAACCGTTTCTCAATTCTGATCTCCTGCTAAAGGCCATCGAGATAGCTCGAGAGTTTGGAATCACCTCCACCTTCGTTGAAACCAATTCCTTCTGGTGCACCGATGACAGAGCAACGATAGAAAAGCTCACACGACTGAAAGATTCAGGGCTGAATGGCATAGTAATCAGTGTGAATCTATTCATTCTCGAACAGGGGCCCTACGAGAGAAGAGCGAGGGCGATCAGGATAAGCAGAAGGGTTTTCAAAGAAAACGTAATGGTGTATCAGGAGATCTTCTGCAATCAATTCGAACAGCTCAACATCCAGAGCACTTTGCTCTTCGAGGAATACTTGCGGAGAATAGGCCACAGTGGTTTGAGCCTTGTCGAATTGCTCACTATGGGAAGGGCAGCATACAAGCTAGGACATCTGTACAAAAATATCCCGCCAAACAGTTCTTCGACGAGTCCTGCAGGAGAGATCTGACGCGAGACTGGCACGTTCACATTGACAACTATTGCAACTACATAACAGGCTACTGCGGAGGCATCTCTCTAGGAGACGCAAGAGACCTCGGTTCAATAATTAATGGAGTGGATCTGGAAGAACGACCGATCCTCAACGCCCTAGTAACCAATTTGAAAGAGCTTTACGAATTCGGTGTCAGGCAATTTGGCTACGAGGAGCGAAAGGAAGGATACATCTCCAAGTGCCATTTCTGCCTAGATATTAAGAAGGAACATCGCACAACAAACCGATGAGTTCAGAGAACTAAATCCAAGGGAATTCTATTTCCAACTTGAGTAAGAGCTCACACAGCCTCATGATCTAAGAGACAGTAGCGCAGAAGGATACTCCCACTACCTCGAGAAGGTACTGGGTGTAGGAGTGGGCTCAGAACTCAAGATCCCAATCATCCTTGGGGGTCATCACGGCCAGGATCTTCATCACCCACCAACCTTGCATACCACCTTCACCGATAAAAGCTGACACTCACAGGCTAGATTGGGGGTTTTGTCCACTTCTGCTCGGAGATCGGGAGCTTCGTCCACTTAACGAACTCTACTCCAGGAGGCTCGGCCTCGTACAGCCTGTTCCGCTTGCACTCGAGTAGATCATCTGGCTTGCCCAAGTACCCTGCGGTGGTTGTCACCCGGTGGCCGGCTCGCTCAGCTCTCTCGAAGACCGCGTGGGTGTGCTCCCTCCAGTTCTCCGCACGAAGGAGATGGTGGTCGATGATCGTAACAGGGACTTTCTCAACGACCGACGCGAGGTTCTCCAGACCCTTCTGGACGTCCGTTTCGTTCACACTGAATCCCGAAAGGTACAGAGGAGGACCGCCAATCATGGCGAGCCCAGGTTTCGCATCGATGATGAGCCCCATGGTGTCGTCAACCATCGGACCCTGAACGTCTGGGGCGTACATGAAACTCTCCCCCTGACTCTCAACCAGCAGCATGAGGACCCAGCCTAGCATTGAGGTGCCCTCACCGTGGAATACGGGCTTCGAGAAGGTCAGTCTCGTCCTCCCGATCTCGAAGGTCTTGTCGTCGGCGTTCTCGAACTTCCGAGCGAATCTTCGCATGACCTTCTGGAACATCCACCCCCTACGGCGCTGGCTGAAGTTGACGTTCTGCCTGATGTCCTTTGATAGGACTGTCTTCCCGGCGTAGATCTCCTTGGCAACATCCAGGCTGCTCCAGTTCCAGACGTAGTCGGTGTAGGTGGGAGTTACGTGGTCGAAGTGATAGTGACTTATGGTCACTAGGCTCGCTGAGCTGGCGGCACCTGCGATTCTCGCCCTGCACTCCCTTAGCGCCATGTACTCTCTCGGGTGGGGTAGAAGCCCGAAGCGCTTTCCCAGGGATACGCCGGGATCGATGAGGAGCTTGAGATCTAGGGTCTCAACGTAAGTGCACATCGAACGGACGCCCAGGCTTTCAGCCCCCAACGGCACGACCTTTATCCTGTCCATGGAGTCCTTCCAGCTCGAACACTAGCTTGGCACTTCAACGGGGATGTGGCTAGCCATCTGACCACACTCAGGTATGGACGACCACGATTCTCCTTCAGAGATAGTGGCGATGTCTCGCCAAAAGCTCTTTTCGTCGGATCAAGGCAGAAGCCTCCCCACCAACACTCGCCCGGACCACGAACAAAGTCCACTACGTTTATAACAACTCTCGTGATTGTTAGTTCGAGGCAGATTGTAATGGCAGCCATCGACATTGTCTACTCAGTGATCCCGTATTTACTGTGGCTTGTCCCCATAGTCTTGATAGTCGTTATTATACTCTCGTCCCTGCGAGTTGTGAGGGAATACGAGCGGGCGGTCATATTCAGACTCGGCAGGATGATCGGCGCAAAGGGGCCGGGCATCTTCTTCAAGCTACCGATGGCCGACAACTTCAGGAAAGTGGACCTGCGAGTGGTGACGGTGGACGTTCCCAAGCAACTGGTGATAACCAAGGACAACGTCTCGGTCGAGGTGGACGCCGTCGTCTACTACAGGGTCTTCGATCCAGTTCTCGCGATCACCGCGGTCGAGAACTACGTCTATGCCACAAACATGCTATCGCAAACGATGCTCAGGGACATACTAGGCTCCGAGGACCTCGACAGCATCTTGACAAGGAGGGAGGAGTTGAACAAGAGACTGCAGGAGGTCTTGGACATCGCCACCGACCCATGGGGCATCAAGGTGACCTCTGTCGCACTAAAAGCCGTGACCCTCCCCGAGTTAATGCAGCGAGCAATAGCGAAGCAGGCTGAAGCGGAGAGGGAGAGGAGATCCAGGATCATCATATCTGAGGGAGAGCTCCAAGCCTCTAAGGCAATGGCTGAAGCCGCAAAGCTCTACCAAGATAACCCGGCGGCTCTAAAGCTCAGAGAACTCCAGACGCTGACCGAGATCGCGAGGGAGAGGAACATGATCGTCGTCACGCCATCGCCTGTGTCGAGCCAGATCGGTGAGGTAATAGCCCTATCCCGATCCGGATCTACAAGGAAAGAGGGATAAGATCACGCGCAAGTGGCGCTACACAATCCTCTGGACGTTCATACTCGCGCTTTTGTGGGTTCAACTCCCAGCGGCAGCCCAACCAGAGAAGCCGAGCGTTGTCACCGCCACCCTGAGCGGGACAATCACTGGACCGTCCGTTGAACTGGTGAGTGAGGTAATAGACTTCGCTTCAGCCTCGGGCTCGACCGCCCTTGTTCTATCGTTGGACACGCCGGGAGGAGACTTGGACGCAACCTTATCGATCATCGAGTTGATCGAGCGCTCCCCAACGCCGGTGATCATCTGGGTTTCGCCTAGGGGAGCAAAGGCGTGGTCAGCGGGAACATACATACTCATGTCGTCGCACGTGGCAGCCATGGCTCCCAACACGATCATAGGGTCCTGTCAGCCAGTAACCTACTCTCCAACCGAGGGGACCAAGACGGTCGACGACCCCAAAATCATAAACGCGCTGTCCACGCTGCTAGTGGAGAAGGCGAAGATGCACGACAGGAACCAGGATGCGGCCAAGAGGTTCGTCACAGAGAACCTGAACCTAGACGCGGACGAGGCGAAGAGGCTTGGCGTTGTGGAGGTGGTCGCCTCAAGCCTAGAGGATCTTCTTGCGGCCTTGAACGGATCGACGGTCGAGACAGCCTCGGGCTGGAGAGTGCTGAACACACAGAGCTCAACGATTTCGAGAGCCTCCCCCAGCGCCAGAGTTACTATCCTGACGACAATCTCGGATCCCAACCTAGCCTCAGCACTTTTCATCGTGGGATTGTTCGGTCTGATATACGGTCTCGCATCTCCAGGCTATGCTGCCGAGGTGATAGGGGGGATCGCGATGTTCCTCGGGTTGATTGGATTGGGGTTCAGTGTCAACGCCGGAGCACTGTTGATACTTGGCTTAGGAGCCGTTCTCCTCTTTGCCGAGTCGCGAATCCCAGGCTTCGGCATCCTCGGTATAGCCGGCATCTTCTGCATCATTATCGGCGGCTTGCTGCTCGCGCCATCCTACCTCGCGGTCTCACGAGAGTGGTACACACTCTTCAGCGTGACGACCTCGGCGGTATCGTTGGTTCTCGGAGGGTTGACATTCGTGATAATCTACAAGGCAGCTCAGGCAAGGCGCATGAAGCCGCTGCTAGGAAAGTTGGTTGGTGAGGTTGCCGAAGCCCTAGACGAAATAACACCGTCAAGCCTTGGCTACGTTAGGTTTCGAGGTGAGATCTGGAAGGCGCGTTCAACCTCGAAGATAGCCCCAGGTCAGAAGGCTCTCATAAAGTCAAAGGATGGCCCAATCCTCGTCGTCGAGCCTCTCGAGAGCAACCCCTGAGGCTCATACCCATCCGAGTTGGAGAAACACTCTCTTCACGACCCTCGTTTTGAGGAGTTCTATGACGATCGATCCGCCCGCCTGACCGAACAGATCCTGGGCGTATTAAATGACAGCTGCGGGGTATTCCTTGATGAACACGTTGACGAAGGGATCAACTTTTATAAGTCTTTCACCGAGCTGGTGCTCCTCGAGTCTTAATTCAAGCGGATTTCAACCGAGAAACCCTTTAGGAAGGATCGGAAAGTCTAGCAGAGTTCAGGCGACGGTGGAACTCGAACCAGATGCGAATCCCATTCAGAACCGCGTCGGCAGGGAATGAGCTCAACCCCGAGCTGAGGTTCATCAGGAAGAGGATAGTCTCCCTGGCGCTTCCAGTGATGGGAGAGAACATACTCTACCTAGCCTTCGGTTTCGTTGACATGATCTTCGTAGGGCAGCTGGGCGTCGCTCCTCTGGCAGGCGTTGGGCTGGCGTTCCAAGTACTCATGATCCTCCAGTCACTCCTCGCCGCCTTCAGCATGGGCACCATGGTGCTCGTGTCCCACCATGTGGGCGCGAGGGACGAGAAGGGCGCACAGAGAGTTGTATTCCAGGCTCTGTACCTCGTCACGGCTCTAGCCGCAGTTCTGGGACTGGTCGGAGCGTTCTACAGCCGAACTATACTCTCTGTGTTCGGGGCGGATGAGGATGTGACAGGTTTCGCCGCCGACTATCTGGTGTACATACTCGTTCCGGCGGCGGTCCTAGTCACAATGTTTACGGTCACTGCCGCGTTGAGAGGAGCCGGGGACACTAAGACCCCTCTGTACATATCGACCATAGCCAACATTCTGAACATCCCAGCCGACTACGTAATGATCTTTGGACACTTCGGCTTTCCAGCGATGGGCGTTGCAGGAGCAGCCCTGGCGACATCTCTTTGCCGAGGCTTCGCAGCATGTGTACTGCTCGCTCTCGTCTTCTCGGGGAAGGCCAAACTCCGTCTATCGATGGCTAACCTGCCCAAGCCTGATGTTGGTGAGTTCTACAGAATCCTCAGGGTGGGTGTCCCCGCGTCTCTTGAGCAGCTCATGATGTCACTCGGATCAGCTGTCTACGCCTTCCTAGTGCTCGGTCTAGGAACGAGCGCCTACGCCGCACATCGGATCGCGTTCAACGCAGAGTCGATCTCGTTCATGCCCAGCTTTGGGTTCGGAATCGCCGCCTCCTCACTGGTTGGGCAGTTCCGAGGGGCGGGCGAGGACATGAGAGCAGAGAGAACAACCCTAGAGGTCTGGAAGATGGCAGTGGTATTCACAACGGTTGTTGGGGCGCTCCTCTTCCTATTTCCTGAGCCCCTCGTGAGACTTTTCACGCAGGATCCGACGGTCATGGGAATGTCTTTCCAGGTCGTGCGGATCATAGCGGTTGTTCAACCCTTGCTTGGGACGGGCTTTGTAATGTCCGGAGCCCTGAGGGGAGCAGGTGACACCAGGTTCCCCATGATCTCTACAAGCCTTGGAACCTGGATTTTCAGAATCCCGGTGACCTACGTCTTGATCACCTTCCTGTCGGGAGGACTGGTCGGAGCGTGGCTGGCTATGGCGGGAGATGTAGCGGTTAGGTCGGTCCTGACCTACACGAGGTTTAGGAGTGGAAGCTGGAGAGGGATCCATCTGATTCCATCCAAAGCCACTCTCACCGCCGCACGTACGTAGTGCTAACCTCTTGTAAGCAGCTGCACAATTAGCTCAGCAACCGAGTCGAAGGAATTCATAAAGATCAACTGAACCTTCTGTCCGAAACCCCACAGCGAATATGGTAAAAACATTTTACGCGGAGCCATTGTTTGGCTGGATGCCAGTTCTAAAAAAGAAAACTCTTGTTTCACCAAGGCTGACTCGAAAACACCATTCTTTCTGTATTCTAATTTCCTCTGTCTATTCATGAAAAGCCTATATTCGTTTCACAGAGAAGTACAGCGCGATGACTCCATTAGATCGTGACTTTGTGGGCTATGGAAAGACAATTCCCAAGGTTCGGTGGCCGAACGGAGCCAAGCTGGCGCTGACGTTTGCGGTAAATTATGAAGCAGGAGCTGAGCGATCCGTTGTGTTTGGAGATCGGGGACCCGAAACCTATGGTGAGTTCCCCGGATACGGAGCTCCACCCAAACGCGATCTGGCAATAGAATCCATCTTTGAATACGAGACTCGCGTCGCCATATGGAGGATCTTAAGGACCTTCGACAAATACGGCATCAAGACCACATTCTTCGCCGCCGCGAGAACTTTGGAGGCAAACCCCGAGGCAGCAAGGGAGATCGTCAGAAGAGGACATGAAATCTGCAGCCACGGCTACCGATGGGTAGAACACTTCACACTAAGCCCGGAGGAGGAGCGAGAGGCAATCCGAAAGGCCGTAGCTTCGATCGAGAAACTGACTGGGCAACGACCGGTGGGGTGGTACTGTAGGGAGCCCAGCGAGAACACGATTGAGCTCTTGGCTGAGGAGGGTGGGTTCCTCTACGATTCCGATGTCTACAACGACGACCTCCCCTACTACGTGAATGTGAAGGGAAAGAGCTTCCTTCTGATACCGTACACACCGGATGCAAACGACTTTCACTATTTCTCCAACCGATTTGGCAATTCTGAGGAGTTCTATCGATACCTGAAGGATTCGTTCGACATCATGTATGATGAGGGCCGTCAGAACCCCAAGTTAATGAACGTGGGGCTTCATGTGAGAATCACGGGAAGGCCGGGTCGGACGCGCGCTCTAGAAAGGTTCCTAGAGTACGTAAAGAGCAAGCCTAAGGTATGGATTGCTCGCAGGATCGATATCGCCAAATGGTGGCTTGATCATTGCAGACCTTAAGAAATGACTAGTCAAGATTTGCCAATGCTTAGATTGTTAGACCCGTAGGAAATCTTGAGTCACATCTCTATCGTTTTTCTATCGCCATAGATTCCTACCTGCGAGGGCTCAAATTAACGAATCCGGGTATTTTAAGCCTAGGCGGTTACGCACGTTCAAACCAGTTAGAAACACTCCCACAATATGGATGCATTCTTAACTAACGGTACAGACATCTCCCGAGAAAATCGGGATTTGAAGGATTTCTCTCTCCCAAGAGAATAACCGTCAAGACTACTCATTCACCTGATTTTGGTGGTGCGGCCGCCGGGATTCGGACTCGGGTTAGAGGCTCTCCCAGGAATATGGGGGGCCTCCGTCCTAGACCAGGCTAGACCACGGCCGCGTGACAAGCGAAGAAAAGTCTGCCGGAATTAAATGCCTTGTGGTGACACCCAACCTAGGCACCGATTCTCACTCCCCTCAGAGCCTTACGTATAAATCAGCGAGTATGGGTAGCTACACTACGATGAAGGAATGCCTGTAATCGCGTCCTTCGACCCCTGGAGGGGGAGGCTCTGCACATGTCCGCCAAAGTACAGCATCTCACCGTACACGGGCTGCGCTCACGCCTGCCGGTACTGCTACATCACCTCTTACATTCCAGACGGCTTTCGAAGTAGACCCAAAGAACGTTTTCTTGAAAGGCTCAAAATGGATCTTAGCAACGTGAGCCCGCAAATCCCGATCTCCATAGCGAACAGCTCAGATCCCTACACTCCCCCTGAGGAACGTATGCAGCTCACCCGGAGAGCACTCCAGATTCTGCTTGAGAGCGGATTCAAGGTTCAGCTCATAACCAAGTCAGACCTTGTGATGCGGGACGTAGACCTGATAGCTGCTGGAAACTGCAGTGTGAGCTTCACAATAACAACGCTGGACGAGAAAGTCTCGGATAGGCTTGAACCAGGCGCACCTCCACCTTCAAGGCGTCTGGAGGCTCTGCGCCTGCTCACAAAGCAGGGGGTACCCTGCTCCGTAAGGCTTGACCCCATCATTCCATACGTGAACGACCGTGATCTCCAAGGCACGATAAACGCGTTTGTCGAGGCGGGTGCCAGCCACTTGACCGCCTCCACCTACAAAGCTAGAGCTGACAACTTCCGCCGAGTGACAGCCACCTTGCCCGACCTGGCCGAGAATCTTACCAACCTATACTGGGTCCGGGGAGAGGTGATTGGAAGGACGCGCTACCTCCCGGTCGAGGTTAGAAGGGACATCATAGGTAGGGTCATGGCGATCGTTGGGAGATACGGACTGAGCTTCGGTACCTGCAGGGAAGGCCTGGTGCAACCCTCGTTGGGAGCCAGATGCGATGGTACACACTTGATACCGCTCCGGAGAGGCCTCACTCGACGTGGTTCCTGACTGAATCCTATCTACTTATTCTTAAGACCGGGGTCAGAAGTCGCCGAGCCCTAGTCGCGGGGCTGCTCTCCCCTCGAAGATCCTGAATCATCATCTTCATGTCACAGTCGTAATCCCTTCGACACCGTTCCAGGTATCTCCTTGCCATGGGAATCGCCCCCCATATGACCAACCTCACGCCCAGCATCGAGATCTCACTCTTTCTGGCGCATTGGTTATACTCCCAGAACATTTTGGGTATCCACTCGAAATTGTGCTCCCAGCAGGTGATCATCAACTCCCCGTGCTCGCGGGTCATCTTGTCCAGACAGAAGGACTCAGTCCCGCTCAGTGAACCCTCGGAGACGAAGAACAATGGGACTATAAGACTCTTGAACGGTCTAAGCCGTCTCACCAGAGAGATCGTCTCCTCCACATCCCTCTTTTCTTCCCTAGGCAATCCCAGAATTAGCGTGCCAACCGGAACCCAATTGTTCTGCGCCAGAACCTCGAAGGATCTTACAACTATCTCGGGCCACTCATCTGGCTTGAAAGGCTTGCACTTCCCCTCCATATGATCCTTTATCAGCCTCGGACTGCCCGTCTCGATTCCGACCTGCCCGCTCAACCACGGAACCTCATCTCCAAGCCTCAGAATCGCGGAGATCTCCTCAACCAAGCCCGGAGCGACCAAGGCAGAGGAGAGGGCGAAGTGGCTGATTCCCACGTTCCAGACTCCAGGAAAACCTCGCACGCTCTTGAAGAGCTCGACCACAGCCTGCTCATTTATTTGAAGACCGTGAGCCCTGTACCTCAAGATGTCCTCGGCGTGAAGCAGCGGCTGCCTACCAGACCGAAGGTTGATCTTCACCTCCTTGAGTATGTGGTCTATGGGCATGCAGCGGTACGCCCTCATCGTGGGAACGCAGAAGGCACACCCTCTCCCGCACCCTCGAGCAACCTCAACCAACCCTCCCACGGAGGCGCCCTGGATGATCGGAACATGGTTCGTTGGAACAATCTCTCCATGGACAACCCCGGGTATCGGTTCTTCTTTGACGGCCGCCTCGAAGAGTGGTCCGACCACATCCTCCCCTTCGCCCACAACGGCGCAGTCAACGCCGAGCCTCCTTCTCACGTCAGGAGGCTCCAGCTGCCACGCCCCTGGACCGCCAACGATTATCTTGGGTCTCATGCCTGTGTCTGAAATCTGGCGCAGCGCCTCCCTCAGCTTATTCTCCATGTAGCTCTCCTTGCCCCAGATGCTCTTGAAGGTGGATGTGGCTGGAGCTAGCCCAAGGGGATCGGTCTCCGTCAGTCCGACGACCTTCGTCTCAACACCAACGACCTGGCTGATCATTCTAGGTGGGGCGACCACGATGTCTTCTCGTTCGAAACCATGCTGGAGGAGGGCTGCCTCCACCTTTCTCGTTCCATACGGGGCGACCTCAGCGGACACCTCTTTCACCTTGACCGGCGGACAGAACGCTCCGAAGTAGAGAGAGTCTGGAATAATGCCCCTAGGAAAGCAGGCGCTAAAGCCGAGGAATATGCCGCCATGGTACTCGCTCATCAGCGTCCTGTCGGCAGTAAGCACGATCTTGTATCCAAGTCCTGGCAAGTTTGAAAGTCCCTACCTGATGCGCTGTAGATTGAATCGAGAGAACCAACTACATCGACTTCTAACTATATTAGTGTTGCTGAAGATTAACTTATCGTCTACATGGGAGGGGAGACTCATCGGGTTCGCGGCTAGGGTTAGAGGCATCTACGCGACAGCCCTAACAAAGATCCTTCTGGATGGAGGCTTTGAGATAGCCCAACCATCGTCCGATGTAGCTACAAGGTTCAGTTTGAAAAATAGTCTCATGCACTTTGAACTGGACATCCGCGATAGGACAGACAGACAGGGAGTGGAATCACTCGGGTTGCTTGACGCTCAAGAGTCGTTCCGTGCTCTCATCAGGGAAAGGCTAAACGATGCAATAGTAAGAGTGAGGTCCTCGACGATCCCTGAAAGTCACGCCATGGACATAGAACTCCCCTCAGACTCCAAGAAGACCTTGGACGAGATACGAATCAACATCGCTCCAACAGTGAGAAGACATCACTACCTGAAAGCTTGCGGAGGAGCGGTCTCAGCCTCGGTCGACATGGCGGAGAGCCTTTTAGGCCGTGGATATAATCCTCAGAAAGTGGAGCGGACACTAAAAGAGACAATTGAAAGCGAGTTTCCTCTGGAAGACGACCCTCTTAGAATCGAGCGCGTCAACTTAGACGGAGAGATCACTTGCAGCACAGGAACGATCCTGTCCCTCGAGGAGACAAGGCTCGAGGTGAGGATAGGCGAAGTGCCGCTTGGACTGAAAAGGAGCTTGGGGATCGCCGAAGTCTGCGACTACGCTATAGTCACGACTGACCCCCAGAGATGGTTGGTCGATGTAAGCTGCTACTCAAAGTCTCAGCGCGTTCAAGGGAGGATGATTTACCTCGCTACACCCCCTGAACTCTACCCTTACGGTAGCCAGCCTCAGCTCCACCCTGAGCTATCTCCTCTACCTAGTATCAGATGGATAGACCTAGGCGTAGAGGCAATCTCAAGACAGAATGGACAACTTGAGGTCACGGGCTTGGACAGGTTGATAGAATACGAAAGGAGAGTCATGATAACAGAAGCGCTTGTTAAGACCGCCAAGGAGAAGCTGGATGAGGCTCTAGGTTCCCTCCGCGGATAACCTCCAAAACGCGGAACACACTAGGAAACAAGGTTATGTACCCGTAAGGCGAACTTCTTTCGGCAAGAAGGGATACGGATTGCCGTCGAAGATCGAATCTGACCTGAAAGAACTCTGTAGTACAGCTCTCGAGAAGGGAGCTACCAGAGCGAAGGGCATGAGCGCGCGACGTGTTGTCGTCGACGAAAGGGTCCGACTGAAGTGCCGGTATCCGCCATGCGAGAGCTACGGGAAGAGTCTGATGTGCCCACCATACACCACTACACCTGAGGAGTTCAGGCGGATCCTCTCAAAGTACAAACACGCGATCCTAATACAGACCGACTTCGATGTGCCTGACGCGATGAAGAAGCGCATCCAATCGGAGGGCGCAAGATACGTCGATCTGATCGATGAGAAGGAGTTCAGCGACACCCGAAAGAAATGGGCCCTCGAAACCTGGATGAAGCTGAACCGGATAGTGGAGGATGTCGAGAGAGAAGCGTTCCGAAAGGGATACTACCTTGCAACCGGCTTCACAGCCGGATCCTGCAAGCTGTGCGACTCGTGCGATGTAAGCTCGCCTTGCAAGCATCCCTGGAGATCGAGACCAGCAATGGAAGCTGTGGGGATAGACGTGTTTCGAACCGCCAAGAACGCGGGGATGAAGATAGAGTGGCTGCCTGGATCTGAAAGAGAGAAGATTGTCCGGAACTGTCTGGTCTTAGTAGATTAACTGGATTGGAAAACCTTTAGAGACGACCATGGGGATAAGTCTCAGACACAGCCCCAAGGTCGAACCCGCTTGTCCTACCGCGAGAGGCTTCACACCTGCCCGAGATGCGGCTTCGAGTTCGACCTCATATACTCCCGAACAGTCTCCTGCCAGGACTGCCCACGACTTCTCTCTCCCTATTCTCTACTCGCGTGTAGCCAAGTGCGATGTCCTAGGTGTGACTACGAGTTTCCCGTATCACTGAAGGCAGCTAGGGCTGTACAACACCTATCATCAAGGCATGGACCACGGATTGGGTGAACCCCAAGTTTCGACAGTAGGAGGAAATACAGAATGGATGTTCTTGAGAGAGCCTTAACCGCGACAAGACACAAGGAACCCGACAAGGTGCCATTCGTCCCTTTGGTCTACAGCATGATCCTCAAAGACTACGTGGGATTGACAGAGGAGGAGTACTACCACAACTTCAGAGCCCAGCTGGAGGCCAAGATAGCCTTCCAGAGACGGTTCCCTGAGCTGATGGGTCCACCAGCTTGCCACTACTGTTTCCCTGAAGCTCCACACAACATTGGAGGAGTTGCCACGGCATTCGGCGGAAAGATCTCCTGGATGAGGGATGCTCCTCCGTGGGTGAGCGAGTGCCCTGTGAAGGAGCCTGAGGATGTGGACAGACTTGTATCGGCGGGGGTTCCAGACCCGCGCAAGACTGGGATGACAGCCCAGTTCCTAAAGGGTTTGAGGTATTTCCTAGATTGGTTTCCTCGAGACTTGAGGACGAGATACGGCTACATTGACGGAAACGTCGGTCCAGACTGTATGTTGGTTGAGGGAGCCGCGGTGGCTATGGGATACGACAAGTTTCTCGTCTGGCTCTTCCTCCATCCGAAGGAGACCCACAGGTGGCTCCGCCTTGTCACCGACTGGTATCTGGAGCTTTGCGAAGCCATCGAGGAGCTCACTGGCACCCCGAAGTATATGTGGATCCCGGACCACAGCCCGTCCTTCGTTGGTGGAGGGCAGTTCAAGGAGTTTATACTCCCCCATTTCAACGAGGTTCTCGGCAGATACAAGCGAGTGGTGAACGAGGGGGGGTGGCGGGTGTGGCACTGTGAGGGAAGCTGCCAGCACAACCTGGAGGGAATCGACCTAATCGACGCGGATGTCTGGCACTTCGGCGCGATGGACGACCCAGCCCTCTGCAAAGAGGAGACCCACTTCTGTCTGATGGGAAACCTACATCCTCCAGGAGTCCTCCTGAAGGGAACCGCAGACGAGGTTGAGGAGACGGCAAGGCAGATCATAGTCAAGGCTGGCAAGGGCGGGGGGCTCTGGCTCTCCGGGGGAGGAGGCTGTGCACCCGGAACACCCTTCAAGAACTTTGAGGCTGTGTTGTGGGCAATAGACAAGTACGGCAGATACCCAATCAAGGAGTGACTACTGAGATGACCACTTCAACCCTAACAGACCTAGCAAACGCTGTAGTCGAGTTGAAGCTGGAGGACGCCGAGACACTGACGAGAGAAGCTGTGAAGGCAGGGATACGCGCAACTGAGATCGTCCTGAAAGGACTATCGGCAGGAATGAAGGAGGTGGGCAGAAAGTTCGAGGAGCGAACCTACTTCCTAGCTGAGCTTCTCATGGCGGCTTTCATCATGAACAGGTGCACCGATATTCTCAAGCCGCTCCTTGAGAAGGAGGTGGAGAAGACGCCTGCTCCGGCCAAGATCGCAATAGGAACGGTTCAGGGTGACCTCCACGACATAGGAAAGAACATCGTAATAGCCCTTCTCAGAGCGGCTGGCTTTGAGGTCTACGACATCGGGGTGGACGTCCCGGCTTCCAAGTTCGTACAGAAGGTAGAGGAGACCAAGGTGGACATCGTGGGTCTCTCCGCTCTCCTTGCCTCAACAGCTCCCTACTTCAAGGACGTCGTTACCGCCTTGGAGGAGGCCGGATTTAGGAAGCGAGTCTACATCATGATCGGTGGACCCCACGCCACAGAAGCCTTCGCCAAGGAGGTTGGAGCAGATGTCTCGTGTAAGGACGCGATCGCGGCGGTAGACCGGGCGAAGGAATACGCAGAAAGAAACAGACGACCCCTAGCCCAGTGAGAGACTACTTAACGATAGGAAGATCGGGATTCGATGAGGCCCGGTGCTCAGCAACCGAGGAGAAGCGGATCCTCTAGCGAGACCCGCATACACCGCCTCTCGATGGGGCATGAGTCACATATCCTCTTGGAGGCGTAACTGCCAAAGCACCGTCTCTCCCGTGGGACGGGCGCGCGCTTAACCACTTCGAGAACAAGAGACTGAGCCTTCATAATCTCACCGAGGGTAAAATATTTACTTACGCCTATATTAACGTTGTCTTACGACAATTACTGTAACCCGTTACGACAAACGACGAAAAACAACGGAAGAGTCTCGATCAAACCTAGACGGGACGCAGAAGATCTAGGGCTTTTCTAGCCTCACCCATTGCCCCAGACAGAGAGGACCCTCTGCTCTCTCCCGTTGCCACTACGGAGCACACCGGCTCTCCCTCCTCCACGATCACACCCGCCACAGGAAGGTTCCTTACGCCCCTCACCCCAGCCAAGTCGGGCACAAGAACCCGTTCTGGAGCGTATACTATCAGCCGAGTGCAGAAAACAGTTGTCGAGACGCTTTCAGGAATCGCTTGCCTGACACACGCATCGGTGTGCAGCTTCACCAGGTTCAGTCCCGTGACCGCTTCCACGCACTCCAGCGTCCCCTGAAAGCGCGGGTTCACCTCCACCACCCACGGGACTCCATCTTCCGAGATGACCATGTCAACTCCGACCGAACCGACCAATCCGAAGTGCCCAACGATCTTTTGAGCAGCGTCCTTGGCCCTATCCAAGTCCTCTTTTCGACGGTAGAGTGGTACGATGTTTCCGCACCAGCCGAAACGCTCCCGCTGCCCCAGCTCCCTCACTCCAAGCACCTGCTCATTCACCGTCAGCGCCAACACCCTCCTCCCAGACGAGATGAGGCTAACGCTCGCCGGGGTTCCAGCCACGTACTTTTGAACCAGAGATCTTCCAGAGCCTTCGCCGAGCGCGTCAGTCAACTCCTCACGATTTCGTGCCAGCGATATCCCGACCCCGCCGAATCCTGTCCCGGGTTTCACGACGAGTGGATAGCCGAGCTTACCCGCCGCCATCACAGCCTCGCTGAAACCTCTGACCCTGAAGGTTCTCGGGTGTCGAAACCCAAGCCGCCTCAGCTCGGAGAAGAAGCGGATCCAATCCCTTGTCATGGCGATACGTTCAGGCGGGCTTGCGAGGACAGGCGCCAGTTTGGCCAGGGTTGACAACGCCCTTGGAGAGTCCTCGACACCAGATGAGAGCAGGATCCCGTCGATTCTGTACCTCTTCGCTATGAGAACAGCTAGTTCCGTGAGCTTCTCAGGACTGAAGTCTCTGCCAATCTTTCCGCAGGACCTCCCCGGCTTCTCATCGATTATGGAGAGGCAATCTATACAGACTCTCCTGATGTCCCGGTCTCCGAAGTAGTCCGCAGCGTATACCTCGTAGCCAGCCCTGCTCGCGGAGGAGGCGACAGGCGCGGTGTCTAGTCCAACGACGAGAAGCGACCTGATCTCGGCGGGAAACAAGGAGAAGTCCAAGCTCGGGTGGCTAAGGCTTCAACAGATCCTGAACCTTCGGAGGTTCGGGGCTCAAGCCCTTCCTCTTCCGGATGTCCCTGACCACGCCCGCCTGCAGGCTCCCGGGCAGCGCCTCCCAGCGGGAGAACTCCGTCCCCCAGAACGCCCTGCCCCCCGTCGCACTCCGCATCGCGTCCGAGAGGTCGAACGTCTCCGACGCCGGCAGCTCTCCGACCACGTAGGTCAGATAACCCTTCTGGTCGACGGAGATGATCTTCCCCCGCTTCTGAGCGATCACGCCCGAGACGTTGCCCACGAACTCCATCGAAACTTTTACGTTGATCTTCAGCAGGGGCTCTAGGAGGACAGGATTCGCCGAGAGCATCGCCGCGAAGATCCCGTGCCTCGTAGCAGGGATGATCTGTGCCGGTCCGATGTGAACTGGATCCTCGTGAACCGTCGCGTCATAGAGCCGAACCTTGACCCCTCTGACCGGCTCACCCGCCAGAGGTCCCTCCTCCATCGCGTCCACGAACCCGATCTGGATCGAGCCCTTGATCTGTTCCAGCCTCTGAACACCCTTCGAGACGTCCGTAAGCATGTTGCACCGCTCATCGATCTCCCAGACGTTCCTGGCTTCACTGGTCTCCCAGCCCATATCTCTCAGCCGCTTAGCCAGCTCCTTCCGATCGATGTCCCCGCTGATCTCCCCTCTCTTGACCCGCTCCACCATGTCCTCTCCGAGAGCCTCAACACCCAAGAATATCCTGTTGTGCTTGTTGGGGCTCTTGCTCTCGAAGGGACCGGCTTTGCCTCGAATGCTCTCACGGTAGATGACTATGGGCTTCGAAGTTACTATCTCCAAGCCTGCCTTCTGGATCCAGGTGGTGGCGATCTCCAGGTGGAGCTGTCCCATCCCGCTGATCAAGTACTCACCGGTCTCCTCGTCGATCTTCGTGACCAGCGTCGGGTCCTCGATGGAGAGCTTCCGCAGGAAGTCCACCAGCTTCGGCAGGTCCCTGCTGTACTTCGGCTCAACAGCCATCGTCATAACCGGCTCAGTCACGTACCGAATAGCCTCGAAGGGCACAATCCCTCCAACCGTGGAGATCGTCTCCCCCGCACGAGCATGACCCAGCCCGAGTAAGGCAGGAATGTTTCCGCAGGGGAGTGAGCCCACGACCTCGCGGTAGGGACCCATGTATATGCAAACCTGCTGGATCCGCGAGTCCACCTTTGAGTTCAACAGGTGGACCGTGTCACCCTCCCGGACAGTGCCGGATAGGAGCCGACCGGTCGCCACCACGCCGGCCTGCGGATCCACGTTAATGTTCGTAACGCACATGATCGTGGGACCGTTCTCGTCACACTTCATCATTGCACGACCAACATCGCTATCCACCTGCCCTCGCCAGATCCGGGGCACCCGATAGACCTGAGCCACGTGCGGCGGAGGCATGTGATTGATGATCATACCAAGAATCGCGTCGTGCAACGGGGCGATCTTAGCTAGGTCAGCCACCGTTTCCTTCTCGTATGCAGTCACGATATCCTTAAACCTGATCCCCTGACGCTGCAGAACGTTCAACGTCACACCCCAACGATCCTTCGCCGAGCCAAAGGCAACCGTCCCAGCGGCTGGACTCACCTGCCACTTGTCCTTGAACTCCGGCTCGCTGTACATGTCGATCAACTGGTTGAAGTCTGTGATGATTCGACCCAGCTTCTGCTCGATAGCCGCGGCATCGAGCCGGAGCTCCTTGATCAGACGGTCGATCTTGTTCACGTAGAGTACCGGACGAACCCTCTCCTCCAGAGCCTGCCGCGTCACGGTCTCGGTCTGGACCATGACCTCCTCAACCGCATCAACCACGACGACAGCGCCATCGATAGCCCGGAGTGACCTGGTCACCCTACCCGAGAAGTCGACGTGCCCCGGAGTATCGATGAGATTGATCAGATAGGGCTTGTTGTCGATCTCGTAGTAGAGGCTGATGTTCGCGGCTTTGATCGTCATTTGCCGCTTCTGCTCTTCCTCTAGGTAGTCTAGGGCAAGAGCCTGCCCCGCCAGTGCGGGAGACAGAAGACCGGCAGCGGACAACAAGGAGTCGGTCAGCGTAGTCTTACCGTGATCGACGTGTGCTATGATCCCAGCACTCAGGCCGAGAAGGTCTAAACCTCCTACGGTTTCCTGATCTGTTCCTTGTTATTGGCGATCTTGACGATCTCCGCCGTCGACTTGAATCTAGGCAACTCCCTCCCTTCCTCGACTTGAGCGTCAAGAGACTTGAGAAGGATGGTACTTAACCTTTATGCAAGACACAAACCCGTAATGACCTACTCCAATTCAGAAGGCTTCTCCACACCTTCAGTCTCTTCCGCACTTTCTTGGTCCTTCTCCCGTGGCCTTGTGCCTCCTCGCCTCAGCCTCGAAAGCCCTGAGGGCGATAAGCTAGCTATCCTCGAGAATAGCATCGAGCAGCCCAGCAACCGCTAACTAAAGTACGCGATCAAGTTCCGGGTACGAATTGGCGTGTTCTAAGCTCCAGTCAAAAAGTTAGAAGGCGAAACAGACATCCGTTAAGATCTTCACCATGGGGATTGGGGGCAGCACTCAGAACATCCTCCTATACGACAAGCTTAGAACTCTGGAGAGCTCCGTGAAACTGGCGCATGAGCCTATCACGCGTTTCGTAGACACGCCATAATAAGCCAAATGGCTGTCAAAGCAGAAGTGAGAGCTTCCTGAATTGCTACGCCTCGCCAAGGCCACCTTCCAAACCAGACGATAGCCGAAGCTATGCCGAAGACAAGAGCGACCGCCCCTATGGTCGGAGAGCCGAGTTGCCATGAAGCGTAGCTGTAGACCAGCATCGTGAGGTCTATCAGTATGAAGAATGCTGCGGACACGAGCATGTGTATGCCGCCCGCGTTCTCGGGGAAGAAGCCTATCATCGCCAGGTCTATACCCGCTGCTGCCAGCAGAACTGTCCAGATGAGATACTTCCAGGAACGGTTTCGAAGGGATATCAAGATGGCAAACGAGGCTACAAGAGAGCCGGAGAGAATGAGCCCTATGTTGTAGATCCAGCCTGTTGAGCCGTGCAGTGTCATATTGCCAAGATCGCTCAGCGCATTGTCATAGAAATTGAACCAGGGAGAGATCGTTATCGATATGGCTATGAATGGATAGGCGGTCGTGGCTCCAAGTATGCCGAGAACCCTGCACAACCTCATCGTCTTGAACCCTCGTTGTTAAGACTAATGGTTAGGCAGCATCTCGTCCTATGCTAGCTCAGCAGTTCCCCCAAGTGATTTCGTTGCGAATTTTAGCTTTGCTTTCAAAGAGAATGAGAACTTGGAAAGAGACCGCGAGGTAAGTTCGAGACCTAGGTTTGTTACTCGCCCAGTCTTCTTAGCTCGTCAACCAGCCCCGATCTAGACTGCTTCAACCTGGCTCTCCCCTCAACGTACTCGTCGCCCGTGATCAGTCCCGCCTTGAACGAGGCGTCGAGCCTCTCCATCTGGGCGTCTATGTCGGCGATCCTCGCCCTGAGCTGGTCCGCGTATGATGTGACGCCCTCCTCCACCATCTGGGCTGGAGCGAGGGACGCTTTGATAACCCCGTCCTCGATTCTCATGATCCTATCGGTTGCTCTGGCGACGTTCGGGTCGTGGGTTACGACCAACGCGGTCTTGTCCATCTCCTTGCTGACCTTCACGAGGAAGTCCACGACGATCTTGGCGTTGACAGAGTCCAGCTCGCCAGTTGGTTCATCGGCTAAGATCACAGGCGGATCGTTGGCGATAGCCGTCGCAATCGCGGCACGCTGCTGCTCTCCACCGCTGAGTTCGTCGGGCTTGTGGTCTGCCCGGTTCGCCAGTCCCACAACATCCAAAAGCATCTTAACCCTCTCGTCTTTTTTCGCCCGGGGCATGCCCGCAGCCGTCATGGGGAGCTCAACGTTCTCGGCGGCTGTCAGCGTGGATATCAGGTTCAACCCCTGAAAGATGTGTCCCACCGTGTTTCTCCTGTACCCTATGAGCTGCGGCGTCGAGAAAGAGGTGACCTCGAGATCTCCAACCCACACTGCTCCGGCGGTAGCCCTGTCGAGACCACCTATCACGTTGAGAAGGGTGGTCTTCCCGCTTCCGCTGGGACCCATTATCGAGACGACCTCCCCCCTCTCCACAGTCATGTTCAGCCCTCTCAGAGCCTGGACCTCGATCCTCCCGATTCTATAGACCTTGAAAAGGTCTTTCACCTTAACATCGAGCGAAGTCATCATCTCACCCTCTCAACTGTGGCTTAGACATGGACCTCAATGAAGCGAGTATGACCGGTAGCACCATTGACCCGATCAGGAGAAGGCACACCCCGGTCACGATGTAAAGGGAATCTAGGGGGAACACCACACGCCTCAGGACGAGAAGCGCGGAGATGTTGTACGACGCTGCGTTCCCGCGGGTTGTGATGTAGCCGACCAGCGCGCCCAAGGCAATGGAGAAGCCGATAATCCCCGAACTCTCGGAGAGAAGAGTCAATGTCATCTGACCAAACGAGAGCCCGCGAACTCTCATGAGGGACATCTCCCTCCGCCTCTCCTGGAGCGTTACATACGTGACCAGAATGATGCCTATGGACGCCGCCAGCCCTGCGAAGACCACGCCCTGCTTCTGGACGTTGACCGGCCCGGTCAAGATCACGTTCTGCTCTCGAAGCCTCATCTGCTCCGCCACGGAGTCGACCGACTGTATCTCTGGACGAAGATCTTGGATGTCGCTCGCCATCGCCTCCCCATCGGCTCCGGGAGTGAGCTTCACCAGAATCCTCGTCGACGCGGAGACAGTGCTGTTAACCTGACTGTACAAGCTGACCGGGATGTAGGACCAGTATCTCGGGCTGAGCCTCATAACCTCAGTCACACCCGGCATGGATGTCTGGCTCGGTGTCTCCGCGCCGAAGAGGCCCGTTATCCTCAGGCTGGACGGCTTTCCTCCAAAGCTGAGTGTAACATGATCTCCGATTCCAAGATTGAGGTTCCTAGCTATCTGCCTGTCTAGTATGACTGTCTTGTTGTCTGTTCCGAAGGGCTCGAAGGCGGAGTCGACTCCGCTGCCCGCAAACCACTCGCCTTCATAGTAGGCGGTGGTAAGCCACTCCGAGGCGTTGACGGCTCTCAGCGACACCGAACCCAGGCTAGTCTGACCTGAGAACGAGTATTCGATGGTGGCAGACTCGATCCCCGACATGTTCCGGATATCAATCAGCACGGAGGACGCGTTGACGGGCGAGAAGAGGGAGATGCTAAGATCAGCGCCCACGGTCGAATATATCGTCCGTCTGGCTAGGTCCTGCTGACTGGCTATGTCCCCGACAACCGAGACGCCGTACCCCATTATCAACGCGGCTAGGAACGCGACGGGGACCACCCTTGAGACGTTTCTCCGAATGTTCTTGACGGCGAGCCCCACAAGATCTCCGAAGAGGGCTCCGCCGATCTTGGCGAGCCCCTCGTTGAACCTGAGAGAGCCTTGGACGAATATCCTCGTGAAACCCCAGAAGAAGAGGATCGGACCGATGTAGCTCAGGACGCCGTCGAGGAAGATCCCGATCCGAAGAAGGATGAAGACGAACAGGTTCCTGGAGGGTCCCGTCGGCACCATCGACTGGAGGTCCAGTCCGAGGAGGAGGATCAAGACCTTGTAGGCGCCCAGTGCCAGCGCCAGCCAGGTCCACAGCCTCCGGTGAGATCTCGGCTCTTCTGGGTACGCGTACTCTCTGAGCGCGTCGACAGCGCTCAGGTTAGAAGCCTTGAGGGCGGGTCTGAAGACCGAGAGCAACGCCATAGCCACCGTGAACACGACGGCAAGTCCCATCGTCTCTAAGTTGACTGCAGGGGGTGTGCTCAGCAAGCTCGTCCATCGCCCGGTCAGGAGGGGGTCCAGCGCGACGCCCAGAGCAACGCCGACAAACCCTGAGAACACGCCTATGAAGATGGCTTCCCCGAGAAACATGATGAGGAGCTGCCGGCGAGACAGCCCCTTCGTCAGGAGCAGCCCTATCTCCCTTCGACGAAGGTTGAAGGAGACGCCCGCCACGGTCGTGCCGAGGTACCAGGCCATGAAGAAGACCGGGAGAGCCATTACCACGAAACTAGTCCTCATGGTGATCGATTTGATCTGATACTGGTTGAGCACGCTGACGAGATAGTTGTTCGCGGAAAGCCCGTATGGCGCGACCTTGTTTGAGATCTGCGAGGTCACCGTCTGGAGCTGGTCGATGGATCCACTGACATCCCAGGGGTCCACCAGCCCAGCTCGGTTGAGCTTGATGAGGACATCCGTCGTTATGGGCGAGGTGGGGGCTGACTGGTTATAGGAGAGGTCCATGACCCCAGCCAGCGTCTCCCAGCTGGTAACCAAGAGGTTTTGCTGAGGCCGCCTTTGGGGCGCTCCTCCCCCAAATATGACAGCTCTTGAGGGCATGTACCTGCCAATGGAAACATAGAAGGCCTCGTCGGTCAGGGTCACGAAGCCGGTCACCGTCAGGTTCAGCGAGACCACGCGCTTGGGAGAGCTGGAGATGGTGATGTTGTAGGTGAACACCTCGCCGCTTCGAAGACGGAGAGCGTCCTTGGAGCTCAGGTCCACGAAGGTCTCGTTCGCACCGAGGGTTCCTGGACCCCACTGGCGCTCCATTCCGTTCCTCACAAGTGAGGTCTCTGGGATGGCTACAAGGGTGAACGTGGTTGTTGTGTTGTCGCCGGACAGCACGACACCGCCGCTGGTCCGCGAAATCAGCTCGGCCCCGGTTACGTCGACGACAGTGAAAGTCAGGTCCCGGATGTCGGTTGCGTTCTGAGCTGTGATCTTTGTGTTGCGGGTGCTCACGACCGCGTCTACGGGCTGCTGCTGAAGCGTCTGCTCCAGGGACTGCCTCGCAACGGTGTCTGCCCCGACGTTTATTCCTGTGAAGAATGTTGAGGCGATGAGCATGCCCAGGGTGAGGGCTAGGAAGAGCCTCCACCCGCGGAGAACCCTCTTAAAGGAGTAGAGGAGCACTATTGAACCCTCAGCTACTCTTCTTGTCGAACCTCATTTTGTCGACTAGACCGAACCCGGTCATGGAGGAGCCTCCTGCATCCTTCCGCATCGGTGGCAGTAGATCGCATCCCCACGTATCCTGCTCCCACAGTAGATGCAGTACCTCTCGACTAGGAGTGGCGAGGGCGTCGGAGGCGGCTGAGGTGGGGGCACCGGCTGGATCTGAGGAGCAGCGACTGGAAGACCCTTCGTTCGGTCCACGTACATGACAAACAGAAGGAGCGTGAGGAACGTGGCTATCAGTATGTCTACGATGGAGGCGACGAACCCAAGCCCAGCCGAATACGCTGGCATGTAGGGGGGCGGAAACCTTCCTCGAAGAAACGCGGGGTAGAGGGACTGGAACATCAATGGGCCGACGAAGAGTCCACCGACGAGACCTCCGACTAGCATCCTGAGTCCCACGTAGCCGAGCACCGACAAGAAATTCCTCCTCACGAAGCCGAAGCACCGCGCGAAAGATCCTATGAGCCCGACATCCTCCATCACCACCGCCTGTAACCAGGGCACTGTCAAGATGTAAACAACCAGCTCGATCGAGCCGACTACGAAGATCGTCGAGGCGAGGGCGAGCAGTAAGACCGGAAATTTCGGTGCAGCCGTGGTGAAGGCCACGGTCCACTCCCTCGCCGTCTCCGGCATCGTTCTGAACGCTACCTGAGCGATGGGACCTATGGCGGTGAGTGCAGCGCCCAGCAGCGCGAGTATCGGCAGGCCGAATAGAACGGATAGGAGGAGGAGGGCTCCAAAGACCTTGGCGAAGTACCTCCTTCCTCCATGAAGGAAGTCTCCCATGCTCGTCTTCTCCCCAAGCGCAACCCTCCGGTTCATATAGCCCTGTCCAGCCAAGGCAAACGAGACTATGATGAGCGCGACTATGACTACCACGACTCCAGTAACGGCTATTAGCGGAAGAGCGGACACCACCCCCCCGGAGGAGAGGTATATCGCGATCGCGGGCATGATTACTATGGCTGTGGCGATCATCACTACGATGGGAACCGCCAGGCGAACGATTAGCGTCGGCGCGAGTAGTATCCAGTTGTCCCTGAGAATGTCGACGGATCGCCTGACCAGCGAGACTAGGTCCACCCCAGCCGCCCTCGAAAGTTATGGAGAGCGACTCGCTGGTAAAACCGTTTTTGACGAGGGTTCTCGTGAAGAGTGTTCTCTACAGACTCTGGGCTAGGCTGAGCAACAGGTCGACGAGCGCCCCGACGTTCGTGAAAGCGGCGTACACGGAGAAAGTGACCAGGAGCACGACCAAAGCCTCGCTCTTCGATATCTGGCAGACCGCATTCACAGCGAACAGGCTTAGCAGGAAGCTCCAGGCGAACGAAGCCATCGCTACCACCGGTTGCAACACGGTCCACGGGTTTTGGGGAACCAGATCCCAGCCAAGAAGAAGATTCAGAGAGTTTGAGACAAGGTACGGCATGTGGGAAAGCCCTATGGAGACCGCGAGGAGGACTGGGCTAGGTCTCTTCCGGTAAAAGGCTCGGACGAGGATCGAGACGAACGCCACCTGCCCGACGAATCCGAGTAGGTAGGTGAACAAGTACTGGACATCGGAGAAGGAGCCCGTCACCAAGACGAGAAGTAGGATCGCCGCGAAGTCAGCCAGGTAAGGAAGTCTCTCCCTTTGAATATCGACAAAGACCCGCGTAGGCCTAGCTATCAGGTTCACCAGCCCGTCCAGAGACCTCCCTGCCACCCAGCCTAGACTTAGCTTGGAGACCGCTCTGGCTGATCCACGTACACCAGTTTTGGCCTGGGTTATGAGCTCATACGCGGCTAAACCGCGGTCGTTCAGCTGGTATCTGCCATCTTCAAGCCGGCCCAGCAGGCCACTCAGCCTTTCTAGATGATAATTAAAGGTGCCTGTCTCCAGCCTAAGCTCGGCTAGGATCTGGCTATAGGTTTGGGGGCCCTTCTCCCTGAGGAGGCGAATTACGTCTCTCCGAACGGGGTGACCCAACGCGGTAAACAGTGGTTGGAGCTGATCGTCGGACACGAGTTTTCAACACAGCATTGGCGAGTCGATCAGGTAAGGCTTTTCACTGGAATTCAAGAACTCTGTGGTCTTGTTTGATTTGTGTTGCTCGGAAGATGGATAAGGGCGAGGTGGAAGCAGCAGGCCTCCGAACATCAAACCTTTGAAAGGTTTCGCCGGGTGAGTCTGACTTGGAGATGAGTGGAGAGGCAAGTCGACTTTTTCTTAGCAAGGTGTAACAGATTTCTCGGAAAAAGCGTAAAAACGCAAAGCCTAAAGTTCAAGAGCATCATTTCAAAGAATTCTTCAGAGGGAATGGTGTTGTCTCAGAAAGGGCTAGCGCAGTTAGATGTTGCCGCTCTGTTCCACTGCGTTCTGTTCGCCTATCAGAAGGCTCTCAGAGACATTTTAGGCCCAACTCCCACCTCCGATTTCACACTATTTCACGCTGTACCAATCATCGAAACGATCCTTGGAAAAGCTTCCCCTGAACTTGCAAGCGCTGTCGATGCAGATGACGCCCTCAGGAAATTCGCAAAGCTGTTAGTGGCTTCCGTGCTTGTCGAAAAGGTTGAGATCAAGGAAGAGCCTGAAAGATACACGCTGGTCATTGATGGATGCTCGTTTGCTGAGTACGTACACGACCTGTTAAACCCGAAGGACGTAACCTGCCCCTGGGGGATCATTGCAATGGCAACTGTCCAGAGAATCAGCAAACGGAGCGTCAGGATGAGCCTGTCTGAGTTCTCTCCAAAGGGCTCTGTAACCCCGATAGAGCTCAAGTCCTGAAAAGCCTGTCCGGCGCAGCGAAAACACGACCTACAGCGTTCCCGGTGCAGGAGCATAGCATTCAAGGTAGCCTAGTAAGCTGAGACGGTGCCCGGTGGTGTCCCTTCCAGAGTCCATTTTATCTCCCAACTCTGAATTGGAATGGCTGGTCAAGGCGCGCTTGAAACCATTTATTCGGAGCCATCTCTTTCCTCAGAGATAGAGGCGATCTAGGTGCGAGTAAGCGTATTGGGGTGCGGCTTGATCGGAAGGGTCGCGGCTCGAACACTGCTAGACGAGAAGGACGTCTCGGAAGTCACCGTCGTAGACTCCGACTCGAAGAAGCTGGAATCGTTCAAGGAGGCATCCCGCAGCCAGAAACTTGTCACCTACCACGCTAGCGTAACCGATCACGATAGGATAGTCAGGATAGTCAGGGGTTCCTCGGTCGTGATCTGCGCCCTCCCGCAGAAGCTCGCTGTCGCAGGAGACACCGCCGCGATGGATGCGGAAGTGAACGCGGTCGACATCGCCTTCGAAGATGATCAGATGCAACTCCACACACGGCTCAAGGAAAGGGGGATGACTCTGATTCCCGGGTGCGGGCTCGCCCCGGGGCTCACTAACATCCTCTCTTGCCACGCGACCGATGACATGGATCGGGCGGAAGGCGTCTACATCAAGGTGGGCGGTATCCCCCAGCATCCCAAGCCTCCGCTGGAGTACAGGGTTGTCTTCTCGCTAGAAACGGTCTGGGATGAGTATCTGAAGCCCGTACGGATCATCAGGGACGGAGTTATCCGAGAAGTGCCTGCCTTGTCGGGGCTGGAGACGGTCTACTTCCCTGAGCCCTTCGGTCTTGTCGAGTGCTTCTACACGGACGGGCTATCAACTCTAGTCCACACGATGGGCGGGAAGGTCGTGGAGGCGGAGGAGAAGACGATTCGGTATCCTGGTCACGCGGACAAGATCAAAACCCTCATCGAGTGTGGGCTGCTCGGTTCTAAGCCCGTAGCTGTGGATGGCGCGAAGGTTGTTCCGCGTAGATTCCTGACAGCTCTGCTCACGCCGATGATCGAGTTGGGGAAGGAGAGGGACGCCACGCTAATGAGGATTGATGTCACTGGTGAGAAGGATCGGAAGGAGGTTAGGTACACCTACGAGATGATAGATCTATTCGATGAGGAGAGAGGCATAACTTCGATGGCCAAGACCACCGCGTTTCCTGGGTCGATTGTGGCTCTGATGCTAGCCAGGGGGGAGATCCAGGAAAAAGGCTTGCTTCCGCCTGAGGAGGCGATCAGGAAGAACTTGTTCAACAAGTTCATCGCGGAATTGTCTCGGAGAGACGTTCACGTCGTCGGACCGTCCGTCTACGCGAGCTCTTAACGCGTGATAGTGGGCGAGACCCGCAGTTGGGATACGACAGAAGTTGTTGAAAGGTTATGAATGCACGTCGCAGTCGAGGAGGTTCCGGTACGCGAGCTCACGATATGGCGCAGGTGCCCACAATGGGGAGGGGCAGGGGTCTGTAGGCGTGTATGTTTAAATGCGCTTGTAACTGATTTCTGATGGGTTGTGAGAATGGGGGCAGAGACCGAATACGTTAAGAAATTTGAGCACTTGGTGAAGCCATTCATTGACTTGGGGATCTATGATTCTCCAGAGAAGGTTGTAAAGGATCTGATCGACAACCTCGCCAAGAGCAGGATAAGCCTATACCGGAGAAGAATCCGGAGGTTTGAGTCAAAACATGGGATGAGCTTTTCCGAGTTCACCAAAAGCCTTGAAGGAAAGGCTACGCCCAGGCTTGAAGACGAATGGATGGAGTGGGAGGCAGCAACAAACATGCTCAAAGCTTGGAAGAGGGCGAGCAAAGAGATCGGTCTAAGTGCATCCTAAAACTCTAGATGTTCTGCGAAAATCTGAGCTTGTAAGAGAGATCATCTCTGTTGATTTCGACGCGATAGGCGGCTCACATAGGCTAAAGGTAAGGGTGAGGCTGAGGAACAACTGGCTCATGGATGTATGGGAGCACGTGGCACCAGCAGTGAGAAGATATTCCTACCATGTCTTCTACAGGAAGAAAATGATGGCGAGATGGGATAACGCACCTCACTTCCCAAGAGTCAAAACACACCCACATCATAAACATGTAAACCATGGAGTGCGAGAATCCAAGGAAATGACGATTGAGCTCGTGTTAGAAGAGCTTAGAAAGATGATTAAATAGATCATTCAAGCTCACTCATCACGTCAGAGCCCATACCTGTTGAGGACGCCAAGATCGTACCCCGCAGATTCCTAACTGCCCTCCTCTCACCTATGCTTGAACTAGGCAAGGAGAAGGACGCAACCCTAATGAGGGTCGACACCACAGGCGAGAAGGACCGGAGGAAAGTTAAGTACACCTACCAGATGGTCGACTTCTTCGACGAGGACAAGGGCATCACCTCGATGGCGAGAGCCACAGCATTCCCGGGAGCGATTGTCGCCTTGATGCTCGCCAGGGGCGAGATCGGCGGAAAAGGGTTCATCCCACCGAAGACGCCATCAGAAAAGACACGTTCGACAAGTACATCGCCGAACTATCTCGAAGAGGCGCCCATGTCACCGGACCTTCCGTCAGGGCACGTTCTTCGACCTCCAGCTTCTGACAGAATTCACATCTGTAGGCGTGATGGGCACGTGGAGAAACTGGCTTAACGACCGTAAAGACACGGTCTGTTTTGCCCTTTGTTGCACTGATAACAATAGCCTGGATTATATGTATAGTATTCCCTCAAACAGCACTCTGGCTTCCTGGCAAAATGATTAAGTCATAGTTTTAATAAATGATTTATTAACAGTACTAATAATTCTTTTTGGCATCTATTCTGTAGCCCTGAAAAATATTTGGAGGGAGAATAGGTATGACTTACCTGGTTACCGGTGGCACAGGTCTCATAGGTTCCCGCGTTGCTCGTGATTTGGTTCGAGAAGGTGAGCAAGTAGTAGTATATGACTGGCGTCCAGCTAGAAGTTCTCTGGAGCGGCTAATGAGTGAAGAAGAAATAGGGAGCATGGTAAAGATTGTCCAGGGTGATATAACTGACGTACCTCACCTCTTCCGTACCATCAAGGAGAATAATGTAGAGAAGATTATTCATACGGCTTCTCTTCTGGCCCTCGAATCAAATGCAAATCCTCTCTCAGCCGTAAAGGTTAATTGTGAAGGGACAATCTGCGTTTTTGAAGCCGCGAGGATTCTGGGGCTGAAAAAGGTGGTCTGGGCAAGCTCTAATGCTTGCTTCGGTCCGCCGGAGAAGTATCCCCAGGAGTATATCCCCAATGATGCCCCTCATTATCCACAGAATGTCTACGCGGCTACTAAGTCTTTCAATGAAGTCGTAGCAGCCTACTATTTTGATCAGTATGGTGTGGACATCACAGGGATAAGGTATATGCATGTGTATGGTATCGGGCAGCAGCGGGGGGTTTTTGTCACCATTGTTCAGGAACTTATTCTAAATCCAGCACTGGGGAAGCCGGGTAGAGTCCCCCATGGGGATGCCGTCATAGGCTGGAGTTACGTGGATGACCCGGCTAGAGCTACGGTGATGGTGAGCAAGGTGCCCAAGACGAAGACAAGGTCTTATTCCATCATGGGTGATGTCCACTCCGTGAAGGAAGCAGCCGATTATGTTAGGAAGATCCTTCCTGGTGCTGACATCACTGTGTTGCCGGGCACTTTTACCGGGGACCCGGTTAAATTTGACACCCGGTTCATCGAAGAGGAGATCGGCTATCGCCCTCAGTGGTCGATGGAGCGAGGGATAAAGGAGACTATCAACATGGTACGGCGGGAGCATGGCTTACCCCCAATCTAATGCCAAGTTCCAGCTATCATTGGCTGAAGATGATACTTTGGAGGAGTCAACATGAAGAAAAAAAGAATAGGAGAGCTGCTATCAAGGTTCCACCACGTGGGGTTGGTGGTTAAGAACCTGGATGAGGCTGTTGAATACTATGAAGCTCTAGGTATAGGGCCATTTTGGCCCTCGAATTTGGTTCATATAGACAGGAAGGTGTATGGCAAGCCTGTCACTGATGTTAAGAACATAGTAAAAGCAACAAAGATGGGGTCAATTGGGATTGAGTTAGTTCAGCCTGTTTCAGGAGAGTCCCCCCAGAGAAAATTCTTAGAGAGCCGAGGTGAAGGCATTAACCACATAGCCTTCATTGTGGATGACATCGAAGAAGCGACGTCTATGATGGTGGAAGCAGGGTTTAATGTGATCTCAAGTTCAAAAAATGAAGGTGGCGGTGGCATGGCTTTCTTTGACACTGACAAGGTCGGCGGTGTTCAGATTGAGCTGGAGGAGCTACCTCCCCACCTTCATAAAGATCCATATTGGGGCCTTAAACCATCGAGTGAATAATTGCTCCTATAGAATTGATTTGGCAGGATATGAATGCCAATAAGACTATTGCATCACAGTGCCGAGCTGTCCAGCGAAACTCGAAACTCTGAGGCAATATGCTTAACGAAACATAGGAACGGAGAATCATGTCTCTCGACGCCTTCGTTCCTTCGATTCCCTACAAAGCCCCCGCTAACTCATAATGTCCGAATCGCTAACAAGGCTCCCGTCTTTCGCAGCTGTTCCGTAGCTGGATCCACTTCCAGCATCAGCCCTTCGAGGGCGTATACTCCCAGAACATTTGCGTCTCCCTCCTCAGCGAACACTACCTTTGTGGTGGCGCTCTCGCCCAAGCACGAGACAACAGCTTCACCCACTCTTCTTTTCAGAACCCTGCCGTCTATCGTCTTGAAAGTCCACTCTGTCTGGGGTCTGACTTCCAGCCTCTCCAGCAGAAGCTTTGAAACCCAGGTGAAGGTTGAGCCGGTGTCAACAAACAGTTCCATCTCTTCGGTCTTTGAGGAAGATGGATTCGAAAACGTAACCTTAGCGCGGGTATGACCCATGTACCCTCAACTCACCCAGACTTGTCAGGGCTATATAAGAATACCACTGGGGCATCGAGAGACGGAGTCTTGATGGGCTGAGGGATGGCTTTTCAGGCGGAGGAAGCCGTCTCAGAACGACGAAGTCTTATACGGCCAGTTGACCCGCCCATTGCCCTGCCTGAACCGCTAACAGAGCTCCTGCTAGAAATTGTTCCGAAATTCGTGGGTCCATACCTCTGACGGTTCGTAGCGGCGGCGGGCATCCGCGGCCTCTCTGTTGCTCGATCGGCGGTTCCTTAGCAGCCTGACGGGCGAATGTATTTATGTCCAATCATCGTTACCACAGCTGATGGCAGAAATTGGTGGTCACTGGTCAGAGGGAGTTCCACGTAGCGATCGAAAAGGGAGAAAACGGGTACTATGTCGCAAGCGTAGTGGAGTTGCCGGGTTGCCATACACAGGCAAAGAGCTTGAATGAGCTGGACAGGCGCATAAAAGAAGCCATAGAACTTTACCTTGAGGCTGAGGGGAAGGACCTATCCATTCCTGAATTCATCGCATTGAAGAAGGTCAGGGTTTGAGTGGCCAACGAAAGCCACTTCATCCAGCGAAAGCAAGGGAGGTCATTAAAGCTCTTTCTAGGCTCGGATTCGTAGCTAGGCATACAAAGGGCGCCCATGTGCTGTTGAAGCATGCTGACGGACGCGCCACAATAGTTCCTATGCATCCTAGGGAGGAGATCGACCGCAGGCTGCTACGCAAGATAGCGGCTGATGTTGGTATACATCCTGAGGAATTCATGTATCTAGTGGATCAAGCCTAGCTCCATATCCCTCCCCAAACAGAGAGGCTAAAGTTTTCGATTCTATTGCGTATTTGGGCTGGATATGCACGAAGACCTGCCCATAACCCCGCCAAGAAACGCTTTTCTAACAAGATCAAAGGACGACTTTTCGGGCGGCTTGCCCCCTCGAAACAACGAAGTCTTATATGACCAGTCGTCTCGCCTATCATTCTGGAGGGCTGGTTTTGAAGATCAAAGACATCAAGACCGCGGTCGTCAACACGGGGGATCTCCCGTACATGCCGAAGGGGACGCCAGTTGGCAGAGACTACAACTGGGTGATCGTCCGCGTGATCACGGACGAGGGGATCGACGGCTACGGCGAGACCTACTACGACCCCGAGGCGGAAGCCCAGATCC
>Ga0315280_10002200_pt1 | contig 31880 bp, 27 predicted proteins | sample YL17G06_40_MG_FD_203697 | JGI IMG/M metagenome (GOLD analysis project Ga0315280, IMG submission 203697) | Sediment microbial communities from Yellowstone Lake, YNP, Wyoming, USA - YL17G06_40 | ecosystem: Environmental > Aquatic > Freshwater > Lake > Sediment | place: USA: Wyoming | collected... | reverse complement strand
AGCGAGGTATTCGGCTCGATTTTGAGATAGTTAGTGAAGACTTCGTGTTGTCAGCCAGGCGAGCAAGAAGAGATGCATGTTGGCGCAGTTACGATTTAGTTATTGCGAACCCCCCTTACTCAAAGATTTCGGCAAAGGACCCACGTGCAAGAGCGGTAAGTGAAGTAGTATACGGACAACCGAACTTATATACGCTTTTTATGGCAGCTTCCGTGAAGCTCCTTGGGGATTCAGGTTTTATGGTGTTCATAACACCCAGAAGCTATGCGACCGGACATTACTTTACGGCATTCAGAGAAGTCTTTTTTGCGCAAGTCAAACCTGTAAGAATCCATGTTTTCGAGTCGAGAAAAGACGTCTTTCCCGGACAGTCTGTCTTGCAAGAAAGCGTAATCCTGAAGGTGCAAAAAGGCACAGCGAAAGCAAATGTCTCTATTTCGAGATCGAAAGACTCCAGCGATTTAAATGCATGCCCCCAGCGTAAGGTTCCGCTTGGTGACGTGCTTTTCCGCACTAAGAAGGACGTTGTTCTCAGGTTACCTCTTGATGCTTTAGATGATTTGCTAATCGAGATTGTGCATTCGTGGCAGCAGACACTTCTGAATTACGATTTGCATATAAGTACAGGGCCCGTCGTTCCTTTCAGGGCAAAGGATTTTATACCTGACGATGGTTCTTCAACAACAGAACGTTTGGTGCCATTGTTGTGGATGCAGAACGTTCAGCCGATGAGAATTATTTGGCCTCGTAACGGGTTGGGCAGCCGAGATGCAAATCACCAGTTTATTGTCGGGAATTCTGAGACGCGTCGGCACAGGCTTGTTCTGCGTAATAGAAACATGGTCCTCTTACGTCGGTTTAGTGCGAAAGAGCAAAACCGGCGGCTGACGGCTGCCCCCCTATTCGGGGAGCAATTAGATTTTGAGTTCGTAGGGGTCGAGAATCACCTCAATTACATACACAGGCGAACGTCTGAAATGAGTTGCGAAGAAGCTGAAGGTTTCGCGGCAATCTTCAATAGTCAGCTGCTGGATAGGTACTTCCGCATTTGCAGCGGCAATACACAGGTGAGCGCAACAGAGCTTAGGGTAATGCCGCTTCCACCGCTAGACCTTATTAGGAAGCTTGGTAGAGACCTACTAGCACAGTGTCCCACTCCCACACTAAGCAAAATTGACGCCTATGTTTGGGGGATGGTCAAACCCTACACAAAAAGAAAAAGCTTATTAGACAGGTTGCTTAAGTGAATCGCATAAAGGAAGCACAAGTAATCCTGAAGAACATCGGGCTGCCGCCTGCCCAGTGCAATAAGATTTCAGCGATTACCTTTCTGGCGCTGGCAGACATTGGAAAAAGCAGCTCTTGGTCGGGGGCAAAGAGGGTCTCGTTAAGGATTCACGACATTCTGCTTTTCGCGGAGAGCAAATACCGGCAAAAATATGCAGAAAACACAAGGGAGACAATCCGGCGTCAAGTTATCCACCAGTTCGAGCAGGCGGGACTTGTGGTTCGGAACCCTGATGACCCTGACCTACCGACAAATAGCCCTCGTACCCACTACACTTTAGCGGATGACGTTACGGTCTTGGTGCAATCATTCGGCACCGAAACCTGGCAAGAAAACGTTGCTGGCTTTCTGGCAAAGCGTACGACACTACTGGAGATATATAGGCGAAAACGCGATGCCCGTATGATTCCGCTTAGGATTTCATCGGGCAGAGAAGTCGACCTTTCTCCAGGAAAACACAACCAACTCCAGGCTGCAATCATAAAGGAATTTGGTCCCCGTTTCGCACCAGGTGCTCAGTTGTTGTACTTCGGAGACACTGCAAGAAAATTTCTGCATTTTGACCGAAAAACCGTAGAAGAACTCAACGTCCGCGTTAGTGAGCACGACAAGCTGCCAGATATAGTTCTTTATCACCGTGAAACGAATCGGCTTTTCCTTATCGAGGGCGTCACGTCGCACGGTCCAGTGTCCCCGAAAAGGCGATACGAGCTTGAGCAGATGTTCTCAAAAGTCCGGTGTTCCTGTGTTTACGTGAGCGCCTTTCCCGACTTCAAGGAATTTAAGAAGCACATAGGTGATATTGCTTGGGAGACGGAGGTCTGGCTTAGTGACATACCAGACCACATTATCCACTTCAACGCAGACAAGTTTCTGCGTTGAAGGGACCTGTGGGCCGAAAACTGCCACACAAATAAGTTGCACTATGTATTCATAGGAGTCTTCTTATGGTTTGCTGTAATTGCAGGTCGTTACTAATGTTGCGGGTTTTTGTTGCCGGGGCGATTTCAGTATTTTGCTCGCTGGCGTACGCAGAATTTCCGGCGTTTGAATATCATCAAATTGGCCGGAGCGGAAACCAGATGGGCCAGACTTCGCTGGTTGACGTGGATAAAGACGGCGACATAGACTGGATTGTCGGCTGCAACGGCGGCGATCTATGGTGGTTCGAATATCAGCAGCCCGACAACTGGGTAAGACACCTTATCGCCCAAAAAGTCCCGACCGAGGTCGGCGGCACCGCTTTCGACATCGACGGCGACGGATGGATAGATCAGGTCTCCGGCGGCGCCTGGTTCCGCAATCCGCGCAGGCCGCGCGAGCAGCAATTCATCAGGTACGAAAACGCCACCATAAACAGTCACGACAATATCACCGCCGACATCGACGGCGACGGCAAACTCGATGTTGTGGCTCTGAGCGACCGGGCGGGCCTATTCTGGTTCAAGATTCCTGCCGACCCAACACAAAAATGGATAGGCTCCAAAATTGGCGAAGCGGTCCACGGCGGAATCGACCCTGCGGGCGTCGGCGATATAGATGGCGACCGCGACGCCGACGTTGTCCGAGCGGACGCCTGGTTCGAGAATCTCGACGCCAAAGGCACACAATGGCAAATGCACAAGAACCTTATCCCTGCCGGCGGAAATAGGCCGGACAAGTACGGCCTGGCAATAAAAACCTGGATATACGATATGGATAAAGACGGCGACAACGACGTTGTGCAAGCGGAAGCCGATACTGCGGACGGGCGGGTCTTCTGGTTCCAAAACGCCGACGGCAAAGGCAAGAACTGGGTTTTCCACCTGATTTCCGCCGACCATACCGAGCAGGATTTCCATTCGCTGGCGCTGGCAGATTTCGACAACGATGGCGACATCGACGTCTTTTCGGGCGGCGGACCGCTGACTAAGGGCGACTGCAAGTGGTTTATCTGGGAGAACCTCGGCGGCAAAGCTGGCGCCTGGAAGGAGCACATAGTCCTGACCGGCAAGCAATGCCACGAAGCCAAGGCAGCGGACGTTGACCGGGACGGCGATATTGATATTTGCTCCAAGCCCTGGATCGGCGATGAGCACGTTTATCTTCGCAATATGCTGAAACCCCCGCTCCTGTCTTCCGAAGGAAGACGCGGGGGCGGCAAATAGCGCTGCTGCCCCAACAGGTCTCCAATCAGCCGCAGTTCACATCGAAAAGCCGCTATTGACGCGGCCGCTCTATTCGACTATGCTGGCCTGCCAAGAATACAACCTCCAAGACACAGGCGATGAAAAATGAGCTGCCATAAAGTAGTAATTGGTGATTCGCGGCGGATGGCCGAGCTGTCGGATGAGTCGGTGCATCTGATTGTTACTTCTCCGCCTTACTGGCAGCTCAAAGACTACGGCCCAAAGCAGCAGATCGGCTACAACGACAGCTACCAGGATTATATCAATAACCTGAACCTGGTATGGAAAGAATGTCACCGTGTACTCCATAAAGGCTGCCGGCTCTGTATCAATATCGGCGACCAATTCGCACGCTCGGTTTATTATGGCAGATACAAGGTAATCCCTATCCGCACCGAGATTATAAAGTTCTGCGAGACGATGGGCCTGGACTATATGGGCGCGATCATCTGGCAAAAAGTTACTACCTGCAATACAACCGGCGGCGCAACGATAATGGGCTCTTTTCCATACCCGCGCAACGGCATCGTCAAACTGGACTACGAATTCATATTGATATTCAAAAAACTTGGGATTCCACCGAGGGTCTCAAAAGAGGCCAAAGAAAAATCCAGACTCTCCGGCGAAGAATGGAACGAGTATTTTTATGGGCACTGGAACTTCAGCGGCGAAAAACAGGATAAGCACCTTGCGCCGTTTCCTGAGGAGCTACCCAAAAGGCTAATCAAAATGTTTAGCTTTGTCGGCGATACGGTTCTTGACCCCTTTTTGGGTAGCGGCACAACGTCAGTTGCAGCATTGAAGCTCTCCAGAAACTCCGTGGGCTACGAAATAAATGAGGATTATTTGCCCAGCATTAGCGAAAGGCTTGGGCACAGCATCGGCATCTTCGACAAAGACACCCGTGTGGAAGTTATTAAGCAGGAAGCCGAGTCTGCGGATTTCGGAAAAGAGATTCAAAAACTGCCTTATATCTTCAAGGACCCGATCCCGTTTGAACGTAAGATCGACCCAAAGCTTTTGAGGTTTGGCTCGCGAATAGACGGAAACGATGAAAGACAACCCCACGTGGAACGTGGGGCTAAATATTTAGCCCCGCAGTTTATTGCGGGGTCATCTTTGTGAGGTTTGCAAGACTACTATGCTTAAAAGAACACATACTTGTGGGCGGCTTCGGCTGGAAGACGCGGGCAAAAAAGTAACATTGGCCGGCTGGGTGCACTCCTACCGCGACCACGGAAACTTAGTTTTCTTCGACCTTCGAGATAGAGAAGGCCTGACCCAACTTGTCTTCAATCCCGAAACGCAGCCGGGAATTCACAAAATCGCAAGGACCGTGCGATGCGAATGGGTAGTTGCCGCCAGCGGCCTGGTCAGGCCGCGAGGGCCGCGCCTGGAAAACCCCAAACTTGCGACTGGCCAAATCGAGGTGCTTGTCGAGCAATTAGAGATTCTTAATACCGCCAGGACGCCGCCCTTTGAAATCGACGAGGCGGAAAAGACCAGCGAAGAGGTTCGCCTTGTTCACAGATATATAGACCTGCGGCGTCCAGAAATGCAGCGCAGGCTGAATACCCGACATCGCGTCACTAAAATCGCGCGGGACTATTTCGACCACCTGGGCTTCTGGGAAATCGAGACGCCTATGCTGGCAAAAAGCACGCCCGAAGGCGCAAGAGACTTTCTTGTGCCCAGCAGACTCCAGCAGAATTGCTTCTATGCGCTGCCTCAGTCGCCGCAGTTGTTTAAGCAAATCCTTATGGTCAGCGGTGTAGAGAAATACTTCCAGATAGTGCGGTGTTTCCGCGATGAAGACCCGCGAGCCGACCGACAGGCAGAATTCACCCAGATAGACGTGGAGATGAGTTTCGTGGATACCAACGATGTCATCGGCGTCCACGAAAATCTTGTAGCAAAAATCTGGAAAGACATCCTGGACGTGGATGTGATAACGCCGATTCGGCGGATGTCCTACCAGGATGCAATGGCTAATTACGGTATAGATAGGCCGGATATTCGCTTCGATTTGAAGCTAAAAGATATATCCGACATCGCCAAGCAAAGCACGTTCGGCGTATTTACCTCAGTTATCGAAAATGGCGGGGTCGTAAAGGGACTTTGTGCCCCGGCGGGCGAGAAATACTCCCGAAGTGACATCGAAAAGACGCTGACCAGCTTTGTCGCCGACTACGGCGCCAAGGGCCTTAGCTGGATCAGGTTAAAAAATGAGAATGGCAAACTCACGTTCATCGGCGGCCTGGGCAAATACTTCAGCCCACAGTTGCAGCAGCAAATCGTCGAGCGCTTCGCGGCCAAAAACGGCGACTTGATTCTGCTGGTTGCCGATAAAGAGCAGATCGCCAACAAGGCTCTTGCGCCGCTGCGGTGCAGAATTGCCCGCGATCTGAAACTTTACGACGAAAAGAGTTTCCAGTTTGTCTGGGTGGTGGGCTTTCCGCTGTTTGAATGGAACGAGGATGAAAAGCGTTACGAGTCGATGCACCACCCGTTTACCGCGCCTTTGCCTGAAGATTTGGATAAGCTCGACAGCGACCCGGCGCACGTTTGCTCGCAGGCCTACGACATTGTCGTCAACGGCTCGGAAATCGGCGGCGGCAGCATCCGTATCCATCAGCCCAAGATGCAGCAGAGGGTCTTTGACCTGCTTGGTATTTCCAGGCAGCAGGCTCAGGATCGGTTCGGCTTTTTCCTTAAAGCCCTGGAATACGGCGCACCGCCCCACGGCGGAATTGCGTTCGGACTGGATAGAATGATAATGCTGCTTACAGGCACGGAAAACATCAGGGACGTGATCGCATTTCCCAAGACTCAGCGAGGCCAGTGTCTGTTGACTGATGCGCCAAGCGAAGTCGACCCGAAGCAACTGGAGGAACTTAATCTGCGGATGCAAAGGCACCTGCGCACAGTAGGGGAGGAGGAAAAATCGCCGCCGCAGACGTGAGGAAAAACGTCGCCGTCCGGCCACGGCTCGGCGCTTCGCCAAGACGAGTACCGGCGACGGCTAAACATATTTACCCGGGCACATTGGAGTTTCACGTTGCTCAAGATACGATTTCACATAGTAGGCCGTATCTGGCAGAAACTTCTGAAGCTTCTGCGGCTGTCGCCCCTGTCGCTGGCTAAGAAGTGCCAGTTGACGTTCGGCGTGGCGGTGGTCTTTACTTTGGTGCTGGCTCTGCTTCTGCCTTACGTCTGGATGAGCCAGCTTACCAAGAAGGATTACCTCGACAGCGAACGGGCAAGAGCCGAGACGCTGCTGTTACATAACCACTTCCAGCTCAAGTTCGCCGGCCAGCCGCCCTCGCCGCAGATGGCCCTTGCACCGCTAGATGGCAGCGGACTTGCCGTTGATCCAAACGACGCCCACATACGTTGGGTACGCTTTGGCGTCGCCGCGAAGTCGCCGGGGGCATCCCGCCCGGCGGTAGACTTAACCGACCAGGAGAAAAAAATAATCGAGACTCTAAAGGCCGAGGACCCTGAGCGGGGGCGGGATGAAAGAATTGACTTTGCCAAACGCAGCGGCGTTCTTGTCAGCAATTATTACCGGGTTTTCAGAGCCACTGATCACTGTATAACGTGCCACAATCCCCAGGGTTCAGCCGGCGCATTTTCTCGAAATGAGCCTGTAGGAGCAGTTCTGGTTCAGCGGCAAGCCGCCGACATCGGCAAGACGGGTCTATTAAACTGGGTCTGGATTACCGCCGCCGGATTGATAGCCGGCACAGGAGCAATCGTAGCGTTCTATTTAATCACCCAGCGGTTAATCCTCAGCCCCATCCGGCAACTGCGGGCGATCGCAAATAACGTCGCCGAGGGCAATCTCGACATAAGAATCGCAATAAGCACCGGCGACGAATACCAAAAGCTGGCCGACGCATTCAATCACATGCTGGATACCCTCCAGGCCACCCAGGATAAGCTCCGTCAGGCAAACAAACAGCTCGACGCCAAGATAGCAGAGCTTTCCGAGCGGAATATCGAGCTGTTCAAGGCCAACAAGCTAAAAAGTGAGTTCCTGGCCAATATGTCGCACGAGTTTAGAACGCCGCTCAATGCCATACTGGGCTTCGCCCGGGTCTTGCGGGATAAACCCGTGCTTCTACTGACAGACAAGGGGCAGAAGTATGCCGACAATATTATCACAAGCGGCAACCGGCTCTTGAACATGATTAACGACCTGCTGGACCTGGCAAAAATTAGGGCGGCAAAAATCCAGCTACGTATCGAAGAGACCTCGATAGATGCGCTATGTAGAAAGGCGATAGCCTCTTTTTCGCTTCTGACCAAGAAAAAGAAGATCAAAGTCAAGCTGACCACCGATCCGGAGCTGCCCGTTCTGATGACCGATGCGGGCAAGGTTCAGCAGATACTGTACAATTTTCTAAGCAACGCCGTCAAATTCACGCCTCCGCGAGGCAGGATCGAGATTAGGGCGGGCTTCGCTCCGCCGGCCTCGCAAACGGCTGCCAGCGATACCCCCCCCGAAAGCGGGGGCCGATTTGCCCGCATTTCGGTAAGTGATACCGGCTGCGGCATCCCGCAGGCAGACCAGGAAAAGATATTCGAAAAATTCCGGCAGATTGACGGCTCTATTACCAAAGAGTTGCCGGGCACAGGGCTGGGACTGGCAATAAGTAAAGAATTGGCGGACATTCTTGCAGGCAGCATCGGCCTTCAAAGTGAGCCGAGCGTAGGCTCGACCTTCTGGCTCGATATCCCCGTTACACTGGCCAAAGAAAACTCGACCACGCCGCAAAAGGCGGGCATAAATGTTTAGGTTCTTGTCCGGCGTTGGTTTTAATTGACCGTCGCCGTGCCGGCGACGGCTAAACTTGAAGTAAAAGGGCAAAAAATGTACTCTAAAACTTTGGTCCTTCTTTTGTACATCGGCATCCAGGCCTTGCCTGTAGGATCGCCTGACAAAACGCATCCATTCTCGGTCGACGATATGCTGGCGATGGAGCGGCTTTCTGACCCGCAGGTCTCGCCCGACGGTAAGTGGATCGTTTTTGTTCTCAAAAAGACCGACCTGGAGGCAAACCTTGCCCGAAGCGACCTCTGGCTGATTCGCGCCGACGGCTCAGACCTGCACCGTTTGACAAGCCATCCCGAAGCCGACTCAAATCCTCGCTGGACATCGGACAGCAAAACAATCTTCTTTCTATCCAGCCGATCAGGCTCATCGCAGGTCTGGCGAATCCAAATCGACGGCGGCGAAGCCGAGCAGATTACGCGCCAGAGCCTGGATGTCGGAAATCTCGTAATCTCGCCCGATGGCAAATTCATCGCCTTTACGATGGAGGTTTTTCCGGACTGCAATGCTGCTTGCACAAAAGAAAAACTTGATGCTGTCAAGCAGAAAAAAACGAGCGGGCGAATCTACGAGCGGGCGTTTGTCCGACACTGGGATACCTACAAGGATGGGCGACGCTCGCATCTATTTATTATGTCCGTTGCCGGCGGCGAGGCGGTAGATGTTATGCGCGGGATGGACGCCGATACGCCTTCGCGGCCGTTCGGCGGGCCGGAAGAAATAACATTTACACCTGATTCTGCCGGCGTCGTTTTTACCGCCCGTGACGTCGGACGGGAAGAAGCCTGGTCTACCGACTTCGACCTTTATTTCGTACCGGTTGACGGCTCACAGCCGCCGAAATGTTTGACTGAGCAGAACCAGGCTTGGGACACGCAGCCGGTTTTTTCGCCCGATGGCAAAACCCTCGCCTATCTGGCGATGTCCCGCCCAGGCTATGAGTCCGACCGGTTCCGAATCATCCTGCTGCCCTGGCCAAAAGGCAAGCCGCGAGTCCTGACTGAAAACTGGGACCTAAGCCCATCGGGTTTTTGCTGGGCTGCGGACGGCAAGACCCTCTTCGCCGTAGCGGATAATATCGGGCAGCAGTCTCTTTTTGCGATAGATGTGGAAACCGGCAAAGTCCGCAACATTGTTAAGGATGGCAGCGTCCGTTCACCGGGCGTGGCAGGTGACAGGATTACCTACAGCTTAGATGACCTTCAGTCGCCGGCTGAAATGTATTCGGTCAAATCTGACGGCAGCGATGTCCGCAAAATTACAGAAATAAACGCAGAGAAACTTGCGACAGTGAGAATGGGCGAATATGAGCAGTTTACCTTCAAAGGATGGAACGGTGAGACGGTCTGGTGCTACGTGGTTAAGCCGGCGGATTTTGTTCCGGATAAAAAATATCCGGTAGCATTTTTGATTCACGGCGGCCCACAAGGTTCGTTCGGCAACAGCTTTCATTACCGCTGGAACCCGCAGGTTTATGCCGGCGCAGGCTACGCGGCTGTGATGGTCGATTTCCACGGCTCAACCGGCTATGGCCAAGCCTTTTGCGATTCTATCCGCGGCGATTGGGGCGGAAAGCCTCTGGAAGACCTGAAGAAAGGCCTGGCAGCCGCACTTGACCGATACCCCTGGATGGACGGCGACAAAGTTGCTGCGCTTGGAGCGTCATTTGGCGGCTATATGATTAACTGGATTGCGGGCAATTGGCCGGAGCGTTTTCGATGTCTGGTCAATCACGATGGCAATCTTGACGAGCGGTTCGCCTATTTTGATACCGATGAGTTGTGGTTTCCGGAATGGGACCACATCGGCACGCCATGGGATAATGCGGAAAGTTATGAAAAGCATAATCCGATGAATTTTGTCAAGAACTGGAAGACTCCGATGCTGGTTATTCACGGCGGCCTGGATTTTCGCGTGCCTGAAACTCAGGGCCTGGCTACTTTTAACGCCTTGCAGCGATTGGGCGTTCCCAGCAAGTTATTGTACTTTCCTGACGAAACCCACTGGGTGCAGAAGCCCGCAAATTCTGTTCTCTGGCATGAAACCGTGCTCGCCTGGCTGGAGCAGTGGACAAAATAGGATACGTGCTGACCAAGGGGGATGTTACTCTATTACTCTGGCAACTTCATAGATGTCGCAGAGGTTTTCTACTCTCCGTACTCGGAACTTTGTCCCATGGTTGTGATGGGTCCGAGAGTCAAAGTCAATCAGTATATTGCCGTTCTGAATTGCAGATATAAATCTCTCCCCACCGAAGCCCTGAAACATGAATATCTTGTCATAAAGAAAATGCTCAACTCCGTTCTCAATCTTCCTCTTGGCAATCACAAAGAAACAGTTCTTCAGTTTTGTCCCTGCCTTGTGTATCAGGTCATCGAAACCCCAATAAGCCTGTGGATTCAATTCTCCCAGTCCAACCTCCTCCCGAACACTCGCGAGCCATGTTGAGTGCCTTTCGTCAACAACTTGAGAATCAAACGAGATCTTTATTTTTCTTTCGTCGCGATTTACGACCACGCCAAACCCGCGATCGGTACGTGACAGAGCGTTGATTGTTTGCCTGAAGCTCATTTCATTTTGAGGATGTTTCTTTCCTGCTTCTTCATGGGGCCATCCATACTTGAGCAAGAATATTTTAGGAACAAATTTAAGAGCGCGAGGCGAAGGCTCCATGTGAAATAGAGTACCCAGAGAAGAGCTATCCTCCCTTCTACACTTTAGTTCCCATTCGGCTGCATTTGGGATAGGAAGGTTATTCTCTTGGATGCCAAGTAAGTCCTCCAACGTGTTGCCAACCCCACCTACATTACCGGGACGAGCATTTGGAATCCAGCTCTGAGACCTAATTGTTCTAAGCTCCTCAACCAACTGTTCCTTGGTGCGAATGTCCATCGACCTCATCTCGCCCAGCGTTCGACATTGGTTTGCAGTTCAGGAGGACGCCAGAAATCAAGCAAGTATTCAAACGTGACACCCATGGTTATGTAATTGCTCGGCCAGCCGAATATTCCAATCTGATTCACTATGTTCGTTCTGTCCCAAATGACTATATTGCGCAACTCATACCCTCTCTTTCGCAATTCCTCAATAAGTGATACATGAATGGTTATTCTCTTGTTTTCCCACCACATATCAGGGACATTGATAACACAGTGAGCCTTCGGTCGTAAAACCGGCAGCAAGTTTTCAAAAATATCTCCCATAGCTTTTGTATAGTCATCAAGCTCCATTGTCCCCAGGTCGCGTGGGTCTTGAGAATATTGCTCGATTTTCCCCAATTGCTCATTGTTCCTATTTCGGCGAGACTTGTTCTTTCGCTTTCTATTCAAAAGATTGGCATATGGTGGCGATGTAAAGATTAGGCTGACAGACTCAGAATTAAGATATTTAGGAATATTGACAGCATCATCGCAGATAGCAATTTGTTCCGAGCGACCGAAAAGCTGCGTGTTTTTTGTAAGACGAGATTGTGTCGCTTTTATATATGCCTTTTGAAGATCAAAGCCAACGGCATTTCTGCCGCAATCTTGTGCACTAACAAGTGTTGTGCCGCTGCCGACGAAAGGATCAAGAACAAGCTCTCCTTTATGCGTGAACAGCTCAATTACTTTACGAGATAATGAAATCGGAAAGGTTGCAGGGTGGACATTTTTATCTCTGATATCTCTACCCTCATAGTTGAACTGCCAAACACCAAGCTGACATTTAAGCCATTCCTTTGGTGATAGACAATTAATGTTATTGCCCTTGCAATCACAAGTTTTTGTATAGTTGATATCAAGGAGTTTTTTCGAAAGATGTTCGGTCTTTCCGTTTTTGACTATATCTCCATTTCCATTAGCGGAAAGTTCAAACGTCCTTTTATCAAGTCGAGTGATTATAATATTGCTATCTTGTCTCAGATTATGTAAATTAACAAACCTTTTAACCCAACCTCTTTCTCTGAAAATCCAGCGGGGTTTGCAAGTTTTTGCGTCGGTGGGCATGTCGGTTTTTATTTCGTCGGGCAGGCCTTCGAGCTTCAGGGTAATCGGATTGCCCAGACCGGCTTTTTTGTGCGGCCCACCGAAGACATCAGGCGGAAAAAAGTCCTTGCCACAGGCACGCAAATTTAGATTGCCATACTTGAAAGCCGACTCTGTTAGTTTGATTACACGCGCTTCCATCGGTTTTAACGCCGCCTCCCTGCAAAAACACAACCCTTACAGCGAACGCAAAGTTTGACTCTACTTCCACCGGCAATATAATATAGCTTTCGTCGCTGTGAAAGGCAAGGTGCATAAATGGCAAGAAAATTTGTAAGGGCAATTTTCCCCGGCTCGTTCGACCCGATCACAAACGGGCATCTGGACGTCATCAGCAGGGCAGGAAAACTCTTTGATGAGCTTGTCATCGCGGTCGGACGAAGCCCGGTCAAGAACCAGCTCTTTACGCCCGAAGAACGCGTCAAGATGATAGAAGAAATTATCCGCCAAAGACAAATGAAGGGCGTCTCGGTAGAAAGTTTCGACGGCCTCACCGTCGAATACGCCGCCAAGAAAAAGGCGGACGTGATTCTGCGCGGCCTGCGAAGCCTTACCGATGTCCAATACGAGTTTCAGCTTGCGATGACTAATCGGGCGGTAGCCGGCATTGAGACGGTCTTTATTATGACCAGCGAGCAGTACGGCTTTACCAGCTCAACGCTTATCCGCGAGATAGCCTCGCTCGGCGGCGACCTTTCAAACCTGATTCCGGAAAATGTGTACGAACGTTTGCGAGAACGATTCAAAAATGTTCACCATCAGCGTTGAAACGCACTTTCGAGCATCGCATCGGTTGGCGCGGGCGGATGGCTCAAAGGAACGCCCACATCGCCACGAGTGGTGCGTTACCGCCGAGGTCGGCTCAGAAACCCTCGACAGCAAGGGCGTAGTAATGGACTTCCAGCAGCTCAAGGCGATGCTTGACGATGTAGTAGCTGAGCTTGACAACACGGCTCTGGGCAAAATCGAGTATTTCAGAGGGAACGCCCCGTCGGCTGAAAACGTAGCCAAGTACATATACGAGAAACTTGGGCCGAGGCTGCCCACCGCCTTGACACTGTGCAGTATCAAGGTTGTCGAGCAGCCAGGCTGTTCAGCAAGATTTTCCGCGTAAATACCCGAAGCCGGTTGGATTTGTCTACACACTTGCCACGCCTCATACATCCCAAATCCCGGCAATTTGGCCAGCGGATTCTCGCCTCAAAAATCTGCCAAAAATTTAGAAAACTTGTAAATTTCTCTTGACATAAAGTAATGTAGCCATTACATTGTGTATAGTTTAAGTTACATTCGTAAGTCATAACGGTACTTTGAAGGGCGAAGAATCGTGAATAGGGCACAAAAAATAGCGTGGTTTAATTTGAAGGTGGTCGCCGTCACCGTGCCTGTGAGTTTGGTCATAGTCCTTGTGTCGTTGTTATCAGAGGGGTTGGTGGTTGCTTTGATTGGCGGGTTCATTCTTGGCGTCGCAGCACTAATTATGGGCCTTGCACCGCTTCTATTTAGGAAGGAGCCGAACCGGGTTAATTACGACGAACGCGATGCGGTTATTGAAAAGCAGGTGCATCTTATAGGGTATTGTACTCTTTGGTGCATTTTCATCGCCATGTGTATGATTGCGGCTTTTCCGGCCGGGCCCGCGATCCTGGCAGTGACCCTCGTAATCGTAAAGGTTGTGGAATCGGTGGCGATCCTCGTGCACTATGGCCGGGGGGACAAAGATGCCAGACAGTAATCTCAGCAACCGGATTCGTCGACTTCGGTTCGATAATGGTGAGATGACGCAGCAGCAGTTGGCTGACCGCGTGGGCGCAACACGCCAGACGATTATTGCCATCGAGGCCGGCAAATACGCGCCTTCGCTGCCCTTAGCCTTTAGAATAGCGCGAACGTTCAACGCCCCATTAGAACAGGTTTTTCAATATGCGGACGCTTAAATATTTAGCCCCATGTTCTACGTTGGGTTACTTGAATTCCTGCAACAATTCAAGGAGTTTTCGGTCGAGCTTATGGCCGTGAAAATCCTCATACTGCACGTCGGCTCTGCCGGAGTCGATGATGCCGAATGAGTCGCGAAAGTTCCATAGCGCAAGGCCAATACCGTGCTCGGTCAGGATCTCCAGCACATCCCGCAGCCAGGCGAGGACGACCTTGTGCGGCGTCCTGTTGAATGTGCCGCCTTCGCCGCAATGCACGCCCACGCCTTTCTTGGCAAGGTCGGCCCATTTCTGGTAGTGTTCCTCCAGGCGTTTGCGGTCCCAGCCGTTGCCCGGCCAGGCAGGCTCAGGATAATTTTTACTATCGACCCAGGATGCCTTGTAGTGACTGATGAACATCGGCTCGTACGCCCGGCAGCTCTGGGCGATTCCCAGGTCAACTAATTCCGGCATAGGTTCGCGGGCCCAGCTTAGGCCGTCGGCGATGATAATACGGTCAGGACTTGCCTGGCGGATGGCAGCGACCGCCGCCCGCACTACCCGCTCGTGGTCGGCCCGGCTCATCCGCTCGCCGACTGAGGGCGGCTCATTTATCAGGTTGAAGCTGAGTTTTTCCTTTGCGATGCCGCGATAGCGTTTGGCCAGCATCTGCCAGTGGAAGCAGAACGCATCGAGGGCCTCTTTGTCTTTCCAGAGATTAAAGGGCTCGGTAAATTCTCTGTTGACTGAATAGCCCGGCCCGCGATGAAAGTTGATGTCGACGTGGATGCCGTATTTACCGCCGAGTTCTACCGCCCGGTCGAGCTTTTCCAACATCGACTCATTGATTTTGTAGTCATCGGCATCGTTTATCCACACGCGGTAGCAGGCCGGCAGGCGAACGAAGTTAAAGCCGAAATCGCGTATCCAGCGGAAGTCATCTTCGGCGAATTCGCCCTTACTTCGCATGGTGAACATATCCAGCAGGTTGAAGCCTCGCCAGCGTGGAATCGCCGTTTGGGCGACAGGTCCCTCGACTGCGTTCGGGACAAGTTTTGCTGCTTTTTCTTGTTTTTTCTCCTGCTGCTGGGCATACGCTGGCAGTGCCGCTGCCGCCACACTGCCCGCCGCCATTTTTAGAAAATCGCGTCGAGTGTTTTTCATAAAGTTACCTCACTTGCCAAACCTGCTTAAATGAACGACAATTGATTGGTCTGCGTTTCAGATAGTAAATAGGAAATGGAAAATATTCAATAGAAAATGGCCCTGCCGGTAGTTGCGATAATTGGTCGGCCGAATGTCGGCAAAAGCAGCCTCTTAAACGCCTTGGCTGGCAAGATGATTAGCATCGTCGAGCCGACCGCCGGCGTGACAAGAGACCGCGTCAGCACCTTCATCGAAAGAAACGACCGATATTTCGAGCTTGTCGATACCGGCGGATACGGCATAGACCACGGCGACCAGTTAAAAGAGCATATCCAGCGGCAAATCTTTCAGGCAATCGAATCGGCAAACCTGGTGCTGTTCATGGTCGACATCCGCGAAGGACTTGTGCCGCTCGATAAGGAGATAGCGCAGCTTTTGCACAAGCACGGCCTTGATGTTATCGGCGTCGCCAACAAGGCCGATACCGCCAGTATGTTTCCAGCGGCGGCGGAATTCTCGCGGCTCGGCTTCGGCGAATTTCTTTGCATATCAGCGACAAATAACCTCAATAAAAATGTCCTGCTGGATAAAATCTTCGAGAAGCTTGCGGCTTTGGAGTTGTCCGGGGCTGCCCCGCCGCAGAGCGTGATGAAGATTGCGATAGTCGGCAAGCGAAACACCGGCAAAAGCACATTCTTGAATGCGATTGTAGGCTTTGAAAGGGTTATCGTCAGCGAAATACCGGGCACGACAAGGGACGCCATAGATGTGCGATTCGAAAAGGACGGCAGGACCTTCACCATTATTGACACGCCGGGCATTAAAAAGAAAGGCAAGCTCGCCGACAGCATCGAGTTCTATAGTTACGTCCGCGCAACACGCGCGATCTGCCGGGCTGATGTCGTACTTTTATTGATAGATGCCACTGAGCCGGTCTCGCAGGTTGACAAAAAGCTGGGCAGTTTTATTGCACAGGAGTACAAAAGCTGTATAATTGTTGTCAACAAATGGGACCTGGCCAAGGGCTCAGCCGTTACGGGCGACTACGAGGGCTATTTGACCAAGACCCTTCCGGGTTTGAGCTATGCTCCGATAGCGTTCACTACCGCGACCGAGGCAAAGAATGTGCAGTCGGTTTTAGACCTGGCGACCGAGATTTTTAAGCAGGCGACGACCCGGATACCGACGCACAAGCTGAATCAGGCGTTTGAAGTGATAAAAGCTGAGCGCACGAGCAGGCGTGGGACCGGCTGGGCAAAGATTTACTATGCCACGCAGATTTCGGCCAATCCGGTTACGATAGTTATGTTTGTAAATAATCCTGAGCTATTTGACGATAAATTCCGCCGGTTCATTGTAGGCCGATTGCGTGAGGTTCTGCCGATCCAAGAAGTGCCGATAAGATTATTAGCTCGGTCACACAAAATATGTTAACAACCATCTTGTGCACTGCTGTTTTGTTGTTTGTGATTGCCTACCTTTTGTATGGCAGGTTTTTGACAAGGCGCTACGACATAAATGATGCCCAGCCGACACCGAGTCACACCGATTACGATGGCATCGACCGTGTTCCTGCGCACAAGGCGGTGCTGCTGGGCCATCATTTTTCATCCATTGCCGGCGCCGGGCCAATAGTTGGTCCTATTATTGCGGGGATTGCCTTCGGCTGGCTTCCGGTTCTCTTGTGGATCGTGCTGGGAGCTATTTTCATCGGCGGCGTCCACGACTTTTCGGCGCTGGTTGCCTCCATCCGTCATAAGGCACGCTCTATAGCCCAAATCGCCGGCGAATATATGTCGCCTCTGGCTTATAAGCTTTTGCTGGCTTTTATATGGCTAAGCCTGGTTTATGTTCTGACGGTATTCACCGACCTGACCGCAGAGACGTTTGTCGAAGATGGCGGCGTTGCCACTTCCTCGATTTTGTTCATAACCCTGGCTATCGGGTTTGGCCTGTCGCTGTATCGGCTCAAAATTCCGGTCTTATGGTCATCACTGGTCTTTGTGCCTCTTGTTTTTATCGCCGTCTGGCTGGGGCAAAAAATTCCCATCTCTCCCGGCGTCGTACCTAAAATTATCGGTGATAATCCCGCAAAAACCTGGGACATCGTCCTAATCATCTACTGCTTTATCGCCTCAACGACTCCTGTCTGGATATTGTTGCAGCCGAGAGATTATCTTTCGTCGTTCCTGCTGTATTCCAGCGTCTTAGGCGGTTTCTTTGGCATATTGTTGGGCGGATTTACGCTGTGCTATCCGGCCTTTACGACCTGGTCCGACCCGCAATTAGGGCCGCTATTTCCAATACTATTTATTACCGTTGCCTGCGGCGCCTGCTCCGGCTTCCATTCCATCGTAGCTTCCGGAACGTCCTCGAAGCAATTGAATAAGGAGTCTGATGCAAAGACCATCGGCTACGGGGCGATGCTAATTGAAGGTGTGGTAGCGGTCATCTCTTTGGCTACCGTAGCTGTGCTGGCAAAGGGCGATGCACTTACCGCAAAGGCGCCGCTTGTGATTTACGGCACGGGCATGGGCAGATTTCTGTCGGTATTCGGGATGCCCGAAAAGGCCGGCTTTGCATTTGGGCTATTAGCGCTATCCGCTTTCATCCTTACTACCCTTGACACCGCTACCAGATTAGGCCGGTACATATTTGAAGAGTTTTTCAACCTTAAAGGTGTCATTTGGCGGTATCTATCTACGCTGGCTACGTTGGCGCTGCCGAGTGTATTCGTGCTGATTACTCTGAAGGACGCGCAGGGTAAGGCCATACCGGCCTGGAAGGTAATCTGGCCTGTCTTTGGCGCGACCAATCAACTATTAGCGGGCCTGGTACTGCTGGTGGTTGCAGTCTGGCTGAGCAAAACCGGCAAAAAAGTCGGCTTCATCATTGGCCCAATGCTCTTTATGAATGTAATGACGCTTTGGGCTCTGTTACTACTATTGAAACAATACCGCCTCACTGTAGTCGGAGTCATCGCAGGTGTGCTGCTTTTGTTGGCGTTGGTTTTGATATTTGAGTCGTACAAAACGGTTAGAAAAGTCATTACTGCCGCAAGATAAAACTATGGAGCCTCGGCAGAAATAGAGGTAAGCTTAAAGGTAACCTGAGCCGGCGGCTGCGGCGGCACGATCTCGCCGCTCTGAACAAAACGCCAGGGTAGGTTATAAACAACATCTCTTTTTTGCTCGCCCTGGACCTGTTCGTCGCCGTCCAGGATTTGCAGGGTCATCTGGAACGGCTGCTGTTCATAAGCCTGCTTGGCCTCACGGGTAGCCCGGATGGTAAATGGACGTAATACTTCAGACAGATTTTTTACTTCCACCCGATATCTGCCCTGAAGGTTAAGACTCTTTTCGATTCCGAGCTTGGCGCTGCCTATAGTTTGTTCGCTTAATACATCTTCAGCAGAAGGCATTGTCACTTTGACCTTTGCAGATACGTCCCTCTGTTGGCCTCCAGGCAGTTCGACGTATGGTGCTTTTTGGATAGCTGAGGCCCTTGCACGCTCAATTTCGCTGGATGTCAGGCGGACTTTTGCTATGGGCGTCTGGTCCTCCGGCACAAAGGCCTCCACCTCAGCCGGGTCGATGCTTGCCTCTTGCCGCAGAAGTCCGTTCTCGTCGAAGCATCGAACAGTCAGCGACTTCTTGGCCAGTTGATTGATAGTTACAGTCAGGCTTGACGGTTCACAGGACTCGACTGTGATGCCGAGGTCTTTTATCTGTTTATTTTGTTTCAAGAGATTCAGCACGTCCATACGATGCTCGCCCGGCTTAGTCATGCCCTGGGCTTCGGGGTCCAAAAAGAATTCACGCTCCAGCGTACCTTTGTTTCGCATTTGCTCTACATCGGCGATCTTGGACGCCGGGCCCCTAAGCTCAACATTGTACACCGCAGCAGATGAAGTCGGCGATCCGCGTTCGTCTTTGAAGGTTGCCAGAAGAGTCGGGTTGATGGACCCGGCTAACCTTATAGTAACGGTGGGAATGGAGAATTGTCTCTCCTGGGCCAGGTCCGCCCAGACCCAGATTAAAGCCGTCAAGAATATGACAATTGCGATTTTGCCGAGTTTGATCTTTTTTGCCACTTAGCGTTTCCAGAGTCTGGTGATCCGCCCAAGGCGGGCTGCGAAGGTAGGCCCGCTAGTTTCAATCATCGCGCCGGATAAGTGCGATCTGAGTTGAGACTCCGTTACGTTTCGCACTAACTTGCCACTATGGGCAATGGAGATGGCGCCGCTTTCCTCGCTTACCACCAAACAGGTGGCATCCGAACCGGCTGATATGCCTACAGCGGCCCGATGGCGAGAGCCCAATTCGGCGCCGTCCACACTGCGTGCGGTTGGCGAACGCCCTCGATCTTGTTTGGGCGTTCCAACCTCAGCTAAAGGAAGCTGCACCCTTGCGGCAACTACTCGGTCGTCCCGAATTACAACCGCCATATCGTGAAGGCTGGTGCCGGGGTGAAAAATAGTCTTGAGCAGTTCCGCGGTGACTTTGGCATCGACTTGGACGCCCGTCTCAATGAATTCCCCCAACGCCACCCGTCTTTCGATAACCATAATCGCCCCGGTGCGGGCAGCGGAAAGCTCGGCCGCGGCGGTGACTATCTGCTCGACAGTTTCGGATAGCGGACGCGACGAGCCGGTCCACAGGCGGGGCTGACCAATTCGCATAAGAACTCTGCGAATCTCTGGCTGAAAGGCAGCCACGGCAATGATCAAAACCGCAATCAAAAATCCCTTGTAAAGATACCGCAGTCGCACGAAATCGAGCTGCTGAACCACTAAGTTCAAGACGAGCACGCCCGCGACCAGAATGAATAAGACCCCACGAAACAGCCTTTCGCCGCGAGTGCCCTCCAGAAAATCCACCACCCAGTAGACTACCAGAGCGATTAGAAACAGCTCAATGCCAACGACCCACCAGTCGTATTTCGCTACTCGGCTGAAGTAATCTTTGAAGAAAACAAGTGTTTCCACGTCCTTGTTACCTGTCAACCAACAACTATGAACTGCTACCAGGGTATTCTCAGGTCGGTGAGCCTGCTGGGCTCGTCAAGGAGCAAGGTTCTGTCTATGTCCACCATCATCTCCTGCTGATTGATGCGCAGGACTCGCTCGTGTCTTCTTCGCCCTTCCGCAGCGGTTTCGCCCGGCTGGTCGCAGCAGCAGCCGCCAAGCAGAAGAATCAAACCACAAAAAATAAAGGTGAAGGCAAAAAGCCACAAGGCAAAGTTTCTTACGGTTAGTTTCTCGCTTCTAAGTTTCTTCGTGTTCTTCATCACAGATTCCTTTTTATATTCCGGAATAACCTAATTATAGCAGTCGCCATCGCACCTGTCAATGCGAAAAACACTCTGCAGGATTAGTTGACTCAGTTTCGCCAATTCGTTAGACTATGTTTGGGCTGTTTTTTTTCGGCATTCAGTTAGTGTTTAGGTCAGTGAAGGTCAGTGATTTTGTATATGATGAAACAGGAGTTTTGCAAAATGGAGATTAGGCACATATTATTTAAGGAAATCCGTTCCTTGATTTCCTTAAATAACCGAGCTAAGTAATTATCTATCAAGTAGTTAATGTTTGAAAAGGAAAAATAAGACAGCAAATTTCCCCTTTTCAAAGTGTGCCTAATCTCAATTTTGCGAAAGTTCAGATGAAAGAAAGCTGCGGTTTGTTCGGCATTTTTGGTGATGTCGAGGCTGTCCAAAAGGCGTATTTCGGCTTGCATAGTCTCCAGCACCGTGGGCAGGAATCGGCAGGAATCGCCTCCAGCGATGGAGAGTTTCTGCAGTGCTACAAAGGTATGGGGACGGTCAGACGGGTCTTCCGCAGCAGTTCGGGCATCGTGGAGAAATTGTCTAATCCGATCGCGATCGGCCACGTCCGGTATTCAACGACAGGCGGCACTAAAGCCGCCAATAGTCAGCCGTTCCTGGCTGAGTATTCCGGCGGGCAGGTAGCCATCGCCCATAACGGAAATCTTACAAACGCATCGCTGATACGCGACGAGTTTGAGGCGTACGGCAGCATCTTCAAGTCTACCAGCGATACCGAGATAATCATTCATCTGCTGGCTAAGCCCACACACGTTCGCAAGCCCGACCCGCTGGCTCACGTGCTAAGCCATTTGCAGGGGGCGTATTGCCTATTATTCTTGTTTGCCGACCGCATTGAGGCAGCCCGCGACCCTTACGGCATCCGGCCTCTGGCTATTGGCCAGACCGAGAAGGGCAGCTATGTCGTGGCAAGCGAGACCTGCGCATTTGACGCGATAGGAGTGAGGTTCGTCCGTGAGGTCGAGCCGGGCGAAATCGTTACGCTGGACAAAACCGGCCTTTCCAGCAGATTTTTCGCCCAGCCGGGGGCGGTTACTCCCGCTCATTGCATCTTTGAGCACGTCTATTTTGCCAAGCAAAATAGCACCATCTTTGGCGAGAATGTACACGAGCTGCGAAAAAAATTCGGCAGACGGTTGGCTATTGAGCATCCGGCAGATGCAGACGTGGTAATTCCTGTGCCTGACTCGGGCACGTCGGCGGCGATAGGATACGCCGAGCAAAGTAAAATACCGTTCGATATGGGCATGGTCCGCAGCCACTACATCGGCAGGACATTTATCTCGCCGGACCAGAAACTGAGAGAGCTGGAGGTCAACCTCAAGCTGCAGGTAGTTAACGTGGTGGTCGGCGGCAAACGCGTCGTGGTCGTGGACGATTCAATCGTGCGCGGCACAACCACAAAGGGCAAAATCAGGGCGCTGCGCCAGGCCGGTGCAAAAGAAATCCACATGCGGGTCAGTTGTCCGCCGATTCGGTTTCCGTGCTACTACGGAGTGGATTTTCCCACCAAAGAAGAACTACTGGCGAACAACCGCACTTTGCCGCAAATCAAAGAATTTCTTGAGGTAGACAGCATCGGATATATGCCGCTGGAAGGGCTGCTCGGCTGTGCGAATCTGCCGGCGGACCACTACTGCACCGCCTGCTGGACCGGCCGGTATAGAATACCCGTAGATACTGCCGGCAGAAAATTCGCCTTGGAACGCTACCCCATGCGCACCTTTGACGAATCCGAGTAAGACAAAAAATAAAAAGCAAGACCCAAAACCTTGCCTTCAACGATGTATTTACGCGGAATCATTGTTGAGTTGCCTACGGTGTCACCGCCCGGCCATAGAGCCGCACATCGTCTATGAGGCCGGACCAGAAACTGCCCGGGCTGAGATTATTTCCGGCGCCAATGTGCAAGCCGGCAGTTGAGCCAGCCAGGCCAGCCTGCGCATCTTTGGCTACCTCGGCGTCGTCAACATAAAGCATTCTGTTGGTTGCATTGCACACCAAGCCCACGCGGTGCCATTCGCCATCAATAATCAGGGCCTGCGAGAATAACGGACCGCCAAGACGGCCGGAGCTCTTTAGGTCGGTCATCAATTTGCCTTCGGCTGGGTCTGTGGCAAGCCAATTCACCGCACCTATCTGCGATATGATAACTTGTCCCGGTGCTTCGCCTTTTATCCAGGCAAAGACGCTGAACGGCCCGTCAGCAGGATTCACGACAAACGGCGTGCCGACATAATCATCGACCCCATCGAACTGGAGCGTCCCATCTATCTTGCCGCCGGTGGGCAGCCAGAGAGGATTACCGTTGAGAGTGCCGTCTTTGCTATCTGCGCTATCGTGTGCGGTGGCGCCCGCTGTCTCGTCCAGCTTCCAGTGCGCCATCAGCGAAAAATCTTTTTTCCAATCTTGCGAGCTTAGAATTTCGCCGGTCGTCATAATCTTCACATTGCAGTACGCCTTTCGCGCGAAGCGCTGGGCATCGGCCAAGGTGGAGGTGCCCCAGTGGTAGGGCACCGCCAACTGTGGCATTATGTACATTGTGGCCTGGGCGGCCTCGTCGGGACCCATCGTGTAGGCTGGGCTGATGGGCAAAAAGGCCAGGTCGATCTTTCCCAGCGTCTGCATCTCCGGTATCAGGTCGGTATCGCCGGCGACGTAGATGCGCTTGCCGGCCAGCTCAACGATAAAGCCGACCCAGTTGTTACTCTTGGCATGATTGGTCTTAGTGGTATTATACGCCGGCACGGCTACCACGTTGACACTGTCCAATTCAATAATCTCGCCCGGCACGATGGACTGTCCGCTGCCGTGAGTCGCAACAACGCTGGCTGCCGCGATCAGTTTCGTTGCGGGGCCTGAGACCCTGGTAATATCGGGAGCCGAATAGTGGTCGCTGTGACTATGCGTGACCAGCACCAGCGTAGCATCGTGGGGCGAGATGCTCAGATTTCGAGGATCGACATATATGACCGCATCATCGGTCCAGATTTTGACGCTGGCGTGGGCGAGCCACTGGACGTATACAACACGTTCCTGCAACCAGTATTCTGCCAGAACCGCCAGGTCCTTGAAGTTGACGATGCCGTCGCCAAGCGGCGCCGGAGCTATGTCGACCGAGGATTCATCCTGCCGCCAGTGCTGGGCAAGATTAGAAAAATCGCTGAGGTTTACGATTCCGTCACCGTTAAAGTCGGCGTAATCTGCGCCGGCCACAGTGCCAACAAGGCCAAGCACCACTAAACTAGCTACCAGACTGATAGGGAACTTCATTTCTTTGCTCCTCCTTCCAAGAAAATAGCTTAGACAATCAAGACGAAAATGTCAAGCAAATTGCGGCAGCGGCGGAATCCACAGCTTTGGAAAAAGCCGATTGTTATTCTATACTATTATAGGGGGCGTTGTGACCCTGTTTGCGCAGGCGGAAAACTATGGGTACGGTAAAAGGCTTCTGGCAGCACATCAACGGCAAAATTTATGCCATAGAGAGCACTTCATTCGGAAAGATTTTGGGCGGCATCGGGCCGTTGGACTCAAATAATCTGTGCGATCTGGACGGCTACGATTACAAACCCGCTATAAAGGAATGGCTGGAAGAAGCCCTATCCCAACATAAACTGCGCAGAATTAATCCCAGCTAACATAATCATAAAGACACACTTCCTTTGCCAAAGCGGCTTTCAACCTTTATAATGCTCAACAAGTATGGATTTATCTATTGTCATACCGGCATACAACGAAAACGCCAAGATCACCGGCGATATCAAAGCGGCGGCAGGGTTCTTGCAGGATAATAAACTACAGGGAGAGATTATAGTTGTCGATGACGGCAGCACCGATAGGACCGCGGAAGCAGCCAAATTGGTCAACGTCCCCGCAAGTGTAAAGCGCAACGTCATTCGTTACGAACAGCATCGCGGCAAAGGCTACGCGGTGCGCACAGGTATAAGCCAAACATCCGGCAAATACGTTATGTTTGCAGATAGCGGCTTGTGCGTGCCCTTCGGGAACGCCTTACTTGGCTTAGAAATGCTGAAGGATGGAAGTTGTGACATTGCCCACGGTTCACGGAAACTGCTGGAAAGTGACATTCTGCGGGACCAACCCAGGCGCCGGCAAGTCTCTTCAAGACTCTTCAAGTGGCTAACAAAAAGGCTTGTGAAAATTCCTGATGAGCTGAGTGATACGCAGTGCGGCTTCAAACTGTATAAAGGTGACGTGGCCAGGAAACTATACAGCCGGTGCATCACTGACGGTTTTATGTTTGACGTTGAAATAATTCTGCGGGCCCAAAAACAGGGTTACCGCATAAAAGAGTTCCCTATTGAATGGACATGCGACCTTGATAGTCGATTATCGCTGACGCGCGTCCCCTGGCCGGTTTTTTCCGAACTGCGAGCTATCAAGCGGCAATTGAAAATTGACAATTGAAGATTGACAATTGCCAAATTGCAATATCTTATCTTGCTCGTCTTTTTGGCCCTCTAGTATAACAATGGCCAGCATATCCGGATGCCGTACACAGTATTGCTCTATTTCCTGGGGGCTCATAACGATAAAGGCGGTCGACAGAATGTCAGCAGTTGCCCCGTCACGGGCACAGGACCAGGCCGCCCGTTTGCCCTCCGCCGGCCGAGCGGTGCGGGGATCAATAATATGCTGGCCCTTCTGCACGCCCGAGCCACTTGCCGCGCTGTGTTGTAAGTGCATGTAAGCCAGCGTCTGTCTACGATCCAGAGGATTGCTCAAAGTCAGGGGCCAGCCTTTCGTTCCTGCCGGGGCGTCCATAGCCAGCACCGTACTGAAGCCTCCGTGAAGTACGGCAGTTCCAATGCTCCATTCTCGCAGCAGCTCGGCCATCACATCGAGGGCGTAGCCTTTGCCGATGCCGCCGAGATCAACTTGTACCGGGCTGGCCAGCAGCTCAACTGTATAGTGAGCTTCGTCAAGCTTTATAAGGTTCATGCCAGTCCGCTGCCGGGCAAGATTTAGCTCGCCCTCGGAAGGATTGCGTAGGGTTTTGTCCTTATTGAGCCAGCATTTTAGTAGCGAACCGATGGTGACATCGAAAGCACCATTGGTTTCGGTGTAAAGTCGGGCGGAAAGTTTCAGGCACTCAAACGCAGGCAGACCAATCAAAAGAGGCTGCCCGGCAGGAAGATTATTGATCCTGGATATGTCGCTATTCTCGATGAACCGGCTCAGCTCGCCTTCAAGCCGGTCAAGCTCATCGAATGCCTGCCCGGCTGCCTGCTCCGCGTAGCGAGCATTGTCATGCTGAATTATAATCTCAAAAGTTGTTGCCATCGCCTGGTGTGAAAAGCGGTGCAGCCCCGAGATTGAATCCCAGTTTAGCCCGAATTTTGCGTTTTGCATTTTGATTTTTGAATTTCTCACTATGTCTGGCCGCCCTGCCAGAGCTGCCAGAGGTCTTTTCTTACTAGGCCAATCAATCTGACCTCCGGACGCAGCCACACATAGTATGGCTTATCGAATATGTACATATACATCTGCCGCTGCTGGAAGGGAATCTGCTCATAAAGTTTTTTGGCAACTGCCTCCTCCAAGCTGGGCGATGCGATGATAAGCGGCGCCGCCGGCGTATTCACGTCAACGTTGTTGCCGTATTCGACGCTGGTAAAGAAACGAAAGTACCAGGGCAAAGGCCAGTAGTCGTCGCCGGGGCAAATCACCTGAATGTGCAGGGCATAACCGTCAGGATGCACTTTGGCGATCTCTTGCACGCGCTGGATGACGGTGAAAACCTCCGTGGTCGGATGGGCGTAGACGTAAGGATTCCGGCTGTCGGCATAATATACGTAGTTGGCCAGGTACGCCTGCCAGGCCAGGTGCGAGCCGCTGGCAATTAGCAGCAGCATGACGGTTGTGCGGACCAGAACGTTTGGCGCCAGTTTTATAATGGCAGCAGCACCAACGCCTGCCAGTAAAATCATGCCGTGGAGAAATCCCAACACACACCACGGAGTCTTATAGGGGATAGCCGAATACACGACGGTCATTATTAAGGTGTAGAAGGCAATAAACTTGAGCAGGCCAGAATTGGCCGCAAGTAAGGATTTCTTGGACAGCGCAACTACGAAACCCGCGAAGGCCAGAATGAGAATAAAGGCCTCGCTCCAGGCAGGCCCCGCGCCGTATCTAAAATATAGCAGCATCTTCAGATAATAGTGCCACGGATGAATGTGCAGACTATTATGGCCGGCTCGGCTGAAATAGGTCGCGTAGGTGCCAAAGGAATCCAGGACGCCTTTTGGGTTGCTAAAAAATGACGAGTAAAAAAGGGCAGAAACTGCTACGGCAACCACAAGCCCCGCAATGACATGCCAGAGGTTTATTTTTTTCGTCCCTCGTCGTTCGTCTCTCGTCCCTCGCCCGTCGTCTGGCAAGAAACGCACCACGAGATACGAGACCAGCATTGAGCCAAATGCGATGATGCAAGTTTCTTTGGCAGCGTGCATTAGGCCAAGAAATGCTCCGGTCAGAATCGCCCAGAAAATGTTCCTGCTCTGCACGTAGCGGTAACCGCAGACTATCGCTCCAAAAGTAAAAGAGACCAGCAGGATTTCCATGATGTAGTACCGGCTGTAGAAAACCATAGCCGGTGACACCGCGGTCAGCGCTGCCGCACAGACTGCACAGGTACGTCCCAGGCCGTCAAGTACGAGCAAAACCAGAACCACCAGCAGCAGGCCGAAGAAAACGGGAACCACGCGCAGCGTGAACTCTGTTACCTGGGTCAGTTTCTTAGCGGAGCTAAGCCATGCGGGAACCAAACTTAGATAATTGAGTGCTGGGCCGTGATATTCGTTGGGGTCGTATGCATAGGTGCCTTGCTCCAGCAGCCGGCCAAACTTCTGGGCATGAATGGCCTCGTCACCGTGCATGGGGCGCTGCGCAAGCCTGGGCAGCCGAAGCGCAGCCCCAAGAATTGTCGCGCCCAAAATCAGGACGCAACATTTCGCCGACCTGCTCATTCTACAGGTTTGCCGTAAACATCGACTTCAATATAGTGGTTCAAATCGTTGCTGGTGTTGCCGTTGCTGTAAAGGCGAACATACCGGCCTTGCACGCCGGGCATGCAATCAATAAGTTTGCCCTCGGCAGTTTCAGTGTAGTGCATATCTTTGCCAACACCAAAGCCGGCGGAGTTGTCAACGTCGTTGTTGAAAACGGTCTTGACGTTGGTGATAAAATCAGCGTCGTCGGCAACCTGCGCCACCACATCAAAGTAAACGCACGGCTGCTTATGATAGTGCCACACCACAATCGCGTATATGTTTTGCTTAGCACCCAGGTCGATGGTCACGTGCTGCAGGAAAGGCCCTAATTCAACGTAACTGCCGTCGGCAGCTTCTTTGTCCCCATCGGTGATCATTTCTATTTCGCCGATGATAGGCTCTTCATCGCTGGACTTTACAGGCCTTCCCAGAGCCAGGTTCTTTGTGCCCGGCGGAGCTAAGAACGGCGGGCGAGGCTTACCCAGCGGCTTTTCCAGATTACGTACTGGTATATTCTGCGGTGTACCGACGAACATCGGCTTGGGCAGCTTTATATCGACCGCCACAAGTCCGGAACTGGCCGTATCACCGCCGGCCGGAGTCTTCGGCACTTCAGGAGCTTTCGCAGTGGGCGTTTCAGCAGGTGGTTTGGGCGGTTTGGTCGTTCCGACCTTCGGTGTTTCGGGCGTCTTTGGGACAGAGCTTGTCGAACCGGGCTGCGACTTCTGCTCAGAGGGTTGACCTTCCGGCGAAGATTTCTTGCAAGAAACAACAAAGCACAGAGACGTCACAAACAACACAAGGACACAAATCTTCACTATTGAACTGAGACTTCTTGGCATCATTTCCTTCAAACCTCAAAAACTAACTACCTGACTGACACAATCACTAATTCACGCCTGTACCGGACATCTGGAAAATGCTATCCTACCTGTAAGACGCTGTCAAGCCGCACATTGGTATATTTTTCTTCTCTTTAATTAGCCCCCAATCAAGTTTCATTTTGAAAAATACAACAGGGATTCGGCCTCTACCGAATCCCTGCGTCATCAACTGATGTGCCACAACGATCGCGATTTACACGCCGGTTTAGCCGTCGCCGGTACGGCGACGGACCCACTGCCGAATTGCAGGACTGTACCGCACGTTAACTTGTTCGCCCGGGCATCGCAATCACCGGCGGTTCGAGACCGGCTTTGGCCAGAACGTAGTAGAGTGCTGCCCCAACGATAAAAGCAACAAGCGGGGCGGCTGGAATGTTGGCGATCTTAAGCAACGGGGCGATTCCCACGATGAAACCGCCAGCCCACGAAATCCAACCCGCCAGATTCCAGCCTTTGCGAGGACCGGCCCATTGTCCACCTGCGAGGAAGTAATCCACCAACATCGCCCCGCAGATCGGTCCAAACGACGCACCGATCACGGTAAAAACGGCGCCAGCCCTGCCGGCCAATCCGGTCACGGCCAGAATGACGCTCACAATAGTACCGATACCAACGGACAAAAATGGATTCACCTTCGGCAATGTGGTCTTGAAACTATTAGCGGCGATGAACGCAGAGAAGCAAGCCGATGGAAATGCGGCGACCGCCAGCAACAAGCCCATCGTCTTTCCGGCCCCCGGCGATCCCAGGATACTGCCCATGAAGCCCGTGTCAGCCGGGTTCATGGCATAGTTATTCGTAGAGCCAAAGGCGCCTGCGGCGATCAGAATGGCGGCTCCCGCCGAAACAATACCGGCTAGCGCGATGCCCACAAGGCCGCCCATCTGTACGTCTTTCTGATCCCTGCTGTTTGTGCCGAAGTCCACACCGGCGGCACCGGCCGTGGCAAAGAACCCGATTACGAACGACATACTCAACGCCATCACGCCGAAGAAACTCAGCCCACCGCTCTGACCCGGTGCCGCGGCGAGGCCCGCCGCAACAAACTTCTGAGGATCAAAAGCTCCTATCCCGCCAACGACTTTCGCCAGCAGGATAACCAGGATGGCTAGCGGTATCACGGGCAGGAATGTAGCGACCTTGGCAACGTATTGAATACCCTTGAGACCGACGAAAGCAGCCATCGCCGCCCAGAGGATCGCTACGATCTTAACGGCCGTGGCATTGCCGCCGACCAGCGGCGATAGGGCTTGGGCAGAGAAGTACGCGTTGACGCCGAGCCAGCCGAACTGCAGAACTCCCATCAGGAAGCCCGGCATGAGGAAACCGCCCTGCGTCCCATAGGTCGAAGTGCCGACGACGTACAGGGGCAGACCCGTCTTCAGACCGAGCATGCCTGGGACGTAATAGAAAAGGAAGTGGCAGAGCAGCGCCGCGACGACCAAGCCGAGAAGGGCCGTCCCGACCCCCTGCGACAGCACGCCTCCAGGTATGGCGGAGCCGCCGCTGGGGGCTTGGCTCCAGAACACGAACCATAGGAAAATCCCCGCGTAGGTGGGGGCCGTGTTCTTGTACCAAGGGGCCCGGTTGCTGGGCGGATTAGGCTTAGCCATACTCAAATAACTTGGTAGCACTCCATTACTCATAGTCTTGTCTCCTAATTAAGAAGCCCCAATATAATCTCTCCCGGCATCTCGCCAGGCTTGTACGAGTATAACATTTCAGCATCGGCCCGCCAGAGGTATGGTGGGCGGGCAGAAAATTCTACAGCCGAACCGAAACTATTCCGCCTGTGGGACTTCAATCCTTTTGCCGTTTTTGATCGCGGACTCGTGGGCACAGATGCCGGCCATCGTCCAGTTGGCAGCGATCTTCGCATCGACGGCAGATTCGCGCTGTTCTATAATCGCACGGATAAACTCGTGAGTCAAATGCGGATGAGAGCCGCCGTGCCCTGAGCCTTGAATAAAAGAAGTGTGCTCGTGTTCTTCGTCATAGACGCCGTGTCCGGTGAAGGGGGCAATTTCTTTTGGCAGCAGGCGTCCGTAATCGGGGACCTCTACTCTCTTGGCATCTTCATAACCCGAATAGATGACCGGTCCTTCGCCGGCAACCTGCTCCCATTCAAAAGAAAGCTTCGTGCCATACACGTCGAAGCTCTCTCTATACTGGCGAATGGTGTTAAAAAGGGATCTGGTAACCTCGCAGGCAAGGTCCGAATCGCGCAGTTTCATAATCGCCGTTTCAATCGCAAAAGGCGAATTGTAATGCTTGATATAATCTTCCTGAATTCGGCCTGAGCCGTGACAGACAACAGACTCGACCGGCTTTTTCGCAAGGCATAGCAAAGGACTCACGGCGTGCGTGGCGTAGTGCATGGGCGGAAAACCGTACCAGTAATTGGGCCAGCCGGGTAGGCCCATGTTCTGCTGATGCGAACCTCTTAAAAATTGAATCTTGCCGAGCTTGCCTGAGTCCACAAGCTCTTTGGCATAGAGGAACTCACGCGTGTAGACCGCCGTCTCCATCATCATGTAGACTTTGCCGGATTTTTGCCTGGCTTTGACGATGTCGAGGCAGTCCTTTTTGGTTGTGGCCATAGGAACGGTGCAGGCGGTGTGTTTGCCTGCTTTCAACGAGGCCAGGGACATCCATGCGTGGTCGGCTATGGGGCTGACAACGTGAATGGCGTCCAATTCGTCAATACCCAGGAGGTCCTCGAACCTGGTAAAACGCCTTTGGATTCCGAACTGGTCGCCAATCTGGTCCAGATGTTCCTTGCTTCTCTGGCAAATGGCGTAACATTCAGCGTTGGGGTGTCGTTGATAGATGGGAATAAACTCCGCTCCGAAGCCGAGCCCGACCACCGCCACCTTCACTTTTTTCCCCGGCATTTTTCCGCCCTTTCACAGCGTAAAGAACCCCGCGGTTGGAATTTAGAATTAAGAATCAAGAAGGTGTATTCTCAGTTCTAAATTCTAAATTCTCAATTCTGGATTCTTCTTGGCCTTTAGACTTCGTCTGGGCCAGCACCGTCTTGTAGTATTCCAGCACGTGGTCGTGCATCATCTCTTCGCGAGATATCTTTCCATGCCACCACAGTAGCGTTCCGGGAAAGCGGGATGGATTAAAGTGAACATTATAGAAGTGCCAGATGAATAGCGCCAGCGCCGCCAATATGGCCTCATCGGCGTGCACTTCCGCACCCAGCGCGTAGGTAAACCACGGAACGTACTTGGCCGCGACCTCGGGAA